>Ga0228671_1000896_pt1 | contig 9434 bp, 8 predicted proteins | sample 89DmetaG_FD_183013 | JGI IMG/M metagenome (GOLD analysis project Ga0228671, IMG submission 183013) | Seawater microbial communities from Monterey Bay, California, United States - 89D | ecosystem: Environmental > Aquatic > Marine > Coastal | place: USA: California | collected 2016-11-05 | reverse complement strand
CGTTTCCTGGTGCTACAAATAATTTATTACATCTAATACTCTCTGAGATTTTATATGCAAATGTATGTTCTCGACCTCCAGATCCTAAAATCAGTATATTCATTTTTGAAAAGTAATTTGATTTGATAAAAATAATTATTTGTAATCGGTTGCGCTAATTTTAATGTCCGAATTTATGTGAATTCTTATAAAATTGATTGCTAATTCTCTTTATTTAATAAGCTTTTTCGTCTCCGGCTAGAGCATCAATGACTGTTTTAAATACAATTCTTAAATCCATAATAATAGACCAATTTTCTAAGTAGAATATATCATATTTTACTCGATTTGTAATAAAATTATCGTCTTCAACTTCTCCTCTAAAACCACTTACCTGAGCGAGTCCAGTAATTCCAGGTTTAATAAAGTGACGCACCATAAACTTATCTATTTTTTCAGCATACATATGGGTGTGGCTTACCATATGAGGCCTTGGTCCAACCACCGACATGTCTCCTTTGAGTACATTTATAAATTGCGGCAATTCATCTATACTGGTTTTTCTTATTATTTTACCTATTCTAGTAACTCTTGGGTCATTTTTTTTTATTTGATGTAGATGAGCTTCAGGGTTTGGTCTCATGGAGCGAAATTTAAAACAATAAAACTCTTTATAGTCTAGTCCGTTCCTTTTTTGTTTAAAAAATATTGGGCCTTTAGACTCAATTTTAATAATCAATCCAAGAATTGGAGTTAACCATGATAAGACACCTATAATAACAACTAAAGAAAAAGTAATATCGAAAATTCTTTTGATAAACAAATTAATTGGTTCGTCTGTAGGAATTTTTCTCATGGATAAAATAGGAAGAAAATCGTAATACGTAAAGTCTAGTTTTTTGGAATAAATTTCTTTATTGTCAGGTAAAAATTTTAGAATCTTAAGATTATTGTCGGCAAAATCTATTAAACTTGTAAGCTCCTTATTATTCAATTCAGCAATAGAAGAGTAAATTTCATCTACTTCATTTTCTGATATGTGCTTGATTATTTCCTCAATATTTTGATATTGTTTTAAATCAAATATTTTTACCAACTGATATCCATAATCTGGGTTGTCATTAAAATATTTTCTTAATTGATCTGTTTTTTTATTTAATCCAACTATTACAACTTTTCGTAAATTACCTTTAAATACTTTTCTATATTTTTTTAACAAAAAGAAAATGGCAAACTTAGTAATAGTGATTAAAGACATTACCAAAAGCGCATATTTTAAAATATTTATAGATTTTGCAGACAAGTCATTATAAAATCCAAAAAAAGCGAATACCAATAATAAAAATATAATGGTTTGCTTTGCGATTAAACCAAATATCTTAGTAACACTTGTATGTCTATAAATTTCATAAAAATCAGAAAGTAACGTAGAGACGATCCAAGAAATTGATATATAAATGTAAAAATATAATATATCTGATTTTTCATAAATAATTTCAAATGAAAAATACCCTATAATAATTAAATCAACTATATAAGAAATTGGTCTTAAGAACCCTGAATATCTTCCTCTTTTAAAAATCATTTATTATTTCCTGTTGTGCTTTGAAAAATCTTTATGTTCATTTTTTAGTAATTCCTCTGGAGATAAACTTTTAAAAAACTCAAAAGTTCTACTCATGCCTTCACTTCTTGAAATTTTTGGCTCCCAGTCTAAAATTTCCTTTGCCTTTGTAATATCTGGTTTTCTTTGCAATGGGTCATCTGATGGTAGCGGTTTGAAGATTATTTTTTGAGTTGTTCCTGTTAATTTAATTATTTCTTCTGCAAATTCTAAAATTGTAATTTCATTAGGATTTCCAAGATTAACAGGGTATGAATAATCACTCATTAGTAATCTGTAAAACCCTTCAATTTCATCATCAACATAACAGAATGATCTCGTTTGTGATCCATCTCCAAAAACTGTTAAATCCTCTCCTCTTAGTGCTTGTCCCATAAATGCAGGAATCACTCTTCCGTCATTTAGTCTCATTCTTGGCCCGTAAGTATTAAAGATTCTTGCAATTCGGGTTTCTACTCCGTGGAAACGATGGTAAGCCATTGTAATTGATTCTTGAAATCGTTTTGCTTCGTCATAAACTCCTCTTGGTCCTATGGTGTTTACGTTTCCATAATATTCTTCTGTTTGGGGGTGTATCAAAGGATCTCCATAAACTTCAGAGGTAGAAGCAATCATGATTCTAGCATTCTTTTCTTTAGCTAGGCCTAATAGATTATGTGTCCCTAGAGATCCTACTTTTAAGGTTTGAATAGGTATTTTAAGATAATCAATCGGACTTGCCGGCGAAGCAAAATGCAAGATATAGTCTAATTTTCCTGAAACATGAACAAACTTTGAAACATCATGATGATAAAAATCAAAGTCAGGGTTTTTAAACAAATGCTCTATGTTTTTTAAATCTCCCGTGATTAAATTATCCATTCCAATAACAAAAAATCCTTCTTTTATAAATTTATCACATAAATGGGACCCTAAAAATCCTGCAGCTCCTGTTATTAAAACTCTTTTTTTCATAATTTTAAAATTATCTCCCTATTGATACGTATGAAATTCCTTCTTTCTTTATATCTTCTAGATCATACAAATTTCTACCGTCAAAAATTATATTCTGATTTAATAGTTGCTTTACTTTTTGAAAGTCTGGTGTCCTAAATATACTCCACTCCGTACATATAACAAGCGCATCAGCACCATCTAAAGCCTCGTACATAGAATTACAGTAATTAAGAGAATTACCAAATTGTTTTTCTATGTTAGGTATCGCTTCAGGGTCATAAACCGAAAGCTTAGCGCCTTTTTTTAGTAATTCCCTCATTAAGTATATTGATGGAGCTTCTCTTATATCATCCGTTTCAGGCTTAAATGCTAAGCCCCAAATTGCCAACTTAATGTCAGAAAGCTCATTATTAAAATGTTTTTCTATTTTAGGCAATAGAATTGTTTTTTGTTTCTCGTTTACTTCTATCACAGAATTTAAAATCTTAAAATCAAAGGATTGATCTTTTCCGGCTTTTTGTAATGCTTTTACATCTTTAGGAAAGCAAGATCCACCGTAACCAATTCCGGGAAACAAAAAACGTTTACCAATTCTAGAATCGGTTCCCATACCAGCTCTTATTTTATCAACATCAGCTCCTACCTTTTCACAATAATTAGCAATTTCATTCATAAATGTAATTTTTGTTGCTAAAAATGCATTTGCAGCGTATTTTGTTAATTCTGCAGATTTTTCGTCCATAACAATAATTGGATTGCCTGACCGCACAAAGGGCTTGTAAAGCTTATGCATGAGTGATGTAGCTTTATCACTACTGGATCCTATAACAATTCTTTCAGGTTTTAAAAAATCGTCAACCGCAAAACCTTCTCTTAAAAATTCAGGATTTGAAACCACATCAAATTCGCAAATTGCTTTTCTTGAAATGACTTGTTTAACCTTTTCTGCAGTTCCAACTGGAACCGTACTTTTATCTACAATTACTTTATACTCTTTTATTTTTTCTCCAATAAGTTTAGAAACATTTAAAACATAAGACAAATCAGCTGATCCATCTTCATCTTCAGGAGTAGGGAGAGCTAAAAAAATAATTTTTCCATGTTCGAGCCCTTCATCCAATGAAGTGGTGAATCGTAATCGATCGGCTTTAATATTCCTATCAAATAACACATCTAAATGGGGCTCGTAAATAGGAACTACCCCATTTCTCATTTTTTCTACTTTTTCTTTATCAATATCTACACAAATAACTTCATTGCCAGTTTCTGCTAAGCAAGTCCCTGTTACTAAGCCTACATATCCAGTTCCTATTACCGATATTTTCATTAACTATTTTTTAAAATTATTCTTGCAAAAATACAACATCCCTTTCTTTAAATTAGCTTTCGTTACTTGGGGTTTCATTCAACTTTTTACCTAAGCCATTTTTATTATTATTGATTAATAAAATCACTAAAACAAAACCTAAATAATAAGCTCCTACTTGACGATGAAAATAATTTTCAACTAGACCAAATAAAATAAAAGTTAAAACCAACGCTGTTGGGAAAAAATGCTTGTAGTGTTTAAATAACAAAATGACTAGAATCCCTAAAAATAAGACAAGACTTATTAGTCCGGAACTTATGTAAAAGTCTAGATATTGATTATGAGTATTAAATCGTTTGTTTATAAAATTTTGTTTCGTAGCTAGGTCTTTAATTTCCTTTTCGTAACAATTAACTAACTTATTTGAGGTTTCTCTAAATCCTATCCCAAAAAATTTGTTGGTATTCCCATTTGCTATTTTTGAAGAGCATTCCCAAACTAGTCTTCTATAGCTCAACGGGATAGTTGATTCTGTATAATTAACCTCTGAAATTTCTTTATTAGGCTGAAAAGAATTCTCGATGACGTGGGGAAATTTAATTGAAATTATAGTAGTTAATAATGCAAGTATTAAAACTGATACACCAAATCTAATTTTTTTGTTTTTCCCATAGAACTGTCTTAAAACTACAATAAAAAACAAGAGTGCCAATGCAGTTTTAGACATGATTAATAGTAAGTAAGCACTATTTAAAATGATACAGGTTAAATAATACTTGTTATCTGGATGAAATTCTTTTGTTATAGACTTATAGCATATTAAAATACTTAACACACACAAAAGTCCAACATAAACTCTATCTATTAAAAGTGCATCTACCGTTTCCTGAAAAAACAAGAAAGACACATCTGAATTTTGATTGACTAATATTAAAAACTGAACTAATGTGTAAATAATAGCTATGAATGAAGAAAAAACGATAGCCTTATTTACCTTTTTAAAATCTGCTATTGGTAAGTACAAGAAAACTATTCCTGCCGGAATCATCATTGTTTTTATAAAAACAAAATCTAACTCCAACCTTCCTTGAATAGAAGAGTTTATTAAGAGAAAGGCAATAAAAAACACTAGCAAAAGCATTGAGTTCTTTGAGATTTTATTAAAATCCTCTTTTTTTATAATAAACGGAAAGGCAACTACCAATATCAGCATTAAAATATTTGGCAGTGCTCTTACGTACTCATCAAAAGGAATAATGAAATATAATAAAATAAAAACGTAAGGATATATGGCGGCTAAAAGTATTCTCACTTACCTATTCTTTTGCTAAAAATAAAACTGTTATTTGTGAATTATAGGTTTGACCCTCTAATCTTTTCTTTAAACACTAAATATATGAATTTAGTATTACCTACTAAATATCTTTTCCACATTCTTTTAGGCTCTTGGATAAATCTATAAAACCATTCTAGACCATTATTTTGCATCCATAAAGGAGCTCTTTTGGTTAGGCCAGAAATTACATCGAAACTTCCGCCAACTCCCATAATAAAATTGACTGATTTTAAATCGTTTTTAAATTGATATAAGAAGTTTTCTTTTTTAGGTGAAGAAATGGCAACAAACAACATATTGGCGCCACTAGAAGCGATGTCTTTTGCAATAGTGGCCTCATAATCTTTCCCGTAATAACCATTTCGGTATCCAGCAATCAAATTTTCTCCATATTTGTTAGTGTAAATTGACACTACTTTTTTAATCACTTTTTCTTTAGCTCCAAACAAATAAATTTTATGGTTGTTTTTATAAGCGAGTTCAACCAAATTTTCCATTAGATCGATTCCTGCTACTCTCTCTTTTAAGGGCTTATTTAAAAACTTTGCTGCCCACACTACTGCTTGACCGTCTGCGTTAATAATATCACTATTGTTCACGCTTTCGTGTAATTGTTTGTCCTTTTGCATTTGGACTATCTTTCCAGCATTTACTACAACGTGATGTATACTTTCCTTATTATTAATAGTATCATTTACTAAAGATAGTGTTTCCTCCATAGAAAGGTTATGGATAAAAGTATTAAGGATTTTAATTTGACCTGCCATTTTATTGGTTTTTTAAAAATGTTATCAGTTCATTTTTAACTTTTTTACTGTCATAGTCTGCTGCAGTTTTTACAGCGCTTCTAATCATATTGATTTTTTTATCCCCCGTATAACTATTGTACATCATCATTTTACTTGCTAAGTCATCAGCGTCTTTTGGGTTAAATAATAGTCCATTTTCTCCGGAATTTATATACCCTTTTGGTCCGCCCATATTACTAGCAATAACTGGTATACCACAAGACATGGCTTCGAGACCCACCAAACCTAAACTTTCATCTACCCTATAGGTTGGAAAAACAAAAACATCTAGCAGATTATATTCTTCTGCTAATTCTGCTTGCGATAAATTTGATCGTAATGTATACGGAATATTTAAGTTCTTTAACCTTTTTAGTATTTCCTCCTTGTCCGGACCATCACCAACTAACCTCAATGAAATATTAGGAATAGCATTTTCTTCTATTAAAATATCAATAGCATCAAGTAATACTCGCCAACCTTTTTTTTCAATAAAATTTGAGACAAAACCTATTACAAATTGATTTGTTTGAGGTTCCGTTTTTAAAGGTTTAAAAATAGTACTGTTTATCCCCCCCGAAGGATACACTAAAAGCTCTTCTTTGAACTTTTTAAATCGATTTAAAAAAATCTCTTCATAGTATTTTGAAGGTATTACAATGGGGTATTTTATTATTATTTTCTTTAAAAAAAAAGAATAAACCTTTCTTATACTAGTGTTAAATGTTATATCGCTTCCATGAAAATTTAATATGTATTTTCTATTGAATAAACAAAGTAAAGGCGCTACAAATAGTGGGTAGTGAACGTAAATTAAATCTTCTTTTTTCGCCTCTGATAATGCTTTTACAATTCTTATATAGAATCCTATATATCCCAAGAGCTTACTAAATCCTGTTTTTTTAGTAAGAATGGTTTTTTTAATTTCAAAATCATCTTCTAATGAAATTAAAAAATTTTTAACAAAAATACCGTATCTAATATTCTTGATGGAAGGATACATATTAGAGATTAATATTATTTTGCTTCTAAGGTTACTCATTCTTTATTAATTTATCACTGTACATTAACAGAAAGAAACTTATAAAAAAAGAAAAAATAAATACCCCTTTTGCTCGACATAAAAAACTTTCTATGAAACTTAATAAAACAATAGTTATAAAAAAGCTTAAGGCTTCACCTTTAAGTTTGGTTTTTAATGCAAAAAATAATAGCCCCCAAACAAACACCAATAATCCGAAAAACCCATTGGAAACTAAAAATTCAACAAATTGATTGTGCGCATTGTATCCTTCTATTAAAGCGGTTTTAAAATTGCCATTTATATAGGCTCTCGTATAGATTTCTTCAGTGTCACCAGAGCCAACACCAAGTATCAATTTGCCCTCTTTTTTAAACTCCCTAATTATAAAATCCCATCGTTGAATTCGCTCTACTTTTATATTTCCCCTACCATCGACCAAACCAGAAAATTTATTCCCTAAATAATCAAACTTTACAGATAATACTATAAGACCTACTACAAATAATCCTATTAAAATTCCTTTTTTTCTACTTCTATTTTGTAAAGCTGAAACGATTATAACCAGCAGAAAAGCCAACATTGCAACCCTGCTACTTAGCTCAAATAAAAAAAGAAAGAAAGGAATAAGCAGCAATATAAGCTTCAGCTTGTTTTTTCTTAAAAACTTTAATTCTTCTGTTTTAATAATTGCCAATACTAAAATTACTATTAATAATGCAAAATAATTTGGATGAACTCCAATAGGTTTTACTAAGTTCCAATTAGAATAAATCCATTCAAAAAAATAAGGCGCTTGCCTTAATGGTGTTGCGTTTGTTAAAATAGATTCTATTACAAAACCCCAACATATTAGCATTCCTGTTAACAACCCGGCTCCTAAAGAATAATATATCTTTTTAAAATTAAAATCTTCTTTATTATGTGATAAAATAATGGTGGGGAGTAAAAGCAATGTTAAAACTCTGCTTATGTTTTTTAAAGCTATATCTGTATTTGTAGAAGTCCATAACCCAATAATATATAAAAAGAAAAGAAGTATAAATGGAATTATAAAAGCTCTTCTTTTCCATAATATTTCTTTTCTCTTTTTGAAGCCTAAAACAATAAAAGAGCTTACCACAAAAATCCATATTGCAATCGTATTAATAGATAAAAATAATGGGAGGGTACCAACAAAAAGGTAAGTGCTTCCTTCAAAAAGAGAAACTTTAAATTTTTTAGATTTCAAGAATTTGATCATACCTTTTTTGATAGGTGTTGTTTATTGCTATTTCTTTTAAAAAATCTACAAGTAAAGAATACTCCTTTTCGTCGACTCTTTGTATCATTTCGTGTATCCCCTCCAAGTTATTCATAGATACAAAGAGTTGATATTGGTTGCTTAAGAATTTTTCAAGTGGAATATGTTTTTCTGAAATAAAAGGTAATTGAAAACTCAAAAAATCAAATACTTTAATAGGGAAAGTAAGATCGTCATAGGAGTTTCTGGGTCTCGTATGGAAAGCATATGCGATATTGTTTTCTTTTATATATGCCGGTATAGTATCTCGAGGAATTTTAGAAACCTTTATGGTGGTTCCTTTTGTTAGATCATTTAAATGACAATCTCCAGAAAGAACATAAAAATTATAGTGTTCTTGATATTTTTTTTCAAAGGCTAAAAAAGTATTAAAACCAGAATTCTGGTATTTAGTACTGCCTAAATATAAGATTCCTGTTTTTTTTGAAAAATCTGGGTTTAGTTTTTTTTCTATGATATTATAGGTAGCTGGAGGTAATGCTTGGTATGGTTTTTTAATATAGAAAGAGTTGTTTTTAAATAACATATCTCCCATCTCGATTGTTGGAAATACTAAGTTTGTCGAAATCAATGTTAGATAAAAATTGCTAAGTTTATTAACAATTAACGTGATTTTTGCTCTAGGATTCGCGTATTGTTCTGGAAACATTTCTATATAAACATCCCGAATAAAAACAATCATTTTTTTTGAACGCAATCTTAATAAAAGAAGACATAAAAAGTCTAGTAATGCGATACGGTTTGTAGCAGATTCTACATAAACTATATTCACTTTTTTAAAGGATACTGATTTTGCAATTTTATTTCCTTTTTCTATTATGTCATCTTTTTTGTTTAAAAAAATATTTTTAAATAAAGATACTCTGGTTTTTGGGCCTCCAGAAACCTTAGCTAAATCAGGGATGATATAAAGAATGTTATTCATGTCTGTTGTTCTATCTGTCTCGTATTTTTATTACCCTCTAAAATTAAAAAAGGGAGTATCAAATAAAACATATTATTGAAATAATGAATCGATAATAAACAGGTAATAAGTACAATGGATAAAAACCCAATTTTTGACTTTATAGACTTAATTTTTTCTAATAAATAAATATGAAATAATAAAAATAGAATCAATAATAAAAAACCTCCTCTA
>Ga0228671_1000894_pt1 | contig 9438 bp, 7 predicted proteins | sample 89DmetaG_FD_183013 | JGI IMG/M metagenome (GOLD analysis project Ga0228671, IMG submission 183013) | Seawater microbial communities from Monterey Bay, California, United States - 89D | ecosystem: Environmental > Aquatic > Marine > Coastal | place: USA: California | collected 2016-11-05 | reverse complement strand
TCGCGTCGCGTCGGTCGCGTCGGTCGCGTCGATCACTCGCGCGGCGTCCATCGCTCGCGAGGCGTTTTCGCCGTTTCTTTCCCATCGCTCGCGCGGTCGATCGGTCGACGACGTCAGCGTCAGCCCATCCCTATCGCGTCGCGATCGATCGTCGCGCCGCACACGCGCGCGCGCGCGGTGGAAATCTCGGGTCTCGCGCGTCGACGCGCGCGCGAACGATGCGCGGCGTCGCGGTGGCGCCGACGCGGTGCGCGACGCGCGCGCGCGGCGACGCGACGCGCGGCGTGGCGACGCGCGCGGGACGCGCGACGCGACGGGGACGCGCGATGGCGCGGACGGGCGACGACGAGGCGGCGAACGCGAAGGCGAGCGCGAGCGCGGGGAAGAAGTGCGCGGCGGTCGTCGCGGGATGCGCGATGGCGCTCGCGATGGCGAGCGCGCGGGTCGCGGTGGCGGATTCGCTGCCGGATGAAGTCGACGTCAAGGTGCTGTGCGACGCGGCGTGCGAAAAGCGGTTGGAGAGTCAAGAGTTTAAGACGACGAAGAGCGGGCTGAGGTACAAGGAAATCAAGGAAGGCGACGGGATGGAACCGCCGGTTGGGTTCCAGGTCGTCGTGGATTACATCGCCATGGATGAAAAGGGACGAATTTTCGATAACAGCTTGGCCAAGGGCAAGCCGAACGATATTCGCGTCGTCGACTGCGTGGGTTCGGGCGATTTTGATTCCTGCACCGTGATTCCGGGCATGGACGAGGGGCTGCTGACGATGAAGTCTGGTGGTGTTCGTAGGTTGTACATTCCGGGCGAGCTGTCGTTTCCGAAAGGGTTGGCGAGCGCGCCGGGTCGACCAAAGGTGCCGCCGTTTTCGCCAGTCGTCTTCGACGTCAATCTCTTGTACATCCCGGGTTTCGATTAGGAGGTTTCGCGTCATAATAACAAACATCAAAGTCAACATTACTCTCATATCAAATTCGTTCCTATGAAAAAAGTCGTGCCCTAATAGTCCTCACCCCTCGTCAACACTTCGACGCCCGAGGACGGCTTCAACAAAATCGTGTGCTCGTACTGAGCGACGTACGACCCCTTGATGTCGCAAAGTGGCGGGTAAGGTTGGACGATGCCGTTATCGCACAGATTCTTTAGCGCCATTGAATAGCGCTGCTCACCGATACGATCTAAGTATCGCTTACAGAACGCCAACGTGCCAAAGTTTCGATCGATGACGCCGAGGAGTTGCTTGGCGCGAGGAAGACGAAGCGGCACGTGACCGACGTCAAAGTTCTTCATGTAGTGACTGCATTCGCCATCCTCGATGACGTAACTGCGAGAGAAATAAACGTAAGCGCACGCGGTCAGTGAAAGTCGAGAAGCAAGCGAGGAATGTCAAGACCAATGGAGGCTGCGCGAACACTGGGAAGTCTCGCCGGGCGAGGTAGCGCGCAGTACTATGATATCTTGGTGTTCGATGTACGATCTCGGTGACGAGCTGGCCCGGAAAAACTCCAGACACTATGAAGACCATGACGGGTGTCACGAGTGACGGTCTTCGCCGTTTTAAATTCACCGAAATCGAAGAAAAAAAGAAACGAGCGAGCGAGCGAGCGAGCGAGCGAGCGAGCACGTACCCTCTCCCCGTGGTTCCAAAGGTTTCGATGGCGTAATACTCGCCCTCTTCCATCTTCGTTTGAACGCCACCTTTCACGATCGGGACACTTTTCCCGGCGTGAATCCTGTACGGATCGATGGAGTGCCCGTTCAAGTTGCTGCAGCACTTCACCTGGTACTCCTTGCCGTGAATTTCCACCGTGTGCGACTCCATGACTTCTTGCACCGCCTCACCGATATCGCACAACCGCACGTCGATCCCGGCCGATCTGATCCCGGTTTCTGTCGCCTCGTTCACCGCCTTCAACAGCGGGTCGTACATGTCGTTGAACGTCTTCGTGAACGCGCAGTCGATGATGCGTCCTTTCACTTGAACCCCAAAGTCGAATTTGATGACGTCGTCCTTATCGATCACGCTCTCGCACCCCCCGTTCGGCGTCCAATGCGCGGCGACGTGATTTTTCGAGCAACCCGTCGGAAACGCCACCCCAGCCTCCAGCCCGCGCTCCTCGATCAGCTTCCGCACGCTATTTTCCAACGTCTCGCACACGTCGATGTACTTCATCCCGGGTTTCACCCAATCGGAAATGTATTGCCGCACCTCTCGATGCACCTCCGCGCACTGCCGCGCCTCGTTGTACAGATTCTCTTCCAACCTCTCCAACTCTCGCTTCTCCTCGTCCGTCTCGCGCCACAGATTATGCTCGCGATGCGGCAATATCTCCCCCGCCGGATACTTCGCCCCCGGGTACAGCTCGCGCACGGGCGTCGACGGCGGCCTCGTCTGTTTCTTCCCGCTCGGGTACACCTTATTCGACGTCACCGCCGCCGCCGATTTCTTCTTCTTTTTCTTCTTCTTCTTCTTCTTCTTCGTCGCCGTCGACGCCTCCCCGTCCTCGCGCGTCGCGTCGTCGCCGTCGTCGCCCGCGTCGTCGTCGTCGTCGTCGTTCGCGCCGTCGTCGTCGCGCGTCGTTCGCAGCGCCTCGACGTCGTCCGCGAGCGCCTCGACGTCGTCGCGCTCGGGCGCGCCGTCGCCGTCGCCGTCGTCGCCCATCGTCGCGGTCGCGCGCGTCGCGACGTGCGGTCGATCGTCACTCGGCGTCGCGCGTCGCCATGAACCGCGCCGAGCGACGCGCGCTGGCGAGGGCGCGCGAAAAGCGCGCGACCGCGGGCGTCGAGCGCGCGAGCGGCGCGTCGCGCGCGAGCGCGAGCGCGAGCGCGAGCGACGACGAAGACGTCCGAGTCGACGCCGACGTCGAGGTCGACCGTCGCGCGAGCGGCGCGGGCGCGACGACGGTGCGACGACGACGCGGGAACGGGGCGGCGGTGAGATCGGAAGGCGCGAAACGAGCGACGCGCGCGAGCGACGACGGCGCCAAGGGTGGGTTCCTGGCGAACGTTTCGTGGACGCACGTCTTCTTTTTGTTGCTGTTCGTCGCGCCGACGGCGTTCGTGTGCTTGGACTACGTGTTTAATATCACGCCGCCGCCTGGGCGGGCGTACGGGACGCTGACGCCCGAGGGGAGGATGTATCGAGATAAGATAAAGGCGTTTTATTCCGAGTACGCGCCGGAGAAGGCGACGGCGGCGAACATGGAAAAGTTGATGGTGGCGTACAAGGGGAGAGAACGCGCGCTGTATAATACGATTCGGAAAAAGTACGCGCGGGAAAAGCGCAAGCGACACGATCAGAGGTACGACGAGGATTGATGGACGCGATGCAATATAAATTAATATTCGCTGAAACAACGAGCGCGTCTCGTCGGCGCAACTCGCACTCAGTGATCGTCGTGATCGTGGTCGTGGGGATGCGCCGGCGCGCCGCTCAGGAGAAATTTCGTGTTGGAGAAATCCTGCAGCAGCGGATTGTACCCGCTTCCGGTGACCGTGGCCGCGACGTCGGCGTAGTCCGTCATGAACTTTTTCGTCGTCACTATTGTACACAGCCGCGCGTTGGCGCGATGGGTGTTTTGACTTGACGTCGCGAAGTCGATCGCTCGCAACGTGTCAAAGCACGTCGGAAAGAAGACGTCAGCCGATCCCGCCAGTCGCTCGGGCAAGAGATATGTGTCGTGATCGTCGGTTTGCCCGCCCACGCGCTGAGTTGCGACGAGAGGCGCGTTCACGCCTTCGATGCGCACGTTTGGTAGGGTGTCGAAATCCGCCGCGATGAAACGATGGTTCGGGCGCTTGGCGTGCAACGTCTCCATGAGTTGCATCGAGCCAGTGGGAACGAACCATGTTTCGTCCCCGCTCGACGCCAAAGAAGTAAGCGCGCGACGAATCGAGTGCATGAACCCGCGTGGGTTGTACGCGCCACCATCACCGTCCACGGCTAAGTCTGCGGTCAAATCGATCGCCTGCAACGTTCTCTGAATCAACGCATCCGCGAGCGGTGCCTCGCGTTGCGCGAGCTCGCCGGTCGTCAAATTTCTCACTATTTCCGTTTGCATCCATTCACCTTCACCGCGTTTAGGCCGCCACACCCTGTCGTGTGGTAGGTTATCCAACACCTCGAGCGCGATGACGAAACAGGTCTCCTCGTTCGTCGCGCCCCACGTTTGGAGACTCGTCGCGTCGCCCACCGTCGCGTCGTGGACGTCATTCGCGTGTCCCGAACGCCGCACGCGGTTGAGCTGGTCATCACACAGCCTTTTACTAATATCAATCGACGTATACCTCATCTTTTCGTACACTTTCGGCGCCTCTCTTTTCACCGCGTCTAAAAATCCACTCGCAAACGTACCCGCGCCGCCGCCGATTTCGTACACACGCAACGGCTCCAACGCCTCGTCATCGCCGCAATCGCCCCGATGCGTCTCTAATACATATCGCACCAACGCATCGGCGTAATGTGGGGCGAAGATCTCTCCCGGCGTCAACCATTGCGCGCCTAAACGCGCGTATCGCCGGTTGAGCTCGCCAAAGTAATCATCTTGTCCCCGTAGCGCCTTGAAATCGATCGCGCCTTCGTCCATCGTCCCCACGGGCGCGCTCGTTTTGCGATCATTGGTAAAGTACCCTTTGTTCGGCGCGTACAGCGCGTCGTGGAGGTGCTCGCGCAGCAGCGTGCGCTTCGCCTCGGACGGTTTCGTCTCGTTCGACGGTTTCGACCGACGCGACGACGTCGACGCCTCGCGCGACGCGTCGTTCGCGAGAAAGACGTCCGAACGCGCGCCGCGCGCGAGCAGAGATGTGATTTCTCGCGCTCGGCGCGCGCGACGCGCGAGCATCGCGCGCGGTGACGACGACGACGGCGTCGATGACCAGTCGCGCGTCGCGCACTGGGGGCGTCGCGCTCGAGCGACGACGTCGACGAAGATTCGATCGACGATCGTGCGCGTCCGTGGAACGAATGAATGGTTCGTGCGAATGATGACAACACTAAAGCTTCGAGCGGCGAATCTCCATCTTCGCTATGGTTTCTAAGTGCACCTCATCCGGCCCGTCGGCGAGGCGGAGGGTGCGGGCGCCGGCGTAGAGACGGGCGAGAGGAGTGTCCTGACTCACGCCGGCACCGCCGTGGATTTGGATGGCGGCGTCGATGACGGAAAGCGCTGCGGCCGGTGCGGCCACTTTACAGGCAGCCACGGCGCCTCGAGCGAGTTTGATACCTCGCGCGTCGAGTTCGTGCGCGGCTTGCAGCGTGAGCAATCGAGCGCCGTCCAGCGTGACGCGACATTGACCGAGTCTTTGGAGTACTGCCCCGTTTTCCGCGAGTGGTTTGCCGAAGGCGACTCGAGATTTTGCTCTCGCGCTTGCGAGTTCCAACGCGCGCTCACCCATGCCGATCAATCGCATGCAATGATGTAATCGTCCCGGACCCAGACGACCCTGGGCGATTTCAAAACCGCGCCCTTCGCCGAGTAATATGCTCGCCGCGGCGTCGACGCGCACATTGGTGAACGTCACCTCGGCGTGTCCGTGCGGGGCATCGTCGTACCCGAAAACGGTCAACGGACGAACGACGCGCACGCCCGGGGCATCCATCGGACACAGCACCATGCTCTGTTGGCGATGCTTCGCCACGCCCGATCCATCTTTTGCGGTTTTGCCCATGAAAATAATAACCTTACACCTCGGATCGCACGCCCCCGAGGTCCACCATTTGCGTCCGTTCAAGACGTAATCTGATCCTTCGCGCGCGATGGCGCTCTCGATGTTCGTCGCGTCCGAGCTCGCGACTGCGGGCTCGGTCATGGCGAAGCACGATCGTATTTCACCGGTGAGCAACGGGCGCAACCATCGCTCTTGCTGCTCTACCGAGCCGTATCGCAACAAAACCTCCATGTTGCCCGTATCAGGCGCAGAACAATTGAATGCCTCGCTCGCCCAAACACTCGCGCCCATGACTTCGGCGAGATACGCGTATTCGAGATTCGTCAGTCCTGGACCCGCGAACAGCGTCGACTCTTCGCCGTCGTTGGGGCGAATTTTCAATAGCGCCGCGCTGTCGAGGGGCAGCCACAAGTTCCACAACCCAGCGCTTTTAGCCGCAGTCTTCAATGATTCCACCGCGGGCGATACGCTCCATCGTTCAGGCGTGATGGCGTGCGCCTCGAGTTCTTCCTCCGCCTTGTACACGTGCGCGTGCATGAAGTGCTTGAGCTTGTTCAGCAACGACGCCGCTTTGGCGCTCGGCTCAAATCCTACCGCGGTAGCTGACGTCGTTTCCGAGCGATGCGCGAGATCGTTGACACCCCGCGGCACGTTCGCACCCTTAACCACCAATAACGCGCGCCTGGCGAAGACGTCTACGAGCTGTCCCATTTCGTGCGCGTTTGCACTCGACGCGTTGCCTTGCATCGCGCGCGCGCGCACCCCAGCGAGAATCGCAGCTCCTCGAAACAATGAAAGCGCGATATAAAACGGCCACGTCGTCGAGGCGCCTTCCGTCATAGGGTTCGGAAGCCCGCTTGCGCGCGACCAAGAGCGCACGTACGCGCCGACGTCTGGTACGCCTCGCGGTAAATTCGCGGGGTCCAGCGTAGGGTAGAGCTCCAACCCGGGAGGCAAATAATAAGGCAAACAATTGAACGCCACATCCGCGTATGGCGCACCCAGAGTGCTCAATTCCCAATCTAAAACCGCCAAAACGTCGACTTGGTCGTCGCCGTTCGAGCGCGCGCGACTCAGGACCAAGTTGTCCAATCGAAAGTCGCCGTGCACCAACCGCCCGCTAATCTCTTTCGCCGGCGCGTTCGAGCGCAGCCAAGCGATCAAAGTCATCATGGATTCTTCTGCGTGTACGCCGACCCCCGGTCCCACGCTCGCTTCGTACTGTTTCGCCCACCGTTCCGTCTGTCGCTCGCCGTAGCGCTCGGCTTTACCGAAATCGCCCAACCCCACCGCGCGCGGGTCCACCGCGTGCAGCGTCCCGAGCGTTCGCGCCATCTTCTCGTACACCGCTCCGCGACGACGCTCCGAGCATTCCTCCATGCGCGGTTGCAAATAAATATCCCCATCGACGTAAGACATGACGTAAAAGGCCTCGCCCAGCACGCGCGCGTCCTCGCACAGCGCGAGCGCGTCGGGCGTCGGCACGTTCGTCGTACGCAGCGCCCGCATCACGGCGTATTCGCGCTCGACCGCGTGCGCGGACTTCAGCAACGTTCCCGCCGGTTTCTTTCGCACGACGTACGTCCCGCAGACGTCACCGCGGCGCGTCAGCGCGAGGATCTTATACGTCGGGTTCGACTGTCCGTGCGCAAACTGGTCGACGTCGAGCGACGCGCACGCGCGAGGGAACCCGGGTACGCGCGCGCGACAGAAGCGCAGAAGCGCGGTCTCGTCGATCGGGTGGCGACATTTCCCCATCGCGCGCGTCGAAGTGTGGGAACCGCGTTGGAGCGTGGTTTGGTTTTGCTTGTTATTACTCGCGACGGCGACGGCCGCTACGAAAGTCTTGGTTGGCGCGCGAGCGGCGTGCATAGATAAGTGTGAAGAGATATCAATCGTCTTCTTCTTGGAGCAAGAGATAGTAGGCGAACGCGCACAAGCCGATGAAGGCGAACGGCGCGGCGCCGGCGCCGTATTCTTGCTTTTTGACGTTGCGGAACGAGTTGCGATCGAGCGCGCCAGAATACTTCTTGCGCTGCGCCGGCGCCGCCGCGGGCTTGGGCTTTGCGGTAGCCTTCACCTTGGACCCGGATTTCTTCGCCGCGTACGATTTCTTCGCCGTCGATCGCTTGCTCTTGGCGGCGTACGGAGACGGCGCGTCGCGGTTGCGGAACGCTTCGAGTTCAGCCTCCTTCTCCTCGGGCGTCTTTGATCGAAGCGCCTCCATGCGCTCACGCTGCGCGTCACGTCTCGCGCGCGCCGCCGCGGTCTCTTCTTTCGCTTGGCGCGCTCTGGCTTGCAACAGTTCGCGTTGCGCCGCCCGTCGAGCCTCCACCGCCGCCATCGCCGCGGCGTCTCTCTCCTTAATCTGCGCCCGCAACTTCGCTTGCCTCTCGGAATCTCTCGATTGCACCTCCGCTTGTACCTTGGCCAACCGCGCCGCGTTTTCCTCGCGCTTCTGTTGCGCCCTCAACGTCGCGTCGCTCGGCCCGTTCGCGCTCGGCGCGCTCGTCTTCGTCTTCGTCTTCGTCTTCGTCTTCGTCGATCCCCCATCGTTCGCGTCCGCGCCCGCCCCGACGAGCGCGCGCCAATTCCACGATTCAAACTCCTTCAAATCCTTATCGTCCTCAAGCGCCGGCGCGACGGATTCTTCCGAGTCCTCCACCGCCCTCGCGTACAGCGTCGCCGCGTCGAGCGTCTCCGCGCTCGCGTCCCCCCCCGCCTCCTCCGCGCGCGCGTCCCCGACGCTCGACATCGCCAGCGCCGCGCTCGCGACGACCGCCGCGACGTCCCGCATCGTCCATCGCGCCTTTTCGTCCTCCCACCGTCCCGCGCGCGTCACCGCGCGTCGCGTCTCGTCGGCATTCGCATTCGCGTTCGCGTTCGATCGATGAATCCGACGCGTCGATTTCGTCGTTCGTCGCGCGCCGGACGCGCGTCCCGCGTCGGCGACGCCGCGCGTCGTCGCGCGCGTCGTCGCCCGCATCCCGATCGTCGCTCGCCCTCGCGCGTCGCGACGCGTCGGCCGATGTCGTCACCGGACGCGATCGTTCGCCGTTCGAGCCGCGGTCGGTCGGTCGTTCGGTCGCGCGCGCGCGTCGCGTCGCGTCGTCCGTCGCGCGCGCGGGCGATCGCGCGCGGCGATCGTCGCGACGCGACGCGCGCGACCGCTCGCGATCACGCGTCGCGCGTCGCGCGCCGCGCGCGAATCTCGAGCCGGCGCCGTCGCGCCGTCGCGGCGTCCGGCGCGCGCGCGCGTCGCGACGACGCGACGTACGCGACGTTGGCGCACGCGAGGAGGGCGAGCGCGGCGTACGCGGCGCCCTTGCCCGGCGGGCGCGCCCGCGCGAGGACGTACCCGAACGTCGCGCCGTCCGTCGCGCGCGCGCGACGACGTGACGACGCGACGACGCGACGACGCGACGCGACGACGCGACGCGCGATGGCGACGGCGCGCGCGCGACGCGCGAGCGCGTCCGCGTGGCGCGTCGCGGCGCTCGCGTGCGCGCTCGCGTGCGCGGCGTGCGGCGCGTACGCGGCGAGCGCGCGCGACGCGAGTTCGTTGTTCGACGGCGTCGCGAGGCGACGGCGCGGACGACGCGGGACGGCGCGCGACGGCGACGGCGCGGACGACGACGACGCGCGAGCCGCGTCGTCGACGGTGTGGACGCGGCGCGCGCTGTCGGTGCTGGTGCCGCTGCGCGGCGTCGCGCGGCGGTGGTTGTTGGGCGAGGGCGCGCGCGCGAGCGGCGCGTTCGTCGATCCGTCGCTGC
>Ga0228671_1000870_pt1 | contig 9555 bp, 7 predicted proteins | sample 89DmetaG_FD_183013 | JGI IMG/M metagenome (GOLD analysis project Ga0228671, IMG submission 183013) | Seawater microbial communities from Monterey Bay, California, United States - 89D | ecosystem: Environmental > Aquatic > Marine > Coastal | place: USA: California | collected 2016-11-05 | reverse complement strand
CTTGCATTCGACGATCATCGTCAGTACGAACTTCAGAACGTGTTTTCGATAACTAATATTAGAGAAAAATGATTACTTTATACGCCGCCGACCCATTTCGGAATGTCGCCAAAAATAACTAAAACGAAATCCGCGCTCCACCGCCACGACCGTATCCGGCAGCGAGCACGCCAACTCCTCACTATCATCGTTCGGAAACGTACGAACGGATAACTTGAAGAGAAAAATGTTTTCCGTTTCATTCCGACCCATTCAAAGCGGCAGGTGCGTTACGTTCGCACGTTGAGCACTAAGTCGACTCTTCCTATCCACTTTATCCCGCGATCGGGACACGTATGCGCCACGTTCTCGCTTTTAATAGCCCTGAGAGCTGCTTCCCGAAGCGGTCACAGGACGTTTGATGTGAAACTATGATGCACGACGATTACGGTGTCCTGACTTACGTATATATTCGTTTACTTTCCGAAAACAGCCTGAGCGCGAAGTTGCACGAACCTAAGCTGTCGCGTTCGCGCACGACGGCGCGTGTGACGCCACGAAATGTGGTCACAGCGTCTGGTGCCCCTTTAACTGATCGGAAATTGCGTGTCGCTGTCATCGGTGGTGGTCCTGCCGGTGCTTGCGCCGCTGAAACTCTGGCGAAGGGTGGATGCGAGACCTTCCTGATCGAGCGCAAGATGGACAACTGCAAGCCCTGTGGTGGCGCCATCCCGCTGTGCATGGTTGGTGAATTCGACTTGCCGGAAGAAATCATCGACCGTAAGGTCACTAAAATGAAGATGATCTCGCCTTCGAACCGTGCCGTGGATGTCGGACAAACTCTGAACGACAAGGAGTACATCGGTATGTGCCGTCGAGAAGTCATGGATGACTTCCTGCGCAAACGCGCGAAGAGCCTAGGCGCGAACCTTGTCAACGGTCTTTTCATGAAAATCGAAGATCCCGGCCAAGGAAACGGCCCTATCATGGTCCAGTACAACGATTACGAAGAAGAAAGCAAGACTGGCGTTCCCAAAACGCTTGAGGTTGATGTCGTCATCGGCGCGGATGGTGCCAACTCTCGCGTTGCCAAGTGCATCGACGCAGGTGAATATGACTACGCCATCGCCTTCCAGGAACGCATTAAGATTCCAGATGCGAAGATGGAGTACTATAAAGACCTTGCTGAAATGTACGTCGGCGACGACGTGTCGCCAGATTTTTACGGTTGGGTTTTCCCCAAGTACGATCACGTTGCGGTGGGGACTGGCACGGTTGTGAACAAGACTGCCATTAAGCAGTATCAGACTGCCATGCGCAACAGAGCCGAGGAAAAGTGCGAGGGTGGTAAAATCATCCGTGTGGAGGCGCACCCGATCCCGGAACATCCGAGACCGAACAGAGTGAAAGGTCGCGTTGCCTTGGTTGGAGATGCGGCAGGCTACGTCACGAAGTGCAGTGGCGAAGGTATTTACTTCGCGGCCAAGTCAGGTCGTATGGCAGCCGAGGCCGTTGTCGAGCAATCGATGAACGGAACGAAGGAAATTGGCGAGTCTGATCTCCGTGTTTACCTTGACAAGTGGGATCGCAAGTACTGGGCGACGTACAAGGTTCTTGACATTTTGCAGAAAGTCTTCTACCGCTCTAATCCGGCGCGTGAAGCCTTCGTCGAAATGTGCGCGGATGAGTACGTGCAGAAGATGACTTTCGATTCCTACCTGTACAAAACTGTTGTGCCGGGCAATCCGTTGGACGATGCGAAGCTCCTCGCCAATACTGTTGCCTCACTGATGCGCTCGAACGCTCTTCGCATCGCGTCCAAAAGCGGTATTACTGCGTAAGATGCGATTAATTTCAATTCTTCACGGATCATCTTCGCAGCAAATTAGTAGCGCTACATCTTACAATGTTATAATCATTTTATTCACCTATGAGCACGTCACTCTTATCATTGGAAAGGCGCTCCTCTCTTTTGCTGAAGTCACACTATGCAGGTAATTTGTACAGCATTGAAACTAGTACAGTACATATTATGAAGAGATTCGAGGTTCAATTGATTGATCTTCTACTCCCTCATGGTACTGCCAAGCTTTCCTACACTCTCGACGATGTCTTTCTGCCATTGCATTCGCGTTGGACAGACTATCTGTAATACTTTCCTTTGATGGAGTGAACGAGTAACAAAATCCGAACTGCGCTTCAAATACTAGTGGTAGGAAAGGAGACACGACAAAATCAATAAGTGGTTTAATGGGGAGCAAAGGAGTGAGAATCTTAATCGCTTCACTATTCATTCTTCCAAGTCCTTGTATGGCAGCAGTTCGAAACAAACGCTTTGCGTAGTACATTTTGAGTTTAGTTAGAGCCTCAGATGGATGCTTTACATCCAAAAGAAGGTCAGACAGAACGAAGGCATCTTCAAATGCCAAACCAGATCCTTGACCGATGTTAGGCATCGTCGCATGGCACGAGTCTCCAAGCAATACGACATTTCCATCAGACCAGCCCTTGAGGCAAGGGGGGCGATCCCATAAATCCCTTTGACTGATATCTTTATCCCGTGAAATAGAAATCAAAGTACTGATTTCGGGAGCCCAGTCGCTAAATTTATCCAATAAATATTGTCTTGGCTCATTAATCTGTTCACTATCAGGACCCGCCTTGATAAAAGCATACCACTGAATACGTCCATGTCGGTCTGGACACGTCACAAAATAATGGTCTGGTCCGATGTATGCACAGTATCCAACATCGAAAAAGTCTTCAGTTTCGTGAACGGGCAAGTCACTAAACAGGCGATAACCAGTATGGGAGGCCGTACTCTTGGAACCACGCCCTGTCCCCACCTCGTCAAGCATTTGAGCCCGGACGCAACTCCATATGCCGTCTGCGCCCACAAGGATATCACCTTCAACATTGGTACTATTCTCGAGTTTGACCGAGACTTTTCCCGAAGTAAAATCCTGAGCATACGACTTAACTCTAGAACCCATCTTCAAATCTGTATTGCCGCATGATTTATCACTGTTGATAGATGCAATCTCGTCTAGCAGACAGCGCTGCAAATCTGACCTGTCAACGCAGACAGCAAAAGGCAACTGACTTCTTCTAGGTATTTCTGTAATTGCATCAAATGTGAACATCCAATCAGCCGTGTATCCGTCTTTTATGCCGCTTATCGTACCCCAGAACGGTCGACTGTTTTCTAGGATGGCCTTATAAAGTCGTTCGCTCGTTGCTTTGAGAACGCTCGTGCCGTTACTGGCCAACTGGATAGGGCCACCATACGGACGGTACTCCTGAGTACGTTCAACTACGGTCACGTTGAAACCCTTCTTAGTCAAACAAATGGCGAGAAACAAACCACCTAGTCCCCCCCCGGCTATCACGATATGGAGTTTGGGTGCGTCTCGTGTGTCATCGCCACTTTCAGTGGAAGTTCCTGAAGCGGAGAAGCGTTTTACTACGGACGCGCTCCGTCGTCGTCCTTTCAGCTTTGTATTGGCACCAATACGCACGTTCGATTTACAAACATTCGAACAAGTGCGTTCGCGAGGTATCCATAGCTGTACGTTCGCCATGGTTCCCGTCCCGAACGGAACAGCTTCGAAGTATCGGGCTGTCGTGGGTTGGAGCAGGGTGTACGGAAATTACACTGGAGAGTAGGGTTGATACACACACTGAGATTTGTTTTTTGATAGCGGTGAGCTACTCACACGCACCACACACATGACAAGTCAGGGTGATTGAAAGCGGTTTTAAACGATTCACAACGTCGCAACTCATATTTTTCTAGAGAGCACATTGAGCTCCTGTTCTAAGCTTTGTAACTCTCGTAGGTGTAGTTGTAGCATGTGGAACATGGGACCAAGAGTGGTGGCCCTCGTTTCGTCCTACTTTTTTGTCAATCGTGGAAAATGAAGTGACAGCGACTAAGTTTACCGATTGTTTTGGATACGATTCTGATTGTAGAAACATCTGCGTGACAGCTTGGACCTTGGAACTGACGTCTTCACCAAAAGTAAAAAGTAACTCTCGTTCGTTGCTTGTCGACACAAACACACTGGTAAAACATTAGACACCGGGCTGTGAATCGTAAGAAGGAGCTCGAACCTTTGCGCTGTTTTGAGATCAATACTGAGCGTTTTCAACACGTTGTCCATCTCTATTTGATGTGCCTCTAGTATATCCAACTGTCTCGCAATTCTACAATGATCTGCAAACGAGGTTGCGAGCTGTGCCTATGTTGACAAACGAGTTTTACAAACCTTTAACATGAAATGAGTTTCGGAGCTTGACTGACCTGCAAATGCTCTAATATAGATCGATTGTTGATGACCTGCTTGTCTAAACTGTGAAGTCGTTGAACCTCTCTCTCAAACTCCTGCTGCAGAGGTTTGAAATATGGAAAGCCTTACGTCATATGTATCGCTTACGCTGTATTGTTCGAGGTCGCGCGACCATCGCACTGTGCGTATAGCGGCATACGTCATGTCCCGAGAAAGTTCCCTCGTCATAGCGTTCGGAGGTTTGTGTTCGTTGCCGCGGTATCTACAAGCGCCCTGATAAGTGTACAAGCGTGCGCGTCCTTGCGGCGTGTCGCGCTAGTAAATGGTATGATAAATTCACTTGGACACTGTCACTCGCGCAGTTCTTTCGCGCTCAAGTTTCCGTCGTCTCACCAATACGTTACGTGCCGCTGTATAACCAAAGTCATACGTGTGCACCTACTTCCTCGAGAGCGGGGGCTCGGATTTACGATTTCACGATTAGACGACATTCGTCCACTTCGTATAGTGAGTGGCACGAGCCCAATAAAACACATCTGACGATGGACACTGTGTACCAGTGAGAGTTAACGTCAAAGTTCGAACGGTGAGTCCCGCTTGCGCTCGCACGCTAACGTGGATACTAGATGGAGTGACTTTCCTTTGTACTCGTCCATATCTGAAATTGGGAGTTTAAAATTAGCAGAGTCCAACAATTCTTGGGGCGTGTGCTAACTCGACTAAACTTTATAATTTCACCACGGCTGTAAAACGCAAGCGATACGGACACCCAGTACGTTATCAGTATTATGTTCTCCGACCTGTTTCGTAATCTGGCCAGGGTGGTGGGTTACGCATATTGTATCGCGGCGGGAACTCTGTTTACTTTTCAAAGGAAACTTCAATACATCCCTTCGGCACAGCGTCCTAGTCACCCTATTCGTCTGTCTGCAAGTTTCGCAGCAATAGAGGAGATTTTCACAGTTTCTGAAGACGGTCTAAAGCTTCATGGTTGGCATTGGCCAGCCGTTAAGGGCAGCATGTACGCCCACATCTCTATCTTGCACTTGCATGGTAACGCCGGCAACCGTGAGCACCGTCTGAGGTGGGCGTATATGATACGGCAGCAACTTGGTTGTGGTATTACTCTCATGGACTACAGAGGGTACGGTGGTAACAAAGGACGTCCTTCAGAACCAGGTCTTATTCTAGATGCTATCGCTGCTATTAAATGGCACTATGATAGGAAAAATGCAGTTGATGCCAAGCTCGTTTTGCATCTGGAAAGTATAGGAAGTGTTGCGGGGATAACTGCTCTTCTCAAAGTTGAGCCGTATGTTCAGCGTGCAATATCTGGTATAGTTGTCGAAGGTGGCCTGAGCTCTTGTATCGATATAATTCGCGATAATTTTCGCATTTTTCCTCTATCTCTTCTAATGTTGGATAAATGGAATAATACGTGTGCAGCAGCAAGACAGCTCAGTATGAAAACTCACTTCTTGAGCTTGCACGGCACGTCTGATGCCATTGTACCTCTGTGGTGCGGTAGAAAGCTCTTCGATGCAGTTGCTTGTGAGCACAAGCGATTTGTTCATTTTAATGGCGGTGGACACAATGATCTACTGGATCAGCCGACATATATCCAAACGCTAGAGGAATTTTATGCAAGACTATAGCAAATGAGCGACATACAGAACGAATCAGCTTGCCTCGGGCATGAATTGCACCTTCGCTAGAGTCACCGAATCACCCTTTCTAGTTCGTGTGACTCGTACTCGTGTATAGCCACCTCGCCGCGTTTGATAACGAGTAGACATATCAAACTGTAGTTTTTGTGCAAGTTCCTCTGACCCAAGTACACTTTGGATCCGTCGACGCGCACTTAAACTATTCTGTCCACTGCTTAATTATTTCGTGCATGGACTTGCGAAAATACTCACCTCTTTACCAATCGTGATTAATTTATCTGCGATCGTTTTGAGCATTTTAGCGCGCGTTAACGTTGTCTCCACTTCTCCATGAGTGACGAGTTGAAAGGCCATGTTTCTGTTGTACCTCTATGAAACTAGAGCTCAGATGAGAGTATGGAAAGTTTACCTCATCGCGGGAGAACGCATAAAGTTGTTTAGCATAATCGTTGCTCGGCGATAACTCAATTTTCAAAGCAGCGCTCGTCAACAGTGACGAGTGCGGCGACAGCAGACACTCCGTAGCTCGGCGGCGGATATCGTGCTTCACAGTACATGTACCCTATTCCATTTTAGTCGGAACTAGTAAAAATAGCCCATATTTCGCTACTGGATAGCTCGATTATTTTTGATATCTTTAGTCACCCTTGCAGCGTTGTGCTCATACCAAGTTAAAAGTGAAGAAGATTCTGTCGCTTCGAAGGTTAGGTTGCTCGACGTACCACGGAGTGCTGCGCACTTCCTCGTAAGGTCGCCTGTCCTTTGAAACTATCCAAGCCGACACGAACGGTTGTAGAGGTAGTTGAAGCAAGTCGTACGCGCACTTCTTTGCTTCAGACAGGATTCTCAGGCACAGGGTGACTCTCCGGAGCATGGAGAGTATTCAAGTGTTTGGGAGAGCTTCGTTGAACGAAAGGGAAGAAAAAGAAGTTCATAAGACAGAAACACGAAAACCAACAGCGCAGCCCTTACATGTCATCGTAGAGGATAAAGATTACCAGCTACATGCGAAAGTCAAGGCAGTTGCGGTAAGTGCTGCTGAAATACTATCAAACGCACCCGCATTGCAGGGGACAACTGTCAACACTCAGGCGTCGGTACAAAAAACGTGGTGAACAAACCGAAGAGAACAAATATGTCTATGTCATCAAATGCCCAGTGATGTAGGGCTATCCATGGTGCTCGTACAACGACGCTTTAGAGCCAAACTGGATGGCTTTTTTTATTCTTCGAGCGGCGGTCGACAGGCCAAGATGTAAGGCGAGCTCACGGAGACACTTCTTGTCGCCAATTCCTGGTGGCAAAGTAAGTTCAGCGATCTCATGTACGGGTGTTTTCAAGATTGACAGCATGAAGTCCTCATCTAAGTAGGGGAATCGTGCTTCGCGTCCATGATCAGACAGTATGCGATCGTCTCTGCCCAAGTTTCTTTGCCAGATCCTGAGAGTGTCTAGCCTAAGGTTCTCCTCGAAAGCGTCGTTACCAAATGACTTGAAAATGTTACGATGACGAGTATATCCGCCGCACAGTTCGTCCGCGCCCTGTCCTGATAAAATTATACGACAGCTGGTTTGGTAGGGAATTCGAGCGGAACTTTGTTGGTCACTTTTGATTGTGCCGGCTCCCTTAGCTGCGAACCACAGAGCAGCGCTTATGTTAAAATCCATCGCTGATTTACTCGGATAGATCAGAGACTCGATGTATTGTCTCATCGTGGATAATTGCCTACTATGAACATTTACTTCAATGAAGCGCCAGTTGCGTCCTGGGCAAACACGCTCAAGCTCAGCAAGCGCGCTTCGGGCTGCTTTCCTATCTGGAGACCTACCACCGTCGAAACATACACTGCAAAGATCAATTATTTCATCAGCTTGAAGATTTCGGTGCAGTAAAGCACACAATATGGTGCAGTCCAATCCTCCTGAAAAGAGAACGCCAAAATATGCCTTGTCACGTTTTGAAATACTTTCATGTAAGGGAATCCGACAATGTGCGGATCTCAGCTGCACGGATCTATCGAGACAGTACCATGAAGCTTGTTTGCGGCGAATAAAATCTTCATATTCTCGTGTTCGCTTCGTTCGTACATCGTAAGGCTCACACTCTTCTGTACTACAGCCTGAGGCACCTCGACGGAAAAAGAAAAGTAATAATGCCTTGTGATCACGCCAAATGTGATTTAGCCAGATTGATTTATTAATATATTTCGCACATCTATCGATGTACGTGCGCGACGCATTCGCGTCGAAGCTGAATATCCCCGGAGGACACTCAAACCAATCATGCCGTCTCACTTGAGCTTCACGTGGTACGACAGAGCACACACTTAAATAACCACGAGAACTACTCGGAAGGCAAAGTAATAGGCTTCGCCGACCCACTATATCCTTCGCAATCCAAAGACGATGCGTTTTATGATGCCAGTAGACTAGGCTCCAAGGCCCTCTCACAGCAGAAAGTAGTTGGGAAATTAGCACGCTATCACCTTCAGTAGCATCAAGTTGAGCCAGCAACCATTTTGAATCACTATCTACTACGACTCTGTTACCGCTAGTGTAAATTTCACCATTAAACACCAGCACGTTCTTTGTCGTTTCAGAGCATAATGGTACTTTAGTTCGGACGTGGCCTCGGAGTTGAAGAATAGAGCTACGGAAAGTCACAGTCGTTCCGTGCTTGGTCGACCGCTGTACTGTGCCGGTACCGTCTGGACCCCGGCGTGCGAGTGTCAAGTCGGACGATAGGCACGCGAGTATTCGATCGCTCACGCGTGTTTGTTCTGTGAGCACGGGACGATTAAACAGTTCGGAACTTTCGGGTGTGTAGGCTACGGGACCCAGTTCCACGTGAATCCCGCACATTCTTCGCGGTGACTCACTACGGTTGATATTTGAGCGATAGAACTAGTTCACACGGATGTATCTCGTGCGGGCATCACGGCGACAGCTCAGTTAGTGCCGATGCAACGCGGTGAATATCAGTAAATGTGAGAAGTCGTTCTACAGTGTCGCGCGACACCTCGAAGGCGGATCGATGGCAGATGCGACTGCGAAACTTACATCATTTTTAAAGTGCTATGAACGCCCGCGTGTTACGGGCGCATCTCAGACGACAACGCTCGGGCCCACGACGCTAAAACCCCGCCTGGATTAAAGTCTGGCGTAAGGCAAGCAAGACCTGATGAGGGGGAGTTGAGATGTCCCGACGGCCACATCAATACTCAGGCGTGCTTTTCTTTCGGAGGTTTTGGGACCGTTAAGGTGCGCTTTACCCGGACGCCGGTGCATCACCTGTGGAAAGCGTTAGTTGTAGAGCAGCCCGCGAACAAGATAACGGCGAGGCGAGACGCGTCTAAAATCTGTGACGTTTCGACAAACGAACGTGCGCGTACCTTCCCGCTTGCTGTAACTTTGTAACGCTTGGCGGCAGATTTCCGCGTTTTCATCTTCCCCGCGACGATTGACGTACTCACACGATCGTTCGCCGAAGTCGTCTTGCCGCTGGTGCACGACCCCCCCGCAAGTGAGGACTTCCGCGCAGTGAGCTTCGCCGAAGATGATGGGGAGATAAGTCGAGTGATACTCATGGAAGTAGTCGCGACGGGTGCAAACATTTGCGAG
>Ga0228671_1000765_pt1 | contig 10130 bp, 9 predicted proteins | sample 89DmetaG_FD_183013 | JGI IMG/M metagenome (GOLD analysis project Ga0228671, IMG submission 183013) | Seawater microbial communities from Monterey Bay, California, United States - 89D | ecosystem: Environmental > Aquatic > Marine > Coastal | place: USA: California | collected 2016-11-05 | reverse complement strand
CCAACCCGTGAACTGGTATTACAAGTTGTAGAGGAAATTGAAAAATTGTCTACATATATAAATAATAGAGTTCTAGGAGTATATGGCGGAACTAATATAAATACACAAAAACAAGCCGTAGCTCAAGGGACTGATATTATTGTTGCCACGCCCGGAAGATTATATGATTTAGCACTAAGTAATGTTCTAAAATTAAAATCAATTCAAAAATTAGTGATAGATGAGGTAGATATTATGCTAGATTTGGGCTTTCGTTTTCAATTGCTAAATATTTTTGATTTACTACCGAAAAGAAGACAGAATATTATGTTTTCAGCGACAATGACCGATGAAGTAGATACACTAATTACAGATTTTTTTAAAGCTCCACAGAAAATTTCAGTTGCTTTAAGTGGAACTCCTCTTGACAATATTAAACAAACATCTTATTTAGCTACTAATTTTTATACAAAAGCAAACTTGTTAAATTATTTATTAGCAGACAAAGAGGAATATAGTAAAGTCTTAGTTTTTGTTTCCAATAAACGCAGAGCAGATTTATTATTTAATTCACTTGAAGAAGTTTTTGGATCTGACAGTTGCGTGATACACTCTAATAAAACACAAAACTATAGAATACGTTCAATTCGACAGTTTGATGAGGGAAGTAATCGAATTTTAGTTGCTACAGATGTAATGGCTCGTGGATTAGATTTAGACGGTATTACACATGTTGTAAATTTTGATACACCTTATTTTCCAGAAAATTACATGCATAGAATTGGAAGAACTGGACGAGCAGAGCGTGAAGGGAAAACAATTCTATTTTCGACAGAAAAAGAGCTAGAATCAAAGGAAAGAATTGAAGCATTAATGAAGTATGAAATTCCAGTACTTGACTTTCCAGAGGAGGTAGAAATATCAAAACAATTAACAGAAGAGGAGAGGCCCAAAGAAGACCAAGAAATTTCAAAAAATAGAGTTTCCGAGGAATACATTCCAGGACCAGCTTTTCATGAAAAAAGTCAAAAAAACCAAAAAACAAATCAAGGAGGGTCTTACAGAAGAGAGATAGCAAAAAAGTATAAGAAGCCAAAAACTCGTGGAGACAAAAATTACAATTTGAAAAAAAAGAGGAAGTAAAAAATATGACTAAAAAAAGAATTTAATAAAATAATGCAAGTATTAACACAACAAGAACTTCATAACCTTGCCATGAATATAGTAGGTAAGAAATTAGAAAAAATGGGTTATGAATTTCAAGCTATAAACAGTAAGTTAAAAAAACACCCTCAATTTGTCTTATTTAAAAAAGGAGAACCTACTATTTTTGTATTGGTGAAAGCCTCTAATAATATTCAGAATCCGGATGAATATGATGTTTTATGGATGGAAACATTCAAAGAACATGCAAAAAAGCAAAATGCTAAAGTTTGGTTTGCTGGTGTTGGAATTGCTAATGCAGAAAGCATTGAAAATCCTGTTTTTAAAAACCAACCGTATTACGTAGCTTTTGAGGATTTTATTAAAATTTTAGAATAAAAAAAGCACCACTATGTGTGATGCTTTTTTTATTTTTTATAAAATAAGTTTTTTTACTCAGCTTTGGTTTCTAGCATATCAAAGAATTGGCCAATTTTTGGTAAAATTATAATTTTGGTTCTTCTGTTTATAGATTTATTTGCTGGGGTATCGTTAGGTGCTAGTGGCACATAGCTACTTCTTCCTGCAGCTATTAATCTACTTGGTTCTACTTCAAACTTAGATTGCAACACTCTGGTAATAGAGGTGGCTCTTTTGGTAGATAAATCCCAGTTATCTTGTATAATATCATTGTTAATTGGTGTAGAATCTGTATGACCTTCAATCATCACATCCATCTCAGGCTGGCTGTTAATTACTGTAGCTACTTTTTCTAAAACCGAATACGCTTTTTCAGTTATTGTATAACTACCGCTTTTAAATAATAATTTATCTGAAATAGAGATAAAAACAACAGTTTTTTCAACATTAATTTCAATATCCTCATCATCAATACCGTCTTTTAATTCCTTTTTCAAGTTAAAAGCTACAACTAAATTTAAAGAATCTTTTTTAGTAGCAGCAGCTCTAATTCTATTAATATACTTGTCTTTTTTACTTAATTGAGCTAGTGTTTCTTTTATATTATCTGTAGCTCCTTGAGTTAATACGGTCAAGTTATCAACATATTCTAAGGTCTTCTTTTTATCATTTTTTAAGTCAGCAATGATATTATTTAAGTTTACTACATCAGCATCACATTTTTCATTATCAATAACACATTTTGTTAAACTATTTTTTACCGCTAGAAGTTCATCTTTGGTTTTATTGTGTTTAGATTGAAGTACTGCATATTCTTTTTTAGAAATACAAGAACTTGCGAAAATTGACGCTACTAATAGGATTACTATTTTTTTCATTTTTTTAAATATAGAAATTCAATACAAAGTTAAAAATATTGTCCTTATAATAAGGATGATTAACAAAATTTTATCAACCATTCATAAAAACTTTATATTATATCTTTGTATCCTTAAAATTTATCTCATGAAAAAGGCTTTTTATGTTTTTTTACTTTCTTCACTTTTTACTTTTACCTCATGTAATAATGAGATTGATACACCGATAAAACTTCAAGGTTTTGTTTTTGGAACGACCTATAATATAATTTATTATGATGTTGCTGTTAATTTTGAAGATGATATTAATCAATTATTCGATGAAGTAAATCAATCTACTTCAACTTACATGTATTCATCAGATATATCGAGAATTAATAGAGGAGAAAAAGGTGTAAAAGTTGATAAATATTTCCAAGAGGTATTCAATAAGTCAACTCAAATTTTTAATGAAACTAATGGTTATTTTGATCCAACTGTTGGAAATTTAGTCAACGCTTGGGGATTTGGACCAGAAAAACCCTTAAACAATTTAGATAGTAGTAAAGTAAAAGAGTTAATGAAATTTGTGGGTTTCAATAAAGTGAAACTAGTTGATAATGAAATTATTAAAGAGTACTCTGAAACATATTTTGACTTTAATTCTATCGGAAAAGGATATGGTTTAGACGTTATCGCTAGATTTTTAGAAACTAAAGGGGTTAAAAATTATTTAGTTGAAATTGGGGGTGAGGTGAGATTAAAAGGAACCAAACCAACTGGGAAGTTATGGACCGTTCAATTAGACGATCCTAACACAGATGGATCACGCTCTGCTTTTAAAAAATTAAATTTGACCAATATCTCTATGGCAAGTTCTGGAAATTACAGAAAATTCAGAATTGACAAAAATGGAGAAAAATATGTGCATACAATCAACCCCAAAACAGGCTATGCAACTGAAAGTAACTTGTTAGCTGCAACTGTTATCGCAGAATTAGATTGTGCTGATGTTGATGCCTATGCAACGGCTTTTATGGCTATGGGATTTGAAAAAACTAAAAAGTTTTTACAAGCCAAGCCTTCTTTAAAAGTGGTGTTAATTTATGTAGATGAAAATGGTAAGTTGCTTGAGTTTGAGAACTAATTTTTAAAAACTACGGGTAATAGTTCACCTTCCATTAATCTGTATCTTCTTGAAAGCTCTGAAGAAATTTTTTGTGAATAATTAACTTCGTCAACTTTAAAACCAATAGATCTTAATTTGGTAAAATAATCTAGTCCATATATTCGCACATGATCGTATTGACCAAATATTTTTGCTCGTTCTTTTTTATCGGTTATTGAGTTATCCTCAAAAGTTGTTTCTCTATTTAAATCCTGAGGAATTTGAAAAACTCCCATTCCTCCTTTTTTCATAACTCTGTATAATTCTTTCATAGCTTTCGTATCATCTTGTATGTGTTCTAATACGTGATTACAAAAGATAATATCAAAAGTATTTTCTTCAAAAGGTAAGTCTGTTATATTCGCCCTTATATCCGCTATTGGAGAGTTTAAGTCTGCAGTAATATATTCGTGCTCTAAGTCATTAAAACGATTTACAAAACATTGTTCTGGGGCCATGTGTAACACTTTTTTCTTGGTTGTGAAGAAGTCAGTTTCATTTTTTAAGTAGAGCCACAACAATCTATGTCTTTCTAAAGAAAGTGTACTAGGAGATAATACATTTTCTCTTTGATTTTCATAACCATAGGGTAAAAATTTTCTAAAACTTCTATTATCTATCGGATCCGTATAAGAATTACCTCTTAAGTAAAAGGCCATCAAGGGCCTAGCTACATAACTTAATTTTATAAGTATTGGGCGAGGTATTGTGTTTAATATGATTTTGAATAATTTCAATAAATTAGATTACATGGGTGAGATACGGAATTCATTTTCTTCATCACTACTTATACCCAATGCTTCATAAATATATTTAAATGTAGATAAGAGCTCTGGTTTACCGTTAATTATAGCTATATCATGTTCAAAATGAGCACTTGGTTTCCCATCCTTGGTTAAAATAGTCCATCCGTCACTAAGTTGATTTATTCTATGTGTACCCATGTTAATCATAGGTTCTATAGCTACTACCATACCGTTAATCAATTTTTTTCCTCTTCCTCTTTTACCATAGTTTGGCATCTCAGGATCTTCATGCATTTTTTTTCCCAATCCATGACCAACCAATTCTCTCACTACCCCATAGCCTCTATCTTCACAATATTTTTGTATGGCATACCCAACATCGCCTATTCTATTCCCTGCTTTTAATTCTCGAATTCCCTCATACAAGCTTTGTTTGGTTACCTCCAATAGTTTTTGTGTTTCTTCTTCTATTTCTCCAACTGCAAATGTATATGCATGATCACCATAAAAACCATTTTTAAGGGCACCACAATCAATAGAAATAATATCTCCTTCTTGTAGAGGTTTGTCATTTGGGATTCCATGTACTACTTGTGCATTAGGGCTCATGCAAAGTGTATTTGGGAAATCATATAAACCCAAAAATCCAGGGATAGCATCCTGAGAACGAATATATTCTTCAGCTATTTTGTCTAAAAATAAGGTAGTAACTCCAGGTTTAACCTCACTTGCAAGAATGCCAAGGGTTCTAGAAACTACTAGAGCACTTTCGCGCATAATTTCTATTTCTTCTCTTGTTTTTACTTTAATCATATGAAAGTATTAGGAAAGTGTAAAGATAAATTAATTTAAAAACATAGGGCATGAAACTTTACCCTAGAAAAGCCAAGAACATACAACACTAGATGGTTTTATTTTTGGTAGGGATGTTTGTAATTACCTCCACGCAAGATTTTTAAAATATCCTTTTCTATTGTTTTTTTGGAATGTTCTACAAAGCGACCAATCTCTTTGCCATCTCTAAAAAAAATAAATGTAGGAGTATGATTTATAGCAAATCCTTTTTGAAGATTAGTTGGAGTTTTTTTTCCAATAGTAATTCCAATCATTTTAAAATCATTTTCAAGATCAAATCCTGCTAACTCCATGATTTTATAAAACCTTGGGAGTTCTCTTTTACTATCATGGCACCAACTTCCAATAAAAGATTTAATTGAAATATTGTTGAGTTTTTTTTTGATTTTATGAATTGTTTTTGGGTCTGCAGTATACGCATCATAATTTTTTGAGAACCAATCTTTGTATTTTCCATTTAAGAAATCAGACTTTTTAAGATACCCAACTAAATTACCATTGATATTTCTCTTTTCTTGCGCATTGACCAATAAAAACGAACACAAGAAAATTACAAATAAAAGCTTCTTCATCTTAAAGTAGTGATTTTCTTGTCATTTCTTTTGGTTGTTCAACACCCATTAATTCCAAGATAGTGGGAGCAATATCTCCAAGTACACCATTTTTTATTGATTGAATTTTTTTATCAATAAGAATTATTGGAACAGGATTTGTTGTGTGAGCAGTATGAGGGCTTCCGTCTGGATTCATCATCGTTTCACAATTTCCATGATCAGCAATCAGAAGGGTTGTGTATCCATTTTGTAAGCCAGTAGAAATCACCTCTTTTGTGCATTTGTCAACCGTTTCACATGCTTTTACTGCTGCGTCAAACACTCCTGTATGCCCAACCATATCTCCATTAGCAAAATTCAAGCATACAAAATCTACTTCTCCCTTTTCTAACTCAGGTACAATAGCATCTCTTATTTCGTAGGCACTCATTTCTGGTTTTAAATCATAGGTTGCTACTTTTGGTGACGGACAAAGAAGTCTTTTTTCTCCATCAAATTCTTTTTCTCTTCCACCTGAAAAGAAAAAAGTAACATGAGGGTATTTTTCAGTTTCAGCGATTCTAATTTGTTTTTTATTTGCGTTCTCTAAAACTTCCCCCAACGTGTTTTCAATATTTTCACTGTTGTAAACCACTTTAATGTCTTTGAAAGTTTTATCATAATTGGTTAACGTAACAAAGTATAATGGAATTTTATGCATATTAAATTCCTCATTGTCATTTTGACTCAACACTTCTGTTAATTGTCTTCCTCTGTCTGTTCTAAAATTGAAGAAAATGACAACATCATCTTTTTTAATAGAGGCTTTAGGCTTATCGTTTTCATCAACCATTATTATAGGTTTAATGAACTCATCTGTTATTTTGCTATCATAACTTTTTTGAATACTTTCTGTTGCGTTAGTTGAGTGTTCTCCAATTCCATTAACCAATGCATCATAGGCCAATTTCACTCTTTCCCATCTATTATCTCTATCCATTGCATAGTATCTGCCAGTAACAGAGGCTAATTCTCCGGTAGTACTTTTCATATGCTTTTGAATATCATCAATAAAATAAGCACCTGATTTTGGATCACAGTCTCTTCCATCAGTAAATGCATGAAGAAAAACATTTTTAACTTCATGATCATTAGCAGCACTAAGTAACCCCTTTACGTGATTGATATGTGAATGAATTCCTCCATTAGACACCAACCCCAATAAATGCACATTTTTCTGGTGATCTCTAGCATACTTGAAAGCATTTAACAATTCTTCCTCTTTAGATAATTTACCTTCTCTAACGGCAATATTAATTTTTGCAAGATTTTGATAAACAATTCTACCAGCACCTAAATTCATATGACCTACCTCAGAATTTCCCATTTGGCCATCAGGTAAACCTACATGTTCACCATCGGTTCTTAATTCTGAAGATGGATATGTATCATATAGAGAGTTTATGTAGGGTGTTTTTGCATTAAAAATTGCAGAAACTTTTGGATTTTGGGTAATTCCCCAGCCGTCTAAAATTAATAAGATTACTTTCTTGTTCATGATGTGTTTTGAATTGTAAAAGTAAGAAAGATTTTAAGGTATTTATTAAAATTTTGCGAAACCGATTCAGTAATTCATTACATACAATACTTCATCTAATGATTACGACTATTTTTATTTTAACTTCAATTGGGAATTAACCATATTTATTGATTCAATAATTAATTTAGAGTACCAAAACCATCCTAATTCCTCTATTTATCTTTATAAAATGTTTAATTTTACGAAACAAATTTAACAACAAAACTATTATGAGTTTATTTGGAATGTTTAGCAATAAAGATGCTACAAATAAAATTGAGGAATATTTGAAAAAAGGAGCTATTATTTTAGATGTTAGAACTCTTCAAGAATGGAATGAGGGGCATATTAATGGTTCAGAGCATATTGTTTTAAATTCTATTCCTGATCACATAGAACGCATTAAAGGATTTCAAAAACCAATAATAGCAGTTTGTAAAAGTGGTGGTAGAAGTCAAAGTGCTACAGATTTTTTGCTACAACATGGATTAGATATCATTAACGGAGGTCCTTGGGGTAACGTTTCGAGATTTATAGACTAACCTTTAAGCTAAGTTTTTTTAAAAAGAGATGTGAGAATATTTTTTTTTAAGGATTTCGATTTTTTCTTGAAGAGAAAGTAAAAATTGCTGATGTTTTTTTGAATCAGGGTTGAATGGTTTGTGTTCAAGACCTCTCTGAATTTTTATGACTTGCTTTTTTAGATCTATTGCCTCATCCGATAACCAATTTTCATAAAATTTTTCCCAAATATAATTTATAGCTATTTGATTTGGGTGAATCATATCTTCTTTGTAGAAACGATAATCTCGTAATTCATCCATCATGATTTCATAACTTGGAAAATAGAAAGTATTTTCTTGCTTTTTTATGATTTGATGAAGGGCTGAAATTAGATGAGATTTACTCTGTTGATTTTCAATAAATCCATCCTTTAAATGACGAATAGGGGATACAGTAAATATGAAATTTATATCTGGATTAACTTTTCTAATTAAAGAAATTATTGACGAAAGACTTTTATTAATTTCAACTATTGATAATAGCTCTTTTTTAAATTTATGTTGAGGAACTTTATGACAATTAGTAACGATTTTACCAGACTCTGAAAAACGATATATCCAAGATGTTCCTAGCGTAATTATGATATGAGTATTACTTTTTAAAGCTGTATTTATTAATGCAGACGCCTGATTAAGTTGATTCAAAGCTTCCTCTTTTGATGAGGAACTCAATTTTGAATGTGCAGTAAAAGACTGCCATCGTTCATTAAAAAAAAAGATATCTTTTTCAGTATATTCTTTTTTACAAAGGGCATTTTTAATAACTGATTCAATTGCTTTTGGATGAAATAAAATGCCAAAAGGATTAAGTATCGATTGAAATTTATGATAACTTAATCTTTGCCCAATATTATCTGAAAAACAAGAACCTAGTAAAATTATCTTTGAATTGTAATCTATAGGGTTACAGGTGTTTTTAGAAAACGGTATGTGAGTTTGAAGATTAATAAAACTGGTTTTAACTTAAGTTCTCTTTTGTATTGATTATTTTATTTTTTGACAACCGACGGATTAATGTTAATCCAAATACATAACTGCCTTTTCTAAAGCTTCCTGAATTCCTGAAGGGTTTTTTCCACCTGCTGTTGCAAAAAATGCTTGACCACCTCCACCACCTTGAATATACTTTCCTAATTCTCTAACAATAGTTCCTGCATTTAAATTTTTACTAGCTACAATTTCTTTTGATACATAACAGGTTAAAATCGCTTTTCCATTTGTCTCAGCTCCAAACAATAAGAATAAATTTTTAAACTCACTTCCTAATTCGAATGCTAGCGTTTTGATACTATTTGCATCTAAATCAATTTTTTTTGCTAAAAATTGAACTTCATTGATTTCTTTAAGTTCATTTTTCAAATCACTCTTTAGATGCTTAGCTTTTGCCTTTATCAACTGATCTAGTTGTTTCTTTAATGCACTATTTTCTTGTTGAAGGGCTTGAATTGCTTTAACAGGCTCTTTGGGATTATTAAGTACGTCTTTAATCTCTTGGTAGCTACTGTTATTTTCTAGATAATATTCTTTAGCGGCATCCATAGTAATTGCTTCAATTCTTCTTATACCAGCAGCTACAGCTCCTTCAGATTTAATTTTGAAATGCCAAATTTCTGAAGTATTTGGGACGTGAGTTCCACCACATAATTCAATAGATTGTCCAAAACGAATAGACCTAACTTTATCTCCATATTTTTCACCAAATAAACTTATTGCACCATCAGCAATTGCTTCTTCTTTTGGGATACTACGTTTTTCTTCCAACGGAAGTTTTCCTTCAATTCTCGCATTCACAAAATATTCCACATCATGTAACTCCTCTGAAGTTAATTTGGAAAAATGAGAAAAATCAAACCGTAAATGTTTAGAATTTACAGCACTTCCTTTTTGTTCAACATGTGTTCCTAGCACTTCACGTAAGGCCAGGTGAAGTAGATGAGTTGCACTATGATTTGCTGAGGTTCTATGACGTTGCTTTTCATCTACAACAGCATTAAAAGGCTCTTCTAGATTTTTTGGTAAGTTTTTTGTATAATGAATAACAACATTGTTTTCTTTTTTAGTATTCAAAATATAAAGCACATCTCCATGGATATCTTCCAAATATCCTTTGTCGCCTACTTGTCCTCCGCCCTCTGGATAGAATGGGGTTTGGTTAAAAACTAATTGATACTGATCACCTTCTTTTTTTGATGTAACTTTTCTAAATCGAGTAATTTTTACCTCAGATGCTGTTGCATCATAACCATCAAAACCTTTTTCAGGAATATTGCTAATGGAGGTCCAATCATCAGTTGAAGATTCACTTGCA
>Ga0228671_1000759_pt1 | contig 10160 bp, 11 predicted proteins | sample 89DmetaG_FD_183013 | JGI IMG/M metagenome (GOLD analysis project Ga0228671, IMG submission 183013) | Seawater microbial communities from Monterey Bay, California, United States - 89D | ecosystem: Environmental > Aquatic > Marine > Coastal | place: USA: California | collected 2016-11-05 | reverse complement strand
AGGAAGGTAGCGCCAGGAGAGGAGAAGTAAAAACCTTGCATGGTACATTTCAGACACCTGCTTTCATGCCTGTTGGGACTTATGGAGCTGTTAAATCATTAACCCCAGAAAACCTAAACCAAATTAATGCAGAAATCATTCTTTCAAACACTTATCATTTGATGGAAAGACCTGGTGTAGAGATAATTAAATCTCACGGAGGTCTGCATGAATTCATGGGCTGGGACAAACCGATTCTTACAGATTCTGGAGGTTATCAGGTCTTTAGCTTGGCAAAAAAAAGAAAAATTTCAGAGGAGGGTGTTGAATTTGTTTCCCCACTCAACGGAAATAAGATCTTTCTAGACCCCGAAACATGCATGGAACTTCAGACTGGTTATGGTGTTGATATTGCAATGGTGTTAGATGAGTGTACCCCTTATCCAGTGGAGAAGCCCATTGCTGAAAATTCTATGAATTTATCTCTACGATGGGCTCAAAGATCTAGAGAAGCTTTTAAAAGTGATAAATCTAGTTTATTTGGCATTATTCAAGGTGGCATCTACGAAGATTTAAGAGAGCAATCCTTGGAGTCTTTAAAGACAATGGGTTTTGAAGGGTATGCCATCGGTGGGCTATCTGTAGGAGAGCCTAAAGAGCATCTTCGAAATATCGTTAGTCATGTAGCTCCTTTAATGCCAGAGGATAAGCCCAGATATCTTATGGGTGTAGGAACTCCCTTAGATATTGTGAAGGCTGTTGAAAGCGGAGTAGATATGTTTGATTGTGTAATTCCTACTCGACATGCGAGGAATGGTTATTTATATACATCTGAAGGGGTGGTAAAAATAAGGAACTCAGTTCATAAAGATTCTTTAGAAAGCTTAGATAAAAATTGTAATTGTTATACCTGTAAAAATTTCTCTAGAAGCTATCTACACCATTTAGACAAGACAAAGGAGATGCTAGGTTCAACTCTTCAGACAATACATAATTTATCTTTTTATCTAAACCTAATGAGAAATTTGCGAGTATCTATTGAAAGAGGTACATTGCACCCCTTTATTGAAGAGTTTGAGCAGACTTGGAATAAGTTTGAAAGCCCCAATATAAATAATTAGAGGAGAGAAATGGAACAATCGCCAACTTTTTTTGACCCAACACTATTTTTGTTGTTTGGGTTCATGATTCTTATTTATTTTTTGATGATACGTCCTGAGAATAAAAGAAGAAAAACACACCAAGAAATGCTTGCTAGCATAGAAGTAGGTGAAGAGATCGTTACCGCAGGAGGTATTCTCGGAAAGGTTTCAAAAATAAGTGATCAGTATTTAGAGTTATCTATTTCTGAAGATACCAAGATAAAAGTTCAAAAGACTTCAATATCAGCCGTTTTACCTAAAGGTACTTTAAAGTCTATATAGCAAATGAAACGCTACGGTCTTTGGAAATATCTTCTAATCCTCTCAGTTCTTTGTTTTGGAGTGATCTACTCTTTACCAAATCTATATGCTCCTGACCCAGCTGTACAAATTTCATATACAAGCAGTTCACAAACAGCAGATACCTTTTTAGCTGACAAAGTAAAAGAGCTTATAGAGAAACAAAACCTTGAAGCAAAAATAGAATTAGAAAAAGACTATGTTTTAGTAAGAACTAATAGTTATCAAAATCAGTTGATAATTAAAGACATTCTCTCAACGGCAATGATAAATGATGTTGTCATTGCATTAAACCTGGCCCCTACAACACCAAAATGGCTTATGGATATTGGTGCTAACCCTATGAAATTGGGATTAGATTTAAGAGGAGGAGTGCATTTCTTAATGCAGGTTGATACTGAAACTGCTATTAAAAACCGACAAGATGGAACTTTACAAGATCTAAGAAGACGTTTTAGAGAAGAAAAGATAAGATACAGCCAAGCCGGAGTTGAGTCAGATGCTTCCATCTACTTAAAATTTAATAATCCTGATGTATTGCAAAAGGCAGAGGAATTTATTTCCGATAACTATTCGCAGTTTAACTTTCCATTAATTTCTGACGCAATGTCCTTGAGACTAGTCCTATCAGATTTAGAAATTGAACAAATTGAATCTGATGCTATAGATCAAAACTTAACAACTTTAAGGAATAGGGTAAATGAACTTGGCGTTTCAGAACCCATCGTACAAAGACAAGGAAAGAAAAGAATTGTTGTTCAATTGCCTGGAATTCAAGATACAGCTGAGGCAAAAAATATATTAGGAAAAACAGCCACATTGGAATTTCATTTAGAGGCACAAATGGATACCCCTAGATCTAGAAAAACCTCTTACCCTTATAGAAACGGTATGGGTGCTCCTGCTTTCCTTCAAGATGCAATTATATTAGGAGGCGATCAAGTTGCTACAGCACAAGCCTCATTTGATGAAAATGGGCTCCCTCAAGTCAATATAACTCTTGATGGTGAAGGTGGTTCAAAAATGCATAGAGCAACCAGAGGAAATATTGGAAAAAGACTCGGTGTTCTATTTGTAGAACAAAAAACTAGAACAGTCTATGAGAGAGATGTTGAAGGAAAGCAAATTCCAGTCCAAGAATCTTACGAAGTAAAAGAAATAATAAGCCTTGCAACTATTAGAGCTGCATTAGGAACAACTTTTAGAATTACCGGATTAGATAGTCCAAGTGAATCATCTGAATTAGCTTTATTGTTAAGAGCTGGTGCATTAGCTGCTCCGATGACTTTCGTAGAAGAAAGAACTGTAGGACCTAGTTTGGGTGCAGATAATATTCAGGCAGGAATTTTTTCTATGATTCTTGGGCTCTTACTTGTATTGGTTTTTATTCTTTTTTACTACAGAGTATTTGGCATTGCGGCAAGCTTAGCATTAACATTCAATATAGTACTTTTAGTAGCTGTTATGTCGATACTTTCAGCAACACTTACCTTACCTGGAATTGCTGGAATAGTTTTAACAGTAGGAATGGCCGTTGATGCAAATGTCCTTATTTTTTCAAGAATCCGAGAAGAGCTGAATAAAGGAAGAGAGCCATTAGAGGCCATAGATGCGGGCTACAATAGAGCCTTCTTAACTATATGGGATGCAAATGTTACCACCCTAATTGTTGCTGTGATTTTACTTTCCTATGGTACTGGTCCTGTAAAAGGATTCGCTATCACTCTATCGATTGGAATTATTACTTCGATGTTTACTGCAATCATGGGTACACGTGCTTTTGTTAATCTTATCTATGGATCTAGAAAAAATCTTGAGAGGATATCAATATGACCTTTAATATAGATTTCTTAGCATGGAGAAGAATTGCTTTAATCTTCTCTTCAGTATTCTTGATCTTATCAATTGGATCTTGGTTATTTAAAGATCTCAATTACGGTTTGGATTTCACTGGCGGCACTTTGGTTGAATTAAGTTATCCAGATTCAGCAAATATATCTGAAATAAGACAAACGTTAGTTTTAGGTGGTTTTGAAGGAGCTCAAGTTGCTAATTTTGGATCAAGCAAAGAAGTTTTGATTAAGCTACCAGGAACAGTCAGTGATAGCTTAGGTTCTGAAATAGTATCGTTACTGAGCTCTTCGAGCTTAGATCAGGAAATAGATCTCAGGAGAATCGAGTATGTAGGCCCTCAGATTGGCAGTGAATTAAGAGATGATGGAGGCACTGCTATGCTTATAGCTCTCGCCTTTATGATGCTCTATATTGCATTTAGATTTCAGTCTATGTTCGCTGGCGCTGCAGTGATTGCGCTCATCCACGATGTGATCGTAGTTATTGGTATATTCTCACTTATTCAAATTGAGTTCGATCTTACTGTGTTAGCCGCTTTATTAGCTGTAATTGGCTATTCCTTAAACGACACAATTGTTGTGTCGGATAGAATAAGAGAAAATTTAAGATCCATGGAATCTGATAGTACACATGAGATTATCAATACTTCATTGAATCAGACCTTAGGAAGGACATTGATAACTTCTTTAACAACTCTGCTCGTGCTTTTTTCTTTGTACTTTCTTGGTGGCGAGCTTATAAAGAATTTCGCTTTAGCGCTTATCTTCGGGGTTATTGTAGGTACCTATTCTTCTATTTACATTGCAGCAAACGCTTTAATAATGATGGGTCTTAATAAAGACCACCTGAGAGTAGAGGAACCGGAGAATGCAGACGAAAACCTTCTACCTTAGTCCTCTTCAACTATTGTAGTGAAGGGCTTTATTGATTGAAGCATTGGCTTGAAACACTTGTTTGTTGAGCAAATAATATTGTCTCCAGCAAGATAATCAGGATTGCCTAAGTAGTCACTAACCAGTCCACCTGCTTCTCTTACAAGTAAACCACCTGCAGCGATATCCCACATGCCTAGTCCACTTCCCCAGAAGCCATCAAGTCTTCCAGCAGCTACATTTGCCATATCTAAGGCAGCTGAACCAGTTCTTCTAATAGTAAGACCGTTTGAGTAAAGAGACCGAAAGGTGGACATATTATCGTGTCTGACTCTTCCTTTATCAGTATCATGAGAAGAATTGCTTAGGAGTGTTCCTGAGAGCCCTACAGCTTTGCTAGTCCTGATTCTTCTATTATTTAGGTAAGCGCCTCTTCCAAAACTGGCTGTGAACTCGTCTTGTCGAGCTACATCTATAATTAATGCATGTAATGTTTTACCCTTTTCTACATAGGCAATTGAAATAGCGTAGTAAGGAAAGCCATGTATGTAATTTGTTGTACCATCAAGTGGGTCTATGACCCACATAGATTCAATATCTTTTCCCGAACCTTCTATTCTTCCTACTTCTTCTGAAATATAGGTATGGCGAGGGTAGATTGATTTTAAAGAATCAATGATTATCGATTCAACTTTTCTATCAAGTTGAGTAACAAAGTTAGAAGGTCCTTTTTCTTTTATCTCAAGTTGATCCAGTCTATAGGCAAAACTGAGCAACTCTTTACATCCTGCTCGTGCAGCTTCAAGGGCTATATTTACTTTTGGTTCCATAATTAGTTGCGCATCCTAACATATTGCTACACTTCCCCTGATAGAATATCACTATGGATGATAAAAAAAATACTCTACTTGAATTGCTAGATACTGTGAAAATAGTTCTTGTTGGCACCACTCATCCAGGAAATATTGGTGCAGCTGCAAGAGCAATGAAAAATATGGGCTTTAGAAAACTCATATTGGTCGAGCCAAAGGAGTTTCCAAGTGATGTTGCTACTTATAGATCTAAAGCTGCTAAGGACATACTAGAGGAAGCTGAGATATTTAATACACTTGAACAAGCAGTAGCTGATTGTGAATTAGTCATAGGCACTAGTGCTAGAGATAGAAAAGTTCCATGGCCTATTTTAAATCCCAAAGAGTCAGCTGAAACAGTCGTAAAAAATTTACCACAACAGAAAGTAGCTTTAGTATTTGGTCGAGAGGATAGGGGGCTTACAAATGAAGAGCTTGGTTTATGCAACTTTCATGTTCATATTCCAACTGACCCAGATTATTCTTCATTGAATCTAGCTCAAGCAGTTCAAATATTGGTTTACGAAATTCGTGTAGCGAGCTTATCTGATACAGAAGATAAAAATTACTGGGATGTAGAATTGGCAAATACTCAACAAACAGAAATGCTTATCAACCATATGGATGAGCTCATGCAACAAGTTGAATTCTATGATGTTGATAATCCCAGAAAGTTACTCTTAAGAGTAAGAAGGTTCTTTAAAAGAAGTAATATTGATGTAATGGAGGCAAATATATTCAGAGGACTATTTGCCACAATACAAAAGAAGTTGAAGCAATAAGCTTGTGTGTGTATTACTAAAGTAATACACTGATTGGAAGGAATCCCCCCATGCAGTGGACAAACGATCAACCTATATATCAGCAAGTTAGAGACCATGTAGTTTCGTTAATCATCGACGATGTCTTAAAGTCAGGTGATCCTATTCCCTCCGTTAGACAAATGGCCGTTGAAGGTGGCGTGAACCCTTTAACTGTTTCTAAAGCATATCAGGAACTTGTAGATTTAAATATTGTCGAAAAAAGAAGAGGACTTGGAATGTTCATAACTGATAACGCAAAAAAAGAGTTATTAAGGTTAGAAAAATCTAAGTTTTTAAAAAATGAATGGCCAAATACGATTAGAAGAGCTGATAGTCTCGGTATAGATTTAATTGAACTGCTAAAAAAGAATTAATCATGAATAAAGATATAGTAGTAAAAGCACATGGCGTAAAAAAGAATTACGATAATAGCTATGCCTTGAATGGGATTGATCTCGAGGTTACATCAGGACAAATATTAGGCTTTTTAGGGCCAAATGGAGCAGGTAAGTCGACTTTCCTTCAATCAGTATTAGGTCTAATTAATACCGAAGGAAACTTAGAAGTTTTAGGGCTTGATCCAAGAAGAGATAGACATAAATTACTCAAAGAAGTCTGTTCAATAACCGACGTGGCTGTTTTGCCTAAATGGATGACAGTAGATCAAATCCTTCAATATGTAGACGGAGTCCATCCAGGTTTCGATCTACAAAAATGTCATTCTATTCTCTCAAAAACCAACATAAAGAGATCCTCCCAAGTAAAAATATTGTCTAGAGGAATGGTTGTTCAACTCCATTTGTCTATCGTTATGGCTATAAACGCAAGACTTTTAGTTCTGGATGAGCCTACTCTGGGACTCGACCTTGTTTACAGAAAGGAATTTTATTCTCAACTTATAGAAGATTACTATGATGGAGAAAAAACTATTTTAATTAGCACTCATCAAGTTGAGGAGATAGAAGGAGTTTTGTCAGATGCTGTATTTATGAATCAAGGTAGAATCGTAATGCAAGATTCAATTGAGTCTATTAATAAGAAATTTCTAGAATTAAGACCAAATCGAGATTCACTTGAAAGAGCAAAATCCTTAAGACCAATACATCAACGAGTCGAACTTGGGAGAGAGGTTTTACTTTTTGAGGACACTGAACAAGAAAAATTATCTGATTTAGGAGAAGTTAGACCCCCTTTTATAGCTGACTTATTTATGGCAATAATGGATAAGACCAAGAATGGAGATAACGCATGATGACAGTTCTTTTCACCATGATTCGTAAAGAGATTCAAGAGCATAAGTTGGCTTTCATATATGCACCATTTATTGTTGCATTGGTTTTGTGTGCCGTAATCATTTCAGTTTATTTAGGGCTAACTGATATTCAAACAACAAATTTCAGTTTTTCTACTGATGTTTATGACGAAAAATACAAAGAGGGCATGTTGCTTGCATCTCCCGAAGCTAAAACAGCTGTTATCAGGGCAGGACTCGTGGTTCTAGGTTTACCTATACTGTTAACCGTTGGATTTGGGTTATTGGCTTATAGCCTGTCTACTTTTGCTGATGAAAGGAAAGATAGAAGTCTAATTTTTTGGAGATCACTACCTGTTTCTGATTTGACAACAGTCATGTCTAAATTAGTCTTTATTGTTGTTGTTATTCCATTACTTGTCCTTCCGAATCTAATATTACTGCAATTAGTAGCTTCACTTAGCGTCTCTATTTATTTTGTCTCGAATGATATCGTTCCTTTTGGTTATGTTTGGACAAGCTATTTTATTTCAGATTGGTTTAGGATAATTTTCAGCCTTTGGGCTCAGGCCCTATGGTCTTTACCAATTTTTTTATGGTTAATGTTGTCAGGTACTTATTTTAAAAAACCTGTCATTGGAGCTGTAGTTCCTTTAGTGGCCTTGGTGGTTTTGGAAGGTATTATTTTTAAAGCTAACAATGTACAAGAATTCATAGAAAATAGACTTGGTTTTTGGTCCAGAGCAGATAGTTTTCCAATTCAATATGAAGAGGCTCGCGTTGTAGATATAACTGACGTCTATCTTATGATAACTACTCAAGCTTTTTGGATTGGTATGATTGCTAGTGCTGTTCTTGTAGCTGGAATTGTGTTCACGCGCTCTACAAACAATGACTTTACAGTCGAATAATAAAATAGATTTGACCTTAAAGGCTAGCCTCCATACAATGCCCATTTTCGGCCCGTTCGTCTAGTGGTTAGGACATCTGGTTTTCATCCAGGCAACAGGAGTTCGATTCTCCTACGGGCTACCATTCTCCCTCAAGTTTTTTGTAAATAACACTTCATTTTTAAAACATGAATTTCTTTGACTCAGTAGTTTCAGCATATAGGAATTTCTTTAATTTCTCTGGAAGGGCGTCTAGATCCGAGTTTTGGTGGTTCTTCCTTTTTTGTATTCTTTTATATTTATTGACGATTAGTATTTCTTTTGAAGATCTAAAATCAGCGCTTTCTTTAGCGCAGTCAAAAGATAATGATCCTTCCGAATTAGTTAAAGTTTTTTTTACTTCATGGATTGGAATGGCATTCTTAATCACTTTTATTCCGCAAATAACTCTTTCAGTGAGAAGGTTTCATGATATTGGAAAATCTGGATGGTGGTATGTAGGCCTCCAAATAGCCCCAGGCTTATTACCAAGTATTTTTATATTCGAATTATTATCCTTGATGGCTTTATTTCTATTTATCTTTTACATGGCAAACGAAGGCGACGAAGATAATTTTTATGGACCTAACCCTTTAAGAAAAGAAACTTAATTAGCTAATCGGCGATAATATTTCTTCAGCCATTTCAACCCAGTAAGTAGCTCCTATAGGTAGTATTTCATCATTGAAATCGTATCCTGGATTATGAATCATACATGAACCCTCCCCATCTCCATTTCCAATCCAAATATAACTACCAGGTTTTTCCTGAAGCATGTACGCAAAGTCTTCAGATCCCATACTCGGAGTAGGGGCAAGATTAACCATCGCTTCTCCTGATATTTTTTGAGCAATCTTTCCAGACAGTTCAGCCTCTTCTTTTGTATTAACAGTCGCAGGATATCTGTGCTCAAATTCAAAAACAAAATCTGCACCATATGCAGCACAAATAGAACTGGTGATCTTCTGCATCTGAACTTCCAATTGATCTTGTACCTTTGAAGAAAAACATCTTGTGCATCCCTTGATTTCAATTTCATTAGGTATCACATTATAAGCATCACCTCCGTGAAATTGGGTTACGCTTAGAACTACTGGTTCTTGAGGATTAATGTATCTGCTTACTATTGATTGATAAGCATCAATAATTTTAGTTCCAATAATAATTGGGTCTATCGTTGTCTGTGGCATGGCAGCATGACCACCTTTACCAATAATTTTGACGTTAAAAATATCAAATGCCGCCATAATTGGTCCGGGCTTTATTGCAAATGACCCTACGGGCATTCCTGGAATATTGTGCATTCCAAAAACTGATTCCACTGGATATTTATCAAATAATCCATCGTCTATCATTGCCTTTCCACCACCTTCATTTTCTTCTGCTGGTTGAAAAATAAAGTTAATGGTTCCATCAAAGTTTCCATTTTCAGCAAGATACTTAGCAGCTCCTAAGAGCATAGTGGTATGTCCATCATGTCCACAAGCATGCATTTTTCCGGGATTCTGCGACTTATGTTCAAATTCATTTGCTTCGTTTATTAACAAAGCATCAAGGTCGGCCCTTAATCCGATAGATCGATTACCAGTTCCTCTTTTTAGTGTTCCAACGACACCTGTTCCCGCAATTCCAGTTTCAACGTCTATACCAAAGCTTTCTAATTTTTCTGCAACAATCTTTGCTGTCCTGTGTTCCTCAAAGGCTATCTCAGGGTGAGAATGAATATCCCTTCTCCAATTTTGCATCTCAGGTTGAAGTTCTTGTAACTCTTTAATTATTTCCATAGATTTAATTTATATAGATTAAATCTTAAGGGCAAGAATAAAATGAAGTGATATATAATGCCTTCAAATTTATAACCTCTAAATTATGAATATGACCATAACGATGAAAGAAGTAAGAGAAGAGATTGATCTTCTCGATAAGGAATTAGTTTTGCTTTTAGCCAGACGTCAAAAATGCATAGAAATGGCTGCTTTAGTTAAGAATGATAAATCACTTATCATAGATGAAGAAAGAATCGAAGATGTTGTAACTAAAGTCTCCACTTTCGGTGAGTCATGCGGTTTAGATAAAAGTATATCTGAGCCTCTGTGGAGAAAATTAATAGATCTTTCTATTGAGCATGAATTTAGAGAATTAGATTTACTCCAAAACTCTAATTAATACTAATCAGTA
>Ga0228671_1000736_pt1 | contig 10335 bp, 9 predicted proteins | sample 89DmetaG_FD_183013 | JGI IMG/M metagenome (GOLD analysis project Ga0228671, IMG submission 183013) | Seawater microbial communities from Monterey Bay, California, United States - 89D | ecosystem: Environmental > Aquatic > Marine > Coastal | place: USA: California | collected 2016-11-05 | reverse complement strand
GTGACCGTCGCTTTTGGTTTTGGAATCACCGGGCTTAGCCTGGTCACTGCTGCTCTGGGCTTGGCGCTTTTTTCCGCCAGCACTGCGGAAGCACAAACTGGACATGCTTTGCTCTTTGCGCTTTGCGCATTGGCCACGTTGGAACATTGGTTGATGGTCATTCCATTGCCTGATGCAAAGCTTTGGCGCTGGATGCTCCCCACACTCTCTACGAACACTAAGACTGGACAATCCCATGAACTTTAACGCCCTCTTTCAAGCCCAAATCGACAGGTTGAAATCTGAAGGAAATTATCGCTATTTTGCCGAATTAGAGCGCAAATGTGGCAAATTTCCTCATGCGGCGAGTCATCATGATGGCAAGGTGCAAGATGTGACCGTCTGGTGTTCCAATGATTACCTTGGCATGGGACAAAATCCCGTGGTGATTGAAGCGATGTGCGAGGCTGTCACCCGCAGCGGCACCGGAGCTGGTGGCACGCGCAATATCTCAGGGACAAATCATGATCACCTGTTGCTTGAGCGGGAATTGGCAGATTTGCACAATAAAGAAGCGGCTTTGCTGTTCACCTCTGGCTACGTGTCCAATTGGGCAGCTTTGAGCACGCTGGGCAGCCGGCTTGAAAATTGTATCATTTTGAGCGATTCTGGCAATCATGCATCCATGATCGAGGGCATTCGGCATTCGCGCGCCCGAAAGGTCATTTGGAATCATAATGATGTGAAAGATTTAGAGGCCAAATTGGTGGCGCTCCCGGCGGATGCGCCAAAAATTGTGGCCTTTGAGTCAGTCTATTCGATGGATGGGGATATCGCCCCGATACGTCAGATTGTTGAAGTGGCCGAAAAATATGGAGCAATGACCTATCTCGATGAGGTCCATGCCGTTGGGCTTTACGGACCACGGGGCGGCGGCATTGCTGAGCAAGAAGGTTTGATGGATCGGATTACACTGATCGAGGGGACTTTGGGCAAAGCCTTCGGCGTGGTTGGGGGCTATATCACCGGATCATCTGTTTTGTGTGATTTCATTCGCAGCTTTGCTTCTGGTTTCATCTTTACGACAGCTTTGCCACCGGCTGTTGCGGCCGCGGCGCGGGTGTCGATCATGCATTTGAAAACATCTGATAGTGAGCGGAAACGCCAGCGCGAACAGGTCGAGAAACTGCGAGCTGGATTGAACCGTGCCGGTATTCCGCATTTGGAAAATCAAAGTCATATTGTGCCGGTGATGATTAAAGATCCGGTGAAGACGAAAATGCTTGCGGATTATTTGATGGATGAATGGGGCATCTACGTGCAGCCGATCAACTATCCCACCGTTCCAAAAGGTACGGAACGTTTGCGCTTTACCCCATCGCCGCTGCATTCGGACGCGGATATTGCTTATTTGGTTGAGGCGCTTGAATCTTTGTGGAAGCAATGTGCGATTGCCCATGCGGTCGCTTAAAAGACTGAGTGATCTCCCCGAGGGACCGTGTCGCCAGAGCGCATGATTTTCGCATAGTGATCAAACAGATGTTCTGTTCCGCTTGAGGCCGTGTGCTCCGCCGAATAGCCGCGCTCCGGGCCGTGCCAGACCAGCATGGATTCCGTTGCATAATATAAACCGATTTCGGCGAGATCCGCCTTGCGTTGCGCGGCTGGGAACACAACGCCGGCCAGGCGCAATCCAGCGCAAATGATGCGTAAGAGGGCCACCGGCACCTGGCGCAGTTTCATGGGTCGTTCGAGCAAAGCAAACAAAGCTTGGGCTTGATCGCGCGGGGTGATGGCAGGGCCAGGCCCGCCAATGGGCAAAATTTTATTGTATCTGGCTGGATCAGTTATGCAGCCCACCATGAAATTGCCCAGATCATCGTCGCTAATTGGTTTACAGGCGGTGAGTTCACCGTTGCCAAAGACCAAGAATGCCTTGCCCTCGCGCAACCGCGGAATTTGACCGGACAAAGATTTGAAAAATGCCGTAGGTCGCACGATACAATAGGTTAGACCCGACTCTATTAATGCTCTTTCGAAGGCAAGCTTGGCGAATTGAAATGGCAGTTTTGGGTTTTGGACGCATATTGCTGAGAGCAAAATAAATTGCTTTACACCCAATCTTTGGGCCAGCTCTAGAATGTTAAGCTGAGCCGCGTGGTCAATTGCCCAAGCATCTTTGCGGTTGCCACTGCGGGAGGCGATGCAGGAGATGATCGCGTCGAACTGGCCAAGTATATGTGGCATAGGTTGGGTAATATCGGCATGCAAAATCTGCGCAGGGCCGGGCGAGGTCTGGCCTGCACGCAGAGCGCAGGTGACCTGATATCCCGCGCGATGCAGCGCGCGGCACACCCCTTGTCCCGCGGTGCCTGTGGCGCCGAAAAGCAAGACGCTTGGACTGGTTTTAACTCTCGCGCCAGTCAAAGAATCCCTCACCAGCTTGCTCTAGGAGCTTCGCAGCCATTTCTTGCCCTGCTTTAGCGCCATCTTCGATTGGTACGACCATATCGTCTTGAATGGCATCGGAGCCATCGGGCCGAAGCACTTCGCCCCGCAGTCTCATCATATTGCCTTGAAGTTCAGATAGCCCGGCAATTGGCGTTTCACACGAGCCGTCTAAAGCTGCGAGAAAAGCGCGTTCTGCGGCCAAACGTTGCCCGGTCTCATGGTCATGAATAGCTGCGAGCATATCGGCCATGCGCCTGTCATTGATGCGTCGCTCGATACCAATGGCCCCCTGCGCCACTGCGGGCAACATATCGTCCACTTCAATTGCTTGACGTGGCACCTCATCCATTTTCAACCGCTTTAGTCCGGCCATGGCCAGAAAGGTTGCTTCCGCCACTTGATGCTCAAGCTTCTTGAGTCGCGTTTGCAAATTGCCACGAAACTCCACGACCTCGAGATCTGGGCGCCGCAATTTCAGTTGCGCCTGCCGTCTCAGGCTAGAGGTGCCCACCACTGAACCGGGTGACAAATCGCGCAATGCGCCGGCTGACAGGGAAATGAAAGCATCGCGCACATCTTCGCGTGGTAAATAGGTGTCTAAAACCAGGCCTTCGGGTTGCTGAACTGGCATATCTTTCATGGAATGCACGGCGATATCAATGGATCCATCCAGCATGGCTTGCTCGATTTCGCGCGTAAATAGCCCCTTGCCACCAATTTCTTTCAAAGGGCGATCAGTGATGCGATCTCCTGTGGTCATGATGACGACAATTTCAAAGGCTTCGTGTGGCAGGTCAAAAGCCTGGGCCAGGCGCGCGCGTGTTTCATAGGCCTGTGCCAGCGCTAAGGGAGAGCCACGGGTGCCGATATTGAGCGGGGTCTTCGGAGTGGGTAATGTATAAGTCATATGCTATCCCTAAACATGTAAACTTGGCCTGACAACTCTTGCTTCTATGAAGTGATGCTGCGCATAATGTTGCAAAGCAATATCTGGGAATACGACAATGACATCAAGGAAAGTAATCTTGCGCGCTCTGGCAGGAGAAACACTTCCAACTGCTCCGATTTGGATGATGCGCCAAGCGGGCCGCTATCTTCCCGAATATCGCGCAACCCGCGCACAGGCCGGAGATTTTCTTTCGCTATGCTATAACTCAGAACTGGCAGCCGAAGTCACTCTTCAGCCGATTCGGCGCTATGGCTTTGACGCTGCCATATTGTTTGCAGATATCTTGCTGTTGCCGCAAGCGCTGGGCGCAGAGCTTTGGTTCGTCACAGGGGAAGGCCCGCGCTTATCGACTGTGACTACGCAAGATGATTTCGCAAAACTGAAACCGGCAGCGGACATTCATGCGCATTTGTCGCCGATTTATAAGACGGTGAAAATTCTATCCGAAGAATTACCTTCGGCCACAACATTGATAGGATTTGCCGGGTCACCTTGGACTGTGGCGACCTACATGATTGCGGGGCAGGGCACACCAGATCAGGCACCGGCGCATCGTTTAAAGGCAGAAAACCCTGCTGTTTTTGATGCGTTGATTGATTTGATCACGGAGGGCACGATTCATTATCTTAGCGCACAGATTGAAGCGGGGGCCGAGGTTGTGAAGCTCTTTGACAGCTGGGCTGGATCGCTCAAGGGTGAAGATTTCATGAAATACTCAATCGAACCCATGCGCCGTATCACGGCCGCACTAAAGGCCAAATTCCCCCATGTTCCGGTCATTGCCTTTCCGCGCGGTGCCGGCGAGAAATATGCCGGTCTGCATCGCTTGATTGGTGCAGATTGCATTGCTTTTGACGATGGTATTGATGCGCAATGGGTTGCAGATAATTTGCAACCTGCGGGCTGCGTGCAAGGCAATCTCGCCTCCTCTCACATGGTGACGGGTGGGGCGGCTTTGGTTGCTGAAACCAAACGAATCGCGGGAGCCCTGTCTAAGGGCCCGCATATCTTTAATCTGGGTCATGGCATCACGCCGGATGCGGATCCGGACAACGTACAATTGATGATAGATACTGTGCGATCCATATAACAAAAAGGGCCCTTCAAATTTTGAAGGGCCCCAAGCAATCTTACAAACTTAGCGTGGGTTACTCTGCTACAGACACAAGATAGGCCCAAACATTAGCCTGATCGTCTGCATTTTTCAGTTTATAGGCCATTTTAGACTTCGCTTTTTTGTCGCTCAAATATGTCTTTAGGAATTTTTTTGGATCGGCAACATAGGTGACAAAGTCGGCTTCATTCCAAACCAGGCCTTGTACACCCGCGGCGATCAAGGATTTGCCATATTTTTTGAAATCAGGATGCACGGCTGCTTGGCGGTCATAGATGCCATAGAGGTTCGGCGCGTTCCGACCGCCTTTGACAATCACTGTTCCATCATCAGCGACGATGGCGTGACAGGCTTTGCATTTCTTAAAAACCGCTTCACCAGCGGCAGCGTCCCCGGATGCGTGGCCGCCCGCAAGCGCAGGGCCGGCAGTCATTGCCAGAGCCATTAAGGCCATTTTAAATGTTTTCATTCGTTCTCACTCCTCTGATACTACTTTATCTAGCGTGATTTTCTTCTTGGTAAAGTCCGTTTCTCGCGTATCAGTTGACAAAACTGAAACCCATGTTCGTAAACTTAACTTTACACTTGATGTGGGGCTAAGTGTAAGTCTAAAATTACACTATGACAGAATATTCTCCCGTAGAGCCACGGCGACTGCCTGAGCCGATGGCCATGTTGCTCTTGCTCAAACCCATCACATGGTTCCCACCCATGTGGGCATTCCTATGTGGAATTGTCTCCTCTGGGGCGTCTCTTTCAGGCCATTGGGGTTTGATTGTTTTGGGCCTTATTCTTGCCGGTCCCATTGTCTGTGGCATGAGTCAGGCGGCAAATGATTGGTGTGATCGGCATGTGGATGCCATAAACGAACCCGATCGCCCCATCCCGTCTGGGCGCATTCCAGGAAGATGGGGATTGCGGATCGCCTTGGCGATGTCGGCGCTGTCACTTTTGGCGGGGTATCAATTGGGGCCGTGGGGGTTCGCGGCCACAGTCTTTGGCGTTCTCGCGGCGTGGGCTTATTCTGCAGAACCTCTGCGGCTTAAAACCTCTGGCTGGTGGGGTCCGGGATTGGTGGGACTCTGCTATGAGGGATTGCCTTGGTTTACAGGTGCGGCTGTTTTATCTGCCGGCGCACCCGATTGGCGGATTATTCTTCTGGCGGGACTTTATGCCTTGGGCGCGCATGGGATAATGACGTTGAATGACTTCAAGGCGACCGAAGGAGATCGCCAATTGGGCATCAACTCACTGCCAGTGACACTGGGCTCAGAGCGTGCCGCTCGGCTGGCCTGTTGGATTATGGCTGTGCCCCAAGCCATCGTTATTGCGCTATTAATCTTGTGGGAGCAACCTGTTTTTGCCCTGATCCTTGCCGCGCTGTTGGCTGCGCAGTTTTGGGCGATGGGTGTTATGCTGACAGATCCAAAGGCGCGTGCGCCTTGGTATAACGCCACTGGAGTGTCTATGTATGTCTCGGGCATGATGATTAGCGCCATCGCCTTGCGAGGTTTGCTATGAACCTATCTTGGAGCCAAATCTTTCGCTTGGGATTGGTGCAAATGGCACTGGGTGCCATTGTGGTGCTGACCACCTCTACCCTCAACCGTCTCATGATGGTTGAATTTTCCTTACCGGCGCTTTTGCCAGGTGCTTTGGTCGGATTGCATTATGGAATCCAACTGTCGCGCCCGCGCTGGGGATTTCGGTCGGATGTGGGCGGCAATCGCACGCGTTGGATTATTGGAGGAATGATCACCTTGGCGCTGGGCGGGGTCGGCGCCACTTATGCTGTCACGTTATTTGCGCTGCACTATTGGCTCGCTCTTAGTGCCTCCATTTTATCCTATGGGATGATCGGCATCGGTGTTGGGGCTTCAGGCACATCCTTATTGGCATTGCTGGCCACCGCAACGGCCGCAAATCGGCGCGCGGCTGCTGCGACGATCACATGGTTGATGATGATCTTTGGCATCGCGCTTACCGCAGGTGTGGCGGGGCAGTTCTTGGATCCCTATTCGCCTGAGCGGCTCATGGCGGTTGTATCTACCATCGCCATATTGGCCATTGTTTTGACAGTCCTGGCCATTTGGAACATCGAGCGGTCTGTTAGCCCCCGCAGCAGCGAACCGGAAATTCCGTTTCAAAAGGCTCTGCGCGAGGTCTGGGCAGAATCCAAAACGCGGAACTTCACAATCTTTGTCTTTCTCTCAATGAACGCGTATTTCATGCAGGAATTGATCCTTGAGCCTTACGCAGGACTGGTTTTTGGCTTTACGCCAGGGCAGTCAACATCTCTCAGCGGCGCACAAAACGGCGGGGTTTTTCTTGGAATGCTCACCGTTGGCATCATGGCCACGGGATTCAAAATTGGATCTTTGCGCAGATGGGTCATGAGCGGATGCTATGGGTCAGGCGCGGTCTTACTGCTTATCTGTTTATCTGGGCTGATGTCGACGGCGCTGAATTTTACCTATCTTGTGGTCGCCCTTGGATTCTTTAACGGCATGTTCGCTGTATCGGCCATCAGTGCGATGATGGCGCTTGCCTCAAGTTCCGAGGGCCGTGGTCAGCGGGAGGGCACCCGCATGGGCCTATGGGGCGCGGCCCAGGCCATTGCCGCCGGATTCGGTGGTCTTACGGGCGCAGTCTTGGTTGACATCACCCGCAGCTTTTTCGCCGATGCTCCCGCCTTTGGCGCGGTTTTCATCTTTGAAGCCGCGCTGTTTTTTGCTGCCGCCCTCATGGCAATGCGGGTTATTGAGCATAAGGGGCAGCCGATGCCCTCCACTTTAGTCGCAGGAGAATAACTATGTTTGATGTTGTCGTGATCGGAGGCGGCCCTTCAGGGGCAACAGCGGCTGAAGACTTGGCGCGTTCAGGTCATAAGGTTGCCATGCTGGACCGCGAAGGGCGCATTAAACCCTGTGGCGGTGCCATACCCCCGCGCCTCATTGAGGACTTTGCAATTCCTAACTCGCAAATTGTTGCCAGGATCAATACCGCACGGATGATCTCTCCAACGCAGCGCAGGGTCGATATTCCGATTGAGAATGGTTTTGTCGGTATGGTTGATCGCGAGCATTTTGACCCGTTTCTGCGCCGCCGGGCGCAGGGGGCGGGGGCAACTTGGTTGACCGGTACGTTTCTGCGTATTGAGCGAGATAACGGTCGCCCCTTTGTAATCTATCGTGACAAGGATAGTGGCGAGGAGCGGCGCTTGGCGTGTAAACTCATCATTGGCGCCGATGGTGCGCGCTCAAAGGTGGCAAAGTCAGAAGTCCCCAATGGTGATAAAATTCCCTATGTGATCGCTTATCACGAGATTATTGAAGCACCGCTAAAAGGCCTGACTTATAATCCGAAGCGATGCGACGTTATTTATGACGGGGCCATATCACCAGATTTTTATGGATGGGTGTTTCCGCATGGAAAATCTGCCAGTGTTGGAATGGGTACGGGTATTGAGGGTGTGGATTTGAAAAAGGCCACAGCTGAGCTGCGCGCCGCCCACGGCTTGAGCGATTGCAAGACCATTCGGCGCGAGGGTGCGCCCATTCCGCTGCGCCCCTTGGATCGTTGGGACAATGGCACCGATGTGGTTTTGGCTGGAGACGCGGCCGGGGTGGTTGCGCCGTCTTCTGGTGAGGGGATCTATTACGCCATGGTTGGCGGTCGGGTGTCTGCCACGGCGGCCAGTGCCTTTTTGACTACCGGGCGCGCGAAAGACCTGCAATTGGCACGCAAGCTGTTTATGCGGGAACATAAAAGCGTCTTTAAAGTCTTGGGGGCCATGCAAAACGCCTATTATCGCAGTGACGAGCGTCGCGAGCGCTTCGTATCCCTGTGCCATGATATTGATGTTCAAAAACTGACATTTGAAGCCTATATGAACAAACGCTTGGTTGCGGCCAGGCCCATGGCGCATCTTAAGATTGGTTTGAAAAACTTGGCGCATCTGACACGGCTTATTTCGGAAGATCGTGTCTAATGACAATCATGATTCCCGCATGGCAAGATGGTGCGCTGCAACCCGTTGAGAAAATGGCGGTGCATCAAATGGGGCTAAAGCATCGGGCGGTGTCGATTTTTGTGATGGCTGAGGATCACATTTTGATCCAGCAGCGTGCTTTAGGCAAATATCACACGCCTGGAATGTGGGCGAACAGTTGTTGCACCCATCCGCATTGGGCCGAGGATCCGATGATCTGCGCTCGGCGACGTTTGGATGAGGAACTGGGCATAACCGGCCTTGATCTCGAGCCCCGTGGTGAGGTGGAATACCGGGCGGAGGTTGGGAATGGTTTGATTGAACATGAAGTGGTGCAAGTCTATGTGGCCCAAGCCAAATTCTCACTTTCAATGGCGCTCAACCCGAAGGAAGTCCAGGCGGTGAAATGGGTGACCCGCCAAGATTTGCGCCAAGAGCTGGACCGCAATCCGACCTCATTTACCCCATGGCTGCATATTTACATGACCGAACACAGTGATCTGATCTTTGATGCATAGGCGCGCAGTCCTGCTGGATCAGACTGAGACAGGCGTGCGTTTGAGGGCCTGTAGGGCGGTGGCAGCAATATCTGTGGCAGTTAATCCCGCATCGGCATACATTGCATCAGGCGCAGCCTGATCAATAAACCGATCTGGCAATGTCATGCTGCGCACCGCCAATGGCCCGTCAAGCAGGCCGGTATGCGCCAGATAATGCAACACCATTGCCCCAAAACCGCCTTGCGCGCCCTGTTCAATGGTGATGAGCACCTTGTGAGTTTTGGCCAATTTGGAAATCAGTGCGTGATCCAATGGCTTTGCAAACCGCGCATCTGCCACTGTGGCATCAACGCCCTGTGCTGATATGAGGTCTGCGGCCTTCAGCGCCTCCGCCAGATGTCCCCCGAAGGATAGCAAAGCAATATCTGCTCCCGGGCGCACAATGCGTCCTTTGCCAATTTGCAGCAGCTCGCCTTCTTGCGGAATGCTGACGCCTGTCCCTGTGCCACGGGGGTAGCGAAAGGCGATAGGGCCCGTGTCATGGGCGGCGGCGGTTGTGATCATATGTACCAGCTCCGCCTCATCGGCTGCCGCCATCACCACCATATTGGGCAAGGCCGTCAAAAAACCAATATCGAAGGCACCAGCATGCGTCGCCCCATCGGCACCAACCAATCCGGCACGATCTATGGCAAAGCGTACCGGTAGGTTTTGTAGCGCGACATCGTGGACAATTTGATCATATCCGCGTTGCAAAAACGTTGAATAAATTGCGCAAAAAGGTTTGAGGCCACTGGCGGCCAAACCTGCGGCGAAGGTGACACCATGTTGCTCGGCAATTCCCACATCAAACATGCGGTCTGCAAAGCGCTGGGCAAATAGATCCAAGCCGGTCCCGGAGGGCATTGCTGCGGTGATGCCGACGATTTTGGAGTCTTTTTCTGCCAATTGTGTCAGGGTTTGACCAAAGACAGCGGTGTAGCTCGGGGCATTGGCGCCTGATTTCATTTGCGCGCCGCTGGCCACGTCAAACTTTGCCACCCCGTGATATTTATCAGCAGAGGTTTCTGCCGGCGCATAGCCTTTTCCCTTTACGGTGCAGCAATGAATTAAAACCGGTCCCTTGGCCCGGGTTCTTGCTGAGCGCAAAACCGATAGAAGTTGGCTCATATCATGCCCATCAATTGGGCCGATATACTCAAATCCAAGCTCTTCAAAGATCGTACCCTGTGATGCGGCGGCACCTGTCACCAATTGCCGGGCGCGACGGGCGTGGTCACGCATGGGCCCAGGCAGGACGGTTTCGATATCCTGACCAAAGGCATCAAGCTGTGCAAGCGCAGTGCCGGCC
>Ga0228671_1000728_pt1 | contig 10405 bp, 5 predicted proteins | sample 89DmetaG_FD_183013 | JGI IMG/M metagenome (GOLD analysis project Ga0228671, IMG submission 183013) | Seawater microbial communities from Monterey Bay, California, United States - 89D | ecosystem: Environmental > Aquatic > Marine > Coastal | place: USA: California | collected 2016-11-05 | reverse complement strand
GACGGCGAGGGAGGTGATGGCGATGGAACTTCCACCGGCGGTGACGGCGAGGGAGGTGATGGTGATGGAACTTCCACCGGTGGAGGAGGAGACGGTGAAGGTTGCACGATCGGAGGCGATGGTGGTGGTGATGGCATCATGACTTCAGCGCCGACTACGCCGCTTGTCCATGTCACGTTTTCCCCGCGTTCCCAAGCCGGCACCGGAATCGTTTCCACATCTTCTTTCGAAAGCTTCTTCAGCCAGCATTCGCCGAACTTGTAGTCGTAGTACTCGTTGCCACAGCCATCGATAGACGCGCAGAATACCCAAGCATTGCACTTTTTCATTTTTTTGCACTCGGCGCAGCATTCGGTTTCGCTATCGACAACCAAGTCCGAGCCGCTATTCAACGGATGTCCCTTGTAATTGGCGTTTTCTTCTACTCGACACCCCTCAATCGAAGGGACGGGTTCAGGAATTCGATCGACGAGCGAGCCACTGACCCAAGGAACGCCGTCGCCTCGCGCGATGGCTGGTGGTTTTTGAGGGTCGCCGCCGACGAGAAAAAGTTTCAACACACACGTCTGGTAAGCGAATTCGCCATCGCATCCGCTGACGTCATCGCAAAAGTTCCACACAGCACACGCTGGATCAGCGAGGCAAGCGTCGCAGCACGCGCTCCAAGAGACTGCGTTAACAATTGAAATCTGGATTCCGTCGTAGTTTGCGTTTGTCTCTGCTCGACATTCTTTGCGCTCGTTTGATGTATCAAACGGCACTGGCTCCACTTCTTTATCACGCAGCGCACCGGAGATATAAGTCGCGTTTGGTCCACGTTTGCCAGGAATGGTGTCTTGAGAAATGATTTCCGGTGCGGCGTACTTGAGTTCGCAGGATGAGTACGAATAAGCGAACTCCGATCGCCCGCATCCGTCGTTGGCGGTACAGAACGTCCACACGTTGCAGTTTGGATTTTCTCTACAGGCTAAGCAGCAAGCTTCGGGAGATGGAACCAAGAACAAACCAGTAGTGAGTGTAGATCCTTCGTACTCTGCGTTTGCCTCCTCGTCGCACGGGCGGACGAGCTCCGCGTCAGTCGGCCCGTCGCCCCGCGGAAATCCAGCGCAAATCGGTTCGCGTAAACCATTCGGCGAAATTTCCGTGCTCGAGAAACCACGACCATCCGCGTACGAGAGATCGAGAACGACGTTGTTTGGACCACCGACGATGAAGCAGCCCGGGCACAGCACTAAATCATCACCAAAACTGAGTTCTACGCCTCGTTCGGTAACGACGGCTTTGCATGTTGCCGCGGCGTCGCTCATGGGTACCGATGAGATCGGATAGACGATTTGCAACCCCTCGCACGCGGCTTGCAACTGAGACTGCTCGTAGTCTCCGCCGAGATCGATCGCGAACGTCACCTTTGACGCGTCAAGAGTGCTGCACGAGCGATGTCCGACGATGCCGCGAATTCGAGCGACGCCGTCTTCAATCTGAGACTCGAGAGTGCTGAAGACGACGTCGAGAAGACTCGGACACGCACTCAGCATGATTTGAGCGTTTGGATTCCAGCCAAACGTTGACGTTGGTGCGACACTTACGATTGAGGATGCGGTGGTAAACGCGCTGGGATCGCACGTGGGATCGAGCGCGCGCACCGATTCGGCGTCAAGCACGCGCGATTCGCGATCTCGAAAAGAAAACAAAAAGTTCGAGTATCCTCCGGCGAGGAACTCGCCAGCGTTTAAAGCGATGGCGCCAAACGTCACACGTGGGCCGACATCATTCATCTGGATGCTTAAATCGCCGCAGTCGACGATTCGCCGCGCACCGCTCGGAGCGACGATCTGCGACCCCCAACACGTAAACTCAAACTCGCCGAGCGTCGTAAACTCGCTCGCGGCGTCATCCAATCGTATCAATTTCGAAAATTCAAACTGAACCGTAACTCCATTCAAATTCACCTCGCGATCGGCATCATTCACGATCAACACGCTCGCGTACGTCTCGCGCGCGCCGCGATCCGCGTCGTCCGCGCGCGGCGCGTCGACGCCGACGCGAAGCATCGAATCCGTCGGCGTCGAGTGACTCCACGCGTACGCATCGATGGACAACGCCCCACCACCGAATCCTTCGCAATTCACACCCGCAAAATCCACGTTCGTCGCTTCATCGTCCACCTACACCGCCGCGCGCGCGTCAGTCGCGTCCTTCATCCTCGTCTCGCGATTCCATCGCGGCGTCTCGACGCCGACGCCGCGTCCCGCGCGAATCCTCGCCTCGCACCTGCAGCATCGTCCGCGACGTCCCGAGCCCTTCCCGCGCGCGCGCCACTCGCGTCTTCGTCCCACCGCCGCGCTTTCGTCAGTCTTTCCCTTCGTCGTCGCGCGCCGTCCCGTTCGAATCGTCCTTCGTCGCGTCGCGTCGCTTTCGAGATACGAAGCGTCGTTCGGTCCCATCGTTCGCGTCGTTCGCACCATCGCGCACGCCGCGACGACCGCGTCGCGCACGCGCGCCGCGCCGCGCGTCGTTCGTCGTCGCGTCGCTCTCGCGTCGCGTCGCATCGTTTCGTCGTTCCCCGTCGTCGCGATGTGTCGTCCATCGTCCGTCCGTCATCCACTCACTCATCATTCATTCGACCCGGTCGCGCGTCGTCGATGTCGACCGACCGACCGACCGACCGATCGATGCGATGCGATGCGATGGATGACGCGCGGCACACGTCCGCGACGCGCGGCATGGCGAGCGACGCGCGAACGAATCGCGCCAAGGCGTACGCGTACGCGTGCGGACTCGCGATCGGCGCGTTCGCCGTCGTCGCGGGCGCGATGCGCGACGGACGCGCGGGGACGATGACGGCGGTCGCGCGACGGGCGATGACGGGCGACGGCGGGACGCGCGAGGGCGCGACGGCGATGACGGAGGACGAGAAAGGGACGACGACGACGACGAGGACGGACGAGGACGAGGACGCGAACGAGGACGAGGACGTCGGGGAGATGGAACGAAGATTCACGCGGTGCGCGGGACAGTTTAAAAAGTTGCTCGCGGACGCCGACGCGTACTTTGAGCCCGGGCTCAAGGCGAAGATGTACGGGTTGTATAAGCGATGCACGAAGGATTTCGATCGAGAATTTGAGGGTGGTAAAACGTTCGGCGCGTTGGATGTCGTGGCGAGGGCGAAATACGAGGCGTGGAAGGAGGTGAAGGATTTGACGCGGGAGGAGGCGATGGAGCGATACGTGCGGACGTTTGAGATGTGGGGGGCGAGGCGGGACTCGATGCGACCGTCGACGGCGACGCGGAACGCCGATGGGTTCACCGAGGAGGACAGACTCGCCGCAGAGGAGTTTCACGCGAGAGATGAGGAGGAGAAGGAGGTGTACGCGAATATGTGGTCGATAAACCGGTCGCAGAGTCGACCGGCGCCGCTCGAGGACGACGACGAAGCGTCGCAGAGCGCGTCGAACAGCGGCGAGTTGGGGGCGCTGAGCGCGGCGTGTAAGGCAGGTGATGAGGACGCGGCGATGAAAGCGATCGAGGGCGGTGCGGATGTTAACGAACGCGATGCACTCGGGCGAACGCCGTTGCATTGGTGCGCAGACGGCGGACACTCGAAAATCGCCATGCACCTGGCGCTTTTGAAGGCTGACGTCAACGCTCGCGATAGATACGGGCAAACGCCTTTGCACTTTTCGGTCAACTTAGATGACACGGAGACGGTAAATTTATTCCTTGACTGGGGCGCAGATCCTTCGATCGCGGACGAGGAAGGGGAGACGCCTGAATCGCTCGGGATTTGGCAGCTCGCCGCGGCGCGCGAAGAAAACGCGACGGCGTGAGGTATCTACTTTATTGTGTAAAAGAATCTTCTATCGTACAATGGAAATTTCGCTAGCGTCCTAAATCTATTTTTTCTTCACGTTAGTCGCGGCGGAAGTCTTCGCCGCTGTCATCGCAGCCGTCGCCGCGTGCGTCTTCGACACTTTCCAAAACGCGATGGCGAGCTGGCTCTTCAGCAGCATGAGCTGAAGTGGAAGCAGTGAAATCGCCACGGCGTCTCCAAGCTTCGCGCGCGCACGGGCGAAAGCCCCTCGCTTGATGGTCGATACATCGTCGTGTGGCGAGGGCGTCGAGGATTTCGCCAACCCCTCGCTCGCGCTCTTCCAAATGATCTTGTAACGATTGACGGGCGAGCCCAACTGCTCGTTGACGTATCGCAACAAATTATTCGCCTTGAGCACGAGCAAAAGATCGCGAGGCAAGGTCTCAAAAAGCTTTGTTTGATCCTCTAATTTTACCCCCATGATTTGCTTCATGACCGAGCGCTTTTCCGCCACGGTGAAAGAGTCAGAGGAAGAATCGTCGTTTCGCTTGATCGACTTCCCCGCGAGAGGCTCCTCAACGACGCGCGTCGGAACGACGGCGAGAATGAGCTTGAAGAACTGCGACATGTCGGGATCTATCCCAAGTGATCCAGTCGCTTCGCGCAAAGCGTTATCGTCCGATCTAATGATAGAGAGCCATACATTTGCCCACTTCTTTCGCAAATCGTCGTCGAGCGTGCGATACACGCCGTGATCAAGCAGCACAATGCCTCCCTTATCTGTAATCAAGATGTTCCCCGGGTGCGGATCAGCGTGCACGAATCCGTGCACAAAAGTCATTTGCGCGAATATTTTCTGTATTCTCGCCGCGACGTCGGCTAAATCGATCCCCTTGCCTTTGAGCGCCTCGACGTCGTCTATTCTCACCCCGGGCACAAACTCCATCGTGAGCACTCGCTTACCGCTCAAATGTCTGTGCACGCGCGGTATCTTCAACTCACTCTCGTCGAACTCATCCGCGAGCATCTTGCTCGCCTTGAGCGCGTTCGCTGCCTCGCGAGTAAAATCCATCTCCTCTCCCATGTGCCTTCGCGTCTCCTTTGCCAGCCACCCAAATCGCAACGACGGCACGAGCCACTCCATGAGCGAGTAATACCCTTCTATCGTAAAAAGATCGCTCTCCAGGAACCTCGCCACCGGTCGCTGCTGAATCTTCACCGCGACATCTTCCCCCCCGAACGTTTTCGCTCGATACACCTGCGCCAACGACGCCGACGCCACCGGCGTCTCGTCGAACTCCGCGAACGCCTCTTCGATTTCCAACCCGGTTTCCTCCGCGAACGTCTTTCGATCCTCCTCAAACGGCCGTCGCGCCGCGTCGTCCATCAGCGCTCGCAGCACGATTTGAAAAGGTTTCGGCGCGATCGGCTGCGCCGCCAGGTGTTGCCCAGCCTTGACGTATATCCCTCCCAGCGCCCGCGCGCACGCCAAAAATCGCTCGCTCACCGCGCGCCACAAGATTTGTCTCGACGCCCGTCGCTCGTCCTCGCTCGCGCTCGCCCCGAGCGCGCGCACCCGCGCGCGGTGTTCGCGATAATCGATCGCGTACATCGGCACGAAGTGCGTCGACGCCACGGCGAAGCGCCGCGCGGACGTCACCGCGCGATCGACGTCGTCGACGAGGCGTCCCGGCGTCGGCGTCGACGTCGACGTCGCGACGTGCGCGAGCGCGGCGCCGCACGCGAGCGCGGGCGCGAGGGCGCGCAACGCCGGCGCGCGCGCCATGCCGAGCGCGCCGCGTCGCGTCCGCGCGCGCGAGTGCGGTCCGACGGGCGGACGAGGCGACGACCGTCACGTCGCGACGCGTCGCGCGGGATGCGAGGCCGCGCGCGCGCGGTCGCGGCGCGATCGGCGCGTCTGATCGCGCGCGATGCGCGACGGCGCGCGGTCGTCTCGCGCGCGAGCGGTGATGGGCGCGAGGCGCTCGTGCCGCGCGCGCGCGAGGGAGCGACGGCGCTCGCGACGCTGAGCATGGCGAGCTACTGGCGCTTCGGACAGCGCGGATACTTCGACGCGGACGCGCGAGAGGCGGAGTTAGACTTCGCGACGCCGCTTGGATTCGAACCGCTGATAGGAGACGGGCGAGCGCTGCGGCGAGCGACGCTGGAGGCGTTTCCAAAGCTGAAGCGACTGTCGTGGAACGACGGCGGCGAGGCGACGACGCGCGCGGGGGTGTTCGCGACGAGCGATGAGGAGTGGGTGGTGGTGGTTTTCAGAGGTACGACGCCGAGCCCGCTGAGAGGGTTGATTCGAGAGTCGCAGATCAACGGTAGGGCGGGGCAGGTGAAGATGAAGGAAGGACGCGCGCACGCGGGATACGCGCGGGCGTACGAGGCGTTACGAGACGAGATCGAGACGACGGTGCGCGATGAACTAGAGCGTGGACGCGGAAAGAAAGTCGTCGTCACGGGACACTCGTTGGGGGGGGCGCTGACGACGCTGTGCGCGGCGTCATTGGCAGAGGCGCACGCCGACGTCGAGGTGGAGGCTGTGACATTCGGACAACCGCGCGTGGGCGACAAAGCCTTCGCGCGTTACCTCGATCAAGGGTTGACAAATTTGAATTACGCCCGCATCGTGCACGGCGGCGATTTATTCGCTCGCGTGCCAACGAGCGGTTATTGGTTGCCGTCCGCAAATGACGGGAAATTTGCCGTCGAGTACGCGCACGCGGGTTCGATGCTCTGGACGAATTCAAACTCAGGCGGCGGTCACACGTACGTCGCCAAGGGCGAAGAAGAACCCGAAGAGTTTTCTCGCGACGTGCGCATGCTGAATCCAATCACGGTGGCGAACCATCACAGCGGGTACGCGCGTTTCTTCGAGGACTCGACCATCGCCGACGCGTGGCCGAAGGCTGGTCTACTCTGAGACGCGACATCTAGCGCGCTTGGAATCGCACAGTAGCGCATCGTTGTATTTCATTGTTGTATTTTATGAAATTTTATGAATTGATCGCGCGATTCGCGCGCGCCTTCGCGCCGATCGTCCGCCCGCTCTTCGCCTTCGCGCGCGCCTTCGCGTCTCGTGAGCGCGAGCTCGCTCGTTATCCAAGCCTCACACACGCGCTCGACGCGATGTCCGCGCGCTCTTTCGCGTCCACCGCGCGACCGCACGTCGCGGTGCGATCCAAAGCCCCGTCGCGCACCGTCGCCGTTCGCCGCCTCGCCGCGATTCCGTGCACGGCGAGCGCGTCGTCGTCGTCCGAAGACGACGCGCGCCACGTCACCAAGCGTGGTCGTCGACCGCTCATCGTGCTCCCGCTCGCCGGCGCCGCGCTCGCGGCCTCCGCGCCGAGCGGCGACGCGAAGGCGAACGGTGAATTCGTCACCGACGCCCAGCTCGCCGTGCTCGAGCGACGGGGACCGATCGCGTTCACGGAGGATGAGTGGAAGAACAAGCTGGAACCGTTCTCGTACAAGGTGCTGCGGAAAGAGGCGACGGAGCGACCGTTTTCGAGCGAGTTGAACTCGGAGAAACGAACTGGACGGTTCGTGTGCGCTGGGTGTGGAACGCCGCTGTTCGACTCGAAGGCGAAGTACGATTCGGGGACGGGTTGGCCGAGCTTTTACGAGCCGCTCGCGGGCGCGGTGATGGAGGTTCCGGATTACTCCATCATGTTCTTACCGCGCTCGGAGGTGCGATGCACGGCGTGCCAAGGGCACCTTGGGCATGTGTTCGAAGATGGGCCGCCGCCAACGGGCTTGCGATACTGCATGAACGGTGCGGCGATGAAATTTGAGCCGGCGTCGGCGTAAAAAATATTGCACGATATGCTAGAAATTTGTAGTGTCGGAAACCGCACAGTTTTGTTCGTCGATCCACTTAAACCAACTTCGCCACATCTCATTGTTTGACAAAGTTTTGCGATTTCCGAGGACGATCAATCCACGTTTCGCTCGCGTGATTCCCACGTTGAGCCGGCGCGGGTCGGCGACGAAGCCGATGTCTCCAGACGGGTTGCTTCGCACGGTGCACAAAACGATCACTTCCTTTTCTCTGCCTTGGAATCCATCAACGGAACGTATTTCGAGCTCCTCTATTTTATCCTCTTCGGTGTAGTCCAAGTAATTTCGTTTCGGACTTCCTCCTACGCCGTATTCTTCTTGCAACCGTCGAACTTGCGCGGCGTACGGCGAGATGACGCCGATGTCCCCGGGTCCCGCTAAATCGCCCGCCGCGAGAAGTTTTCTCACCACACCGATGGCCATCTTCGCTTCTCCGACGTTATACAGACTGTTTCCATCGGGTGCTCGCGATTCAGGGGCGGAGATTTCTACGAAGGCTACTGGAACGTTCGGCGACGGCCAAGCGATACCCGGCACCAACGGACGATCTTGCGGCGTCGGTACCGATCCTACTTTCCCTTTGTAAAACGCCAGAGACGGAAATTCGGCGATTTGCGGATGCATGCGGTACTGCATGTCTAGCAAAGACACCTTCACCCCGAGCCTCTCCATGCGCTCAAAGATTGAAACTTGTAAGCCAGCGTCGACGGCGTCACGAGACACCACCGTGGGAGGCAATTGCTTGGAATCACCCACGAGCACGGCGCTCAAGGCTTTCGTGAGAGAGATTAACGCTCCTGGTTCGGTGCATTGTGTCGCCTCGTCCACGACAGCCACTGGGAACGTGAAGTCCTCCAGTAACTCGTCGCCCGCGCCGACGCATGTGGTGCACACGACATCCACAGACTTTAATATGCTCTTCGCAGCCGTCAGTTCCAACTGCGTCGCTTGCTTGCGCTGGCGAGCAAACGCTGGACCAGATTGTCCTCGGATAGCTTCACGCATGGCCGCCGCTTGACGCCCGAGAGGGTGCAACGCGATTTGAGCATCCAGCGTGAGTTGCTGAAGCCAAGGTTGCACCTTTGCGGGCGCTCCCACGCGCACGACTCGCAGCGGTCGTCCATCGACGATGAAAGATTCTTTTGCCAGTCCTTCGAGGATATTATCCACGGCTACGTTCGACGCAGCGGAAGCGAGAACGATCGGACCCCTTCCTCGCCTCTTTTGGATGGACGCCAGGTGTACGGCAGCACCGATGTACGCTATGAGCGTGCGAGTCTTACCCGTACCGGGCGGACCTTGCCAAACCGCGAGCGAAGAGCTTAGCGCGCTTTTCACGGCGACGCGCTGGCTTGGGTTCAACGGCTCTCGCACTTCCTTCAACGCCATCGCGAGTTGCGGCTTTTGCGCCTTGCCCGCCCAATGCGGCGGCGTCGCCGCCAATTCCTCCAGCGTTCCGTTTTCATCGGGCACGCCGAGCAAGGCGCGCTGCAAAGTTGCGTACGCCGTGGAAGAACTGTTCTTATCGCTCGCGCGCGTGGACATGGAAGACGCGCCGGACATGCCTCCCGGTTCAGAAAATGCGACGAGCGCCGCGAGCGAGCGATCGTGGGCCACCGTGTTCGCGCTCAAATCCACCCTCCATCTCGAGCCTTCGGACACGAGTCGAGAGAGATCATCCTCGTGAATGGCGACGGTGATGAAAAACATCGACCTCAGCGCGACGACGCCCGTGATTCCACCCGCGGCTTCGTGGTCGTCGCCTTCGCTGAGCTGTACCATGTCTCCAGTCGTGAAGCGATGATACGGCAACTCTTGTCCGAGCGGATTCGCCTCGCTCGCGTCCTTGTAAGGAATCGTCAAACGCACGAGCGAATCTCGCTGAAGCGTTCCTTCGTACTTCGCGCGCACGCCTAAAATCGCGTATCCCTCCGCGACGAGCCGCTCTCGCGGCCACGTGTTCAATCGCTCCTCCGCGAGCGCCATCTCTTCCTCGAGCTCGCACTTCAAACCTTTCGCAAACCTCTCCCTGTGCGCGGCGTACCCCAATCGCAGCGCCGCTCGATTACTCCCTCTCGATCTCGACGACGACGACGCGGACGAAGACGCGTTCCTCGCGTCTCCGTCGAGCAAGTGCGCGTACCGCGCGCCCCCGCTCTCGCCGCCCGTCGCCCCCAACCGCGCCCACATCTTTTCCCGTTCCTCCGCCGCCTTCCTCGGATCTCTCGCCCCCGCCTTACTGTACCCGATCGTCTTCTCCGCCCTCTCCGGCGTCGCCGTCAAGTCCCTCGCCCTCGTCCGTCGCCGCGCCGGCGCCGCGCGCGTCCCCTCTCCTCCCCTCGTCGTCGCGTCGCCGCGTCCCGTTCCCTCCACCTTCCGTCGCGCGCGCGCCGCCCGACGTCGCTCGCCCCTCGCGCTCGCGCTCTCCGTCCTCGTCGCCTCCGTCCCGTCGTCGCCATCGCGCGCGTCGTCGCCCGTCCGTCGTCGTCGTCCCGTCGCCGCGACGCGACCGCCCCGTCCCTTCCCGCGCGCCGTCGTCGTCGCGACGCCGCGACGCGCGCCATCGCGCGACGCCGCGACGCGCATGTCGGCTTCGTTCGCTTCGCTCGCGCGTCGCGTCGCGCGCTCGCGCCGACGCGTCTCGCCGCGCGCGTCGACGCGCCGAGCTGTCGCCGGCGGATTCGAATCGGATTTGAATCCGTGTTGTGAACAAGTCTCGAATGCGTGAAGGTCCGTGTGTGAGAA
>Ga0228671_1000726_pt1 | contig 10411 bp, 8 predicted proteins | sample 89DmetaG_FD_183013 | JGI IMG/M metagenome (GOLD analysis project Ga0228671, IMG submission 183013) | Seawater microbial communities from Monterey Bay, California, United States - 89D | ecosystem: Environmental > Aquatic > Marine > Coastal | place: USA: California | collected 2016-11-05 | reverse complement strand
AGCCTCCTGAAAATGAATATTTTACCCATAATAATAGGCGGAGGTCAAGATGCTACATTCTCTAACTACAAAGCCTACGATAAATTAGAGCAAACTGTAAATTTAGTCACTGTAGATAATATGTTTGATCTAGGAAATATAGATGATGAACTATCTTCAAAGTCATATCTCAGTAAAATAATTATGGAAGTTCCAAGCAATCTGTTTAACTACAGTAACATTGGATACCAAACATATTTTAATTCTCAAGATGAAATTAATTTAATTCAAGGCTTAAATTTTGATGCATATCGATTAGGAGAAGCAAAAAATCTAGAGATAGTTGAGCCTGTTTTTAGAGATGCAGATATTGTAAGTATAGATATTGGAGCAGTTAGACAGAGTGATGCCCCAGCTAATAACAATTTATCTCCCAATGGTTTTTATGGAGAAGAAATTTGTGCAATATCTAGATATGCCGGTATAAGTGATAAAGTATCATCATTTGGGATATATGAATACAATTCTAAACACGACTCTAATTATCAAACAGCTCATTTAATTGCTCAAATGATTTGGTATTTCATAGAAGGTGTTAATTATAGGGCTAAAGATTACCCATATTGTACCAAAGAAGACTACCAAAAATTTACTGTTTTATTAGAAAACGATGATCCCATAAATTTTTACAAGAGCAATAAATCAGGGAGATGGTGGATGGAGATTAATTTAATTAAAGATAATAAATACAAAAGGCATGCGTTAATACCATGTACATACGAGGATTATTTAGAAACAACAAAACAACTAATACCAAATAGGTGGTTTAAAGCTCAAAGAAAAATGCTTTAAACAGTAGACTATCATAAGTTTAGGTTAAAATACAAATATTACATTGTGTTTTTAAAAAAAAATCTTTAGGTTTACGTCCTTTTTTAGGAGATATTATAAAAAATATGAGGAAAGCAATATTGTATATTTTTTCGATAACCATCATGTATGGATGCGGTTCAAATGATCGTGGTGAGTTAGTTGGAGTAAAAATAAAAAACAAATGGTTTAGTGAAAAACCTTTTGGAATGGTATCCATTCCAGCAGGTTCATTTACAATGGGTAAACAAGACGAGGATATTACCGGAACAATGAGTGCTCCACCTAGAACTGTAAGTCTTAGTAAGTTCTACATGGATGAAACAGAGATATCAAATTCAGAGTACAAACAATTTGTAGAATGGGTTAAAGATTCTATTGTTAGAACAGAACTTGCACTCATGGCAGACTTTGCTTCTGGAGGGAGTCTAACTAACGCTAATGGTGAACCAATATCTGGAGGAATATATGATTATGCTTATGCAGTATCAGATACAACAGGTCAAAGTGCTTACCAAAAATACATGTTTGAGAATTATTATGAACTAGATTCTCTTTATACAAAACCACTTAATAAAAATGAAGATATTATTTGGGACACAAGTGAATACCCAGACGTATACTATGCAGAAGTCATGGATTCGTTGTATACTAAAAAAGAAGATTCAAGAGATGGAGTAAGAACTTTCAATACTAAAAAACTTAAATACAATTATACTTGGTATGATGTAAATTCGGCAGTTGAAAGGCCTAACGAAAGAAAAAGTTTTTTAGAGAAAGAATCTGTATATGTGTATCCTGATACGACTGTTTGGATTAAAGATTTTAATTATTCCTACAACGACCCAATGCATCAAGATTATTTTTACCACCCAGCTTATCAAGATTACCCAGTTGTGGGGGTAAGTTGGAATCAAGCACAAGCATTTTGTAATTGGAGAACCAAAAACAAAAACGATAGAATGCGAGATAAAAAAAACTTTGCAAAAATTCCTAGTTTTAGACTTCCTACTGAAGCAGAATGGGAATATGCTGCAAGGGGAGGTCTAGAGTTCTCAAAGTACCCTTGGGGTGGACCAAATACAACTAGCGATAGAGGATGTTTTTTAGCAAATTTTAAACCCGTTAGAGGAAACTATGCAGTAGATGGAGCCCTTTACACAGTAGAAGTTCAGTCATTCAACGCAAACGATTATGGATTGTATAATATGTCTGGTAATGTGTCTGAATGGACTAACTCATCTTTTAATAGCAGTTCTTATTACATGGGTTCTACGATGAACTCAAATGTTGAAGACAGAAAAAACAAGAGAAAAATAATAAGAGGTGGTTCTTGGAAAGACGTTGCCTACTATCTAGAGGTAAGTACTAGAGATTTTGAATACGCAGACACCGCAAGAAGTTATATCGGTTTTAGAACTGTTCAATCTACAGTAGGACCCTCAATAAACACTAATAATTAATTACCCAACTTAATCAAATCATTATTTAATTATGGCACAATCAAAATCAACTAAGAAAATTTTCAACATGGCTTATGGTATCGGAGCCGCGATAGTAATAGTAGGAGCATTATTTAAAATACAGCACTGGCCATACGGATCTTTAATCCTAACAATTGGAATGGTAGTAGAAGCAATTGTATTTTTTATATCTGCTTTTGATGCAGTTGAAGAAGATTTAGATTGGACTAAGGTATATCCAGAACTAGGTGATGCAGATGGTGAAGGAGCAGGAGTAAATGGGATGTTATCTCAAAAATTAGATAATCTATTGCAGGAAGCTCAAGTAGATACAGAGCTTATGACGAATCTTGGGAACAGCATTAAGAGTTTTCATACCGCAGCGGAGGGTCTAAGTGTTGCTTCAGAATCAATTTCTTCAACTGTAAAATATAATGAACAAGTAGAGTTGGCAGCTACTCAAATGGAGTCTTTAAATGGTTTGTATCAAGTGCAAATGGAGAACTCAAACAAACAGGCAGAATTAAACAATTCAATGATCGAAAATTCAGAGCTTTTAAAAGAACAAATGGAATCTTTGGCTAGTAATTTATCCTCTCTTAACGGAGTTTACGGTGGAATGCTTTCGGCGATGTCCAGTAAATAATTAGTATAATAATTGTATAACTAAAAAAACTAATTTTTATGGCAGGAGGAAAATTATCCGCAAGGCAAAAGATGATTAACTTAATGTATCTTGTATTTATTGCAATGTTAGCAATGAATATGAGTAAGGAAGTATTGTCTGCTTTTGGCTTTATGAATGAAGAATTAACAGAAAGTATCAGAACTACTTCTTTCAAAAACAATGAATCGTATTCAAACTTGAATATTAAGGCTCAGGATCAAAAGGAAAAATATGGTCCTTTAAAAATCAAATCTGATCAAATTAAATCATTATCAAATGATTTAAATATATACTTAGATACGTTAAAAGCAAAAATAACTAAGGATATAGATGATTTAAAGGATTACGAATCGATGGATAAGCCAGATGTTCTGGATGAATATTTTTTTGTAGGAGATAAATTATCAAAAAAAGGAAAAGAATTTAAAGACAAAATAAATAGTTATAGAGACTCTGTTGTTGCTGTTTTAGGATCTGCTGACTCAAAATTAATATCGGTAATTAATAAGAGATTTAATACTGATGATTATAAGAATAAAGACGGTAAAAAAATTGATTGGATTGAATACAGATATAAAGGGTTTCCAGTTGTTGCATCTTTAACTAATTTTAGTCAAATTCAAGGGAATATAAAAAATACAGAAAGTGATATTTTGTCCGCTCTGTTAGGAAACCAACTAGAAGGAGATTCAAAATTAACTACTAACAATTATAAAGGAATTGTAAGACTTGAGAAGACAGCTTATTTTTCTGGAGAACGAGTTAAAGGACAGGTAGTTCTAGGTAGATATGATGATCAATTAGTACCGAGTAAAGTTACATTAGGAAAAAGAGATATCACTAAAAACGTAGAGAATGGCCAAGTTCTTTTGGACATGCCTGCAGGAAATGTTGGAGAACGAGAGTTTAAAGGTGTTATCACATTTATGCAAGACGGTGAGGCACAAGATATACCATTTGAAAGCTCTTATTCTGTAATTGCAGAACCTAGTGAAGCTGTAATTTCAGCCGATAAAATGAATGTGGTTTATAGAGGTTTAGATAATCCAATATCCATATCAGTTCCTGGAGTAGGTGATAAAGATATTACACCAACAGTTGGAAAAGGAAATAAATTAACTAAAACTGGTAATGGGAAATATATTTTAAATCCAGGATCTGGTAAAGAGGTAACCATTAACGTTTCAGCAAAACTAAGCAGTGGAAAAAATATCAAAACACCTAAAATATTTAGGATTAAAGATATTCCTGCTGCCGCAGGAACTGTTAGAGGAGACTTTGGTGTGGTGCCCATGCCAAAATCTAGTTTAGGAAATACTCCAATAGCAGCTGAATTACCAGACTTTGTATTTGATTTAAAGTTAGTCGTTCAAGGGTTTACTATTAAAGTACCAGGTCAATTAGCGGTGAAATGTGTTGGAACTAGACTAAGTGCAAAAGCGAAGAAAACTCTTGCAAAGGCTAGAAGAGGTGATTTAATCACTATTTTTGATATAAAAGCCATTGAAAAAGAAAAAGGTACACGTATTAAAAAGGTGTTACCAGTGAGTATACAGATTACAAATTAGAATAAAATTAAAGTAATATGAATTGGAAGGTTTATTATTTAGTCTTTGTTGCATTGTTAGTTACTAGCTATAGTAATAGCCAGTCTAACCTATTAAATGCAATTGAGGTTGATCAAATTGGCAAGCAATCAAAAGAAAAAATTGCAGCAGACAATGACACTCCTTTATCTTATGGATACATAGATGATAGAGACATTTTATGGTCTAAAGTTGTATGGGAATTTGTAGATTTAAATCAAAAAATAAATTTACCATACTATTACCCAATTGACACAGCAAATATATCCAATGACAGACGTTCATTATTTGATACTTTACTTAAAGGAATTAGAAAAGGTGATATAAAAAACGTGTACTCAGATTCTTTTTTTACATCTAAAATAACTGGTTCTGAGATAAATGAAAAGTTAGTAAATATTCGTTTAAATGGTGATTATCCAGATACTTTTAGAATTCAAACGCAAGATATTGAAGGGTATATGATGAAAGGAATGTGGTATTTTGATAAACGATTAGGGGAATTAAAATATAGATTACTAGCATTGGCTCCAATGGGTAAAGATGTATTAACTCTTGGGCTACCAGATATAGAAGACGACGAACTTTATGAGCTCTTTTGGGTTTTTTATCCAGAAACTAGAGAAATATTACACAAAGCCAAAGTCTTCAATCCCAAAAATGTATCACAACCAATTTCTTATGACCATTTATTGAATGCTAGAAGATTTAATTCTGTAATTGTACGAGAGGAAAATATTTATGGAAATAGAAAAATTGCAGATTACATAAGGGGTAATGCGTTGTTTCAACTTCTAGAAGCTGATAGAATTAAAGAATCTATCAGAGATAAAGAAATAGACATGTGGAATTACTAATATCATGTAATTTTAAAAATATAAAAAAGCGTTTCGTTATTCGAAGCGCTTTTTTATTGCAAAAGAGTATTTTTGAATTGTGAAAGTAGATTATATAATAGTTGGGTTAGGTTTAGCAGGATTGGTTTTTGTAGAGAAACTTATTCAAGCTAAAAAAAGTTTCATTGTTTTTGAGGATGATTCTCAAACATCTTCTCTTGTTGCTGGCGGTGTTTATAACCCTGTAATTTTAAAACGATTTTCACCAGTTTGGAATGCTAAGGAACAATTATCAGTAGCTCTCCCTTTTTATGATAAGTTGGAAAAAAAATTTGATCAAAAGTTTGATCAAAAATTTTGTATTAAGAAAGCATTCAAATCTATAGAAGATCAAAACAATTGGTTTGCTGCGTTTGATAAACCAACTGTAGCTCCATTTTTAGACTCGAAATTAGACAAACAAGTCTATGAAGGTGTTATAGGTGAATATTATTTTGGCAATGTAAAAGAAGGAGGAAGAATAGATACATTAAAATTAGTGGAGGCTTACAGACAATATCTTAAAAATAATCATTGGATTCGCTTTGAGAAGTTTTATCATAATAATATTTTATTTGAGGGTAATTTGGCTATATACAATAATCTTCAGGCAAGTAAAATTGTTTTCTGTGAAGGATTTGGTATTAAACAAAACCCTTATTTTAATCATTTACCATTGGAGGAGGCTAAAGGTGAAATAATTACAATCTATGCACCCAATTTAAATATAGATTTTTTACTGAAATCAACTTTATTTGTTTTGCCGTTAGGTAACAATCATTATAAAGTAGGTGCTACATTTAACCATCAGGATAAGACTTCTAAACCCTCTGTTGAAGGAAAAGAGGAATTAGTTGAAAAATTAAAAAAAGTAATCTCTGTACCTTATACAATTAAAGAACAGTCAGCAGGTATTAGACCTACAGTCAAAGACAGAAAGCCAATGGTAGGAGTTCATCACATTTACAAGCAATTAAGTGTCTTAAATGGCTTGGGAACCCGTGGAGTGATGATTGCTCCTACCGTAGCTGAAAATTTGTTTGATCATTTAGAGTTTGGGAAAAAACTAGATCAACAGATAAATATCAAAAGATTTGAAAAGAATTAATTTTATTCTTCATAGCTAACAAACATATTTATCCAAAGAATTCGTGAAAGTCTCAAGTTAATTGGGACAAAAAGAATTAACGCTATAAAAACAACAACAAAAGATGTTAAGATAGGAAGTCCTATTAATAATTTTGAAATGATAAAAGTTATGATACAAACAGCTACGGTGATGGCGTAACTCACATACAATGCGCCAAAATAAAATGCAGGCTCAATCATATATTTAAGATCACAATAGGAACATTTTTTTAGTAGTTTATTTACCCTCATAGGATGAATAGAAAAAGGGTATTTGAAAAAATTCCCTTGATGACATCGAGGACATTTACCTCCTAAAATACTATATATTTTATTTCCCTTTCTAAACATTTTGAGTATTAAAAATCTAAAATTAAAATTAATGTAAAAATACTCAAAATAGTCTCTTAAAACTATCGTTTGCTAAACTCCATAGTTTCCTAATTAAGAAATAAAAACAAAAAGGAGGGTATGTAAAATAGATCAAAGTTTTGAAATACTATTGTATTCTTTTTTTAGTTAGTTTTGCAACGTTGAAAAATGATATGAATTAATGCTTAACGTACACAACTTAACGGTCTCTTTCATGGGGACAGACCTGTTTTCAGGAATTACTTTCAAACTAAACAAAGGAGACAGAATTGGATTGATAGGTAAAAATGGAGCTGGGAAATCTACCTTGTTAAAGGTTTTATCTAAAGATATTGAAAGTAGTGCCGGAACCATGGCTTTTGATAAAGACATACAAATTGGTTTTCTTCGACAAGATATAGATTTTGTTGAGGGAAGAACAATACTAGAGGAGGCCTATCAAGCATTTGAAGAAATTAAATCTATTGAACTTAAATTAGAAACAATAAATAATCAGTTAGCAACAAGAACTGATTATGAAAGCGAAGAGTACGGCCAATTAATAATAGATTTAACTGATTTAACCGAACGATATGAATTATTGGGAGGTTATAACTATCAAGGAGATACAGAGAAAATACTTCAAGGGTTAGGTTTTCAAAGAGAAGATTTTGATAAACTTACAGATACTTTTTCAGGAGGATGGAGAATGAGAATTGAATTAGCTAAGCTTTTATTACAAAATAACGATATTCTTCTTTTAGATGAACCTACCAATCACTTAGATATTGAATCTATTATATGGTTAGAAAACTTTTTAAAGTCATATGCTGGAGCAATTGTATTAGTATCTCATGATAAAATGTTCTTAGATAACGTTACAAACAGAACTATTGAAATTTCTTTAGGACAAATTTATGACTACAAAAAACCCTACTCTCAGTTTCTACTTTTAAGAGGGGAAATCAAAGAAAAACAATTACAAGCGCAAAAAAATCAAGAAAAAGAAATCAAGCAAAAGCAGCTACTAATTAATAAATTTAAAGCAAAAGCTAGTAAAGCATCTATGGCGCAATCATTAATGAAACAACTAGACAAAGTAGAGCTTATAGAAGTTGATCAGGATGATAATGCTACGATGAATGTTCGTTTTGCAATTTCAAAAGAACCTGGAAAGATTGTTGTTGAGGCAGAAAACATGAGTAAGAGTTATGGAGAAAAACAGGTGCTCGAAAATGTAGATCTTTTGATAGAGAGAAATAGTAAAATAGCATTTGTTGGTCAAAATGGACAAGGAAAATCTACTTTGGCAAAAATGATGGTTGGCGATGTTCCTTTTGAAGGATATTTAAAGCTAGGGCATAATGTAGAAATTGGATACTTTGCTCAAAATCAATCAGAACATTTGCCGCCAGAAAAAACCGTCTTAGAAATTATGGAAGACGCTGCTACCGATGGTAACAGAATGCGTGTTAGAGACATGTTAGGTTCGTTTTTATTTGGCGGAGATGCTGTAGATAAAAAAGCAAAAGTACTTTCTGGAGGAGAAAGAAATAGGTTGGCATTGTGTAAATTATTGTTATCGCCTTTTAATGTTTTAATCATGGATGAGCCAACAAATCACTTAGATATAGCCTCTAAAAATGTTTTAAAAGAAGCTTTAAAGCAATTTAATGGAACTTTGATAGTTGTATCGCATGATAGAGATTTTTTACAAGGTTTAACATCAACCGTTTTTGGTTTTAAAGATAAAGTGATAAAAGAGTATTTGGGAGATATCGATTATTTCCTTGAGCAGCACAAGATGGAAAATCTGCGTGAAGCAGAAAAAAGAACGGTTGTAAAAGTAGATAAAAGTACTTCAAAAAAAGCACATGAATTAACCAGAGATCAAGAGAAGCAATTAAGGAAACTAAAAAATAAGTTATCTAAAATTGAAACTCAGATTAGCGATTTAGAAACTGAAATTTCAAAGATAGATTTACAATTAGCAGAAAATTATGATGAAGTCTCTAGCAAACCTAATTTCTTTGAGAACTACAAAGCTAAAAAAGCACAGGTAGAGATGTTAATGTCAGAATGGGAATTAATTGAAGAAGAGGTTGAAAAATTTTCATAATTTATGATCTTTATTTGTGAACTTTAATACTCAAATATCTACAAAAAATCAAGGGGTAGTTCTTCCTGAATTATCAGGTATTGATTGCCAGATTACTATTAAAAGAGAAGATCAAATTCATCCGTTGGTTTCTGGAAATAAGTTTAGAAAATTAAAATATAATATTCAAGAAGCTGTCAAACAAAAACACACAAAGCTTCTTACATTTGGAGGTGCCTTTTCTAACCACATTCTTGCCACAGCGGCAGCTGGGAATTTAAAACATTTACAAACGGTTGGAGTGATTAGAGGTGATGAGTTGGGAAAAGATGTTGCGAAAACACTTGCCAACAATTCTACCTTAAGAAAGGCTTCTGAATACGGAATGAAATTTGAATTTATTTCTAGAGAATACTATCAAGATAAAACAAAGCCTCAGTTCATAGAAACACTTCAAGAAAAACATGGCGACTTTTATAGTATCCCAGAAGGAGGAACCAATGAGTTGGCTGTCAAAGGTTGTGAAGAAATTTTAGAAAAAGAAGATTATCAGTTTGATTATATTTGTTCCTGTGTAGGTACTGGAGGGACGATCTCTGGAATCATTAATAGTGCTCAAAAGCATCAAAAAATCTTGGGATTTCCAGCATTAAAAGGCGGTTTTTTAAGAGACGAAATACAGAGATACTCTAAATTTAAAGATAATTGGGAGTTAATTAGTGATTATCATTTTGGAGGTTATGGTAAATATACCGATGAACTTATTCATTTTATTAATAGATTTAAAAAAATAACACAAATACCCCTAGATCCAATATATACAGGTAAAATGATGTATGGTGTGGTAGATATGATTAAAAATAAATTATTTCCGGCTGGAAGTAAAATTCTGATAGTTCACACTGGAGGTTTACAAGGGATAGATGGATTTAATGAGCTATTAATAAAAAAAAAGAGTGACTTAAAAATATTTTAAATGAGGAGTAAACTATTTCTTTTGGCTTTTTATATGCTTTTTCTCGCTAGTTGCAGCTCAAGTAGAACAACCTCTGCTAAGAAAAGGAATCAGTCAAAAGCATACGAAACTCAAATTAAAAAATTACCGTCAGTAAAACAGTCACAACACGTAAAGAAGTTAGAAAAAGGAAACAAACCACTAAATAAATACACTCTTCAATATATTAAAAGATATGCTTCATTAGCTGTTTTAGAAATGCATAAATATAAAATACCTGCAAGTATTACTCTTGCTCAAGGTGTTTTAGAATCAGGAAATGGAAGAAGTCAATTGGCTTCTAAATCTAACAATCATTTTGGAATTAAATGCCATACAGGTTGGAAAGGAGGTCGTGTTTTTCATGATGATGATGAAAAAGGTGAATGTTTTAGAAAGT
>Ga0228671_1000707_pt1 | contig 10477 bp, 8 predicted proteins | sample 89DmetaG_FD_183013 | JGI IMG/M metagenome (GOLD analysis project Ga0228671, IMG submission 183013) | Seawater microbial communities from Monterey Bay, California, United States - 89D | ecosystem: Environmental > Aquatic > Marine > Coastal | place: USA: California | collected 2016-11-05 | reverse complement strand
CCAAAGCAAAATCATCGACACTATCCTTCGATGTCATTCTACCAAGAATAATCCCGAGCAATGTAAATCCTACTAGAACTCCTATTAGAGTTGTTGATTCAATCATGAAATACAGTTTGGATGAAAGATAGGACAGAAAGAATAAATGTTAATCATTAGATGCGTTTAATAGTTAGGACTACCGCCTTACACATTTAGATCTGAACAGGCGGTTTATATCTGTATATTACACTAAGCAAAGTATTAAAAGGTATCTTGTATAGAGTACCATTGGTATTCATAACGCTTGAACAAATACATATCCTATGTCTATTAAATCAGCACACCTGGAACACATTTTCTCCTGGCTAGAAAAAAAGACACAACTATCCTCTACGTTAAAAGCAGATATTCAAAAAATAGCTAGACTGAAACATATCGAAAAAGGAGAATTACTTTTTGAGCAGGGAAAAAATATAACGGACGTTTTTTACGTTGTGTCCGGCTGCATGCGTGCATTTCAAACTGATGAAAAGGGCAAAGAACATACTATGAGCTTCAACACACAATTCTTTTGGCTATGCGATTATAAGGGGCTTTATCTAGAATCTACGGGATCTATTTCTTCGGATGCTCTTGAAGATTCACATGTTTTAGCATTTAATATGCTGGATTTGGAGCGCCTTTATGTTAATCATCCTGAATTAGCAACTGTCGGAAGAGGGTTTCTTCAAAGACATGTTGCAACGCTCCATGATAGAATACTTGACCAGCTTAGGCTAACAGCTAAAGAGAGGTATGATTTATTTCTTAAAAAGTATGCATATGTTGAACAAATTGCGGCTAATCGTTACATCGCCTCATATCTCGGTATTACCCAACAGAGTTTAAGTAGGTTACGGGCCACCTAGGAAAGCGTTTAGCATTCTACCGCTATGCTTGGAATTTAACATTTGGTAAGTGATGTCAAACTTTTATTTCATTTTTTTGTTTAACTATTTTGACTAAACGTTAAACAATAATGATTTCATTCCGAGTAATTAAGAAATTCCTTTTGGCTTTAATGTTAGGGCTAAACTTCAGCGCAACTTCGCAGTGTAGCTACACCCTTACGCTCCTAGATTCTTACGGGGACGGATGGAATGGGAATTCAATGTATGTCCAAACCTCGGGATACAGTCCCAGTACGCTTACACTTTCTACAGGATCCACTATTTCTTACCAGATTTCAATAACTACAGGAGATACTTTAACTTTTGGTTGGCTAGGAGGCGGACAATGGCAAAGTGAATGCTCTTTCACCGTTACAGATAACGCTACAGGAACCACTTTGTATACCTCAACCGCTGGAAATTTAATGTCCACCACTACGCCTCAGTACACCGTAGTCTGCACCTTAACATCAAATTCAACACCGTGTCTCTACAACACACCTTATACTGAATCATTCTCTGGCGCCGGGGGCGGTTGGGTTGCTCCAACGAGTCAGTTCAATATTGGATCCATCAATGGTTGTTGGGACCGTGGAGTATACACCACGTATAATTGGATCAAAGCGCCCTCTCCATCTTCCTCATTAGCGAATGCCACAGGACCGTCGGGAGACCATACCAATGGAGGTTCAGGCTATCTGAGTTGTGATCCCTATTTCTTCGCTACCGCTACCGATTCGTCGACGCTCATTACCCCTTATATTTCTTTGGCTAACGATTCTGCCCCGCAAGTATCATTTTGGTACCATCTCTTTGGTTCCGATATTAAAAGGTTGGAAGTAGCCATTACTACGGACACAGCAAGCAATTGGACTGTGATTGACTCCTTATTCCCCAATACAGGTGCCTTCGTTTCTTCAACCAGTCCATGGCACCAGGCCATCTATTCCATAGCCGATTATATTGATGATACCGTTGCCTTTAAATTCACAGCATTCCGTGATTTAGCGGGCTTAAATTCAGGAAGTAACTCTCGAATCAGTATTGATGATTTTGCCATCACCGAAGATACCCTTAGTTGTAAAAAACCAATCAAAGTTCGACTCACTGCCTTAAGTCTTGGAAATGCTCAAATCACCTGGGATACCACTGGTGCAACTTATTACCAAGTTCAATGGTCACAGGGGACAACAGCGCCGAATACTGGTAATATCGCATTAGTCACCAATAATCAATATAACTTAAATGGGCTTGCGCCAAATTCCTCTTACACCCTTAGAGTTCGTTCCTTGTGCGGGACTAGTGATACATCCGCTTGGTCAGAGTTCATTACAATCGAAACGCTTTGTGGCTATTTTATAGCTCCCTGGTCCGAAGACTTTGAAGGGAATGATTGGGTCGCACCTTTAAGTTGGTTTGATCAAGGAGACTTTGGTGACTGTTTTTTGGATTCGGGAAGTTTAGGTTTTTATTGGAAAGTCGCACGTGGTCCAAAGAGTACAGATGAGGGGCCAAATACCGATCATACACCTACGGGAAACGGGAAATTTCTAGCCACCAACTACCGCTATGGATCTACAGCCCCAGATAATCTTTCCTTTACCACGCCGTGGATTACATTAAATTTATTGACCAATCCTGAACTTAAATTCTGGTTACACGCCTTCTCCAATGCACAACCCACTAATGGGTTTCCTGTCCAATTCGGAAAATTCACAGCTACTGTAGAGCAACTTGATGGATCTAAAACTGCAGTATTTGATACGAGTGGTGCACTTCAGGGTTCGCAGACATCCCCTTGGAAAGAAATAGTGATACCCCTTAGTTACAGCTCTAGTGATACCATTCGCATCACTTTTTCCTACGACGGTGTATCGCTCGTACAAGGACAACCATTCTCTATTGATGATATCTCTGTAGCATCCGCTCCCAGTTGCCCTAGACCTAAGTTTCCCAAGGTACTTTCAGTGAGTACTGGAGATGCACTTTTAAAATGGAATACAGGTGGGGCTAACTACTATCAATTACGATACAAAAAAGTAAATGCCAACAATTGGAATGTTGTAAGTGCTTCAAACACACAATTCCTATTGACGTCCTTAGACCCAAACACAAAATACCGTTGGGAAGTTAGAGACAGCTGCAGCAGTACTGACAAAAGTGTCTGGGTTAAAGGTCCGTCCTTCTTTACAAGTTGTTCCATTTTCACTGCTCCTTACACTAATAGCTTTAGCAACAATCAATGGCAAGGTCCCTCCTCTTTCAGGCCTTCAGGACAGATCGGAAATTGTTTTACCCGATTCGAAGATGATAATGACGGCTACTTTTGGACTGGAGCACGGTCCGGTTTCGATCACTTTGCATTCACAGGACCCCAAACTGATCATACAGGTGGTTCTAGTGGTTATTTATTTGCCAGAGCAAACAGCGCTACGTCAGACACCGCCAATATTGAATTACCACCAGTTTATCTAGGGCAATTACTTAGTCCCGAATTTTCGTTCTGGTACCATATGTATGGCAACAGCATCGGAGGATTAAATGTGTATGCAAGGAGCCCTGGGGGAAGCGACACTTTGATAAGCTCGTTCACTGGTGCGCAACAATCCGGCGGCGCTGCTTGGCTTAAAAAGACAACATCACTTTCAACTTTTTTAGGTGATACCGTCGTAATAACACTTCAGGCAATTAAGGCATCAGGAAGTTCATTCTTTACCTATTCCTCCGCCATTTGTATCGACGATATCGCTTTTGAAGGAACCCTAAATTGTCCTGCGCCAACGCTTTTAACAGCATCTAGCATCACTACTAATGCAGCTACATTGACTTGGCAGGGCACTTCTTCTATCAGTATTATCGAATATGGACCAACAGGATTTACCTTAGGTACAGGTCAACTCATTAATCCCGCAACATCACCCTACACACTCACAGGTCTAATTCCAAACACCTCCTACAGCGTATTTATCAAAGACAGTTGTGGCGTTAATCTACTCAGTTCGAATGCAACACTTAACTTTAATACACCCAACTGTCCGGCAGTCACTGCACAAGGAAGCGTAACGCTAACCGGGAGTACGGTAAATGCTCTAAATACAGGCAGTCCGTCAGATTCCATTCTTTGGTTATGGGGAAATGGAGCGAATAGTACCGGAAGCTCCCCGATCTATACGTACCCGACACCTGGCATTTATACGGTGCAACAAGTCGCATCAAATTATTGTGGAAACTCAGATACTTTAACATTTACATTGACCGTATGTGGATCAGTGGTAAGCCAATTTGCTGTTGCGGGTAACGGACAAACTAAGGTATTTAATGCAGGGGCCTCTATTGGAGCGGGATTAAGCTACAGTTGGAATTTCGGTGATGGTTTTACGGCAACTGGCAGCAATCCTACACATTCTTTTGCTAATCCAGGAGTATATATTGTTAACCTAGTTGTTACAGATGCCTGTGGCATTGCGGCGAGCTCAAGTCAAAATGTTTCCATTTGTACTACCGTTCAACCCAGTTTTACGAGCAGCGCGGCTAGTGCGCTTTCATTTAATTTCTCTGCGCAACCTGCAGGGCTAAGCTCTTACTCTTGGGATTTTGGCGATGGTACTACAGCTAGTGGTGCAATGACTTCGCATACGTATGGATCGTCAGGTACTTTTGCAGTTACCCTTACCTGCACCGATACCTGTGGCGGTTCGTATTCTGTTCTAGATACAGTTTCTACATGTCCTGCATTAAATGCTAACTTTAATTTTAATATCGCATCATCAGGTTCGAATGGGATGCTAGTCCAATTCTTCGCTAATGTATCCGGTAGTCTGGGGCTAATATGGGACTGGGGCGATGGATCACAAACCAGTACACAAGCTTCCAGTATTTCGCATCAATATGCCACTGTAAATCTTAATTACACCATTACTTTGAAGGCGTATAACGAATGTGGAGATACAGTTGAGGTAATAAAAAGTCTCAATGAGGTGGGGCTTTCCGAACAGAGCACTTTAAAATATAAAACCTACCCTAACCCTGTGTCAGGATCTTTGACGATAGAGTTTACCAGGCCCTTAAACGGCACTTATTATATGTATGATGTTACAGGGAGGTTAGTTCGTAGCGAACGTTTTGCTGAGAGTGCTTTTGTGATCTTTTCAACTTCTGACTTATCTAGCGGGTCTTATATATTGAAAGTTAAGAGTGATCAAAGCGTTACTAGTTCGATCGTCTTCAAACAATAGTAATTTTCATTATCGAATCAATGTTTTGATATCCCTATTATTAGTCTTAAGAACAGAAATGTTATAGGCTTCTACCGCTGTTTCTATTCTCCGTTTTCGAATAGACTCCCTCACGGCTATAACCGGTCCAGTGATAATTACTATCGGGTATACCGGTACCGTAACAATTCCCCAGAACGTATTCCATCCCCGGAGTCTTTGTGCCGCCGCGAAGTTTCGGTACGCTGTGAAATTTTGGTTCATAGCTATTAGTTTCGCCTCCTTCACAGAGAGCGTATCAGTGCGGTAGATCACCCCTTTTCTTTTGTAAGCGCGCATCTGATCTACTTTTTTGAAGCTACTATCACTTTCTGTATTTATCATGCCACTTGCCTCAACGTCAGAGTTATTCATAGTGATTGTATTTGCTACGACGACTAATTCTGATGTGTCGAGATCATCCGAAAGTTTAGTCCAATTCGTAGAATCTTTGTCAACGCTTTCTACACCTTCTTTGTCGAGTGCTGGGGTTATTTCCACACTCGATAGAGGCGGTTCTTTAGTATCAACTAACTCTTCTTCTACTTTCTGGTCAACTGCATTTGAGACTAATTCATTAGAAGTACCTGGATTAAGACTACTCACCTTAGGTTTCGAAGTTTATGGAAGATTTCCTCCATTCCTACGAATAAAATTTCTCAAGTTTCTTAACTCTTCTTCAGTTAACTCCCAATCAATTGTCTTAGGATAAGAAGCAAAACATGCCGAATAATCCTCATCATATTTGAAGTTTAATCGGTAACCGTTATATAAAACAGATAATTCATGAAACTGCGCGGGTGTTATGCGTCGAATGATGCGAGCTTCTTTATAGAACGTAGAAGTTACCTGCCCGTAAAAAGTATTATTACTAACTAACTCTTGAGCGTTCGCTGTAATAGTGAATAGAAGAATGAAGAGATAATACCGTGTTTTCACGTGTGAGGTCGTTTACTCTAAATTTATATATTTCATAGTGCATGCATCTTGTCTTAATTCTCATAAAGTAACCAGATGACCATATAATATATCGTTTTATCATCCTACTCCATAGATATATTTCATTTTTGAGACTATAAAGACGCCTCCGTAGAATTGTATTTTTTGCACAACAAAAATCCCCTTCACTACAAAAGTAATAAAGGGGATATCGTAGTTTGGGCAATAACTGCCTAGATCGCTTACTTTAAATCCTCGTTTAAAAGCATAGGAGCCGATCCATCGGTGAAAATCAATTTAGCATTTGGTGAATTCGATAAATTCTCAAAAACCTCTAAACTTCTCCACTTAATGATCTCATCGGTAAGTCCTTCCGCAAGAACCTTCTGTGCGTCTCTAGTACCTTCTGCTTCAATCTTTTTACGCTTTGCTTCCAACCGTTCTTGTTCGAGCTCAAATTCCATACGTTGCGCAATCTGCTCTGCCTCTAGTTTACTCTCAATAGCATCGTACAGCCCTGGAGGTAACTTAATACTCTTCATCAGAACCGATTCTATTACAAACCCACGATCAATTAACAGACTATCCATATGATTACTAATAGCCATCTCAATCTCAGCCCTTTGACCACTGTGCATGTCTTTCGCCATATATCGTGAACAAACATTAGCTGCTGCAGATCTAAATACACTGAGGATCATGACCTGCTCATAATTCTCACCAACTGTTTGTATTACGTTTGGTGCTTGAATGGCCTCGATGTGATATAATATTGAAATTTCAGCCAATACATTCAATCCCTCTTTAGAAGGAAGGTACAAAGGGACCTCTAGGTTTACAGTCCTTGTTGGAACCGTAATGACTCGGGTGGTAAGCGGATTCACCCCTACTATACCCGGCTGAATAACTTTATTACCTAGTTTACCGAGTTTGTTTTTTACACCTACGGTTCCTGGAGCAACTACTACACACGATGTAAAAAGTATTGCAGTTAATACGAAAATGATTGACTTTAAGTTCATTGCGACTATATTTTAGAATACTAATTAGGACAAATTTTGTGCCAAATCACGAACTAGGTTACTGGTTGTATTGCCTATTCGTTGAGAATGCACTGCTCACCTAATTTAACAAAAAAAGGCCCCCAATTTCTTGGAAGCCTTGCTATTATTGAGTCGGGATGACAAGACTTGAACTTGCGACCTCACGCCCCCCAGACGTGCACTCTACCACCTGAGCTACATCCCGAATTGGGGTCAAATATAGTGCGAAATTCAGTTTAGGTTAATGCCTAATGTCGTACAAAGTCTAGCACTATCTTTGACCATTCTTCATCACCAATATCCCAACGTAAACCGTGTCCAGCTCCCTCATATATGGCTTCTTGATAATATGTCCCGTTATGCTTTTGCATGGCAGCTTCTGCCGTTTCTATTGGTGCGACAAGATCTTCTGTGCCGTGCATCCAGAGCAATTCGCCGGTATAGTCTTCCATGTTTTGACCAATATCAAACTTATAGTTTGTTAGCATTGACGCCGGTAGACTCAGTCCTGTAGCATTTTGCATGATAACGTTCGCTGTACTTTGGGGAACTTCCATGACCAATTTTTGAACTGGAATTCTTGATCCACCAGCCGCAGCGGATCCAGCGGGAAGTGAACCTAAAGAACTGGCTACCACTACCATACGATCACTAGTAAGACCTTGTGTTTGCAAAAAGGCAAGTACCGCATCATAATCAGCCGCCATAGACTCTACACCTGTACTACGACCAGTACTCTTGCCAAAACCTCGGTAATCATACATCATAAATCCAAAATGATGAGATCCGCCAAGATTTGCGAATAACCCTGCAGTTTCCCAGAAATTATCCATAGAGCTTGCGTTCCCATGCAAATAAAAAATGATGGTATCCGTGGCAATTTGAGCAAGATCACCAACATACAGGGCATAGACAGTATCATTATCGGATTGGAAATCCATTAAATGAATCTTAGTTTCGTCTACATGGTATTGTGGATCCAACAATTCATTTTTGAAGTCGTACGTCCCATCGCCACCGGCAAAGAGGGCTGCACTTATATCCATACAAGATTGAAGTAGAATGCTGGTGATTACAAGTGTAAATAATATTCTCATGTCTAGAAATTAATGGCAATTCCCCAATACATTCCTCTACCTCCAAGACCAGAGGTACTAGGGATATAATTTTGTGGAATTTGTAGTTCACGCGTTGGGTTTAATATTTTATATTCTAACTGGGCTTCGAACCATTTAAAACGTAAACGGTAGCCCGCACTGACGGAAGGTGCTAATAGTTGCCCGCGGCCGAAATCGGTCAAAAACCACGTAGGATCTAACCATGTATTGACAGATGCATTTAAAATGTGCGGTCCATTTTCAAAATATGCATTCGCACCCGCTTCTGGATAGAATCGAAAGGCATAATCGCGCGTACTGAGAAAAGATTGTGCACCGAAGCTGTACGAAATCCCTGGCCTAAATCCTTCTTGGGGAAGAAGTGCTGCCAGGCTTCCGCCTTCAAGTTGCACTGCTCCTAAAAAAAGACTTGAAAATTGAATACCTCCGTAATTCGTTTTCGTAGCGGATACCCCTTTTGCCGCATAGGCACCAAGTACCGGTAAGAACCCATCATTTATCTGGGGGCGACCTTGTGTCACACCTATTTGCCAGTGCCCTTCCTCTAGGGGAACTATCACTTTAGTTGGCGTACAACTAGCAGCTAAAACTAAGGTGCCAAGCACCGCGAAAAATTTGATTTTCATCATCGTTTATAACTCATTAAAAAACTCTATCCGTGAATAGGGTCATGTGATAAATAATTGGACCAATTCACCCTACATTTGGGATTCTAAACAAACAGATAATGGAACAACACGATTGTATCATCATTGGTTCAGGCCCTGCTGGATATACGGCCGCAATATACGCTGCTCGTGCAGACTTAAATCCCATCATGTACATGGGTCTTCAACCTGGTGGACAACTGACTACAACCACTGAAGTCGATAACTTCCCTGGCTATCCAAAAGGTACTGACGGTAACGCGATGATGGAAGATTTAAAGAATCAGGCGGAGCGATTTGGAACAGAGGTGCGCTTCGGATTGGTTACTAAAACTGAATTAGCGACAGTAGTAGGTGGTTACCATACATTGACCATTGACGATAGTCTTCAAGTTCAAGCAAAAACTATAATCATATCAACAGGAGCTTCAGCGAAATACCTAGGCCTTCCAGCTGAGGAAAAATATATGGGCTTTGGCGTAAGTGCCTGCGCAGTCTGTGATGGATTCTTCTACAAAGGACAGGAAGTTGTTGTCGTGGGCGCTGGAGATACTGCGGCAGAGGAGGCAACTTATCTAGCTAAGCTATGTCCAAAAGTTACTATGCTTGTCCGTAAAGACAGCATGCGAGCGTCAAAAGCCATGCAGAACCGTGTGATGGCAACACCCAACATTGAAGTACTTTGGAATACTGAAACCGTGGATCTTGAAGGAGACGATAAAGGACTCACAGGTGTTCGAGTGAAAAACAACAAGACTGGTGACGAGCACAGCATTGCTGCAACAGGTTTCTTTGTTGCTATCGGTCACAAACCTAATACGGATATTTTCAAAGGTCAGATCGACATGGATGAGACCGGATATATTTATACTAAGTCAGACTCAACTGAAACGAATTTGCCAGGTGTATTCTGTTCAGGAGATGCTCAGGATAAGATATACCGTCAAGCAATTACCGCTGCCGGTACAGGGTGTATGGCTGCATTAGAAAGCGAGCGATATCTCAGTGCTTTAGGACATTAAATTCTCAGAACGATTTATAAAAAAACCGGCCTAGAGGGCCGGTTTTTTTATGCTTAAAATCCAAAATATCCTTTTGCAATAAAGTATGGCAACAATATGTACAAGAATCCATCTCTGATCAGATAAAATACAAAAATGGCAATTACCGCGCGCCATCCCAGCATTTTCAATCCTGCTTTAAAACCATTTTCTTTAAAAACCTGTACCCATTTTTGAATGAATCCAGGAGTAATCTTTTGTCTAAATCCCAAAGCCGTTTTACTAAAGTTCTCTTTATAACGCGCAACTTTACTTCAAGTTCAAACCTTAGACGATATAAGCCGGATTCTGTCCCCTTGCGGGGCCTTATCATTTATCTAGGCGTATCCTCACGAATACGCTCCATCTGCCTACCCCTCGTGCAGTAAACCCCAAGCGGGTCGCCTGGTCCGTAAGGAACACGATATACATGACATTTCAGCGTATGAGGTTTACCTTGCCAATCCAGTCACCTGAATCGCGGTGAGCTCTTACCCCACCCTTTCACCCTTACCCGAAGGCGGTT
>Ga0228671_1000700_pt1 | contig 10525 bp, 10 predicted proteins | sample 89DmetaG_FD_183013 | JGI IMG/M metagenome (GOLD analysis project Ga0228671, IMG submission 183013) | Seawater microbial communities from Monterey Bay, California, United States - 89D | ecosystem: Environmental > Aquatic > Marine > Coastal | place: USA: California | collected 2016-11-05 | reverse complement strand
TATTAAGGTACAGCAGCCAGCCATCTGGGAGATGATGCCCAAGGAGTTCAAGAAGAAGACCAAGAGCATTGATGGTTATATCAATTATTCTATGCAGAATGGTTTCACGGGTAGTTCCTTTGTGTTTCCTGATACTAGGACGCGTGTAGATTTCAAGACCTATACGCAGTACAGCAACAATGCTACTATCCTTGAGGGTTTCGAGTTCGGTTTCCGCAAGGAGAACATCAAGGCTGGGGAGGAGTCCAATATAGGAGCCTGGCTGGATGAGTACCTAGGTGATGCTTCGCTGGTTAATACCCTACGTTTCCGACTAGCTACACGGGACTCAAAGATGGTGATTGGTTTCACCCCGATTGACGGGTACACGCCATTCATCTCGGACTACTTAAAGGGAGCCGAGACACTGGAGACTCGACCTGCTGTTTTACTTAATAACAAGGAGTTACCTATCAAGCAGTACAGTCCTAGCCGTGATGCGGCTGTGATCTACCTGCACTCGGACGAGAACCCCTTCGGTGGCTATGAGCGAATTGCAAAGGACCTAGCTGGTCGCCCTGATGATGAGATCAAGGTTCGTGCCTATGGTTTACCTGTTAAATCCGCTAATGCTTTATTACCATTCTTCAATACTGAGGTAAACGTACTATCAGAGGAGCCAAACAAGTACGAGATGACGTTCCCCGATATTTCGGATAAGTCACAGTTCACCTGCTACCAGGTAGTTGACCCCGCTGGCGCAAGGAACTACACCTGCATCTGGGCTGGTGTAAACGAACAAGGTGAAGTATATATTCGCAGGGAGTGGCCTGACCGGGATACGTACGGCGAGTGGGCTATGTTCGGGGATCCTAAGTGGAAGTACGGACCAGCAGCCAAGAAGATCGGGTTAAATGTCGAGGGGTACTGCGAGTTATTCAAGGAGATCGAGGATGACCTACAGATAGAAGTAACCGAGAGGATTGGGGACTCCCGTTTCTTTGCTAGGGAGAATGAGAACAATGATGACCTATTTACTTCGTTCTATGATTACGGTCTAAGCTTTATACCATCGGACGGTAAGATGGAGGAACAAGGGATTACTGCCCTTGATGATTGGTTTAACTATAACCCCAACGTAGGGGTAGACGAAGCCAATCGCCCTCTATGCTATATTCACAAGGACTGCGGTAACCTTATCGACAGCCTTATTAACTACAACTCAGCGGGGAAAAGTGACGAGCCATTGAAGGATTTCTTTGACGTTATTCGATATTTGCGAATGTCGAACAGCGGCGAAGGGCCGGATTTCTTTTCATCCAATGAAATGCAAACTACCAACAGAGGTAAAGGAGGATACTAATGCCTAAGAAGAAACTAATACAAATCGCAGAAGAACAAGAAGTGGAGTTCGAGGAAGCTATGCGCATTGCGCTTGAGAAGCTACCAGAGGGTTCGCTGACTGGTCGAGGTAAGAACACCTGGGTAACCGAGGAAGGTACTGAGATACTTGAGGGTTCCTTTATGATCGAGGAAATCATACCTAAGCACTTCAAAGGCAAGGTTCTTAAAGAATGCCCGAACCCACGGTACAACTACGTGTACAGTAAGGAGATTGGTAAACGTGTACCGGTACTGGTCCCAAGCCGATACAAGGGTCGTATGATCGGCAAGGTCATTACCTTTGAGGCAATTGAGGACAAGGGAGGTGTCAGCTACCGCTATGCAAAATGAATACATTGTGAGTGAACCCACTGAAGATATTACTACTGACCGTAACTGGTGCAGGGAGCAGTCCGACAGATTAGCAAGCTGGGAGATACTTCGTAGGCACGTATTACACGAATCCGGAGTACAAATGACTAATGCTGACCTATGTGATACAATAGGCGTATCACCGACTTATACGATTCGACTATTAAAATCCATACAAAAACGCCTACACTCGCAAGATGCTGAATGATTCAATTTCTGACTCCTTGACATACGTCCAGGATGAACCCGACATTAAGACCCTACGTTACGCTTACGACCAAACAGTAACGGAACTGGAGTCCTACTTTGACCTCTGCCGTACTAGCTACGATGACCGTCGTAACTGGTGGCCAGGCAAGAGCCGCGATCACCGCAAGCACGGAGCTGACGCCTTCCCTTGGGAGGGATCATCCGATATGGAGTGCCACGTCATTGACGAGCGTATTACTCGACTGGTATCTTTATTTATGGCATCGCTGAATCGGGCTAATGTGCGAGCATTTCCTGTCGAGAGCGGTGATATTGGACGCAGCCGAATAGTATCTGGGTTCCTTAAATGGATGGTCAGTTCTGGATATATTCCACGATTTTACCGAGAAATGGAACTCGGTGCTAACTATTTGCTTGAGCGAGGACTACTGATCACGTATGTCGGGTGGCAGCGTGAGGATCGACGGTTCCTGCAGGAACTTGACCTTAATCAGATTGCACAAGTCAGCCCGGAGGTAGCAGTAGCTATCCAGGATGGGAACGATGACGAAGAACTCATCGCCTTGCTACAAGCTACTTTTGAAGGAACAACCAAGAAGCGAGCCAAGAAAGCAATCAAGGAACTACGTAAGGATGGCGTAGCTGAGTTGCCAATCGTACGCCGACAGGTCAATGCTCCAGAAGTAAAGACACTAGCCCCCGATGGGGACTTCTTTTTTCCTCCGTATGTAACTGACCCACAGCGTTCACCTTACTGCTTCTGGCGCACTTACTACACTCCACAGGAACTAGAAAACAAGGTAATCACAGATGGATGGAATCAGGACTTCGTTGACCACGTCATTGATAAATACCGTGGCGTCAATATTGACTCAATTGAGCGCGAACAGGAAGGCGGTCGTAGTATCAGCCTTACTGACAATGCGTACGAAGCGCAGGAACTTATTGAGATCTGCTACGGATACCAGCGTCTAGTTGACGAAGAGGACAGTGCAGAAGGTATTTACTGCACGGTATTCCATCGTGAGTTCGATGGTGACGATGTAACACAGGGATACGCTAAGTTTGAATTACTCAACGGATACGAGGACTACCCAGTTGTAGTAACCAAGCTATCCGAGGACAGCAAGCGACTGTATGACACAATGACAGTACCATCTGTACTGCGTGGCATCCAGAACCAAGTAAAGGTTGAGCGGGACTCCAGAGTTGACCGCAATAGCCTAGCTACCCTGCCTCCTATCCTGCATCCAGTTGGTCAAGCACCTACTGATTGGGGTCCAGGTCGTATGATTCCTTATCGCCGTAAGGGTGACTTGGACTTTGCTCCTACACCTCCACCACCTACTGGCTCGATTGAGATGGAATCCACACTACTGGATCTAGCTGATCGCCTAGTTGGACTGGATGAAGAGGGCAGCATTAGCCAAATCCGCAAGCAGTTCCTAGTTGATAAGTTCCTTAGCCACACAGCAGAGGTTCTACGTATGGCATTCAAGTGCTTCCAACGCTTTGGACCCGACGAGGTCTTCTTCCGTGTAACCGGGATCCCTGACCCTCAGACATTTGACAAGGGGAACGCTGACGAGAACTTCGATATTCTTATTAACTTCGACGTTCAGAACACTGACCCACAGACAGTAGAAGCAAAGACCCAGCAGTTCGTAGCACTGAACCAGCTTAACTCTAACAACCGCCTGAACGTGGATGCCCTTCTGGATGTTATTGCCACAAGCATTGATCCAGTTATGGCGGACGCAGTTCTTCAGCCAGTTGAGACAGCACAGCAGGAAGTAGTAAAGCAGGTCACGGATGACCTATCCAAGATCTTCGCAGGTATCGAAATGCCAGCACGTCCAGCAGGTGCTCAGATTGCGCTGCAGGTTATCCAGCAGTACACTCAGCAGCCCGATGTTGCACAACGTGCTCAGACGGACGAAGCCTTTGCAGCTCGATTGCAGAAGTACGCAGGTCAGTACACATTCCAAATGCAGCAAGCACAGAATGCTCAGATTGGTCGCGTAGGTACAGCACCTGCACAAATGGGAGATATTGATACACAGAACCTATAATGACAAATAATATATCAGTACAAGAGCAAGCTAATCGACGGGCAGCAGCAATCCAATCTCAAAACAATAGAGCCAAGGCGTTCGGCGACTATCTATTGAAGTACGAAGGATTCGATGAGGTGGCTCGAAAGGGAGCGGGCGAAGATCATTACACCATAGGTCACGGTCACTATGGACCCGATGTCAAAAAAGGACAAAGGATCTCTCGGAAGGACGCGGGATTGCTTCTACAGAAAGACATCAACAGGCGTATCCCAGAAATCAAAAAGTTAATACCTAAGTTTGATTCATTCCCAGCATCCGCCCAAACAGCCATCTTTGGAGAGTTTTATCGGGGATCAGTTGGCGGCAGTCCAAAAACCGTTGAACTGATAAATGAAGGAAAGTTTGGTGAAGCATCCAAGGAGTTTCTTCGCAACAAGGAGTACATAAACCGAGTTAAACTTAATCGACGCGGCATTGGTCCGCGTATGGAAAAGGTTTCTAGTGAACTAATGAAGATGTCTCGATAATATGAATGCAGGGGAATACGCAAACAAAAGAGCTTCCGACAAATTATTTGGATTCTCAATTCGTCAAAAACTCTATCCCGGTGAGGACAAGTTTTTTTCTGACAGACCAGAAGTGGCGGGTATGGCCGCTGAAGACAATACAATTATCCTAAATCCGTATAGTAAATTATCTAAAAAACAATTGGGTGCAGTCGCAGAGAATGAAGCACTCAGGTTGAAGATGAGGCAAGACAAGTTTGTTCCAGATATTAAAATTACACCCCATCAGGCTAAATTCTTTGATGGAACTGAATACGCCAATAATCAGCAAGCGATTAAACAAACCATCCTTGCTCGTGTATACAGCGGGGACTCAAGTGCACAAGCTACTCCAGAGCAAAAGAAAGCACTAAGGGAGTATTTGTCTAAATCTAAATAGTATGAATATCCAAGAAGATCTACAAGCCCTGCACAATCACGAAACCTTTGCTCGGTTCATTAAGACTATTCACGACCTACGTGAGGAGACTATTAGTGAAATGCACGAAGCATCCAGTGACACTATCCAGCAGGTATCCGGTCGCATCATTACGTACGACCAAATCCTCCAGTTTGTGAACTGGGAAGCCCTCAAGAAGCGTCATTCGGATCAGTTGTAAATTATGATTTAATGTTTTGAGTTTGTAATTCCTCTGCGACTGCGGGGGTTGATAATGAGGATAAGGACTGCGTAGCGGTCGACTCCCTTCCCCTTTTTAGCACGCCCTATGCGCCTCTGATTTAAGCGTAATTCCAGAGGGTCTTTTTTCTTTTTTAATGCATCACAGCAGATCCCCAAAGCCTTATGGCTGCGGTATGGCTTTTCCCTCTTTCGCCCGATAAGTAAAGGGGTTCTTTTTCTCCCTTTGTATGCCCCAATGTCCTCCTCTCCAGTCCCTATAGCGGCTGTGAAGGGGCTTGGGGCTTCTTCTTGGTCAGAAGTATGGGGTGGTTTTTCTGACTACCGATCGGGTACAATGGCTTAATAAGCCCGAACGGGTACACTTGTAAACCAGTGTGTTATAATCCACCCATCGCCATCGCTCGGCGTTAATGAGTGGATAACTATATGACAGACAAAATCGCAACTGCTAACGCTGAGGCAGACCAAAGTTCAGTGGACAATACTAATATATCCGTCGCGGATCTTGCAGCCCGGAGGCTTGGAGGACTAACTCAAGGATTAAATATCCCTGAGATGAGTGATTCAGAACCCGAAGCAGAGGTAACCGAGGAAGCAACCGAAGAGGTAGCCGAAGAGGAGATTGAGGAATCAGTTGAGTCAGAGGAAACCGAAGAGGAAGCAACCGAGGAAACTGAAGGATCCGAAGATGTTCTTTCACAGTTGGACCTGGACGATATGTCCGAGGATGATTTGCGTGAACTAGCTGACAAGTTAGGTAGCCGTGCTGTAGCTCGATTCGGAGAATTGACTGCAAAACGTAAAGCTGCCGAAGAACGACTTGCTCAGATGGAAGCCGAGCTACAAGAAAAACCCAACCCACTAGAGACCAAGAAGGTCGACAACAACCCTTACAGCAACCTTGACTCCGTCGATAAGTTGCAGGATAAGGCACAGGAAGTCGAGCAAGTAGTCGAGTGGGCGGAGGATATTCTGTTTGAGAGTGATGGCTACGCAGCAGATGATGTAGTAACCGAGATTGAAGGTAAGGAGTGGACTAAGAAGGACGTGCGGCAGGCTTTGTTAAAGGCTCGTAAAGCACAGAAAACTTTCCTCCCTGATCAGCTCAACAAGGTTCAGGCGCAAGTTAAAAGTAATGAGTTCGCTTATTCACTAAACAAACAAGCCGTAAGTGAACTAAGTTGGTTAGATGGGGAAGACAACGACTTGCGTAAGCAATTTGAGGCTACGGTAGGTGATAGTCGATTTCAAAAAATGAAAGAAATTGTTTATCGAGAAGACCCTGCAACAGCAGCGCAATTGGATTATTGGTTCGCTCACGCTACAAACAGCATCTATGGGCGCAAGCCAGTAGAGAGCAAGAAGACATCACCTGTACTTAACCCGTCAAAGACAGGGACACCATCCTCGGCTAAACCAGAGAAAACTTCGACAAGAACAGCCAAAGCTATCAAGGAATTGGAAGCTAGGTTCAGAGAGTCGGGTAGTGCTCGCGATTTTGCCGAACTCCGAAAATTCAAAATGGGACGATAGTTCCGAAACTTATTAACAACTAATTACAAAATATTATGTCATTCTCAAATACATACGACACAACTAATCCTGGCTCTGGTGTATCCAACCGCGAGGACCTCACCGACGTACTCACTATCCTTGCTCCCGAAGAGACACCAATTCTCTCTTCTGCGAACAAGTCAAAAGCAAATGCTACTTTCGTAGAGTGGACTGTTGATGGCCTTTCGGCTCCTGACACCGCTGGTATCCGCGAAGGTGCTGACGTTACTTCATTCACTGACAAGTTCTCTGGACGTGCTCGTCTTGGTAACTACGTTCAAAAGTTCCGCCGTGACTTCCAGGTTTCTGACCTGCAAGAAGCTGTTGACAGCGTAGGTCCTGCTAAGATTGCACAAGCTGAAGCTAAAGCTATCCGTGAGTTGAAGCGCGACATCGAGGCAACTCTTTGCGGTGCTCAAGCACGTACAGCTGAGAACGGTACTGACACTCCATATCGTATGGCTGGTCTTGGTACTTTCATCGACAGTGCTGCTGCTGACGCTCTTGTACCTGCTGGTTACAAGACTCCTGCATCCAGCGAGCACACTTCCGGTGACTTCTCCGAGGATACTCTTAACGACTTGATCACTTCGATCTTCCGTGAGAACGGTTCAAGCAACAACCTTATGTTGGTTGCTGACACTGCTCTTCGCCGTGAAGTAAGTGACTTCGCTCGTGTCCTTGAGACTGGTAAGAACGACCTCCGCAACGTGAACTACGAAGGCGGCAGCTCTACCATCAAGGTATCGGTTGACCTCTACCAAAGCGATCACGGTATCGTATCTGTTGTAAATATGAACCCTGACTGTGCTCCTGACACAACTAACAAGGACACAGGCTACCTCATCAACCCTGAGTACTACGGTGTACACGAACTGATCCCTATGGGTTCTACTCGTCTACCTAACCAAGGTGGTGGTGAGCGCGGTTACGTTGATTGCGCCCTTACATTGGGTGTCTACCAGCCAGCCGCTCACGGTAAGATTACAGCAATCGCTTAAATCTAATTGATCAAGGGTTGGGGGCGAATGCCCCCGCCCTTTTCTTTTATGGATATTGTTATTCCCAACATCAAGAAGTACTCCGACGGCGAGATTGATCGTGCGTTTATGAACGAGATCAAGAATGGCTTCAAGCTGGAGGCGGCGACCGAGAAGGACCGCTACAAGCAAGCAGTCAAGGAGGCATCGGAATTAAAAGGCAAGACGCACCCGACCTTGGGCAAGCCTATTGCAACAATGCCAGCGCGTGAGTTCTTCCGCCTGACATCTAAATACGGACACGACGAGGTTCACTCGAAGGAGTTCCTACAGAATTACAACAAGCGGTTCCCGGAACTATCACCTAATCAAATCTAATGCAGACGAAGTCATACGACGATTTACTGGCACTTACAACAGCCCTAATAGGGGCAGGAAGCCTTACGGACCCAGAGAAGGCTCAGGTCCTTCAGTTCGTGAATCGACGTGCTCACGAGGCATATCAGACCTCTGAGAGCTGGCCTCGCTATATGGTAGCTAATGAGCCACGTACAATCGTAGCTAATCAGACTGTCCCTTATGCTGAGGATAGCTTTTATGTTTACGGTGCAGGGACATCTGCAGTCAATGGACTATACACACTGAGTTCCTTGCAGTTTAATAGTCACGACGTATGGGAACGTACGGACGGAAGTGACTCCTACTTTATCCGTCGGGAGACTCACGGCGGTAATAACACTTGGCACATCGTCAAGGCTTCAAGTGCCACGCAGGTTACGGCGGATGCCTACTACTACGAGGATGGTCAGGATGGAAACTACCCAGACGAAACCGGGTGGACAGTTGACACCGATGGTACAGCTCCTACCCCTACAGTAGTAAACGTGGCCAACATAGCTGAGTTTATTAGGATTCACCGTACTCAGCCATTCGTGAACCGATCAGCACTGGAGTACGATTTTTATACTACGGCTCAGGGTGCTCACATTATGAACATCAGTGGAGGTGAAGCTAACATAGCTTACATTACCTACAAGAAGGAGTTCACGCCATTTACCGCAGAGTCGGATGACATCCCGCAGGAGTGGTTCTACTTTATCGCACACGGTGCATATGCTGATTTCCTACGGGTACAGGACAAGCAAGAGGAGGCTATTGCTGAAGAGCAAGTGGCTGGTACTTATCTTGCACTGGAACTGGAGAAAATCGACAACCGTGTAAACAATACTAACCTTGTAAATAGATTCTCAACCTACGTCAGCCGCCAGGCTCGATAGTAACCCCTGTGATATAATCACCAATATGAAATCACGCAATAACGCCCTCGAATTTTCCTCAGTTGGATCCGAAGTACTTGATGCCGGTGACTCCGTTACAGGCAAGAAGTACGGAGCCATTCAGATCATTACTGACACTAACTTTTCTACACTTACTGCCAACAATGTTGACCAGTCCTCTGCTGTACTTACAGGCGTAGAAATCGGTGCAGGTATAGTTCTTTACGGTCAATTTAGTGCCGTAGCTGTAACAAGCGGTCTAGTAATCTGCCACAAGTACTAATATGTTCCTCAGCCTAAAGGGTTCTTTAAACACTAAGTTTCCTAGGTTTAAAGGCATACTTGATACTTATGCTGGTGCATCGGCTGCTTACAGCCTACGCCGACTATCAAGGGTTGCGTCTTCCGTTGTCCGTGTACGACGTGCAAGCGATAACTCCGAGAAGGACTTCTCAGCTGCTGACGTATCCTCTGGTGCAATGACGGGCTGGGTCAACAGTCAGATAGTACCACCCCTGGACATCCGTGAGCTGGACTCCAATGGTGAGCGCACAGGTGCATTAGTAGAGGCCGCCGCTGCATACAGTCTCCGTAACCTTAGCTCAAGCTACACAGGTAATGTAGTAGTCGTAAGGCGTTCTAGTGACGACGCAGAGGAAATCTTTACTGCGGCTGAGGTTGCTGATGGTACGCTGGAGGATTGGGTAAATACGGATGTTAATACAGGGCCATCTTCTGGAGTATATACGAAACTTTCTGGAACTGGGACAATATCAAATGCAACCATTAACTCTTTTGATGTTGATGCGGGAGCCGCTGGATTAGCGACCAACCATACAGGCTCTTTTCGTGTTGAAGAAGGAGAAACCGTTAAAGTAAATGCTACGATTACTGGAGATTTTACGTCTGGTAGTATTCTTCTTGTGAGTGGTTCTAGTTTCGTTTCAACTACATTACTTTATGGGACTAATGATTATGAGCTGACAGCTCCTTCAGACCTTCCTTTTGCTGATTTAAGATTAAATAGCTTAAGCTCAACAACGGGGTTTTCTTTTGTTATTAACTCGATACAAATCATCAAATCCAACGGCTACGTTGTGATTTGGTACGACCAATCAGGCAACGGCAATGATGCTGTTCAGGATGTAGCTGGAAGTCAACCTAAGATTGTTGATGGTGGGAGCTTGGTTACTGGCGGGTTGGACTTTGATGGTGTTGATGATGGTTTGTTTACGGTAAGTAATCTTACCGACACGTTTCAATCTGCAACTATCTTTGCTTTAACTCAAGATAATACTACTAGCGGGACTGCCTCTATGGTTAGAATTAGACCAAACGGAATTCCTAGTGCTTTTGATGGCTTTGTGTGGGAAAAAGTCACTAACGATACTTACGGCTCAAATACGCTTATTGAGGGTGCCAATGCAATGCTTGCGGCCGCCGATGCTGGTCAAGGAACCCGAACTACTACTGAGAATCTGAACACTTTAATATATCAGCCGTCTCAAATTTTAGCCTATGAGAA
>Ga0228671_1000696_pt1 | contig 10545 bp, 12 predicted proteins | sample 89DmetaG_FD_183013 | JGI IMG/M metagenome (GOLD analysis project Ga0228671, IMG submission 183013) | Seawater microbial communities from Monterey Bay, California, United States - 89D | ecosystem: Environmental > Aquatic > Marine > Coastal | place: USA: California | collected 2016-11-05 | reverse complement strand
ATAAGGGCATGGCTCTTCAAAATGGCAAAATCCATTATCTTGTAATATTTTCCCAATTTCAATTGCACGATCTACGGAGTAGCAGCTGTTTGCATCTATTAGAAGGTCGACTTGATCACCAAGTTCTTTTCGCATGGTTGGAATTATTTCTTCAGTACGTCCTGACCATTCATCATTATTACGCCCCACCTCCGCGCCAGCGCGCACTTTGAAGGCGTCAAACCCGAATTTATCCCTTAATACACATAGACGGTGTGCTTCGTCTTTTGGTGTAATATCACGTTTCATAGAGGAGGCATACGCTCTAAGTTCACCAGTCTCGCCTCCAAGAAGATCAACAACTGGTTTTCCAGTAATTTTACCCTTCATATCCCAAATAGCGGTATCAAAGCCGGCCATTGCTCGCCGAAGATATGATCCGGGGAATTTGTGCTCACGTTCTGTTACGAAATCTAGAAGGTCATCCAAATCATTAGTTTTTTTGCCCAAAGTCCAAGGTGCCACCTGTCGGTGTAAGATCTGGCATGTTATATCTGAATTATAGGTGGAAACTTGACCCCAACCTTGGGCGCCATCTTCATTTGTAAGCCTAACAAATCCAACAAATTCATTACAAAAGCTTTCAATTTTTGTTATCCTAAACAAATGATTTTCCTCATGTTAGTATTGCTCCTCAAGAATAAGCTCTGCCGCCTTTTCTCCTACCATAATTGACGGAGCATTAATATTACCTGATGGAATAGTCGGAAAAATAGAAGCATCAACTACGCGTAAACCCGAGACCCCTCTAACTTTAAGTTTCTCATCTACAACTGATGTTGATGGATCATCTCCCATTCTGCACGTTCCACATTGGTGAAAGACTGTTTCTCCATTTGCACGGGCAAAATCTAGCATTTCATCGTTGCTTTGAATATCACTACCCGGAATCTTTTCTAAAATAATTATTTTTTTTAAAGCCTCTGTTTCTGAAAGTCTTCGCATCAACTTCATTCCAGTAATCATAGTTTTTTGATCATATTCAGTAGAGAGATAGTTGCCAAAAAATTTGGGCGGAACGGCATTATCAGCAGACTGGATAGACAACCTTCCTTCGCTAGTTGGCTTGCAAAGACTAAACCCCAATCTAACAGCAGGATATGGATCAGGGGTCATAAGAGGTCGCTTTCCCAAGGGTGCTGTTGTGTAGCTTAGCGGTGAGAAGTACAACTGTAGGTCAGGCTCCTTAAGATTTGTATCAGACTTTACAAAACCTCCTCCCTGGTTAAGGCTCAAAGATAATGGACCGCCTCGGGTTAGTAGATATTGAAGCGCAACCATTATTTTCCCACTAAGTGGACGCAGTATCTGATTTAATGATGGTTGCTTTGTCAGAAGCGTATGGTCTAGTCCAATATGGTCTTTCAAATGCAAACCTACGTCAGGTAAGTCACTTATCACTTCTATATTGAGATCTTTAAGAGACCGCGCTGGACCTATTCCAGAAACCTGCAAGAGCTGGGGGGAGGCGAGGGCGCCGGCTGACAAAATTACTTCTTTTGAAGCATTTACTACTTTTGTGTTTCCTTTGTATGAATATTCGACCCCAACTGCTTTCGTTCCTTTGAAAAGAATTTTCTTTACATGAGCTTTTGTAATTACAACAAGGTTTTTATTTTTTTTTCTGGGCGATAAATAGGCATATGAAGCCGATGATCTTATTCCTTTGTGGGTGTTTATTTGATAAACAAAAGAGCCTTCTATATCCCCAGTATTATAGTCCGGGTTTTTATTTATGCCTACCTGCTCAGTTGCCTCTAAGTAGCAACTTGTTAAAGTATGCGCATGTTGTGAAACGTCTGTAACCTGTATTGGCCCACTATTGCCACGCCCTTGACTACTAGTTCCTCTCCAAGTTTCCATTTTGCGAAAAAAAGGTTCGACATCCTGCCAGTGCCAGCCAGTAGCATGGTCACCCCACTCATCAAAGTCATTCTTACTACCTCTAGCGAAAACCATCGCATTTATTGAGCTAGAGCCTCCTAGCACTTTACCTCTAGGCCAATACATTCTCTTTCCATGAAGGTTTTTTTCGGGCTCAGTATTAAATTTCCAATTTACATTTTGATCGTAAAATAGTTTGCCGTATCCAATCGGAAGCTTAACATAAGGATTATGATCCTTTGGTCCGGCTTCTAGAAGGAGTATCTTAATCTTATTATCTGCTGCCAACCTGCCTGCAAGCGCTGAACCCGAGGAACCTGCTCCAACAATTACATAGTCATAGTTGCTCATTCAAAAATTTTCCAACTATCGTTTTCAAGAAGACTTATCCTTATTTCCTAATAATTGAACTGATATTAGGAGGCCGGAAGAAACAATAATTAAGATTGTCGAAATGGCAGCAATAGTTGGATCTATTTGATCTCTTAAAGCTAAAAACATGCTTCTGGTAATTGTAGAGTTATCACCACCTGCGACAAAAAGAGAAATTATTATCTCATCAAAGGATGTCAAAAATGCGATGAGTGATGCGGAGACAATTGAGAATTTTATTTGGGGTAAAGTGATCTCTCTAAACGCTCGGAACCTGGTTGCGCCAAGTGAGCGTGCTACTTTTTCTTGGTTCATATCATAATTTTTCAAGGCAGAAAAAACGATTATCAAGACAAGTGGCATCGCGACAAGGGAGTGCCCCAGCACCAATCCTAGTACACTATTAACAAGTTTGAATTGTACAAAGAAATAAAAGAGGCCAATGGCAACTAATATAATTGGGACCATCATTGGAGAAATGAATATTGGGAAAAGAATTTTACTAAGTCTAGAGCTACCGTTCACCAGTCCATATGCTGCCATTGTCCCAATTGGAGTTGCAACAAATATAGTAAGAACAGCAACCTTAACAGATGTCCATGTGGCTGACATCCAATCATTGAACCCGTTTCCCTTCCAAGAGAAAAAATAATTTTCATACCACCTGAGGGACCACTCTTTTGGTGGAAACTCCAAGTACTGACTTGCAGAAAAAGACATAGGAATTACCACTAATGAGGGAACAATTAGCAGGAATAAAACTATAAAAGAAATAGCATAAAGCCAAATTCTATTCTTCAACTTTATCTGTGTTTCAGATACATTTTTGTTAAAAAACCCACTCGCCATTATCTATTCCCCAATTGATCTAATGAAATCAATTTAGATGCTACAAATAGTATGATGCCTGTTACTACTAACAAAACCACTCCTAGTGCGCTAGCTGCTCCCCAATTAAAATACATCTCAATATTGGTTGATATTTTCATTGCAGCCATAATGACCTTACCACCGCCTAAGATCGCAGGTGTAACATAGAAACCGAGGCATAATACAAAGACTATCAGCAAACCCGCCAATAAACCCGGAAGTGTTAAAGGAAGAAAAACAGTCCAAAAAGCTCTGGTTGGTGTGGCTCCTAGGCTAGATGCTGCTTTCAGACAGTCTTTGTCGATGGAACGCATGTTTGCGTACAATGGAAGAATTAGAAAAGGAAGCATGATATGAACCATCCCTATCAGAGTACCTGTTGTATTATGAACAAATTTTAACGGTTCGGTTATTAGTCCTGACTCAATTAAAATGTTATTTATCAGTCCTTTTTTTTGTAAAAGAACTAACCATGCGTAGGTCCGAACTAATAAGCTCGTCCAGAAGGGTATCAAGACGGCAATCATACAAATGTTTGCCCATTTTCTGGAAAGCTGGGACATAAAGTAAGAAAGTGGATACCCAATCGCAGCACATATAATTGTTGTAAGGATACTAATTTTAAAAGTAGTTATAAAAATTTTTATATATGCTTTGCTTTTCCACATTCTCTCATAATTCTCTAATGAGAGAGTTCCATCACGCCCAATAAAAGACAGATAGAATAACCAGCCAACTGGTATTGCGATTAGCGCTATTACTAAAACTAAATATGGCAGCGTTAGTCCAAAAAAAGTGTAGCCCTCCCGAGAAGCTAAGCGCCGAAGTTCTTCTTGATTTGGGGTATTTGAGGTTGAATTCATCGAATTAACTCACAAGGTAGCTATCTGCAACTTTTAACGCTAATGTCACCGTTTCACCTATTGCGGGAAGGGCTTTATCCGTAACACTTTGGTTGGGAATGCGTATTCTCAGGGTTTGTTCATCATTTTCTGTGTTAGCAAGTTTAATAACAAGTAGCTGGCTTTCCCCCTGAAAAATTGAATCCAGTAGCTTTCCCTGAAAATAATTTTCGTCATTTTTCTTCTTAGTAGATGGAAGGAAGACTTTTTCTGGTCTTACCACTAATAGATAATCCCCATTTTTTTCTGGTGGCTTTGCAACTTTAATTTTGGAACTGCCGATGGATATATTTGAGTTAATAACCTTCGCCGGAAGTAGGCTTGACTCACCTATAAAATCAGCAATGAAACCGTTTTGCGGATGGTCATAAATTTCACTCGGGCTTCCCAACTGCATTAACTCGCCGCCATTAATCACTGCTATCCTATCTGACATCGTCAGAGCTTCTTTTTGATCGTGCGTGACGTAAACCGTTGTCATGTTTAATGTGTCGTGAAGTTGGCGTAATTCAATTTGCATTTCTTCTCGAAGTTTTTTGTCGAGAGCAGATAAAGGCTCATCCATTAGAAGAATTTTTGGCTTAAAAACGATGGCTCTTGCGAGTGCAACTCGTTGGCGCTGACCGCCAGATAGTTCATCCACCCTTCGATGTCCAAGACCTTCAAGTTTGACAGTGCTTAGTGCTTCATCGACTGTTTTTGCTGTTTCTGATTTACTTACGCCCCTTAGTTTCTGTGGATATCCAACATTTTGTTCAACGGTCATATGAGGAAACAGAGCGTAGTTTTGAAAGACCATCCCTATTCCTCTTAGGTGAGGGGGTTTGAGAATTACCTCTTCATCTCCAAATTTCACACTTCCATGGTCAGGATTTGTAAATCCAGCTAAAACCATTAACAGCGTTGTTTTTCCAGAACCTGACGGTCCTAATAGCGTCATGAATTCGCCTGAGGTAATATTAAGACTGATGTCTTTTAGCGCATAAAACTCGTCATATTTTTTTGTTACATTTTCTATAGATATATTAAGAGATGTATTTTTCATTTTTTAAGGCTTTTCATAAGGAAAAGCCCAGGATGCAAACCATCCTGGGCTCGTATAATTTGATAACCTATTCAGTCATCATCTCTTGATACATTTCATCCGCGTATGTTCTCCACTTAGAATACCAAGCGGTTTTTAGTGTAAGCTGATGCTGAGCGTTATCTGGATGGCTCGGCATTTGTCTCGCACGAGCGTCATCCATTAAGCCTAATTCATAAACTTTTCCATTTGTTGGGCCATATGTTATATATTTAGCAAACTCAGCCATATATTCTGGCTTCATCATTTCCGCTATATATTTCATGGCTAGGTCTTTGTTTTTAACTCCCTTGGGAATTCCATAACCCTCCCAATCCATAATACCGGTTCTCCAGTCATATGATACTTTTGCTCCATCTTCTTTCGCTACGTCAAAGCGACCGTTCCATCCGGTGGTCATATCTACTTCACCGTCTTTCATAAGCTGCGCATGCATCGCACCTGACGACCACCAAACAGCAATATGTGGTTTGATAGATCTGATCTTATCAAGGGCACGTTCTATACCCTCTTCGCTATCTAACACATCATAGACTTGGTCCATCGGCACACCATCTGCTAAAAGAGCAGTTTCTAACTGTGCATCAACTCTATTTCGCATCGCCCGTGTTCCAGGAAATTTATCAACGTCGTAAAAGTCAGCCCAAGATCTTGGTCCATTCTCACCGAATGTGTCGGTATTGAATGCAGCTACGACCGAAAAAATATCTGCACCGGCACAGTAATCACTGTACATCCCTGGCAGATGGTTACTTACGTCAATAACCGAATAATCAAGCTTTTCTAGCAAACCTTCAGCGGCTCCTGATGCGCAGCTACCTGCACCACTAGAAAAAATATCAAATTTGTCAGCTCCAGATCTAACTTGTAATTTTACATCTGAAATTCCACCATAAGTGTCCTCTTTAACGGTGATACCCATTGCTTTTGCAGCTGGCTGAAAAATACCTATTGATTGGCCTTTCTGGTACGCTCCACCCCATGACACTATGCGTAGTTCATCAGCAAAAGCGCTGGCACTTGACAGAGCCAGTCCCGCAGCTGCTAACAAGCCTGCAGTTTTAATTCCTAATTTCATTAAATTTCCTCCCAATTAAACAGTTAATTTTCGTACTCTAACAACAATGATGCAGTAATCAATGTTTCATTTTGAAATTTACGCTGCCGTGCAGCAAAATAAAAATGCACTTACTGCATAGCGGCTTTGCATAATTATCTGATGAAAAATAATTATAAACAGTTACTTAAGTTTCATATAAATGAGGTAATAAATATGATAAAAAAAATAATAAGAGGCGTAATGTTGGCACAGGCTGCAAGTGCAGCAAGAAGAACGTTGCGTTATCTCTCCGATAGAGATCTTGACGATATGGGACTGTCCCGCTCAACATTCGTGGACGGTGTGGTCGAGAGTGTAAAAGCTGATATTGACGCAAACTTTGCGGATCAACCGATGTCGAAAGTTATCAGAAGTGCTATTAATCCAAATTTGATTGGTGCTGTTTAATTCATCAATTTATTTTGGATTTGGACAATCTATAAAGTAGTTAACTAAGGTCTATGGCTTCTAAAGCAGCTTCGCCCTCATAGTTGAAAATCATAACACCAGGAAAACCACCTTCACGAAATGTGAATGTCTTTCTAAGTTGATCAATTAAATTTGACGCGTATTTCTCAAATTGCTGTAGATCTGAATTATTTTCAAATTTAGCTACAATGGAAAGACTAGCACATTTGCCGATTGTGATGCTTAGCGATTGAATATTAAATTTGTCAATTTTATCGCCAAGCTCCATAGAGCAGTGGTTTGCGGCAACTTTAGCTTGATCCAGGTTTGTAAATTTATATTCAAAAATTCTTGCAAACATTTACAGCTCTCCCAATAATTCGTCGAGAAATGTTGGTTTGTTTTGTGTTTTAATTATAGATTTTTTCATTACTTTGGGTTGAAGTTTCATTTTCCTCTGAAGTGATCTTCCGGCCTCACTCAAAACCATTTCATCGTCTTCATGTTCAGCTAAATCAAATTCAACTAGTTTTAAAAAAGCAGCTTCTGAAATACGTTTTCCTGAGCATAAAGATAAAAAATTATTCAACTCTTCGGAATGGTCTGAGTTTGTAACAGTCTGAAAGGATTTTAGGGCAATTTGAACCGTTTCAGCAGTGATTTCTTTTTGCTCAGTTTGGGTGTCAATTTGATGGGCTATTCTTTCACAAATACCTGTCAAAAGAGTGATTTGCTTGTCACTCAATGCTAACGGCTCTCTGTTTAATAAACAAAAGGTACCAAGAGCATAGTTGTCCTTATTTATGACAGGGAAGCCAGCATATCCAAGCCATCGGTCTTCATTTTGAAGACCTGGATGAGATTTCCATTTTTCGTGTTTTGATAAATCGGGTATCAGTGTTGGCTCAGAGCTCAAAAGAACATACGAGCAAATGTTGAATTCATGGCGCACCCCTTTTTCTTCTTTTACGCCCTCCGTATTAGCAATATTACACTCAAAATTTTCATCAAAAAGGCTAAATGAAACATATTCACATCCAGTTAGTTCTTTTGCAACTTCGCAAAATATTGAGAAATTATCTGTCTGCTCTCCATCAATAATTCCAGTGCGCTTAACTGCGACTACCCGCCTATCTTCATTTTTAGGTCTTGGTGCTAAAGTGGTAGACATGATGACCTCTCTTTTTGATCAATCTTGCACAGGACTATTGCCCTGAATTTTGTAGAAATTTGGCTTTTATCAAAAGCGAATACTTTATTTTAGTCAATTTTATTATAATGTTTTCTTATTTTTACGTATAGTCACATGGTCGCAGCTATAGAAACAGTAATCAAGGAACCAATTGAAGTATACAGAATTATTGGAGAAATTCGATTAACGGACACATTGTAATTCATCGCAAGCATATAGGCCATGACTCCACTAGGAGCTGCCGCTACCATCAACGCTGTAGAATGACTTTCGGGATAGCGCCCACCGAAGAGCAAGGTGATAATTAACCAGGCAAGAATGGGATGTATAATTAGCTTTAAAGTAGACATTGAAATAATAAGTTTGGTTGGGGCTATTTTCTTTTGGTAGCTCAGCACAATACCTAAGGAAAATAAAAGGGCAGGGGTGGCGGTTCCTCCCAATTTTTCTAAAAAAAACATAATACCACGCGGTAGTTCCAAATTGTTAAAACTGACAACCAGGCCGATTACGATACCAATAAGTGGAGGATTGGTAAATATTGCTTTGATTGTAATTGAAAATGGCCGATCAGAATTGGATAAAATATCCATCGCAATCAATGTTAAGCTAAAAATAACAAGCCCATCCATCGTGATTATCGAAATTATAGTGAGTGTCTTCGCCTCTTCAAATAGTTCATCTGCAATCGGCAAAACAAATAAAACATGATTTGTGAGAGCGAGAGCTAAGCCAATCAAAAGGGCTTCAGAATTTAATAACCTGAAGATATATTTTGAAATAATTACCCCTAGTGAAAATAGTATAACCTCGGAGAGAAAGTATCCAAATAAAAGTAAAAAATCAAAACTTTCAACGTGAGCTGAAGCTAAAAACTCTATACACAGGGCTGGCATACAAACGAACATTACAAACTTATTTATTGAAAATGCAGCGGCAAAGTCAAAAGTACGCATTTTCCCGAGTAAAAAACCAAATGCACCAATTGCAAAGATGGGAAAAACTGCAGTTCCTAAATTATTTAACAATGGCTTTTACCAAGTTTCCAGTAATTGAGGGATAGCCATAGCTCTTCTATTTTTTATCCAATATTAATCTTTAATGAAGTGAAAGCATTATATGTTCGCCAGTGACCGTCGACTGCACTAGCTAATTTTTTCATTTGAAGTATTCTTACCTTTTTGAAAATTGTCTAAAACAGCTTTCTTAGACACTTTTATGATATTGGCGTAGCGCCTGTTTCGCTTCGTGTAATTTTACCATTACTTATGGTAAAGCAAACTAAAACCGCTTCACTTGTTCCATCGGGAAAGCTTACCATTGAATGAGAAACTAAAATATCATCATTTTCATAAATACACCGAGAATTTGATCGTGTTACTTTACCACTATCCATCATAGTATTTATGACGTTTACCCACTCAGATTTTGTCATTGTGGTATTTGTTGCATGCCTTACGAACTTAAAATCATCATGTAATAAATCTGCGTATGCCTCTGCATCATTGTTTTCCATTGCAGCATCTAGTTTTTCATAAATTGACATAAGTTTCTCCAAGGTTAATGGCGTACGGAAATGTTTAATAATGTGGACTGGTGGTAATAACAGAGAGCATGAGAGCTACCGATCTTCAAGTACATAAATTGTACTAATTTTACTTAGTATTCAGTAATTCTTTTGAATGTCTTACAAAAATACTATGGGCTTCTTCAGCATCGATGGTATCTAGTGCGCCTTTGTCAACTTCTTCTCTACTCCACATCCAGCTCCTTACTGGGTCGTCTCGCATTGCCCATCGTGGGAAAAGTCTTTCATAGTGCATCCCTTCCTTTAATATTTTAACCTCAACATGACGATCGTCTTGTTTAATTTTATCAAATGTCTCGTCTATGGTTTCTGACGGGCCTTCTAAATATTGTAAATACAAATCTGAACGGCATATCAAGGCACCTGTGATGTGACTTTTTTTATTATTATCAATGGAAGTTACCAAAATGCCATTTAGGGTGTTTTGGTCGAAACCAAATGGTCTCGAAGAATAAATCAAATGTTTCATCAACTGTTTTACTTCTCCTGGCAATTTTATTTTAATCCTTCACTACAATTCATGAAGATGTGTAGATCTATTTTGGTGGTTGGGGGTTGTTCGCTGGATTGGAATCTATGACCTTTATTTCGAGCAAATCCTCACTCATTCCCACTTTTTGTAAACTCTCCTCTAAGGATAATGCTAACTCTTTTTCATATATTTGTTCAAAACCCCGATAGAAAGCAAATGATTTAAGATGTTTTGCTTTTTTTTCTGGGTTTTCGATAGTAGACCTTGTCCATTCGTAAAGAGCATATTCCTCGACACCATTTTCTTCAGCTTCATCACAGTAACTTTTAAACGCATCGTAGGTACAAACCAGCGACATGCCATGTGTACGGGATATCTCATCTAGCTTGCCGGCTAAACCCGAATGTTTTCCACTTCTCAAACTTTCAGATAAACTTTCTGAAACTCTAATTCTAACCTGATACAGCCAATCTGACATTTACATCCCCACTAATTTCATTTCTATGTAAATTTAGTACTTTGGTGTTAAAATTCTAAACAAAAGTGGTTTTTCACAAAATTTTAACTAAATAGTCTGGTAATTAGTATAGCGCATAGGGTGGGGCGGATATGTTTGAGTCTTTTTTTCCAAAACC
>Ga0228671_1000678_pt1 | contig 10694 bp, 7 predicted proteins | sample 89DmetaG_FD_183013 | JGI IMG/M metagenome (GOLD analysis project Ga0228671, IMG submission 183013) | Seawater microbial communities from Monterey Bay, California, United States - 89D | ecosystem: Environmental > Aquatic > Marine > Coastal | place: USA: California | collected 2016-11-05 | reverse complement strand
ATGAAAATCAAATCAGTCTGCAACTCAAGAAAAGCTTACTTGAAATAAGGATTGCCCTTGATAAATCTGAAGCTGAAAAACAAGATATTGAACAAAATATTCGACGGAGCTCACAACAAGAACTTGAACAATTGCGGCAATCATCTCTTCAATTAAGAGAAAAAATTGACAGAATAAATGCAGATCATGAACAAAGAGTACAAAAAACAAAATCTGCTTCACATAAAGAAATTGAAGAGCTTAAAAGGACTATTACAACCCTGAGGATTGAAATAGAAAAAGCGGAAAATAATAAGCTAGATGCAATACAACAGGTTAATTCATTACACATTTCTGAAGTTGCAGCTCTAAAAACTTCACTCCTATTGACTCGCGAAAAAATTGAAAGGCAACAAGGCGATCAAGAAGATAAAATTCAAAAAATCAACAGTACCTTTTCTAAAGAAATCAAATCATTAAAGGGGACCATTCAATCTCTCCGAGGAGAACTTGAAATATCTAGTGGCAAAGAAGCAGCGAATGTTCAAAAAGCAGTTTCGCAAGCCCAAGACGAAATAAATCAATTAAGAACATCATTAGCACTATCAAGAGAAAATCTCGAACTAGAAAAGGCAAGGGGAGAAGATAGAATTCAAAAAGCAAGAGTCACAGCACAAATTGAAATTAAATCTCTAAAATCAACAATATTCGATATTAGAGAAGAGCTTGAAAGAGTTTTAATTGATAAAGAAGAAGCTGAACAAAATGCTAAATCGTCGGCACAAAGCGAAATACAGCAACTCAAAAACTCATTATCGATGGTACGTAATAATTTGGAACATGCAAAAGCACGTGAAGATGATAGGGTACAAAAAGCAACTGCTAGTGCGAATATCTTAATAAAGTCTCTACAAAATACTGTTGCAGGACTAAGGGAAGAGCTGGAGAAATCCTTAATGGACAAAGAGCAATCTATCCAGCAGGCAGTTTCCATCTCAAACAAGGAGATAAATCAATTAAAACAATCTTTGGTATCTATTAGAAACAAGTTTGAAGCTGTCAAACTAGACTCCATATCCGATGTACAAAAAGCAGTTGCTGAAAAAGAAAGCGAAATAAGATCTCTAAAAGAATTAAGCTCTAATTTACGTAATGAATTAGACAAAGCACAAATTAAAGAGGAGGAAAATGTTCAGCTCGCTTATTCCAATTCGCTAAATGAAATTAATCAGTTAAAACTTTCATCTCAAAGTCTACGCGATCAACTTGAACTTACAAAATCTCGGCATGAAGATAAAGTTCAAAGAACTCTAGCTAAATCAGAATCTGAAATCAAATCTCTCAAAGAGACAACAGTAGGATTACGGGAAGAACTTGAGAACTCTCAGCAAAGGGAACAAGAAGTTGCACAAAAAGTTGAAGCCACTTTTACAAAAGAATTAAAGTCACTAAAAGAAAGCGTAAGATTATCCAGAGAAAAAATGGATAAAGTCGTATTTGAAAAAGAAGATGCAATTCAAGTTGCAATTTCGGCAAAAGAAAATGAAACCCTAGTCTTAAAAAAGAATATTTCTCGACTCAGAGAAGAACTTGATCAAAAGAATATTGAAAAGGAAGACGCCCTACAAAGTGCTATGTACACAGTCAGTAAAGAAAACGAACATCTTAAAGAATCAATTCTTTCACTCAGAGTTCGAAATGACGAATTAAGAATGCAAAAAGAAGATAATACGCAAAGAAACATTGCAATGGCATCAAATGAAATTAAAAACTTAAGAGAGAATGTATCATCACTCAGAAACCAACTTGAAAAACTTGAAATAAGTAAAGGGGATGCAATCCAGCAAGCTTTGGCAACTCAACATCGGGAAATAAATCATTTCAAAAGCATGGTGAATGCCCTTAGGGATGAGATTGAGTTAAAAAAGAATTTACATGAAGCGAGTTTGCAAAAAGAAAACCAAATCAAAACCATGGAGTTTAAAGAACTTCAAGAAACTATTATAGAGCTTAGAGCCGAATTAGAGGAAACCAATGCAAGATAAAGAACAAATTAAAGAGAGCCCTTCCCATCCAAAATCTAAGAGAACGGCGAGGTTTTCCGACATGCTCCTTCAGGTAACTACAGACCTGGCAAAAACTAAAAGTCTGGATGAGGCACTAGAAACTCTAGTTAAAATTACTACCACCACAATTGGTGCCGAGAGAGGTACTATTTTTCTTAATGACGCAGCTACTGGAGAATTGTACTCAAGAATTGCCCAAGGTAGCTTCAGAAGGGAAATTAGGATTCTAAATACCAAAGGCGTCGCGGGGTGGGTTTTTACCCAGAATAAAGGTGCTATTATTCACGATGCGTATAAAGACGATAGGTTTAATAAAGCTGTAGATGTTAGAACTGGTTTTAGAACAAAAAGTATATTGTGTGCTCCCCTAAGAACAGTCTCAGGAGAAGAAATCGGGGTTTCCCAAATTTTGAACAAGATAGATGGTGAATTTGAGCAAGACGACCTTGACCTTCTAGAGGCAATGACGGAACAAGCTGCTATTGCTATTCAGGGAAATATCATTGTAGAACAAATTGAAGCAGCAAGGAAGCAAGAGCTCGAATTTCTGGATGTTGTCTCTCAAGTTTCATCAGAATTAGAGCTCACTCCCCTACTCCAAAAAATTATCACGACCATTTCAACAATGCTCGATTGTGAAAGGGCTACATTATTTATTAATGATGAGAAGACTAACGAATTATATACTGAGGTTGGAGAGGGACTTGATGAAAAATCTGTAATCAAGTTTCCTAACCATCTCGGAATCGCTGGTACTGTTTTTACTTCTGCTAAACCTGTAAATATTCCGCATGCTTATGCTGACCTTCGATTTAATCCAAGTTTTGATAAACAAACTGGTTTTTTTACTAGGTCTATTTTATGCATGCCCGTATTAAACAAAGAAGGAAAAACAATTGGGGTAAGTCAGGTCTTAAACAAAAGGGGGGGGTCTTTTAACTCTGAAGATGAAAAGAGGTTGGCTGCTTTCACTTCTCAAATTTCAATGGGAATTGAAAATGCAAAGCTTTTTGATGATGTTCAAAACCAAAAAAATTATTCAGAGAGTATCCTTTCCAGTATGCACGATGCCGTATTAACTCTTGATGAAAATGGAATTATTAAGACATGCAATACAGCAGGATTAAGAATTTTTAAAGTTCCTATTTTATCAGAAATTTTGGAACAATCTGTAAAAGAATTTTTTAAAGATGAGAATTCATGGTTATTGCAAAAATTAGAAGTAGTTGAAGAACAGGAAGATTTCTTGGACGCTGAGTTAACCGTTGAGAATGAAAAGTTATCAGTAAATATTTCATTAATGCCGTTGTTAGGTCAAAAAAATGAAAATCTTGGGACTATGTTAATGATTGAAGATATAAGTTCTGAAAAAAGAATGAAGTCGACCATGTCCAGATATATGGACCCCGAATTAGCGGACCAACTTATGGCTGCAGGAGATAGTGATGATATTATGGGGGGTAAACAAAGTGTTGGTACAGTACTGTTTTCAGATGTCAGAAGTTTTACTACCATAACTGAGGAACTTGGAGCACAAGGCACTGTAAAGCTATTAAACGAGTATTTTACAATTATGGTAGACTGTATTACCGATGAAGGCGGAATGTTAGATAAATTCATTGGAGATGCGATGATGTGTATCTTTGGAACTCCAGTTCCGCATGAAGACGATCCCGATCGAGCTGTAAGAGCTGCAATTAGGATGATGACAGATTTAAAAGTTTTTAACGACAAGAGATCAACTGAAGGTAAAATGCCCATCGACCACGGAATGGGTATAAATACTGATGCTATTGTTTCAGGTAATATAGGTTCACCTAAAAGAATGGATTATACCGTAATTGGTGACGGAGTAAATCTAGCAGCACGAATTGAGAGTGCCTGCAAACAATATGGTGCGCATATTTTGATTAGTGAATATACCCACAGAGCCGTTAAAGCAACTTACAGGACTAGACAGGTGGATTATGTTATTGTAAAAGGAAAAACTGAACCGGTAGGTGTCCTAGAGGTGTTAGATTTTCATGACGATAAATCTTATCCTAACTTAGTTGATGCTCTAGGAATTTTTAATGACGGCTACAGATCCTGGAACGAAGGCAAATGGGATCAAGCGATAAAATTATTTAAAAATGTGAAGAAAATAAACCCCAATGATAAAGCTGCACAACTGTACCTTGACCGTTGTGATCACATGAAGAAAAATCCTCCCAAAGGAGACTGGGATGGCGTGTGGGTAATGACTAGTAAGTAAAGTTAATATATGAACGCCAAAGCTCATTTAGAAAAAGCTATTGCTTTGAACCCTGAGTACGCCGAAGCTTTCTTTGAGTTGGGCATGCTCCTTAAAAATGAAGGTGAAATCAAAGACTCGATTAAAAACTTTCAAAAAGCGGTTTCAATAAACAGCGATTATGCGGAGGCACAATGTGAATTAGCGATTGCCTTGACCATCGACAAAGATCACGAAAATGCCAGAAACCATTTTCTTAATTCTTTGGAAATAAACCCGAATTATGCCCATGCTTACTTTCATTACGCATTGCTCTTAATAAAAATCAATGACTTTGAAGAAGCTAAAAATAATTTCGATAAAGTTACCGAAATTAACCAAAACTACGCTCCAGCATACTATTATAAAGCAACATTATTATCAAATGCTGACGATTATGAAGATGCACGAAAAAATTATGAAACGGCTATAGATATTGATGAAAAGTATATTGATGCCCACTATTCGATGGGTAAATTATTATCTGGCGGGGTTGCCACTAATAAGGAAGGTTCAATCATTGACAGAACAAATCTTCCTGATGCAAAATATCATTTTAATTGTGTTCTCAAACTCAATAAAAGGCACTCTAAAGCACATTATAATTTAGCAAAAATCTTATCAATTGAAAAGGATTTCGAATCAGCAAAAAAACATTTAGTAAAAGCCTTAGAAATAAACAAAGAATATTCAAAGGCACATTATTTAATAGCCCATGTATATGAAGAAGTTAATAATGTTGAAAAGGCACATGAACATTACACTTTATCTATAAAGTTTCACCAAGAGAATGCATTAGCGCATTTCCGGTTAGGTGTAATACTTAGAAATAAAAAAGAACATAAAAAGGCAGAAGAAAATTTAAAAAAAGCGGTAGGAATTAACCCGCTACACGCAGAAGCACATTTTCACCTTGCGATGCTTTTACGAAGTGATGACGATTCCAGTCTTTCTAAAAAACATTTCTTTAAGGCGTTAGAAATAAATCCTGAATACTCGATCGCGTATTATGAATTAGCTCATCATTCAGAAAAATATGGAGATATAAACGAAGCAAAAATTCATTTCCAAAAAGCTACAGACGTGGATCAAAATTTCGTTGAAGCCTATTTTCATCTAGCAAGGATATTAACGAGTCCTTCCGAGCATGATCAAGCAGTTAGAAATTATGAAACTGCACTCGAAATTAATCCGAACATGGCTGACTGTCATTATTGGTTTGCAAAACTCCTAACTTCTGGAAAAAGGCTCGCAAATGATGGCACATTACTTAAAGAACCAAAAATCAATGATGCAGAATTACATTTTAAGCGAGCAATTGAAATAAACCCAAAATACGCCAAAGCTCACTACAGATTAGGCTTACTTCTTTATAACAAAAAAGACTACCTTTCTGCATTATTTAATTTTGAAAAGGCAATCAAGTTAGACGCTTGTTTTTCTAGAGCTCATTATAGTCTAGCTGTTCTCTTGATGAATAAAGAGGCTAAGAGCATAATACAAAATAAAGATTCTAACCTTAAACAAAAGAAGGCTCGGCGCACAGTGAAACAATAGTGCACAATTCGTCTTATTTAATTCAGATCATTTGCAAAGTACTAAACAGAAAGCAATTAAGCATTTAAAAATTGCAATAGAAAATGATAAGCAACATCTGCCATCAATAATTGCTCTTTGCGACATTCTGACTCTTGATGGTGAATTTAAAGAAGCAGAGAAAATTCTGCTCGAAACAATTGAACACAATTGTCACTCATCTGAAATATATTTCAATATTAGTGAAGTATACTTTAAAATGGGTAATTTCGGTAAATCTCTAAGATCAATAGATAAAGCCATATCCTTAGATCCAAACAAATCGAAATTATACAGATTGGGAAGCGAAATACATCATGCAAATAAAAATGCCCATCTATCAATACCGTATCTTGAAAAATTGATTGAGATCGATGGATTAGACGGAGAAGCTCATTTTAAACTATCAAAGCTTCTTACAGATGTTAATGACAGGAAAAGGAAGAAGTTATTACTAGAAATCTCCACCGATCTAATGCCTGAAAATGTGCTTCCTATTATGGAACTAGCATTATTTTTAGTCGAAATAGCTAATGATGACGATTGTGAAAAAATAGATAAAGAAAAGTACATTGAAGAAGCAGAAAAATTATTTTTGCAAATTACTAAAAATGATACATCGTTAGGAGGACCGTGGTATCATCTTGGAGTATTGAATATCAATAAAAATAGGGTTAAAAAAGCGGAAGAATATTTGCTCAGATCATTAGAATTTGAAGACACTAAAGGGTTGGCAGCATACAAATTAGGCACTATTTTTCTTCAAAAAAAAGAAATTGCTGAAGCAGAAGAATTTTTCAAAATTTCCTTAGAAAATGGGACAAAACGATGCAATTCCATGTTTGAAATTGGTCTAATTTATTTAGAAAAAAAAATGTATGAAAGTGCCAATCAAATTTTAGAAAAAGCAATAATTTCTGTTAAAAAAGAGGAAGAATACAACTACAAAAAATCAGAGGAGTTTCTTAGTCTATCTAAATTTGATTATGCGAGGAAATATCTAAAGAAAGGTATATATACAAAAAAATTGCATTCAAAAATTATAGTGAAATTATGCCTAGCAAAAAAATCCTTGGGGTTAGACCAAAATGCGGAACAGGAATTGAAAAAAGCAATAGCACTCGATACTTCAAATTACGAACCATACTTTCACTTGGGAATGCTTACCCTAAAAGAAAAAAAATGGGAGGAAGCCAAAAGCAATTTTTCATTAGCATGTAATAATAATTGGAACCATGCTGAGTCTCACTTGAATCTAGGAAGAGTGCTTATAGAAAGTAAAAACTATGAGGGTGCAATTATGCATTTAAAAATTGTTCTTGATTTAAATAAATCTGACAAAACAGCCTCAAAATTATTAAAAAATTGCTTAGCAATTAATTAGAATCTTTTCTTTGTGCAATAAAGGCAATCGGGATACTTAAAAAGTAAAGAATCCCAACGGAAAATAGAAAAATCCAAGTTTCTTTCATAAAAATAGAAACGCATAGACACACAAAAATTAAGACTAATAATGCTCTATTTGATGCGATATTGAACCTGACATTCCTAAATGAAAAAGTGGGAAAACGTGATACCATAAGTAATGAAATTAAAATTACCCATATTACTACAAATAATGGGTAGGATGATATAACTGAGTTTATGTCAAACCGGGTGAGAATAAAATCTAGACCAAGTGGCATCAAGGCAAGACCTGCTGCTGCTGGAGCAGGCACCCCTAAGAAATAACTTTTACTCTCTTTTTCCACCGGCTTACCTAAATGCATTACATTGAATCTGGCTAAGCGAAATGCATTACAAGCAGAATAAAATAAAAATGGAATCCAATACCATCCAAGTAAGTAATCTTGGTTAGTAGAAATCAAGGGTTCTCGAATCCACAAATATGTAATAATTGCTGGTGAAACTCCAAAGCTAATTGTATCAGCTAAACTATCAAGTTCAGCACCGAAGGGAGAAAAGGCCTTAAGTAGCCTTGCTGAAAGTCCATCAATCATGTCAAAACATGCTGCTACTAGGATACAAAAAACAGCATTTTCCCAATTTCCATCAAGTGCAAATCTAATTCCTGTTAATCCAGAACATAAACCAACAGTCGTAAAAATATTAGGAAGTAATTTGGGTAAGGAGATCTTTTGGTTTAATTTCTTATTCATTTCAGTATTGAAATACCTTTAAAAGTTCTCCGCGGAGGAGTTAATTCTGCTCCATAAGTCCTATTCAAAAGTCTAATCCATTGCTCTTCATGTTTTTCGTATGGATTACTTATTCCTGAAGAAATACAATTGTGAGAATCGGTAAAAAAAAGAAAGAAATGATTTTCATCAGTTCTTTGTGATAAATCACTAGTGATATCAAAAATATTACTATTTATAAACTCTCTTAAGATAGGTTCGTTTTGGTCAAATTCAGAAATTGATATTTCTACTCCCAATTTAATGTCGTAATCAAAATCACTTTTTTTAGATTCAAGAATATATCGTCTTATAGATTTTAAAAATCTAGTAACACTTATAAAAATTCTCTCTCCAGATGAATGAATATCTACTATTGTTTCAGTTCCTTCAATCGGGAAACGAGACAATCGAAAAGAAAAATTTCTAGAATTGGGTTCTGGTAAAACCAATGCAGAAGAAAGACTCGAAGCTTGACGCTCGATCTCATGTGAGAAAGATGAATGTGGATCGTTCAACAAATAATTATAGCAACTTGAATGCCAAATGAAACCAATATCATTTCTCTTGTCTAAGTACTCACTAATACTTCCCTTTGTATTTATCATGTCCTGTAGTAAAAAATGGGACCCTGACAAACAATTTAGTGAACAAGTAGACAAAATTCGCTTAAAACAACAAAATTATCAAACTCAACTGCTACAAGATGCGAAAAAGAATTTAAGGGATTTTGAAAGTGAAATTCTTTTAAAAGTTAGAAATGGTATGTCGAACCAGCAATTCAATCAGTTAGTAGGTTATAAATACTCAATTTTAGCTCAAAACTCGTCTATTGGAAAGACTTGGGAAAGACGAATCTATAAATGGGAGGAAATTGTTGAATCCAAGTGGAATACATTTTCACTAGAATACAAGGAGTGTAAAAAAAATCGTGATTTTTTCATCATTACTACAAATGATGAAAGTGTAATTGCGATTGAATACTTATAATTTTTGAACTCAAGAATGTGATCTTTCAAAAGTCACTAAAAGTTTTGTAACAGCACCTTCACTTTTCATAGATGGTAAAATCGAAATTACTCTCCAATTATTCTTTCCATACTTATTACAAATAACATTCAAAAGGTCTGCAATTTTACAACTTATGTCATCCCCTTTTACTCTGATTCCATCTGGTGAAATTGTAACTGTTTTATATTCAAACTCTTTTAATTCTGTATAATCTACTTTTTTCATTTTCAGAATATTCTAGGAAATGTAGCCATGCATGACAGAGTGCTTGTTGTTGATACTCTATGTCTTATTTTTAAAGGAAACTTCTTCTTCTTTATCTTTTCCGTAGTACTTATTGTAATACTTATAACGAAAATATCCATATCCATAATACCCAGAATAATAGTACCCTGGAGTTTTCTTTTGCGGTAAATCATTCAGTACAACACCAAGAACATTGACCCCAGTCTCCTCAAGGTTCTCTACAAGATTCTTAGCAACTTTTCTCGAAACCTTACCATAGCGTGTTACGAAGAGAACTTCGTCCACTTTTCTCGCGATGGCTAAAGAATCTGGGAACAAACCAATTGGAGGACTATCGACAATAATAACATCATAATTTTTTCGTAATTCTGCATGAACAACATCAAACTCTTTCTGTTCCAGCATTTCAGTTGCAGCACGCGTCTTTCCACCAGATGGCAAAATAAATAAATTAGGGTGTATCTCTTTGGCAGTTTCGGCAAGAGAAGCACCAAGTGTTCCGGGGCTAGTTGACACTTCGTTAACAAGCGAAACTAGACCTCTTTTGTTTTCTAAGTCACAAAACTTATGTAAACCCGGTCTTCTTAGATCGAAATCTACCAATATTGTTTTGCGGCCATGGTTCGCACAACTGTAGGCAAGGTTAGCCGAAATTAAACTTTTTCCCTCACTTGGAATAGCAGATGTAATAAGAATTGTTTTGGGATAATCGGTATGGGAATTCATTTGAATTCTACTATACATACTTCTGAATGATTCCGTTAATCCATCATCTAAATCGTTCCCAACTATTAGTGGCCTTTCGATTTCATCTACTTCCGAAATTTTAGGAATACCGGCGATCAGATCCTTGCCAATAAAGACTTCAACATCAAATGGAGACTTTACTCTATTATCGACAAATTCTAAGCAAATTGGAATCGCAAGAAAAAGTCCAAAAAAGATATACATTCCTGTGTTTCTAATATTGGCTTTGTTCGGAGTGAAGGGACTACCTGGTAAAAATGCATATTGTTCTTTATGTAATGGCTCTTCTTGTTCGGAAGGTAAAGCCTGTTCAATTCGAACTTCATTCAATCTTCTTTGTATTTGATCTGTACTTCCACGGACGACAGTAAGTTCACGATTTTTATTAAGTAACCATTCTTCTATGTCGCTTAGCTTCATAGAATCTGCCTGAACTTTACCCATAGCCTGTTGAAATTCTTGTTCTTGTGCAATTAGTTGTAACCGTTTATCTTTTAAATCTTCAATAGCCAAGGTCACCTCGGCTATCAACGAATTCTTTACCTCATGCACTTGCCTAGCATTCTTTAACATCTCAGGATGTCTTTCTAGGTACCCGGGTGACCCTTCAGCATATCGTTT
>Ga0228671_1000677_pt1 | contig 10710 bp, 9 predicted proteins | sample 89DmetaG_FD_183013 | JGI IMG/M metagenome (GOLD analysis project Ga0228671, IMG submission 183013) | Seawater microbial communities from Monterey Bay, California, United States - 89D | ecosystem: Environmental > Aquatic > Marine > Coastal | place: USA: California | collected 2016-11-05 | reverse complement strand
TGTGGCATCGGCTAAAAAGCGTTGAGCGGCTTTTTGCTGAATCGTGACCAGATTGACCACTTTGGGCTTCAATTCCTCAAATTCTTGCTGATCTCCCTTGGGCGTTGGTCCACTGATGATCAGAGGCGTTCGCGCTTCGTCAATGAGAACCGAATCCACCTCGTCCACGATGGCGTAATGGTGCTTGCGTTGAACCAATTGATCCGGTCGCTGCGCCATGTTGTCCCTGAGGTAATCAAATCCAAATTCGTTGTTTGTTCCGTAGGTGACGTCTGCTCGATAAGCCTCACGACGAGCTTCACTGTTCGGTTGGTGCTTGTCGATGCAATCCACTTTCATCCCATGAAACTCGAAAATAGGCGCCATCCATTCGGAGTCACGACGAGCGAGATAATCATTGACTGTCACAAGGTGAACGCCTTTTCCAGTGAGTGCATTTAAAAAGACAGGCAACGTCGCCACCAATGTTTTTCCTTCACCCGTTTGCATCTCAGCAACCTTGCCTCTATGCAACGCTGTGCCGCCCACAAGCTGCACGTTGTAGTGCACCATGTTCCACTCAACCTCAGAACCTGCTGCCAACCATTTGTTATGCCAAATAGCAACATCACCGTCGATGGTTACTCCGGGGCTGCGAGCCGCAATGTCTCGATCCCATTGTGTTGCTTCAACGCGCAATTCCTTCAATTCAGCCAATCGTCGAGCCGTTTCTTTGACCAGAGCAAAGGCCTCCGGCATCACCTCCTCAAGCACCTCCTCAAGCTTTTCGTTGATGTCGTCACGGAGAGCATCGATGGCGTCGTAAATCCCCTCCTTTTGCTCAAGATCCTCTTCACCCATACCAGACGCTTTGAGCGTCAAAGCGGAAACTTCATCTTCGAGTGTCGCAACGTGTGACGCAATTCGGCTTTTCAGCTCCAAGGTGCGCAACCTCAAATCGTTGTCTTGCAACTGCGCAAATTCTCCTTCAAAATCCAACACCGCATCAACATTGGGTTGAATCTCACGCAAGTCACCTTCGACCTTGTCACCGACAAGTTTTTTAAATAACGCTTTCAGCATGACGCAAAAATAAGCAGTAACAAGCCGCAAATGGGGCTAATTTTTGCGAAGAGTACCCGCAATGGTGTGTACGCATTGAGAATGTTAAAAACTGTCGGCAACCTTCCTACAAAATCGTGCCAAAAAAACAGCAATAAACTTGCTTTTACTTTTCCCCAATGAACTAAAAAACCCCGCTAAAGTCAGTGGAATATGAAGGTCCCGAGGAATGCAGCAAACCACATGTTAACAACTACATGAGATTGTGAATTCTTTTGTTTTGGCGTTGTGGTACTCTTTTAATTTTCTTTGGAGGACAATTGCGGAAGAGGCCTTCTTTTTGGACTGAATTCGCTCAAATCAATCGCATCCCGATCGCGCTTCTTTGGAAGACGAAACAATGCCTTGAAACCTGATGACTTTGCATCTGAGAGCAAAGAAAGTCAAAATCAAGGCCGGGGATACGACCCTCAAAACCGCAGAAAAACGGTTCCCTGATATCCTGATTTGACGAAATGAAATGCCTGACATAAAGCCCCTTTGGAGCAACACAACCTAACACAGCATCACCTATTGAGGTGTAGAACACAGACAAACATGAACGAGACAACTGAAAATCAGATTGAAACAACAGAAGTACAAACTTCCATTGAAGAGGTATTGCCTCAGAACACAGTTGTCGCTGAACCCATTCTAGAAGACAATCCCAATCGATTCGTTCTTTTCCCAATCAAACACGATGACATCTGGAGCTATTACAAAAAATCAGAAGCTAGCTTTTGGACAGCAGAAGAAATCGATCTTGCTGCAGATCTCGTTGATTGGAACGAAAAGCTCAACGACGATGAGCGTTACTTCGTAAAGCACATCCTTGCTTTCTTCGCCGCATCTGATGGCATTGTCAACGAAAACCTTGCAGAGAATTTTGTTGCCGAGGTGCAGTACACAGAAGCAAAGTTCTTTTACGGCTTTCAAATCATGATGGAAAACATCCATTCTGAGACTTATTCTCTCCTGATTGATACATACATCAAGGACGATGCAGAAAAGGACAAGCTCTTCAACGCCATCGAAACCATGGATTGTGTGAAGAAAAAAGCCGATTGGGCTTTGAATTGGATCGAAAACGGTTCTTTCGCCGAACGAATTGTAGCCTTTGCAGCAGTCGAAGGTATTTTCTTCAGTGGTAGCTTCTGCTCTATTTTCTGGTTGAAGAAGCGTGGGCTTATGCCAGGTTTGAGTTTCTCAAATGAGTTGATCTCTCGCGATGAAGGGATGCACTGCGACTTCGCTTGTCTCCTGTACAATGACCACATCGTGAATAAACTGCCCAATAAGACCCTTCGTAAAATTATCATTGATGCCGTTGAAATTGAAAAAGAATTCATCTGCGAGTCTTTGCCAGTGCGTTTGATCGGCATGAACTCTGACCTGATGTCACAGTACATTGAGTTCGTAGCGGATCGCTTACTCGTCGAGCTCGGAACAGACAAGGAATACAACGTCACCAACCCGTTTGACTTCATGGATATGATTTCACTGCAAGGGAAAACCAACTTCTTCGAAAAGCGAGTTGGTGAATACCAAAAAGCTGGTGTTTTGAACAATTCAGACGAGAGCAGCAAGTCGTTTAGCTTAGATGCCGACTTCTAATCGAGTTCATTCAAACACCACCGCACACCCTTCATTCACGACACATCCCCTGACTTATGCACGTATTAAAAAGAGACGGACGCAAGGAGCCCGTTCAATTCGACAAGATCACAGCAAGAATTAAAAAACTTTGCTACGAATTGCACCCTGCCGTGGATCCTGTGAAAGTTGCCATGCGCGTAATTGAGGGCGTCTACGACGGTGTTACAACAACGGAACTGGACAATCTTGCTGCTGAAGTAGCCGCCACCAATGCGGTTACGCACCCGGACTATGCCAGTCTTGCAAGCCGAATTGCGCTTTCCAATCTTCATAAGTCCACCAAGAAGTCCTTCGCTGAAACGATGGAAGACTTGCACAACTATGTCGATCCAATCACCCAGAAAAACGCCTCGCTGGTGGCTTCTGATGTCATTGAAATCATTCGCGAGCAGGCGGATTTTCTCGACTCGCAGATCATTTATGATCGCGATTTCAACTACGACTACTTCGGATTCAAAACATTGGAGCGTAGCTACTTGCTCAAAATCAATGGCGAAATTGTAGAGCGTCCCCAACACATGCTCATGCGGGTTGCGGTTGGAATCCATAAAGATGATATGGACGCTGTTGTGAACACCTACAACTTGATGAGTGATGGTTGGTTCACACACGCAACACCGACTCTTTTCAATTCAGGCACCCCAAAGCCTCAAATGTCAAGTTGCTTCTTATTGACCACTCAAGAAGATAGCATCAGCGGAATTTATGACACGCTCAAGCAATGCGCGAAAATTTCGCAAAATGCTGGAGGCATCGGCTTGTCAATTCACGACATCCGCGCGACTGGCTCGTACATCAAGGGCACCAACGGCACATCCAACGGGATTGTCCCAATGTTACGGGTATTCAATGATACCGCGCGCTATGTAGACCAAGGAGGAGGGAAGCGCAAAGGATCATTCGCCGTGTACATTGAACCTTGGCACGCAGATATTTTTGACTTCCTCGAGCTGAAGAAGAATCACGGAAAAGAAGAACAACGTGCACGAGACTTGTTCTACGCATTATGGATTCCAGACCTCTTCATGAAACGCGTGGAAGAAAACGGCGATTGGACGTTGATGTGTCCAAACGAATGTCCCGGACTTGCTGATACTCACAGCGCAGAATTCGAAGCCCTTTACACCAAGTACGAAGCCGAAGGAAAAGGCCGTAAAACCATCAAGGCACAAGACCTCTGGTTCAAGGTATTGGAATCGCAAATCGAGACGGGTACCCCATACATGCTCTACAAAGACGCTGCAAATTCGAAATCGAATCAGCAGAACTTAGGGACCATCAAATCTTCGAATCTCTGCACTGAGATCATCGAATACACTGCCCCTGACGAAGTCGCTGTTTGCAACCTCGCCTCAGTTGCCCTGCCGAAGTATGTCAACAACGGAAAGTTCGATCACGACAAACTGTTTGAAGTCACCTATCAAGTGACTCGCAACTTGAACCGTATCATCGATCGCAACTACTATCCAATTCAGGAAGCTCGAAACTCCAATATGCGTCACCGACCAATCGGTCTCGGTGTCCAAGGACTTGCCGACGTCTTCATCTTGATGCGGCATCCCTTTGACTCAGATGAGGCACGAGCACTGAACCGTGAAATCTTCGAAACCATCTATTACGCCGCTTGCACAGCGTCAAAGGACATGGCCAAAGAAGAAGGTGCCTACGAAACCTTCAAAGGTTCTCCTGCTTCCGAAGGAAAGTTACAGTTTGACATGTGGGGTGTAACACCATCTGACCGCTGGGAGTGGAACGTATTGAAGGAAGAGATCAAAGAGCATGGGTTGCGAAACTCCCTGCTACTCGCCCCAATGCCGACAGCATCCACTGCTCAAATCCTCGGTAATAATGAGTGCTTCGAACCGTACACTTCCAACATCTATACGCGACGTGTACTCTCAGGCGAATTCATCATTGTAAATAAGCACTTGCTTCGCGATTTAACGAAACTCGGACTTTGGGATGATGACATGAAAAACCGAATCATTTCAGCAAACGGTTCGATTCAAAACATCAACGAGATCCCTGATAACCTCAAAGCATTGTACCGCACCGCTTGGGAAATTCCACAACGTGCTTTGATTGACATGTCCGCAGATCGAGGAGCTTACATCTGCCAATCTCAGTCCTTGAACGTCTTCATGGAAAACGTGAACACTGCCAAGTTGACGTCAATGCATTTCTACTCTTGGAAAAAAGGATTGAAAACAGGGATGTACTATCTCCGTACGAAGGCAGCTACGGATGCAATCAAATTTACCGTAGACAAGAAATACAAAGAGGCTCCGGTCGCAGCAAAAGCGGAAGCCCCTGAAGCTCCACGAAAAGCAATCCAAGATATGACCGACGAGGAGCAAGCAGCAATGGCTTGTTCAATCGAAAATGGATCAGACTGCGAAATGTGCAGTGGATGATCATTGATTTGCCCTAACAACCTCGAAAAGCCGCATCCATCTCACATGGGTGCGGTTTTTTTATGCTTTAAGATGTGAAGAATTACGCTTTTCTCGAAACTAGGATTGCCCAAAAATTGAGCAATAAAAGACCCACAGCCAAGAGCAAATGAAGCGGCTGAAGCACAGCAGGCATCGCAAGCAGCACAAACGATATTCCCGAGATCATCTGAATCAGAATCAATCCCAATGACCACTGTGCGATGCGCTGAATGGAAGTGTCTTTCCTCAATTCTGGAATGATCCACACCAACTGCGTCAACAAAACAAGCCAAGATCCTGATCGGTGAAACTTCCACCAATCAGGCAGTCCTGACAACAAATAGGGACGCTCTATTCCCATGTGAAGTAACGCATCAACTTGCTCCCTGACTTGAGTCCCTGCAATCAACTGTGCCAGTGTCAGTGCAGCTGCAACGGCAAGCCACGATTTGCGATTCACCCCTACAGGTCCGTTCCAGTTCTTTTGACGAACCGTATACAAAACCACGGCAAGTGCCATGAGAATGAACACGGCACCGAGCATGTGCAATGTGATGGAGAAGGGAATCAAGTTTCCCTCGACCACTTTTTTTCCCATCCACGCCACCAATCCCAGAAAAAACAAATGCACCACAGCCCAACGAAAAGGACTCCACAATCGGTATTTCCAGCCTCCCCAAAAAGACAAAACCAAGATGATCAAAGCTGGAATCCCCGTTAACGCACCAACAAGTCTATTGATGAACTCGACCCAAGTATGAGCTGGATTGAAAACTGCATAGTCATGCTTCGTGTAAGCCTCCCAAACCCCGTCACTTTGCTCCTGGGAAAAATCTGCCGCTAGCACATCACGCTGGGCCACCCACAACGTGTCATTGGCGATCAACATTCGACCCGCGTTGTAAAACTCTCCGGAATTCCAAGTCACTTCATCGGCAGCTGTCGGCGGAATCAATAGACCGAAACATTTCGGCCAATCCGGGCATCCCATGCCCGAACCTGTCATGCGCACAACACTGCCTGCGAGAACCACAAGCGAAGTCATCACCAAGGCCACCCGAGTGAGGCGCCGCATAGATCGTTTGATGCGATCAGTTGAGCTCTGTCTCTTTTGCAAAATGCGTGATCTCTACAGCTTGAACGGCATACAGTTTTCCATCAGCAATTCCAGCAATGGCCTCCACCAAACCATTCACTTCGACCACCTGCTCATCATATTCTACTTGGGCGAAATTCAAAGCGCGATCATCCTCAAAATCAATGGTAGCGTTTGCAACACCATTGACCTTCAAGAGCTCTTTTTTGATTTTACCGCCACACGCATGAGCGCACATCATTCCTGAAACATCCAATCGAGCCATGGTCATGCCTGTTGTTCCATTGGTGTGACGTTCAGTGACTTCATAAGCGTCTTCGCTTCGACCACAACCGGCAAAGGCAATGGCAATGGCCAGCGCCAACAAGCCAAAAGTGTAAACAATCCGGCCCTTCATCTGTAGAAATTTAAAATCCGCCTGCATGCTGCAAATATACGCCGGTGCAAGACGAGGCAAACCCAACATAATCTAATTTCACACCCCATGCTTAGCCACTCATCCCCAAAGTCAAGGTGGGCTCCGACACTTGTCCTGTTGCTGCTCGGGTTTGTTTGGGGCAGCAGTTTTATTTTAATGAAATGGGGTCTTTTCGCTTCCGATGGTAGCACCCTCTTTCCTCCGGCAGAACTCGCCGCATTGCGCATTGCCATTGCAGGAATTGCGCTGCTCCCAGTTTCCCTCACTCACTGGAAAAAATTGAGCCGTGCACAATGGGTCTGGGTCAGCTTCATTGGAGTGGTTGGCAGTTTCATCCCTGCGATTCTCTTTGCAACAGCTCAAACCGAATTGCCCAGTGCCATGGCAGGAATGTTAAATGCGCTGAGTCCGATTTGGACCTTGTTGATCGGTTTTGCCTTGTTTCGTTTGAGTGTTCAACGCAATCAAATTTTTGGCATCAGCATAGGCTTCCTCGGAACCCTCTGGCTCATTCAAGCGCAAGAATCAGTCCACACGGACACTGGTGAGGGCATTCAATCCATCGTCCTCCCCAGCTTATTGCTCGTTATAGCCACCGTCTGTTACGGCATCAGCGTCAATATCACCCGGGAAAAACTCCAAAAACTAAGCAGTCCCGTGATCGCCGCCTGCTCTCTCGGGCTTGTGGCCATGCCAGCTAGCTTGATTGTAATGAGTGGTGATATTCCACACATCATCACTTCGCATCCAGATGGTGTGCAAGGACTGATTGCTGTCGCTGTTTTAGGAGCTTTAGGAACCGCTGGCGCCCTCATCCTATTCAATCAGTTGATCGCTTGGACCAGCGCTGTAACAGCCGCCTCCGTGACCTACATCATTCCCATTTTTGCCGCATTCTGGGGATGGTGGGATGGAGAACTTCTCAACGCGCAACATCTTGCAGCTGGGCTATGTATTTTGCTAGGCGTCTGGCTGACAAATCGCAAGGCTCCAAAATGATTCACACCAGCACTGAAGACAATCACAGGAATTGTTGAAAAGTTCCAAAGTTTCCTGTACCTTTGCCACCCCCATTTTCGGGGACCATTATATTTAGTCATCATGTATGCAATCGTAGAGATCGCAGGGCACCAGTTCAAGGTAGAGAAAGACCAGCAGGTTTTCGTCAACCGCTTGGACGTTGAAGAGGGCAAGAAGGTCAAATTTGACCGCGTCCTTCTCATCGACAACAAGGGAGATGTAACTGTTGGCGCCCCAGCGATAAGCGGCGCGGAAGTGTCTGCTCAGGTTGAACGCCACCTCAAAGGCGACAAAGTTCTGATCTTCAAAAAGAAGCGTCGGAAAGGTTACCAAAAGTTGAATGGCTTCCGTGCTTCATTGACGGAAATCAAAATCACGGGCATCAAAGCCGCTGGTTCTAAAAAAGCCGCTGCTGCAAAGCCAGCAGCCAAAGCCGCTGCTGCAAAGCCAGCAGCCAAAGCACCTGCCGCGAAGAAGCCGGCAGCTCCCAAAACGAAGAAAACCGAAGAATAATGGCGCATAAAAAAGGTGTAGGAAGTTCGAAAAACGGACGTGAGTCGGAATCGAAACGGTTGGGCGTCAAAATCTTTGGCGGCCAAGGTTGCATTGCAGGTAACATCATTGTGCGCCAACGCGGCACACAGCACCACCCTGGTGAAAATGTTGGTATCGGTAAAGACCACACCCTTTTCGCGCTGACTGACGGAATCGTAGAATTCCGCAAGAAAGCAAACAACCGATCTTTCGTTTCTGTTGTCCCGATGGGAGACTCATAAAGCAGAAACAGAACGATCACCGAAGATTTCGTTTTGAAGTCTGAAGGTTCAACCATATTTGTGACTCCCGACCCTTTATTGGGCTCGGGAGTTCTTTATTTTTACCAATGAACGGCTCAGGCCGCAAGGAATCCATTCAATCATCGCCCACTAGCCATGCTCACCATACAATCGTTGCGAGAAAAAAAGGAGCAAATTGCAAATGCCCTTGACAAACGGCACATCGACGCGCGCACAGAACTTGATCAAATCCTTCAATGGGATACCGAACGACGCGGCACCCAAGCTCAACTCGATGAAATCTTGGCCCAAAGCAACGCATTGAGCCGAGAAATCGGAACCTTGATGCGAGAGGGCAAACGAGAGGAAGCCGAAGCCATCAAGGCAAAAACAGCCTCCTTCAAAGAAGAGTCCGCACGGCTCAAGGAGCAAATGCTCGGAATCGAAAAACAGATGCATGATCTGCTGTGCACCATTCCCAACGCACCACACGACGAAGTCGCATCCGGACGAAGTGCAGAGGATAACGTCGAAACCTTTCGTTCCGGAAGTGCCGAAACACTGGACCGCCACGCCAAACCACATTGGGAACTTGCCGAAACCTTAGACCTCATTGATTTCGAGCTCGGAGCCAAAGTCACCGGAGCCGGATTTCCGTTTTACAAGGGAAAGGGAGCCAAGTTGCAACGCGGACTCATCCAGTTTTTCTTGCAAAAAGCTGATGAAGCAGGATATACTGAGTATATCCCACCGCTCATGATCAATGCCGAAAGTGGATTCGGTACAGGCCAACTTCCCGATAAAGAGGGACAGATGTATCATATGCAGGATGATGAATTGTATATGATTCCTACGGCTGAGGTTCCCCTGACCAATATTTATCGCGATGCAATGGTAAAGGAAGGCGATTTGCCCATCAAGCTCTGCGGCTACACGCCGTGCTTCCGACGAGAAGCCGGGAGCTATGGCAAGGATGTCCGCGGGCTGAATCGACTGCATCAATTCGACAAAGTAGAGATTGTGCAACTCGCTCATCCCGACGAATCATATGCCATACTGGATCAGATGGTCGAGCACGTCAAAGGACTTTTAGAAGGACTTGAATTGCCCTACCGCGTCTTGCGTTTGTGTGGAGGCGATATGGGATTCACATCGGCAATGACCTACGATTTTGAAGTGTGGAGTGCTGCTCAAGAACGATGGCTGGAGGTGAGTTCTGTTTCCAATTTCGAAACATACCAAGCCAGTCGCCTCAAATGCCGCTACAAAGGCAATGAAGGCAAAACGCATCTGGTCCATACATTGAATGGATCGGCGCTCGCTCTTCCGCGCATCGTGGCTGCACTTCTGGAAAATCATCAAGATGAAAAAGGCATTCACATTCCTTCCGCCTTGGCACCATTTTGTGGTTTTGACCGCATCGACGCTTAACCGAAAGAATTGCAATGATGCGAAACGCAAAACATCTCCCACTTCTTTTCTGGTTGATTGGTATTAGCCTTTGCGCTTGCCATTCCAATCTACGCTCCAATGGTCCGGGAAGCCAATTGCGCGCTCTGGCGGACTCCATTGAACAAGAAGCAAAGACTCTTGACTTGGTGTCTGCCGAAAAAGCGTTCAGTGCTTCGCAATGGGCCCAAGAAAACCTTCGCGAGTTTGAACTCCTCTTGGAAGACCAAGAAATGTCCATCACGAGGGAAGAGGGAGCAATCATTTCCGAAGTCTCGCGCGCACGAAGACTGCTGAAAGACCAGTCCAAGCGGCGGGAATCGATTGCAAACAGCCAAAAACGCACTTTGGTTCAGCTTCGCGGGCTCGCCACAGCCTTGGAAAGCCAAGCGACACATGATAGCCAAGGAACACCCATTGACTCAGCCTACATAGCGCTGAACCTTTCGCGTGAATTGCAAATGGGCCGAACATTGAAAAACAGCATCACGGAAACACAAACGTACGCCACACAAGGCATCGCAATTGCAGAACGCACGAAAGCTGGAAGCGACAGCCTCCAGACCGTTTTACGCGGCCGACTGGCACGGCTCATCCTCGAACGCAGTCCTGCTGAATAATCGCAACTCGTCACTGAAATCCACATGAAAAAATCCTGGATCCTCGTTGCATCACTCTTTGTGGCCAGCACAGCAAGCTGGAGTCAATCCGATCTAGAACTTGCGGAGTTCTATTACAATGACGGTTCTTATGCCCAGTCCAAGCTGTACCTCGATCAGA
>Ga0228671_1000670_pt1 | contig 10760 bp, 6 predicted proteins | sample 89DmetaG_FD_183013 | JGI IMG/M metagenome (GOLD analysis project Ga0228671, IMG submission 183013) | Seawater microbial communities from Monterey Bay, California, United States - 89D | ecosystem: Environmental > Aquatic > Marine > Coastal | place: USA: California | collected 2016-11-05 | reverse complement strand
ATCTAGACTACTTCAATTAATATTGTTGGCTGATCTTATATATGTAATTACAATAGTTGCTTTTGTAGTATTACGAATATTACGGATTATTTCACAAAGGCGACAGAGGTCAGCCGGATCACAGCTTCATTTACGTTTAACTGGATTCTTTACTGTCATGGCGCTTTTACCAACAATTGGAGTGGCGGTGTTTGCCACCTTTACTGTCAATATGGGACTTGAGGCCTGGTTTTCTGATAGAGTTCAAAGCGTAATAGGTGCCTCGAGATCTGCTGCGGAGGCCTATGAAACTGAACAGCGTGAAGCTATAATAGAGGATATAACTCAGTTAGCTTTTGACTTGGGGCTTTTTCGCAAAAGGCAATATCGAGAGGATTTTTCTGAGTTTAGAAATCAGTTGTCGAAGCTGCAGCAGGAAATGCAGCGTGGACTGCAAGAAGCCTTCGTAATAGACAGTCAGGGTAAAATAAAGCTTAGAGGTTTTCGGAATTATGCATTCGATTATGACGAACCAGAAAAGTCGCTTTTTGATGCTGCATTAAAACAAGTTCAACTCATAGAAGATTGGAATAACAATGAGATGCGTGCTTTAGTTTATATTGATGGTTTCGCCGGTCATTATCTTTACATAACACGACTAGTAGATGGGAATCTACTAAAGTTACTTGATGACACACAAGAAACAGCGTCTTTATATCAGCAGCTCGAGAATGAGAAAGGAAAAGTCTTATTTAATTTTGCTCTCGTTTATTTAGCCTTTGCTATTCTCATGATTGTTAGTTCTGTTTTGCTTGGCTTATGGTTTGCGGAACGGTTATCGAGACCAATAGGTCGCCTGACTGGCGCAGCACAAAAAATTGCCAAGGGCGAGCTAAATGTAAGAGTTCGAGAGGAAGATGGTGACGATGAAATAGCCCAGCTATCTAAACTTTTTAATCTAATGACATCTCAATTGAAGATTCAGCGGGATACACTTCTACAAAATACCTCACAAATCGATGAAAGGCGGCGGCTCTTCGATAGCGTACTAGCCTCTGTTACTTCAGGTGTTATAGGCTTAAATTCCAAGGGTAAAATTTCGTTTATAAATCGCTCTGCCATTAGTTTATTAAAGTCCAATGATAAAATTACTGAGCGCACCACGCTTTCAGTATTGGTGCCAGAGTTTTCTGCGATGTTTGATGCACTAGTTTTGGGAAATTTGAAAAGTCTGCAGCAAGAGATTAAACTTTTGCGCGCAGGCAGATTAGAAAATCTTTTGGTCAGAATGGCGCCAATGAAGGATGAAGGAGATAATATTGATGGATTTGTTATAGCTTTTGATGATATCACTGAACTCGTTTTTGCTCAAAGAGCTGCTGCTTGGGGAGACGTAGCACAACGCATAGCTCATGAAATAAAAAATCCACTCACTCCGATTAGACTGTCAGCTGAGAGAATAAAGCGTAAGTTCAAGCCTTTACTAGATACTGATGGTGATACTTTATCTAACATGACAGACGTAATTGTACGGCAAACCAATGACCTAAGTAGGATTGTTGATGAATTTTCAAGATTTGCAAGAATGCCTGAGCCTGATCGGAGATCCGAGGATATCATTGAAATTTTAAATTCTGCGGTTTCATTACAAGAAACAGGTTTCCCTGATATTTCATTTAAAAGAAATATCTTAAAAAATCCAATTATTTACGAATTAGACTCTACAATGATTTCACAGGCGTTGATAAATCTTTTGAAAAATGCAGGAGAGGCAATAGAAAGCAGGATAAACAATGATCATCACCCGGAAGTTTTTGGTCAAATTGAAGTAAACGCCGTATCAATGGATAATGCTTTGAAAATTTCTATAGTTGATAATGGCGTAGGGTTGCCAGAGGATAGAAACCGTCTGTTTGAGCCATATGTGACGACCCGTGAGAACGGCACAGGTTTAGGGTTGGCGATAGTAAAAAAAATAATAGAAGAGCATGGAGGGATGTTTAGCTTGGAAGATGCACCTCCATTTAGTGATACAGGGATAGTTGGTGCAGCTGCTGTAATAGAGCTGCCCTTGTATAATTCGAATTAAAGTAAAGAATATGAAGTGGAGATGGGTATGACTGATATCCTTATAGTCGATGATGAGCGTGACATTCGCGAACTAATTTCAGAAATATTAATAGATGAAGGGTATCAAACCAGACTCTGTGGGAGTGCAGATGGATGTTTGCAAGAATTGAAGAAATCTGTACCTGGTCTCTTAATTTTAGATATCTGGTTAAAAGATAATGAAATGGACGGCATAGACATTTTAGTCAAGGCTAAGCGAGATTACCCACAAGTACCCGTTGTCATAATATCGGGCCACGGCAATATTGAGATAGCCGTTGCTGCGATAAAGCAAGGTGCTTATGACTTTATAGAAAAGCCCTTCAATATAGAGCAACTGCTTGTAGTCGTCAGACGGGCAATGGAGGCGTCCCGATTGCGTCAAGAAAATTTTGAACTAAAACGAAAAGATACTCCTTTGTCAGTTATGGTTGGCGACTCGAATATTTTCAAAAATTTTATATCGAACTTAGACAAGGTAACAAAAACTCAAGGCAGAATTTTGTTAAGTGGAGAGTCTGGTAGTGGCAAGGAAATGGCCGCGAGATACATTCATGCTAATTCTGAAAGAGCATCCAAACCATTTATTACCGTCAATTGTGCTTCAATATCTCCAGACAGAATGGAAGATGTGCTTTTTGGTAGAGACGCTGGAAATAGTTTACCTACTGACGGCTTGCTATCGCAAGCGGATGGGGGTGTAATTTACTTTGATGAAATAGCGGATATGCCTTTGGTTACCCAGTCAAAAATTCTTAGAGTACTTGTCGATCAAAAATTTCAGCGTGTAAATGGAAAGTCAGAGGTAAAAGTTGATTTGCGCGTTATTTCGTCGACATCTCAGGATCTGAGGGAGGCGATTAAACAGAAATCGTTCAGAGAAGAACTGTATCACAGGCTCAACGTGGTACCCATAAATGTGCCATCCCTCTCGCAAAGACTAGAGGATATTCCCTTACTATTTGATCATTTTGCAAAAAACTTTCATGAAACGCAGGGATTAAATTTTAGGGAGCTTTCGATTGAGGCCTCTACAATGCTTCAGACTATGTCTTGGCCTGGAAATATAAGGCAACTTAAGAATATTGTTGAGAGGGTCCTTATTTTAGGTGATGGACAGGGAGACGTTTCAATTGAAGACCTTCCCTCGGACGCAAAGTCAGGGAATGACAATGTAAACGGAGTGGCTTCCGGCACAATTGCTACAATGCCACTTAGAGAAGCAAGAGAAGCTTTTGAGAGAGAATATTTAATCACTCAAATTAACCGGTTCAATGGGAATATTTCAAAGACGGCGAAGTTTGTGGGTATGGAACGCAGTGCACTTCATCGAAAGTTGAAATCGTTGGGTGTTGTGTCTATGTCCAAAATACAAAAAGAAGATAATTGAGAGAACTTGTGTGTACTTTTCGAAAAAAGATTATCCGTTCATTAATTTCTACTGATTAAAGGAGCACAGTATGAAAGTAATAATTTGTGGTGCTGGGCAAGTGGGATGGCAAATAGCACGTCATTTATCAGGTGAGCGCAACGATGTAACAGTTGTTGATAACGATCCTGAATTAATAAACCGCGCTACGAACACTCTAGACGTGCAGGGTATCTCTGGGTTTGCTTCGTATCCAGATATATTGGATAGAGCAGGAGCTCGTGATGCTGATATGATTATTGCGGCTACTCACTCCGATGAGGTGAATATGGTTACATGCCAAGTAGCGCATTCAATTTTTTCTATCCCGCGAAAAATAGCTCGGCTGAGAAGCCAATCATATCTAAATGCGATCTATTCTGATCTGTACCGTAGAGATCATTTACCAATCGACGTTGTCATTAGTCCGGAGCGCGAAGTTGCAGACGCAGCATTGAAGCGTATGGCGGCGCCAGCCGCTTTTGATACTGAAATGTTTTTAAACAAGCAGGCCCAACTGATTGCTCTGCGGCTTGACGATGAATGTCCTGTATTAAACACCCCTTTGAAGCAGTTGACTGATCTTTTTTCTACATTACGAACTTTGGTAGTTGCTATTAGACGGCAGGGAACTCTTTTTGCTCCCGAGTCTGGAGACCAATTATTTTCGGGTGATGAATGTTATCTAATGTGTCATGTGGATGACTCTCACAGGTCTGTTGAGGTTTTTGGCAAACCAAACTTGGAGCAAAATCGTATAGTGTTGATTGGAGGAGGCAATGTGGGACAGCGAGTTGCCTATCAACTAGAGAAGTATAAAAAAAGAATATCAGCAAAGATAATAGAAAAAAATATTAAAATTGCTGAGGCAGCGGCGGAAAATCTTGAGAGAACGATCGTGTTAAATGGTGATGGATTAGATGTGAATATTCTGTCCGAAGCAAACGTGTCTAGAGCAGATACAGTCTTAGCGATTACTGACGATGATAAAACCAATATGTTGGCAGCAGTCCGGGCTAAGGCACAGGGGTGTAAAATGGCTGTTGTTTTAATTAATGATCCGACGTTAGTCCCGCTTATGCAGCCGTTGGGCATAGATGCTTATATAAATCCAAGAGCAACGACTGTGAGTTCGATCCTCAGACACATAAGACACGGTCGAGTCAAAGGGGTTTATGCAATTGGTGACGCTGAAGCTGAAATATTAGAGGCCGAGGTCTTGTCCACTTCTCCGATTGCGGGTCAAAAAATCCGTGATATTGAGTTTCCTGAAAGTGTTTTAATTGGTGGTTTATTAAAAAATGGAGAGTTTATTAAACCATCCGGCGGAACTTTGATAGAAGAGGGTGATACTATAGCTTTATTTACAATGGCAGAAGACATTCCAGAGGTTGAACGACTTTTGCAAGTATCCATCGACTTTTTTTAAAATGAAACCTCTATTTAATAGGGTTATATTTTTGCAATTGTTTGCGATTGTCTCGATGTTAATGATAATTCCTTCAATAGTGGCGTTCGTAGAAAATGATTATTTTGTCGCAAGAACATTTCTATACAGCTGCCTTGCTGGTATTATTTTTTATGCTTTAATTGCTATCGCATTAAGTAATGTAACCAAAGTACAAAATAATTTTGAAAAGTTAATTTCATTTATTCTTTCTTATCTTTTTTTACCAATGTTAATGGCTGTGCCTTTATTTCTTTCTTTAGATAATGTGCAGTTCCAAGATTCGTGGCTTCAGATGGTAAGTGCTTTTACGACCACCGGTTTCAATTTAATTGATCTTGATAAATCATCTAATGGAAGTGCTTTACAATTGTGGCGGTTGATGGGTTCGTGGCTTGGTGGTTTATTTTTTTGGATATGTGCCATAAGTATTTTGCTACCTCTGAACATTAATAGATTTGAAATTGGCGCTGCGGATTTAAGTGATGGAACCTCAATTAAGGGCTATGAAGTTAGCAATCCTATCATTAATTGTGCACGACAACTAATCCCAGTTTACATATTAATTACAGTAGGTTTATGGCTTTTATTAACCCTTGTAGGCGTGTCAGGATTTAAGGCTTTGTTAATGGCAATGTCAGTAATCTCAACATCTGGCTTTGAGCCAATAAATTACGAAATGGGCAATCTTTTTGTGATTGAAGCTATTATTTTTTTGTTTTTTGTTTTTGCGTTATCAAAATCATTATTTAGTCGTGATATAAATGAATTCCAAAAGAAAAAAATTTATAATGATCCCGAGATACGTTTAGCGGTATTTATAGTTTTTGCTGTGACTGGACTTTTTTTTGCCAACTCCATTTTTAAATCGATAGTGGAAAATACCTCGTTGGATTTTATAATGCTTTTAAAGCATTTGTGGGGTATATTTTTTACTGTAACTTCGTATTTGATCACTATGGGTATTGAAAGTAAATTATGGTTTTCTGATCCAGTCTTTGCATCTGGAGAGGTTGCAACAGTAGCCCTTATGGGGCTTACTATAATAGGTGGTGGTGTGGCTACTACCGCCGGCGGTGTTAAGTTATTGAGGGTCTATATCCTGTACAGGAATGCAGCTCAAGAAGTTGATATGATGCTGCATCCTAATTCAATTCCCTCAAAAAAAGGTAGAGGTGCGCTTGCGGATAACAGGAACAACCGGTTCATGGCTTGGATATTTTTCATGCTCTTTATTGCAGCAATAGTCGTTTTTACATTAATATTTTCGATGTTTTTTGATGATATAAGCGCCGGTTTAAGTCTTTCGGTTTCCGCTCTCACTACGACTGGCCCACTTTTCGAGAACTCTGGTTATGACATACTATTAATTGAGATGAATCATGTATTTAAAGTGATGCTGGGACTAGCAATGATACTGGGTCGACTTGAAATATTAGTTATTGTCGCTCTAATCTCACCTTCTGTATGGAATAAATAATTTATCAGTTTTAAATTTTCGTGTGGTTGATTTCTAAATTATCTGTTGTTATCTCATTTATTGTGCCAATATAATATATAGATATAAGCCAATATAATGAATAAAATATAAAAAGAGGCAAGGAAATGGCATCTGACCGTCAGAATTTACAAGACGCATTCTTAAATCAAGTTCGTAAGGAAAAAAACTCAGTAACAGTATTCCTTATTAATGGCGTAAAACTACAAGGCGTTATCACTTGGTTTGATAACTTTTGCCTACTGTTACGCCGCGACGGACAATCTCAGCTAGTTTACAAACATGCTATTTCAACGATTATGCCTTCGCAAAATATCTCCCTATACGATGGAGAAGAGGCTAGTTGAATACTGTAGTACCTGTAAAGACACGGATATGGGTTTTACAAGTAGAGCTACGGTCTAATTTTGATGAAGCAGACGCAGAGTTTAGGCATGAAGAGTCCGTAGCCCTATCTACTGCATTACCAGGGTTGGAATTAGTTGGGTCTTTGGTTGTTAAGATTTCTTCTTTCTCATCTGCTACTATTTTTAGCAAGAAAAAATTATCTGAACTGCAACATGTAATAACTTTAAATAATGTCAACATAGTTTTCATGACTTGTAATGTGAGTCCTGTTCAGCAGAAAAATCTTGAAAAAACCTGGAATGTAAAAATTCTTGATCGCACTGGTTTGATACTAGAGATTTTCTCAAATAGGGCTGCAACCAGAGAGGGGGTATTGCAAGTTGAAATGGCTGCTCTCTCATACCAACGTACAAGGCTTGTGCGGGCATGGACCCATTTAGAAAGGCAAAGAGGAGGGCTGGGTTTCGTTGGAGGTCCAGGAGAAACCCAAATCGAGTCTGACAAACGAGCAATAGATCTACAATTAAAAAATCTTCGACGGCAACTTCAAAAAGTTGTACAAACCCGCGAGCTGCATCGAAAAAGAAGACTTAAGACATCTATGCCTATCATTTCTCTCATAGGTTATACTAATGCAGGTAAATCGACACTTTTTAACAAATTAACAAATGAAGAAGTTCTATGTAAAGACATGTTATTTGCAACTCTTGATCCAACAGTGCGCGCATCCGTATTGCGTAACGGGTTGTCCATAATTGTTTCTGATACTGTTGGCTTTATATCGGATTTGCCTACGGAGCTGATTGCTGCATTTCGATCAACCCTAGAAGAAGTTTTATCTTCAGATTTAATTTTGCACGTGAGGGATATCAGCCATCCTAATACTGAAAGCCATTCAGAGGATGTTTTGGATATTCTTCAAAAGTTAGGATTAGAAAATAAAATTCCAATCTTGGAGGTATGGAATAAAATAGATCTGCTTCCAGAAAATCAAAAATTACAACAATCTAATTTGGCTTTAAATAATCGAAACATCTATCCGATTTGTGCATTTTCTGGAGCTGGCCTGGAAAACCTAAAGACCGGTATGTTGAATATAATGTTGGCAAATTCGAATGAAGATGTTCTTACCATATCCGTAAGAGATGGTAAAAAAAGAGCCTGGCTTTACAGGCACGGAGTTGTTGAATCTGAAACGTTAATCGATGAAGATTACAAAATGGTCCTTAGGTGGACTGAAAAACAAAGATCACAGTTCGACTTATTGTAAATTTGGTAATGGAATTATCTTTGTTGTTCCATTCGATGCTGCTTTTGCCAGGTCTGGATCAAGGGACATGTTAATATATTCGCCCCGACGCCACAATTGACCAAGATCATCATAATGGCGCGAAAATAAATGCCCTGACTGTCCGGTAGAAATTATATACAATGAGCTGTCCGGATCAGAAAAGTCATAAATTCCGCGATACACAGCTGCATGAACGTTCTCAAACGGATTGTATTCATTTCCAGAGCTTAATCCTCTCATTAAGGTATAATCCCCGCCTGACACAGATTGTCGTAAGTTAATTAAAAGGTTTAACAGTGGAATGTGGCCTAACGTTAAATGATCATGCATGGCTATATGAACATCTCCCCATCTGAGAGAGTTCATTTTGAGTTTATATTGCTCTCTTAGCTCTGATATCGCGTCATACAAAGCAAGCTCAGCAATTGTTTCACACTTTTCTACGGGAATACTTTGCAAAACGTCGCACCATTGAGATGCACCGTCAATATCTCTAAAAACGCGCTCAAGAAAAAGAGGTTCAAAATTGCTAAACTCTTTTGAAAGCACTCCTAGTTCATCCTGGGTCAGTCTCTGTTGAAGTTTGCGCATCCATGAATAGAAAATTAGGGGCTCTGGTAGATGTTCATTCATTTCACCATTCCATTCGGCAAGAAGCTTAAGTGCTTCAGTAACGTCTTGATCTAAAAGAGAATTTGAAGTTGACATTGGCTTATACCATAAATTGGCTCCAATGATGGGAAGTAATGATTTTGCAGGAAAACTAATTGTATCCAACTGAGATTCTATAAAACTTTCCCTGGTGTGTACTTTTCTAGAATCCATCAAGCGTGTCAATCTCGCAATTCTTTGAGTATCTCCCCAATCATATGAAATATGATTTGGAAATAATTCATCTAAGATTTTGTTATTAGTATTCGCTATTAACCCGATTTCAGGGTTAATAATCCGTGGATTAGTATCATAGGATTGATATCCTCTCCATCTATTTTCTTCTTTATAGCCAAAGCTTGGTAAGCGTCCTTGAGTGTTATGATCAATTCCCCGTTTTGGAAGTTTTCCTGCTAATTGCAGAGCTACGTTTTCTTTATCAATAAGTGTATAATTCAATGATGGCGCAACGTGCCCCTCCAAGACATTTAACGCGGTCTTGATGTTTTTTGAGTAAGTTAGGTTTATTAATGCCGTCATGGATGTATCTTGTGGTGTAAGCATAGTCCAGCTAATCGCCATTTCGTGATTAGGAGGTGTTATGTCTGAGATTTGTGATGTTACCTTATCCAGGACGGGGCCATTTTCACTCCATTTTAACTGGATTTTTTTTGAATTGGCGCCTTTAATTTTGATGACTGTTTCTTCACTTCTAAATGTTTTCCAGCCATCGAGAGACTTGTACTTTTCATCATCATTTTGATTTATTTCCTCTGCGTATAGATCCTGATCATCTGCATATGATGCGGATATGCCCCATCCAATGTGAGGCGATCGTCCGGCAATCACAGTAGGTATTCCAGGTATTGTTCCACCTATAATCCCTCCGCTCGATAATTCCAAATGAGCTAAGTAAAATTGACTAGGCACACTTAATTTAAAATGTGGATCATTTGCTAGCAAAGTGCCTTCGGTGGCTGTTCTAAAATTATTAGCTGCAAAAGAATTTGATGCTCCTGCTAATCTATTATTAACAAAGCCATTAAAAAAATCCAATTTTGGTTGATATTTTTTTGACCTAATTAAATTATCTGCATCAAGCAGACTTATAACCTCACTCGTCATTTCGTTTTTAAACTCTGGGGAGTCTGGGAGAATATCTATTACTCTTTTTGGGTCTGGAAGAGTTATCAAAGTCCTAGCTCTTAGAATCTCTTTTGCATAGTGACTACTTGAATTAACGGCAAACAACTTCAAAATCGCTATACTATCGGCTGGATGCCAAGAGGCCAACGGTATGTTATATATAAGTAGCTCGGGCGCACCTCGACCAAGAGACTTTAAGTTTATCTCTAGAAACCTTGCATTTATTCCAGCTGCGTATGCCTCCAAAGCTCTTTTGGTTCTGTCGTCCTGTACATCAACTGATTTTTGGGCCTGTGAGTATATATCTAATCGTCTCATAAAAATATCTAAAGGAAGCGCTTGCTTTCCAAAAATTTCAGATAGCCGACCCTGTGCTGTCAAACGTTTAACGACTAATTGCCAGAGCCTATCTTGAGCATGAGCATAGCCAAGACCAAAATATATGTCAGCATCATTGTCACCATAGATATGAGGGACGTTTGCAGTGTCTCGAACGATCTCAATTGGTGAAATTAGACCGGGCAATTCCACTGTTTTATTATAATCTGGGATTGACCTAAGAACGATATAATAAACGACCAGCATCACAATTAACGATAAAATTAATGATCCACTTATTATTCTAAATATCCATTGTAGAACTTTTGCCATTTTTTCCTCTTGACGGCCTAATGGCTATTGAAACCCGATGAAATGTAAACCAAAGTTATCAAAACCAGAAAAAGAAGGGAAATGCTATGACAAAAATTGCTTTTTTAGGCTTAGGAGTGATGGGATATCCCATGGCAGGTCATCTAGCAAATGCTGGGTATGATATAACTGTCTATAACAGAACCAATTCAAAAGCAAAAAAATGGATTGCAAAATTTCCTGGCAACATGGA
>Ga0228671_1000667_pt1 | contig 10772 bp, 9 predicted proteins | sample 89DmetaG_FD_183013 | JGI IMG/M metagenome (GOLD analysis project Ga0228671, IMG submission 183013) | Seawater microbial communities from Monterey Bay, California, United States - 89D | ecosystem: Environmental > Aquatic > Marine > Coastal | place: USA: California | collected 2016-11-05 | reverse complement strand
CAACAGCTTTCTATCTATAGAGGAGCTCTGTGCGCCGAATGTGCATTTTTATATCGCGCGCCGAGGCGCCAGGGTGCTTGGCACCGGTGCCCTGGCGGTGAAACTCGGCTATGGGGAAATCAAATCCATGTTCGTAGACCCTAATGCCCGCGGACAAGGGGTGGCCGATGCCCTTTTACGGGCGCTGCACGATCTAGCCCGCGAACTGGAGCTTGGCGACATCAAACTTGAAACCGGGAATTCTTTGCACGCTGCCCTGCGCCTCTACAGGCGGCACGGCTTCACAGCCTGCGGGCCATTTGGCGATTATATCGCCAATGACAGCAGCATATTTATGACCAAAACCCTATGAACTTAAGAGGCGTCTTGACGGGCTTTCACAGCCGCTTTCATCCGCGCCAGAAGCTCGGCCTTCCCTTCGCTTTTGCCAAAGGGATTTTTACGGCTCCCTTTCGCATTATGCTCGCTGTGCCGCGGCTTGTTGCTGCCTTTCTTAATGGCACCGGCGTCTTTATAATCCATAGTCCATCCTTTAAATCGGCCCCAGGCCTCAGCCCTGCTGATGCCCCATTCGCTGGCCTTGAGCAAGACGGAACCGCATAATGCATCTTTTGGCCGCCGCCGCCGGATCTGTAGACGAGGGCCAAGAGCCCGTTGACCTCGGTCAAAGCCCAGCGGATATCGTGTTCATCTCTGCGGCCGATACTGAACTGGCCGCCCTGGCGACGGCACGTTCAGAAATGGCGCAGCCCCCCGAATTGCGTCTGGCGAGCATGATGCACCTGCAACATCCGATGTCCGTTGATTTGCATATTGACGCCTGCGCGTCCAAGGCAAAATTGGTGGTGGCTCGGGTGCTTGGAGGCGCGAGCTATTGGAAATACGGCTTCGAACAATATGCCGCGCGCCTGGCCGATGCGGGCGTGGCCTTCGCTGCCCTTCCCGGCGATGACAAACCCGATCCTGATCTGCGCTTATTTTCGACGGTCTCTGATCAAGACTATGATGCGCTTTGGGCCTATCTGGTGGAAGGCGGGCCAAAAAATGCGGTCAACTTTCTGAGCTATTGCCAATATATGATCGCCCAAGCCCCCGCGCCACAAGCGGCCGAACCGCTGCTGCGTGCCGGGGTCTATTGGCCGGGCGATGGCATTTCCGATCTCAGTGCCGCTCAGGCCCATTGGACACAGGACGCGCCCATCGTTCCCGTGATCTTTTATCGCGCCTTGGTGCAGGGGGCCGGGCTCAACCCGATCAACCGGATGGTCAAAGCCCTGCGACTGGCCGGGCTGAACCCCCTGCCAATCTTTGTCGCGTCCCTCAAAGATCCGATCTCTGTGGCCACTTTGGATCAACTTTTTCAAGCGGCCCCGCCTGCGGTGATCTTGAACTGCACCTCATTTGCCGTTGGCAACCCACATGGGGACAGCAGTCCAAATAACCCGCTCACCGCCGTCTCAGCCCGCCAAGCGCCCGTGCTACAAGTGGCCCTGGCGGCCAGCACTGAGGCCAGTTGGGAGGAAGGCCTCAATGGGCTCTCTGCCCGCGATATCGCGATGAATGTGGCCCTGCCGGAAGTAGATGGCCGCATTCTGTCACGCGCAATCAGCTTTAAGGGCGAGGCCTTTTTCGATGTGGCGACCGAATGTCCGATTGCAACCTATAAAGCGCGCGGAGATCGCGTCACCTTTGTTGCGGCCCTCGCGGCCAATTGGGCCAGCCTGCGCAGAACCGCGCCGGCACAGCGCCAAGTCGCGCTCATTTTGGCCAATTACCCCAATAAAGATGGCCGCTTGGCCAATGGGGTGGGGCTCGATACACCTGCCTCTGCAGTTCATGCGCTCGCCCTGCTGCAACAGGCTGGCTATGGCGTCAAAAATGCGCCCGAGACCAGCGCTGAATTGATGGAACAGATCATGGCCGGGCCGACCAATTGGCTCACCGATCGCGCCACGCGCACAGGTGGTGTGCTATTGCCGATTGCCGATTACATGGCTCACTATCAGACCCTGCCCTATGGGCTGCGCGCGCAGCTTGAAGAGCGTTGGGGCGCACCTGAAAGTGATCCATTCCTTGACCCAAACGATGGTGGGTTCAAGCTGTCAATTCTGCGCTTCGGCAAGGTCACTTTGGGCCTGCAACCTGCGCGCGGGTATAATATTGATCCGGTGGAAACCTATCATTCGCCTGATCTTATCCCGCCGCATAACTATTTGGCCTTCTATTTCTGGATTCGCCATCACCAGAAAGCACAAGCAACTGTACATATGGGCAAGCATGGCAATCTGGAATGGCTGCCGGGCAAGGCCTTGGCCCTGAGTGACAGCTGCCTGCCCGAGGCAATTTTGGGGCCGATGCCGCATGTCTATCCCTTCATCGTCAATGACCCCGGCGAAGGCACCCAGGCCAAGCGGCGTGCGCAGGCGGTGATCATAGATCATCTCACGCCACCCCTCACCCGGGCGGAAACCTATGGCCCGCTGCGCGACCTCGAAGCTTTGGTTGATGAGTACTATGAAGCCGCTGGCATAGATCCTCGCCGCATTGAACACCTCAGACGCGAAATCCTCACGCTCACCGCCACCAGCGGCTTGGACAAAGATATCGGGTTTGAAGGCCATGAAACAGGAGATCTGGCCAAGCTTGACGCCTATCTGTGCGAGCTGAAAGAGGCGCAAATTCGTGACGGGTTGCATATTTTTGGCCAGACCCCTGAAGGGGTGCAACTGCGTGATCTGACCATCGCCCTGGCACGCATTCCCCGTGGCTCTGGCCAGGGTGCGGATGCTTCCTTACTGAGGGCCATGGCCGGCGATCTGGCATTGGGGTTTGACCCGCTGGATTGTGATCTCGCCGCACCCTGGAGCGGCGATAAGCCCGCTCCCCTGTCTGACATCACTGCGGAGCGCTGGCGCTCTACCGGCGATACGGTTGAGCGGCTGGAGCTGTTGGCACAGGCTCTCATAGACGGCACGCACGACGCGCCTGGCCGCCAATCGGCGCAGGTTATAGCTCATATTCGCCAGAATATTTCTCCCAACGTGGCGGCTTGCGGCCCAATGGAGGCGCAAGGATTGCTGACAGCCCTTGATGGGAAATTCGTCCCCCCCGCCCCCTCAGGCGCGCCGACGCGCGGGCGGCTGGATGTCTTGCCCACGGGGCGAAATTTCTATTCTGTTGACAGCCGCGCCGTACCCACACCCACCGCCTGGGCCTTGGGCTGGAAATCGGCCAATCTGCTCATCGACAAACACCTACAGGACCACGGTGACTGGCCGCGGGCGCTGCTGCTAACGGCTTGGGGCACGGCCAATATGCGCACAGGCGGTGATGATATCGCACAATGTCTGGCGCTCATGGGCGTAAAACCAAAATGGGACAGTGCCAATCGCAGAGTCACCGGTTTTGAGGTGATCCCGGCCAGTACCCTCGGGCGTCCGAGGGTGGATGTCACATTGCGCATTTCTGGATTTTTCCGCGATGCGTTTCCCGGCTTGATAGACCTTGTGGACAGCGCTGTACGGGCGGTTCTGGCCCTTGACGAGCCAGAGGATGTCAATCCGGCCAAAAGCAATGGCGCGGGCGCAAGGGTTTATGGCTCCAAACCCGGTGCCTATGGGGCGGGGTTGCAGGCTTTGATTGACGAGCGCATCTGGGACAGTCAAGCAGATTTCGGTAAGGCCTATTTGGAATGGGGCAGCTATGCTTATGGCAAAGGTCGCCAAGGTGCGCGCGACCGCAGTGGTTTTGAAACGCGCTTAGGTCAAGTCGACGCGATCGTGCAAAACCAAGACAACCGCGAGCATGATTTGCTCGACAGCGATGATTACTACCAATTCGAGGGCGGCGCGGCTGCGGCGGTGCAAAGCCTGCAAGGGCAAGCCAGACCAATTTATCACAATGACCACTCCCGCCCGGAACGACCCCTCATCCGCAGCTTAGATGATGAGATGGCGCGCGTGATCCGGTCGCGCGTTCTCAATCCCAAATGGATAGATGGTGTGAAACGCCACGGGTATAAGGGCGCCTTTGAGATTGCCGCAACGGTCGATTACATGTTCGCTTTCGCCGCAACCACCGGCGCGGTCAAATCTCACCATTTTGACGCGATCGAAGCGGCCTTTTTGGAAGATGACGATACCCGCGACTTCATCGCTGAGGCCAATGCCCCTGCCCTGCGCGAGATTGCACAGCGCCTACAAGAGGCGATTGATCGTGATCTGTGGCAACCGCGGTCAAACTCGGCGCAAGCGCGCATCGCCGGGCTGCTCTAACAAGACGGCTCCGAGCCACCCGTCCATTGATCCAAAACATAGCGCGCGGTTATCAGGTCTAAATGCGCGCCACCGCCGTTTTTGAATACTGTGATATCACCCGGCCCGGCCCGAAAGGCATCCATATCATAGAAATCGGCCTGCAGATGGCTGCGGTCAATTGCGCCGCTGTCCAGAGGAATTTTCAGCTCGCCAATATGGCCCAATGTGGTGTCATAGCTGTCAACGAAGAGCTTAGATTTTTGCAAAGCTGCATCATCCGCCTCACGCATATCCGGTCGGTAGGCCCCGATCATATTGAGGTGTTGTCCAGGCCTCAGCCAGTCGCCTTGAATGATCGGCGCTGTGGTCATGGTGCAGGTTAAGATAATATCAGCCGCCGCAACGGCGCTTTGCAGATCACTCGCCACCTGGGCACCTGTTTCTTGTGCAAAAACCTCCGCAGCCTTCGGGCTCCGGTTCCAGATGCTAAAACGGGCCTCAGGAAACCCAGCGCCAAAGGCCTCCACCAATGAGCGCCCCACGGTGCCCGCGCCGACAATCAATATCTCCCGCGCCCCCGCCGGGGCCAGTGCCAGAGCCGCCACCAAACTGTCGCCGGCGGTTTTCCATTTGGTGATCAGGTGAAAATCAATCACCGCCGCAAGCGCGCCTGTGGCATCATCAAACAACATGACCCCGCCGCCGATCATCGGCTGGCCGGCTGTGCGGTTACCAGGGAAAACTGTGGCGGTCTTGGTCAAGAGCCCCATGCCATCAATCCAAGCAGAACGGCTCAAAAGCGTGTCGGATCCGCGATATAAAAACAGATCTTCGATCTTTGCCTTTGGCACCTGATGCCCTGCCTTCAAAGCGGCGACCAAATCTAACCAGTTCAGACGCTCCTGGCCCACCTCGAAAGAAATCAACGCAGGGGTCACTGGGCCTGCTCCGGGGTCAACAGCCCAGCGGCCACCAAACACTCGGCCCATCCCTGCGGGTGGATAAAGTGATGGGTTTGCCAACCGCGGCGCGCGGCCATGGCGATATTGTCAGCGCGGTCATCGGCAAAGAGCAACCGATCGGGCTCTAGCCCGCAATCTTGTTCCAACATTTGATAAATCATCGGATCGGGTTTGATGACCCGCATACGGCCCGAGACATATTCGCGATCAAACTCAGCCAGAAAGTCATAATGGCTTTGCGCATAGGCAAAGCTTTCCACGCCAAAATTTGTCAATGTAAAGACCGGTACAGCCGCAGATTTGAGCGCCCGCAATAAGCGCACAGAATGATCAATCGGCGGGGCCGCCAGCTCTATCCAATTGTCGTACCAGTCGCGAATTTCCTCTCGCCAGGCGGGATAGGCCTCTGCCGTGGCATAGATCACATCTTTAAACCCTTCGCCCAAATCAATGCGATCATTCATCCCATGCAGATCCACATCGGCAAACATCGCTTTGCGCCGCTCAGGGCCGATGGTACGGTCGAAATAGCGCTCCGGATGCCATTCCAGCAACACGTTTCCAATATCAAAAACAACGGCCTCGACGGTCATAATACATCCTCGCTTTGCAGTAGTGCTAACGTGGAGAATTGGGCGGCGCAACCCTTGGGCGGGCATTCACCCGCTCGCGCCAGACTGTGACAAAACCCGAAACCAAGACAAGGCCCATCCCGGCCCACTCATAAGAATCTGGCCATTCCGCAAAGAGCAGATATCCAAATGCGGTGGCATAGATCAAACTTGTATACTCGAAAGGAGCCACAAGCGCCGCCTCTGCCACCCGGTAGGCCTGGCTAATCGCCGCGCCGCCAAAGGTGACGCCGATGCCAATAAACACCATGATAGAGAAATCCGTCCAACTCGGCCATTGCCAAGCGCGCAGCAGAAATTCGACCGAGCGATGCCCGCCGCCAGCAAAGCCACCCTGCCCAAGGGTCAGCCCGATCACTGTGGTGACCACCAAAAATACCAAAGGGACATAGAAGGTCAGCGAAATCAGAGACTCCGTCGGACCGATCTTGCGGGTTAAAATATGAAAGCTTGCGTAGCACAGCGCCGCAAGGGCAGGAAGTATCGATGTGAAGGTAAAAGCCTCTGTGCCCGGCCGCACGATGAGCAAGACCCCAATGAGCCCAACCGCCACCGCCAACCAGCGCCATTTACCCACGGTCTCCCCGAGGAAAATAACCGAGAAGATCGTGATTAAGAACGGTGCGATGAAGAAGATCGCCACAACAATCGCCAAGGGCAAATCCGCCAATGCCATATAGAAAAACAGATTGGCCGCGACCACGAAGAGCGCGCGAATGAGATGCAGCCCTGGCCTGCGCGTGCGCAGCGCGCCATATCCGCCGGTCAAGGGAATAATAACAATCGCCAGGAGCAACACACCGGTCAGAGAACGGGTGAACACAATTTGATGCAGCGCGTAGCCATCGGACAAAAATTTGATCAACATGTCATTGACCGAAAATGTCAAAGACGCGAGAAGTGCCCAAATCGCACCAATTGGCGTTTTCGTTTGTCTCATCGCTCATCGTTACACCGAGTTTGCGCATAGGTCTGGCTCAAATACGACCCATCCAGTGACGCGAAATGCCTGTCAGCATTCAAGGTGCTCAGCGGCGCATAGCTTGGTCCAACGCGTTGAGAAAGCGTGAGCGGTCGGCTTTTGAAAATCCTTTGCCACCGCCCTGGCGAAAAGGATCAGCCGCGCGCAGGTCGTACATAAGGTCGCGCGTGGCCAGCGCGTTACCGATATTGGCCGGGGTCAATGCCTCGCCATTGGGTTTGAGCACCTTTGCTCCGGCCTCGACCGCTTTGGCAGCCAGGGGAATATCTGTTGTGATCACGATGTCACCGGGCCCTGCCCGCTCGGCGATCCACATATCGGCGATATCGGGCCCGGCGTCCACGACCACCAATTCAACCAGCGGGTTGGCAGAGGGGCGTATACCGCCATTACAGACAAGTTTGACGGCCACCTTGTAACGGGTCGCCACCTGCTCCACCTCCGCCTTCACTGGGCAGGCATCCGCATCCACATAAATCACGCGCTCTGCCCTTTGGCGACTTTCAACTCTTCCGGAATGGGCATGCGGTTGAACGCATCCAGCCCGGCAATTTTATAGGCTTCCGCCAATGTCGGATAATTGAAGGTATTTTGCACAAAGTAATCAACAGTGCCTTTCAGGTTCAGCACCGCTTGCGCGATATGGATCAGCTCTGTCGCGCCCTCGCCAACGATTTGCACCCCCAGAACCCGGCGGGTTTTGAGCGAAAACAACATTTTCAACATACCATGCTCGAGCCCCATGATATGCCCGCGCGAGGTTTCCCGGAAGCGCGCGATGCCAACTTCATAAGGAATGCCGCGCGATTGGGTTTCCTCCTCGCTCATGCCACAGGTCGAAATCTCCGGCACAGAATAGATCCCATAGGGAAACCACGGGCTTTCCGGCAGGCTTGGGGTGTCCAGCGCATGACAGGCCGCCACGCGCCCCTGTTGCAAACTGGTTGAGGCCAATGACGGGTGACCAATCACGTCCCCCACCGCATAAATATGCGGCACATCGGTTTGATAGCTCTTACGATCCACACTCAACCGCCCTCGATGGTCGGTCTTGAGCCCAGCGGCTTGCAGGCCCAAACTCTGCGTCGCGCCCATGCGCCCGGCTGCAAAGAGCAGCATTTCTCCGCGCACATGACGCCCATTTTCGAGCGCAATTTCCACATGGCTGTCGCAGTCTTCGATCTTAGCCACCGCTGAACCAAGTCGCAGATCAACACCGTTTTCGCGGATCTCATGGGTAAACTCCTGGATCAACGTTTTATCGATGAAATCCAAGAAAGTCTCCCTTGGCTCAATCAAGGTCACTTTCACGTCCAGAGCAGAAAACATCGTGGCATATTCTACACCGATCACCCCGGCGCCAATGACAACTAAAGACCGCGGAATTTGCGACATTTCCAAAAACTCGTCACTGTCCAAAATCGTGGTGCCATTGAAAGGAACGTTGTCAGGGCGATAGGTATAGGTGCCTGTGGCAATTAGAAAATGCGCCGCAGAAACAGTGGTGACTTCGCCATTATCGGCGGTGACTTCGACCTCAGATGGGCTGATGATCCGGGCCACGCCGCTCATGGTATCCACATGATTTCGGTTGAATTGATGTTCCAGCACATCCACCTCATAATCGAGGGTCTTATGCAGGCGCATCTTGAGATCATCCGCGCCAATTTCATCTTTCACGCGATAGGATCGACCATAAAAACTTCTCTCGCGCCATCCTGAAAGATTGAGCACTGTCTCACGCAGGGTTTTGGAGGGAATAGTGCCCGTGTGCACCGAGACACCCCCGAAACGGTCCTGGCGATCAATCACCAAAACCCGCCGCTTGAGCTTGCCCGCCTGTATCGCCGCCGCCCGGCCACCCGGGCCCGAACCAATAATCACCAAATCATATTGCATCATAGGTCACTCCGCATAGAGCGCTTCGGCATGGAAAGTGACGTGATCTTCCATAAAACTCGACACGAAAAAATAGGAGTGATCATAGCCGTTTTGCATCCGAAAATGCCCTTCTTGGCGACGCTTGGCCATGGCAAAGGCAAGGGATTCGGGTTTGAGGAGCTCCAAAAACTGATCTTGCGTGCCTGTGTCGATCAGCACAGGCCCGTCAAAACCAACCTCCTGCATTTGATGGCTGGCATCATGGGGCTTCCAGCGGCTTTCATCATCACCCAAATAACTGGTAAGCTGCTTTCGCCCCCAATCTGAACCCATGGGATTGCAAATGGGAGAAAAGGCCGAAACGCTGCGGTATTGGCCCGGTCTGCCCATGGCCAGGGTCAGCGCCCCATGTCCCCCCATGGAATGGCCCATGATAGATTGGCGGTCCAAATCAACCGCAAATTCGCGCCCCAGCAGAGCCGGGAGCTCTTCGGCGATATAGTCCCACATGTGAAAATGCGCGTCCCAAGGCTTTTGTGTGGCGTTGACATAAAAGCCAGCGCCCTGCCCAAGGTCATAGGCCGCGTCATCAGCAACATCTGCGCCGCGCGGGGATGTGTCCGGGAAGACCAAAGCAATTCCCTCTTGCGCCGCCCAAGCCTGCGCGCCTGCTTTGGTCATCGCGTTTTCATGGGTGCAGGTCAGGCCTGACAAATACCACAGCACGGGCACCGGACCCATCTTGGTCTCTTCGGGCATAAACAGACCAAAGGTCATCTCGCCCCCACAGCTGTCCGACGCATGGGCATAAACGCCTTGCGTTCCACCGAAACACGCGTTCTCAGATTTGATTTCCATGGAAAACCCCTTTGCAAATGTCACTTGGTGAAAACTCAATTCTCTGCGGTTTGCAAGGGCCAAGCCCCCCGATCGCAACATAGAACAGCTCAAGGCGGAGATTAACTATACAGCGCGCTGACCCAAGCAATGACCAAAGACACAGTCACCACCGAGGCAACCGTAGATAGAAAGATGGACGCCGAGACCCGCTGCGGCGCAACCTCATAATGCGTTGCCAGTATAAAGATATTGCCCGCAACAGGCAAAGCCGTGGCCGCAATCAAAACCGCAGCAGGATAGGGGGCGACCGGAAAAACAAGGAGCGCCGCAATCGCCACCGCCGCCGGGTGTAAGACCAATTTACAAAAGGCCAACCAACTGGCCACAGAGATCCGCTCAGCCGATTTGCTGGCCAAAGATGCGCCAATGGCAAAGAGGGCACCGGGCGTTGCAGCCGCTCCCAAAATATCGAAAAATTCCGTCGCAGGCGTGGGCAAGCTGACCCCCGATGACGAACAGAGCAAACCCGCAGCCATGGCCATAATCATCGGATTTTTGATCAGTCCAAGCCCGACTGTGCGCAGCACTCCAAAGCTCATGCGCCCATCACGCGAGCCGACAATTAAGATCACAATCAAGCTGCCAAACACCAGCTGATCAATGGCCAGCACCAACATCACCCAGAGCACAGCCTCCGGCCCCATCAACATAGCCAACATCGGAATGCCCAAAAATCCGACATTGCCAATCGTGGCGCATTGCGCCTCCACGGCCGCCTCGGCGACATTACGCTGTCGCAGCATCGCCACGCCAGTGGCCAGAAGGTAGATCAGGACTGTGGCGGACAGATAGGCCGTAATAAAAGGAATATTGATCAAATCCGCAAAGGATAGATTGGCGGAAAACCGGATAATCATTGCCGGCAAAGCAAAATAAAACACGAATTTCGTCAGATAGGCCGTGGCCGCTTCCGGAAAAAACGCCATCCGCGCCGCACCATAGCCAAGCCCGACGATGGCAAAAAACGGCAGTGTTTTGAGAAGAACGTCAATCATCGAAGGCTACATTTCATGCGAAAAGGGCGCACAGCGCTCCCTTTCATTCTAGCTCTAATTTCACCAGGCGAAAGCCCGAAAACAGGTTGGTGCAGCCCGGTCCGCAGAATTTGACCTTAAAATTCAACCACTGCGCGGATGGATTTTCCGGCGTGCATCAGATC
>Ga0228671_1000665_pt1 | contig 10782 bp, 9 predicted proteins | sample 89DmetaG_FD_183013 | JGI IMG/M metagenome (GOLD analysis project Ga0228671, IMG submission 183013) | Seawater microbial communities from Monterey Bay, California, United States - 89D | ecosystem: Environmental > Aquatic > Marine > Coastal | place: USA: California | collected 2016-11-05 | reverse complement strand
GATGCAGTAGCTCTGTCACCAAACCATCTCCCTAGTGAGCTCGTTGGAATGGTTGTTAGAGGAAAAGAAACTGGGACTGTCAGGTGCACTAGTTACAGTATTGAGTTACCAGAGTATCCTAAAGAGGTCTCATTCTTTGGCCAACAATCCAAAAGTAAAAACATGGCAATGTAAAGCCAATCTGAACTTTAAGTACTTTATACATGAAGGGGATACAATCGACTTAATCAAAAAAATTTCTATAGTCGGCGACGAGCTGGTGATTGACTGGAATGATGGGAATAAAAGCTCACTCTTCAGCTACTGGCTCAGGGATCACTGCCAGATGCCTGAATCAAGAAACGAGAATAATGGCCAAAGACTCTTTAGTGTGAAAGACTTGCCAGTAGATGTATACATAGAGGAGGCTTATAAGGATGAAAATGGAGATGTTTGTATCCTCTTTCAGCCTGAAAATCACTTATCAGTCTTTACGCAAGATTGGCTGCTCTCCAATTGCTATGACCTCAATGATCACTTTGAAGACAGGAGCGAGAAACAAAAAAAACTCTGGCAAAAAAATAGTTTTGAGGCTGGACTTCCTTTCATTAACTATGACTCTATAGATGAGAGTGATACGCAGTTATCTGCGCTTCGGTCATTAAGAGAGATAGGGTTCTTTATTATCACAGGCACCCCATCTGTTGAAGGTCAAGTACTAAAAGTCATAAGTAAAATCGGATACACGCGTGAGACCAACTACGGGGCTCTTTTTGAGGTGAGAACTGAAGTCAATCCAAACAATCTTGCTTATACGAATCTAGGGCTTGGGTCCCACACTGATAATCCATACCGAGACCCTGTCCCAACGGTGCAGCTGCTGCATTGTCTAGAGAGCTCAACCGAGGGCGGTGATTCGATCTTGGTTGATGGATTCAAAGCAGCCTCAATTCTTCGTGATGAAAGTAAAGAGAACTTTCTGACTTTGACAAGTAGCTGGATTAATTATCGGTTTACTGATTCTAAGACTGATCTTCGCTCAAGGGTGCCAATGATAGAGCTAAACGACAACAATGAAATCATTAAGGTCAGATACAACAACCGTTCTATTGATACAATTAAAGTTCCAAAAGATAAAATGAGATCTTTTTATAAGGCTTATCGTCACTGGAGTGAGGTCATTGAGAGAGACGAGTTGAAGATTCAGTTCAGGCTCACTGAGGGCGACTTAATGCTTTTTGATAACACTCGAGTTATGCACGCCAGAACTAAGTTTTCAAAAACTGGTAAGCGTCACCTTCAAGGAGCCTATAGTGATTTAGATGGACTTTATAGTCTACTAAATACATTAGAAGGAAAAAATAAATGAATCAGATTACTTCGAAAAATGTTGTAGACCTTATTGAAGATATTTTTCTAAGGCGAGGCGCTGAATCATACCTTGGTGAAAAGGTCACGATGGCACAGCATATGCTTCAAACAGCCCAATGCGCTGAAAAGGCTGGCGCTGATAGTGCTCAAATAGTGGCAGCTCTTCTTCATGATATAGGTCATTACAAAAACGAAATTCCTGAGTCATCTTTGGCAAAGGGAGTGAACAACTTTCATGAGGAGGCGGGCGCTAATTTTCTTGAGGAGTATTTCCCAGCATCCGTTGTCGAACCGATTCGTCAGCATGTTGCAGCAAAACGTTATTTGTGTGCAGTTAAAGCAGATTATTTTGAGCGCTTGTCACCTGCATCGGTCCACACTCTAAACCTACAGGGAGGCCCAATGACTGATAACGAAATCAAGAAATTTGAAAAGAACCATTATTTGGCTCAATGTATCAATCTTCGTTACTGGGATGACGAAGCAAAAGATCCTAAACGAAAAAACCGACCATTCAGTTATTACAAACCAATACTTGAATCCTTAGTGAGTCAATAGCTATGTTGAAACATGAGAGACATCATCATTAGGTGAGTATATATCCAAAATATTCCAGTGTCCTGTGGTTGGAGTTGGGTTGTTGATCATAGCTACATCAATTACGGTCGGCTTACCTTCTTGTATTGAGGCTTTGAGAGCTGGCAGAAGCTCATCTGCTGAAGAAATTCGGATGCCCTTTGCACCATAAGCCTTAGCTATATCTGAATAATTAGGACTCATTTCAGAGTTCCCAACTTCACCAGGAAACACTGTTCCGTAGGTTACACCATAATGCGCTTTTTGAAGCCCTGCAATGGTTCCAAAAGCGTTGTTGTTCATGACAATCCAAATGATACTTAGGTCTCTCTCGACTGCAGTTGCAAGCATTGCAGGGTTTTGTCCAAACCCGCCATCCCCCACTAGAGAGATGACAACTCGATCAGGATTCGCAATCTTCGCTCCTATCGCTGCTGGAGGTCCAAAACCCATCGTTGCAAAGCCCCCTGGAGTCAAAATACTCCCTGGTGTTAGTATATCAAACTGCTGGCCAACACCATTTTTATTCCATCCAACATCAGTTGTTATGATTGCATCATTTGGAAGAGCTAGCCTCGTATCAGCAAGAATCCGTTCTGGCATCATTGGGAATGCATCACTTGAGGCCATTTCTTCGTTACTCTTTTTAAAGTTTTCTCTGAAAGACTTAATTCTGTTTCTAACCTCTGGCCTATCAATTCCATTTGGATACAACTCTTTAGCAACTCTAGTTAAAACAGTTAAAGCAGACCTTGCATCTGCAATTACACCAACTTCGGTGGGGTAATTACGACTAATCTCAGAGGGCTCGATGTCAATATGTATTAACTTAGTTTCAGGAATATTAAAGGTGTAACCCGGGTACCATGAAGAGCTGTCTGCTTCCTTAAATCGAGTTCCAATGGCGAGAATAGTGTCTGCATTTAGGCAAGATTGATTGACAAGTTCGGTTCCCCAAAAACCTGTCATTCCGAGAACAAATGGATTACTATCTGATAAAGCACCTTTTCCCATTAGGCTGTGAGCAACAGGAATTTGAAGATGATTGACAAATTCCTCTAGCTCACTTGATGCTCTCGCTAAAAGAATTCCACCACCAACATACAAAACAGGGTCATTAGAATTAGCAATTGAAGAAACAATCTTTTTGGCGGTTTCATCATCAAGACTAGGTTTAATCAAAGTGTCAGTATTAAGAGAATTTTTTTGAAACAGATTTGAGTCAATCTCTTTTGAGAAAATATCCATCGGTACATTAACTAAAACTGGGCCCGGTTGACCACTCTCAGCAAGCTGAAAGGCTTTCTCAATAATCTCAGGCATTAGTTCAGCACTATCAACTCTCCACGCCCTTTTGACGAAGGGTCTATATATTTCATACTGAGAGGCGTCTGAGTGAAGGTTAACCTCCTGGTGTGGATGCTTTCCATAGTAGTGCGTCGGAATATCACCCGCAATAACAACCATGGGAGTGCAGTCAAGTGCCGCATTGGCTACACCTGTTGCACAGTTCGTAAGGCCTGGACTGAGATGAGATAAAACCACAGAGGCTCTCCCAGTGACCCTAGCATAAGCATCAGCTGCATGAGAAGCAATCTGCTCATGACGAACAGTTACAAAATCAATTGGGCTTTTATCTAAGGCTGACAATACTGCAATGTTAGTATGACCGCACAGTCCAAAGATATGTTCTACCTTTCGCTCTTCAAGGTAAGCAACGAGAAGCTCTGCAACTGTTTTAAGGGTTATCGAATTAGTCTTTTTTTTCATCTTACAAACCTTATGTATTGAAAAATTCACCAAACAGCTCTTCTTCAGAAGGGCGATCTTCTTTGATAGGCGTGCTGACCCATGTGTAATTCATGAGGTGCTTTAGAGTAACATTTTCGTTGGTGATATTGCCGCCCCATATGCCACAACCTAGACTAGAAGTCATGGGCATTCCATTTGTAAATGATCCGGCATTTGATTTTGATTGAGACTGACGAACCATCATCCTGCTAACAGGTGCAACCCTTGCTAAGGCATCGATGTTTGTATTGTCATGAGAATAAATTCCGCAAGAGTGCCCCTTACCTCCTGTCTCATAAATCTCTTTAACCATATCGAGAGCCTGATCAAATTCTTCGAAGTGGTAAAGAGACATTAATGTAGTCAATTTCTCTTTTGAAAATTTGTACTGTGCACCAATTTTTCCCTGGTTTTCAACCATTAAAAATTTACAATTTTCAGCTACTTTAAATCCCGCTACTTCAGCTAATTTTTGAGGTTTGCAAGCTATAGTTTCAAAAGTACGATGACCTTCCTCATCCCACATTATTTTTTCAAGCATTACCTTTTCTTGTTCGCTGCAGAGGTAGCCTCCTTCATGAGTTAGAGCGTTGACCATTGCCTTGTATATTGATGACTGGATAATAATATTGCCATCCGCAGAGCAGCCAGAGCCAAAGTCAGAAGTTTTTGAGATGCGAGTATTTTTTGCAGCAATCTCTATATCGGCTGACTCATCAATCACCATAGTTGAATTACCCGCTCCGACTCCATAGGCAGGTTTGCCAGAGCTATAAGCTGCCCTTACCATGGGCTGGCCTCCAGTAGCAAGTGTTAGATCACAGCTCTTCATTAAGTATTGAGTTGCTGGGACTGAGGGCTCAGAAATGACCTGAAATAGATCTTCAGGCGCACCAATTTTTTTGCAAGCCTCTCTCATGAGTTCAACCATCTCTCGGGTAGTGTTTTTGGTTCTTGGATGGGGAGAAAATATGACAGCATTTCTTGCCTTTGCTGAGTAAACTCCAGTAACTGGAGGAGTAAGAGCGGGATTTGTCATGGGAATAAGAGAGGCGATAACACCTGCAGGCTTTGCGTACTTAAGAATTCCTTTTTCAGGAATTTCTTCGACTAATCCAGTACTTTTTTGCCTCAAAGCATCTCTAAGAACGCCATGAATTTTAAACCTTTTTGCTGGTCGACCGTCCCTGTCTCCTACCTTGCTCTCGTCAACACCCATTTGTGCAAGGCGGGTAAAGTTTTTTTCGTTTGAGGTGTGCCAGCCAATCGATTGACAAAGTCTATCGAGTTGATCTTGGCTATAATTCTCAATTTCAGCCATAGCAACTCTTGCTTTATTCACCATTTCATCAATCATTGCAATGGTTTCTGAGCTTAGTTCACGATTTTTAATCATCAGGTTAAGAAGTAGTTATTTTGTCGGTTAAGTTTTCAAATGTTTTTTTAGTGGACTGAAGACACCTTCTTGCATGCTCTTCAAAGCCCAGTTCGGCAACTCTATTTTTATTAGGAAGTTCAATGCAATAATCTAATGGTGGAAGCCTCTGCAAAATGTCCAAAAAATCGATACAACCCTCACCAGGATATAATCTTGCATGCCTCGCAATATCAATCATTCCTTGGTGGTAGTCTGGAATGCCTGGCGCTACATCACATACTTGAATAAACTTAAACCATTCTGGCGGTAGATCATCAAGCTCGCTAGAATTGACTCGTGACATATGCATATAAAGCGTGTCAATTAATATTCCACCGTTGGATTGATTTGCCTTCTCTACAATGTCAATAGCTTCTTGAAGCTTTGAGAGCCTGGAAAATGTTGGAAATTCAAGTGCAACATGAAGCTCATATTTTTTTGAAATTTCACAGATTGTACTAAACTGATCAATAATAAAGTTTTGATCATTTCTCTCTGTTGTCCACGCACTTGAAATTAAATTTTTTGCTCCAAGATTTGCCCCTAGTTCAATGACGCGTTCGTATGAGGAGATGTCATGTTTAGTGGATATGCTGGCTAGCTCAATATCATTAACTTGGACTCCTGTGATTTCAAGAGCATTTCTTGTGGCCTGAATAATATCTTTTTCAATAGGAGAATATGAAAACTCTCCTCCAGTGCCCGTAGTAATCAGACGAGGACTGACCGCATCATATCCAGTTCGAGATGCAATATAAATAAGTTCAGGTATTGAGCAACCAAGAAGAGTTAAATGTCCAAGTGAATATGTTGGTGTAAACTCATTCTGAAAGTCTGCATCATTCAAAGACATATTATCTTAAATTAATATATTATAAAATTTATTTTATCATATATTTTCAAAAAAATAATAATTTAAGCTAATAAGACTTTTGAGTTAAAGATTTACCAAATAAATAGATAATAAAACTTTAATTAGACTTATATGTTGGGAGAATACTTGGCGGCATTGGGCCTTTATTGCGACCACCCATCTGCATTTGCTCCCAACCGTGAGCCAAGATTCCTACTGATCGAGATAAGCAAAATAGCCCTCGTGATAGAGGTGCAGGAAATCCAAGTTCGCAGAAAATAACTGCAGTTGCGCCATCAATATTCATGGCAATAGGTTTATTTCCACGTTGTTTTCCGATTTCTTCCTGAACTTTTTCACCAATATCTGCAAACACTCCACTAACAACATTATTTTCAGCAGCCTCTCGCACCTTAGACATTAGTAGCGGCGCTCTTGGATCCACAGGTTTATGAAATCGATGACCAAATCCGGATACAATTTTTCCGTATTTTTCTCTCCACTTATCAAGCCCTTGGATCACAGCAATATCAATATCCTCTTTTTCCATAATCTTGGCAACATCATAATAAAGTTCTGCACATTGTTCGCCTGCACCGCCATGAACATCTCCGAGCATATTGACCCCAGTAGCCATAACATTATTAAGTCCCACTCCGCAGGTAGCAGCCATTCTTGCAGCAGCTATTGATGGCGCTTGTGGTCCATGATCCACTCCAGAGACTAGGGCACATTCGAGAAGACTTGCTTCTGCGTCTGAGGGAAGTTCTCCGCGCACCATTAGCCAAATCATTTGAGGAAATGTAACTTCACCTATAAGATTGCTTACAGGAATTCCTCTGAGGTTGATCTTTCCAGGCTCCATATCAATAATAGAGTTTTGCCACCAACCACTTAATTCTGAATTGTCTGCTTTGTTATTCATCATTTTTCTCTATTGATAAGCAGAAACATACCCGAATTTTTCAGGAAGCCAAAGCACAATGTCTGGGAAAAGAATAAGCACCATTAATGAGGAGATCAGAACTGCCATAAATATCCATGTTTCTCTGATAATCTCTCTTAAAGGAATTTTTGTTACTGCATTAATTACAAACAGTAACATACCAAATGGAGGTGTAATCAAGCCAATCATTGTGTTAATTACGGCAATGACTCCAAAATGAATTAAGTCAATTCCAAGATCTGCACAAGCTGGAATAAATAGAGGAATAATGACTAGAATGATTGTCGTTGCCTCTAGTAATGTTCCTAAGAAAAGTAATAATAAGTTAACACAAAGGATAAAAACTAAAGGGTGAATGTCAAGGCCAACGAGATAGCTCGAGAGTTGACTTGGGATGTTTTCAGAGGCAACAATATAGTTTAGAATTAGTGCTCCTGCAATAACTAGGCCAATTGTTGCAGAAGATCTTGCAGACCTGACAAAAATTTCGTATAAAGTAGAAATTTTTAAAGCTCTATAGAAAAATCCTGCAAGCAAAAGTGCATAGGTTGCTGCGACAGCAGCGGCTTCAGTAGGAGTAACGACTCCTCCGTAAATACCATAAAGAAGAATGCCGGGCATCAATAGGGCGGGGAATGCATTAAGAGTAATCTTGGGCATTTCTCTTAAACTGACTGCCTCATCTTTAGGGAAGTTTCGGATTGTAGCTATAACAAAGTTCAATGTCATTAAAATGAGCCCAATGAATAGGCCTGGAATAATTCCTGCAAGAAAAAGATAGCCTATTGACTGATCAGAGACTAGGGCATACATAACCATTGGGATTGATGGAGGTATGATTGGACCTATAGTTGCTGAGGCGGCAGTGATTGCAGCAGCATAGCCTGCTGGAAAGCGATTACCCTTCGTCATCATTTCGATAATAATTTTCCCAATACCTGCAGCATCAGCAATTGCTGATCCAGACATGCCAGAGAATATTAACGAGGCTACAACATTGACGTGTCCTAATCCACCCCTAAACCGACCCACACATGAGACACAGAATGATAGAAGACGATCAGAAATTGTTCCTGCATTCATAATATTTGCAGCAACAATAAATAATGGGACTGCAAGGATTATGAAACTGTCATATAGGCCCCAAAGAGCAGTTTCAGCTGCTAGGGCAATATCTTGACCTGCTACAATCAAATACACTATTGATGCAAGGATAGTGGAGTAGCCAATTGGAGTGCCAATACCAGCCAGAAATAAAAGTGTAGATATGCACAATGCAAACTGCAGACTCATGAGATCTCCTCGTCAGCAATTTTTGCCTGTTCATCCAGATCTTCGCCTCTTGCAACCCTGATAAAGCGAACTAAATAGATTGTAAAAGTCGCAACCATAAAGATCAGGTAAATACTGAAGACAGTTCGCATAGGAATATAAAGTATTGTGCTTTTTTTAATTCGCAAGAAATCAATCCAATCCCAGGTTGGATAGATTGAGACTGCAATACCAATCATGATAGCAAGAGAGCCAATTAATGCAAAAACTCTTCTAATATTGGGTTTAACAGCAAAGTAGAGTAAATCAAAGGTGATATGTTCATCATGCTTAACTACAAATGAGTTAGACCAGAAAACTAACCAAACCCATATGGTAAGACAAGCTTCAACTGTCCATGATATTGGATCATTGAGGATATATCTTGAGAAGATTTGAAGAATAAAGGCAATGAATAAAGCTGCTAGCATTGCTGCTGATATGCTTTCACTTATTCTTTGAAACCAATTGAATGCAGTTTTCATTACTATTTATTTTAGACGTAATATTAAAAAATCCCGTGCTTAATAAAAATTAAGCACGGGATAAAGTCTCATTAAATCTTAATAAATTAAAGCGCGTTTATTTTATCAAGAAGACCTTCTGGCCAGTTTTCTGCCCACTCAGAAGAAAGGTATGCACCTTGAACTTGCTTGCGGAATGAATCAAGATCTGGCTTATAAACATCTAATCCTTTGCTTTCAACAAATGCAACTAGAGAGGCTTCTTTCTCTTCCACTGCAGCAGTATTTGCTGCTGCTGCTGCTTCAGCAGCATTGTGAATTGTTCTCTTTTGATCATAAGTTAGATCATCCCAAACAGATTTTGAGATTGCGATGTAGTTTAAGTCAGCCAAATGCCCAGTAGCAACAATTTGTTTTGTAACTTCATAGAATTTTTTGTCAACTACAGTTGGAATTGGATTGTCTTGACCATCAACTGCTCCAGAAGCTAGTGAAGTATAAACCTCTGAGAACGCTAATGGTGTTGCATTAGCACCCAATGCATTACCTAAGAATTGCCATGCAGCAGTTCCTGGCATACGAAGGTTTACACCAGCTAAGTCAGCAGGAGTACTAACAGTCAACTCATCTTTTGATTGACGAAGGTTGACATGTCTGCTACCAAAGTAAGTTACTGCAAGAAGCTTAAGGTTTAATTCATCTTCAAATTTCTTTTTAAATGGATCCATAAGCTCATCATTAAATACTGCAACTTGATGAGCAGCATCACGATGAACATAACCAGCACTAAAAATTGAATATTCAGGGAAGAATACAGCAAGCTCTTGTGCCGAAGCCAAAGCCATTTCAAGGTTTCCTCTAGCGATTGCATCAAGTTCAGTACCCTGCTTGAACAGTGTTGAGTTCCAATGTGGCTCAAAGCTAGCAACACTAGAAACTGCTGGTCCAAAAACATTGATCATTGCCTGAGCACGAGTTCCAGTTTCAGAACCTGATGAGGCGAGTCTTAGTTGAATCTTATCGGCTGCAATAGTTTGTCCAGAAAGACCAAGCAAAAGAGCTGATGATAGAAGTGCAGTTAAAGCACCTGATTTAGATAAAAGTTTCATTTTTTTTCTCTCCGTTTTTAAAGTAAATATTGATGCAACACCAAGAATAACTTCTTGTCACACCAAAAATTTATTGTAATATCAACAACTACAATAATCTCAGTATATCATCTTTTTTCATTAATATCATATATTTTATTAAAATCTATGTAATTTTAAAAGTTTCTCCTGATTCTGCTGATTCATAGATTCCCTCCAATACCTTTAAGTTTTTAAATCCCTCTTCAGCTGAAATTAAAGGAGGCTTGTTACCTTTAATAACCGAGCAGAAATGTTCTATTTGATTCATTAATGGATCAGTCGTTATTATTGAATGTTTTGCAGAGTCAATTGGCTCCCACCAGCCACGTTTATCTTTGTTTTTCCATATTGTGAGATTAGGGACAGATAATGAGCCATGATCCCCACCAAATAGATAACAGCTCTCAGAGGTATGAGGGTAGGCGGGATTTTCATTAGCGGTTAACTCCCAGCTCCATGGAGAAACAATAGTATCTGAAACACTAATAGTGCCAACAATGTCACTATCAAACTTCAGCAAAACAGAGGCAACATCTTCATTTTCATGGCCTCGTCTAGATTTAATAGTTTGGGCTTGAACACTTACTACCTCACCACATATGTATCTCAATAAATCTATATCATGAACTAAATTAACTGAGACTGGCCCAGCACCCTTTTTTGTTCTCCAAATCGATTCATCAAAATATTCATCAGGCTTAAACAACCAGCAATTCGCATGAAATGATCTCACATCACCAATCTCACCGGAAGCAACAATTTTCTTTGCAGCTGTAATAATTGGATTATGTCTTCTATGATGACCAACAAGAACTGCAACTCCATTCTCATGAGCTGCCCTGTATATAATTTCGGCATCATTTGCTGAGGAAGCTAATGGTTTTTCAATTAATGATGGAACCCCTTTTTGAATACATTCAAGGCCATGCTCCACATGTAAGTTA
>Ga0228671_1000664_pt1 | contig 10784 bp, 9 predicted proteins | sample 89DmetaG_FD_183013 | JGI IMG/M metagenome (GOLD analysis project Ga0228671, IMG submission 183013) | Seawater microbial communities from Monterey Bay, California, United States - 89D | ecosystem: Environmental > Aquatic > Marine > Coastal | place: USA: California | collected 2016-11-05 | reverse complement strand
TGAAAAAACGGGTCGTTCCCTTTCTCTCAACCAAACCTGAAAAAGGTAAGAATACGGTAATTGTCGCTCACGATGATCCATTTGAGGCAGCCACAGGAATATATCCTGATCCACAGGGTATTTGTTATGTTTTAGAACCCAAGGGAAAGGGCAGCTTTAATATTCTTGGTTTTATGGAAGCAAGTGCCTGGTAGTTGATAAATTATCTTTTAAGTAAAATGGCTAAAATTGGGATTTTTTGGGGAAGCAGTAGTGAAATGACTGCACTTGCAAGCGATATTGTTAAAAGTGAATTAGAGTCTCACAATCATGAGGTTGAATCTTATAATGTTCGAGATGGAATCGAATCGCTTTCAAATTATAAAAACTTGATCATTGGTTGCCCGACATGGCATGTAGGTGAACTTCAAGATGATTGGGATATGCTATTTGAAGACTTTAAAAAGATTTCGTTTAATGGAGTAACGGCGGCTTTTTTTGGTGCTGGTGATCAATTTGGATATAGTTGCAACTATCTTGATGCCGTTGGGATTCTGGCTAGGGAATTTATGGAAAAAGGTGGAAGATTAGTGGGGAGATGGTCAATAGATGGGTATGAATTCGATGAATCGATTGCACTTGAAAACGATGAGTTTCTTGGACTAGCTCTTGATTATGATAATCAAGATTCTTTGTCTGAGAAAAGAATCAATTTGTGGATAAATATGATTCATTCAGAGTTTAAATAGATTAATTCTGGAGATTTTAAATTCCTGAAATAAGTCTGGTCGCATTTTTGAATCGTTGTTTTGGCTTCTCTAACCAACAAATGAAATTCCAGAAATATTAAGTTAGATTAATTTAGCTTTATCGAAAAGAGGAATCTAGGATCTTGCTTTTTTTAATGGTATTCCTTCATTAGTTGGATTATGAAACCCCTCTTTTTAGTAAGTTCAATTTTTTTAATGGTGTCTCTTACTTGTGCCTTTGAAAAAAAACCAAATATTCTTTTTATTGCGATTGATGACTTAAGACCGGAGCTTGGATGTTACGGGTCTCCAATTGCCAAGTCACCCAACTTGGACAAGTTAGCGAGGGAGGGCCGCAGGTTTGACCGGGCCTATTGCCAACAGTCGATATGCAGTCCGTCCCGTGCCAGCCTGATGACGGGTGCCCGGCCCGATGAAATTGGGGTAGTTGAAAACACTGCTTATTTTCGGGACTTGAACCCGGATATCGTGACCCTACCACAGCATTTTATAAAAAATGGTTACGAGGCAGTGTATTGCGGAAAGATTTATCACGGAAGGATGACCGATGAGAAATATTCCTGGAGTCGAAAACCGGCACATAATTTATGTCCAGTCAAAATGAAATGGTTACCGGGTGGGTATGCTTTACTTGAAAATCAGCAACTTTGGGCCACGAACAAGGAAGAGATGCTCGCAAAGTATGGCAAAGAAGGCTCAGGTGGATTAATTCATGGACCGGCCTATGAGTCCGCCGATGTTCCCGATCATGCCTACTCGGATGGATACAGTACCAGACTGGCAATCTCCACTCTGAAGGATCATAGGAATAAAAAACCGGATCAGCCCCTTTTTCTTGCTCTTGGTTTTAAGAAACCGCATCTCGATTTTGTAGCTCCTAAAAAATACTGGGATATGTATGACCGTGAGAAAATTCAATTGGCAAAGCAAACGGACGAGCCAGTTGATGGAGCACTGACCGGATTACATGCATCCTTTGAGTTGAGAACCCGCCACGGAATCCCCAAGAAAGGACCCATAGGGCCGGATTTAGCCAAAACTCTTCTGCATGGATATTACGCCTGTGTTAGTTATGTTGACGCTCAGATTGGATTGATGCTGGATGCGTTGGAAGATGAGGGAATGCGGGAGAACACTATTGTTGTGGTTTGGGGAGATCATGGCTGGCACTTGGGGGAAATGGGAATTTGGGGAAAGGCTACGAATTATGAAATTGCCACCCGGGTACCTCTAATTGTTTGGACTCCGGAAATGAAACATAGAGGAAAGGAGACTGAGGCATTAGTAGAGTTGGTGGATTTATATCCAACCCTTTGCGATTTGGCGGGCTTGTCCAAGCCGATTCATTTGGCTGGCAAGAGCCTGCTCCCATTGTTGGATAACCCGGATGTAAAAGGGAAGCAATATGCTGTGAGCCAGTTTCCTAACCCGGCACTGCGGGAATGGGCGGCAAATCCTTTATCGCCTGGGATGAGGAAGACATTTTTTGGACCCCTGATTGAAGAGGTGGAAAACCGAATTAAGAAACAACAGGGAAAACGGTGGGACCGGGAACTTTTTGAAAATCATTTGATGGGCTACACTATTCGTTCAGACAGGTATCGTATGGTTGCCTGGTTGGATTACCGGGATGTTGAGGCAGAGCCTTTCTATGTTGAATTATATGATCATAGAAAAGACCCAACGGAGACACAAAATATTGCACATAAACTTCCTTCCAAAGCACAGGAGTTGTTGAAAAAATTACGAGATAGTGGGATTGGAGAAAGGGAGTGAAATTGATGAAATTAAAAATATTTTATATTTTTTTAACAGGATTCTTTTTTATACATGGGGGCGAGAGGCCCAATATCGTTTTGATCCTAGCCGACGACATGGGTTATTCCGATCTCGGTTGTTATGGCGGAGAGATCATGACGCCCAACCTGGATCGCCTGGCCAAAAACGGAATTCGCTATACCCAAGCATACAATACATCGAAGTGTTGGACTACACGGATCAGTCTGCTGACCGGTTTGTATCACCACCGGAGTGATCGGAACTTTACGAACACCGCCCTGATCGGGGAAATTCTAAAACCTGCTGGGTACCGAACTTGGTGGTCGGGTAAGCATCATGCCGGTTTTAATCCATACGATCGTAGTTTCGATCATTTTTTTGGATTTCTTGGTGGGGCGATTAACTTTTGGAATCCGGGTGACCGGGCAAGAGAAGGAGAGCATAAGCCGGGGTGGAGAGCAGTGTATTCCTGGGCTTTTGATGAGAAATTGGTCAAGCCTTACCTTCCGGATAAAGATTTTTTTGCCACCGATACCTTTACGGACTGGAGCCTAAACTGGTTGGATGAAAAAGAGGATACGAATGAGCCGTTCTTTTTGTTTCTGTCTTATAATGCACCGCACTGGCCTCTCCATGCGCATCATGAGGATATTGAGAGGTATGAAGAAATTTATGATCGTGGATATGAAGCAATTCGCAGGGCACGTTATAAAAGGCAGTTGGCAATGGGTTTATTTGATCCGAAGACCGTTCCTTTAAGCGATCCGGAACATGAATTATGGAGTAATTTGTCGAAGCAGGAACAAGAAGAGGAGACCCTGCGAATGCAGATTCATGCTGCGATGGTGGACAGGATGGATCAAAATATCGGTCGTCTGGTTAAAAGATTAAAAAAACTTCAAAAGTTTGAGAATACATTGATTTTCTTTTTGGTTGATAATGGAGCCAGTCATGAGAGACCGAAAAGAGGAACAAAGAATCCAGAGGCGGAGTGGGGGAGTGTCGGTTCTTTTGAGGCGATTGGACAATCCTGGGCAAATGCAATCAATAGTCCTTTCAAGAAGTGGAAGGTGCAGGGTATGGAGGGAGGAATCTGTACTCCCATGATTGCACATTGGCCGGAAGGGATCAAATTACCTATAAATACAATTTCGCGTTCACCCTGCCACCTGATTGATTTTGTTCCCACTTTTATGGAATTAGCAGGAGAAGAGGCAAAATATCCGAGTGGACTTCCAGGATTGGATGGAATTTCAATAGTCCCGACTTTTTCTGGGAAGAAATTGATTCGTACAAATCCACTGTTTTTTCAATACGGGAGTTGGCAAGCTATTCGCCAGAATCAATGGAAATTAGTGCAGCGAAAACAAGAACCTTGGCAGTTATACGATCTAGACCAAGATCGGACCGAAACACATGACCTTGCCGGTGAATTTTCCGAGCGAGTTAAGGGCATGAAAAAGTCATGGGAAGGTTGGGCGAGGGAAGTCGGTCTCAAATAATAGAATGGGTAGAACCTGACTGATTTTATTTACGAAGTATATAGCATTTGAAAAAACTTTACTTAAGTTTGGAGAAAGTGTTGTGAATTCGAATGTAATCACTCAATAGTGGAAAAATAACTAAATTTTATGATTCAGCGAATTTTTCTTTTTCTTTCATTACTCTTACAGACCGGACAAATTTGTCATGGGGAGACCCAAGATCCAACCCATACAGACCTGAGGTATAGTGGTGATTATAAACGAAGCCAATTGGACTTATGGTTGTCTGAATCAAAAAAACCGACCCCTTTGGTGGTAAATTTTCATGGTGGCGGCTTTAAAAACGGGGATAAGAGATCTTTTCAGAGAAATTCCATGTTGCAAAATAATTTAGCAAGAGGGATTTCCTTTGCCAGTGTTAATTATCCATACATTGATCAGGTGAATGGGGATCATCGGAAGTTACTCGAGCATTGTGCAGAATCGATCAAATTTATTAAGAAAAATGCGGGTACGTATAATATTGATAAAAACCGGATTTCAGTAATGGGAAATTCAGCAGGTGCTTTAATTACCTGCTTTCTTGGACATGCTCAAGATTTGGGTATTCGCTCAATCTATCCAATCCAACAACCCAAGGGTACACCTTTATTACTCCCTCATATTCGTGCAGATGGACCTCCGATCATAGTGTATAATCGTTCTGGTCTAAATGATCAGATACATCATCCAAGATTTGCGGTCATGATTCAAAAAAAATGTGAAGAATTGGGACTTAAATGTCTCGCATATGGGGTGGAGGATTCTGGCTTACGTACTTTGCCGGAGGGAAAAGATGTGAATGATTTAGCAATGCAATTTTTTAAGAAGTCCTGGAAATCCAAAAAAAATGAATAACAATATTACAATTAGTCCAATCGGTTCACGAGTTTCCAAATGGGGTGAAGGTCCAATCTTTTGGAATGATCATCTCTTATATGTAGACATTGAAGGTCATACGCTCATTCGATTGAATCCTGAAAGCGGTGACGAAGAATTTTGGGAAATGGGCGAGAGGATCGGAACTGTCGTTCCCCGAAAGGGCGGAGGTTTTTTATGTGCGGGTGATTCCGGAATCTATACTTTTGACCCGATCACCGGTGAGAAAGTAAATTTGGCTGATCCGGAAGCGGATAAAAGGCCTGATAATCGATTCAATGATGGAAAGTGTGATCCATCCGGAAGGTTTTGGGCCGGCACAATTAGCACGGTTAAAAAGACTGGCGATGCGAATCTATACATGTTGGATACGAAGGGGGATCTTAGTTTGAAAGTGGATAAAGTGACTAATTCAAATGGTATTTGTTGGAGTGCGGATGCAACTAAAATGTATTATATAGACACTCCTACCAAGAAAATCATGTCATATCCTTTTGATAATAGTAGGGGGGTGTTATCAGAACCATCTTTGGTGGCTGATACGAGAGTTCTCGATTTAGATGGATCCCCTGATGGTATGACGATCGATTCGGAGGGGATGCTTTGGGTGGTCATGTGTCATGGCGGAATGGTAGTGCGAATTAACCCGCAGAGTGGAGAGCTGGTTCAAAGGGTTGATGTTCCATGTGTGGAAACAACGGCTTGTGCATTTGGTGGAACAAACCTAGATCGCCTGTTCATAACCACAGGTGTCCATAAGTCTTTGCATGAAGAAAATGCAGGGCAAGTTTTTGTAGTGGACGGACTGGATGTAAAGGGAACCACTGCCTTTGCATTTGCTCAATAACTACTTTTTATGAGCGAACATCTCCTGTCATTGACACTGAAACCGAGGGACCTCGATGGTTTCAGGGGGTAGGGAATTTTATTCCTGAATATGAAAGAGCGGCTAAGCAGAATGATTTCGTGAAATGGTATAATTCAAATCGTGGGTATGTTAGTTGCGAGTTAACCAAAAACCACTGAAAAAGTTATTTTCGGGCAACCCCTTATGTTACGAAGAAAGGAGCTCCGATCGAAACTAAAGCCGTCTTTATGATCGAGGAAGGAAAACCGGGAGCCAATTTAGTTTCCAGAGCTTAATCATTCTCGAGACACCAATTAATCGCATTGATCATCAGTTGATTGAAGGTGGTTTTTTTAAAGTCTTCTTCATGACCGAGTGAGGTGTAAAAAACTTTCCCTTTCGCTGGCGTTTGATGGACCCAGGCAACAGGTTCAGGAGAGGAACCTTTCACTGACCCGAGCAGCAAAGGAGTCGAAGCATTGGGGAGGGGAGAATTTCGGTACAGACTGGCAGGTGTGCTGAAGGGTACTTTCACCTTTTCTAAAAGAGGGTGATGCCGAGAATTAGTGGCATATTGAATTGTACAAATTAGTTCTTTTCCATAGTGCCCGTTGTAGTTTCCTCCCATTATCTCACCATCCCATTCGGGCCATTCCTGATGACCACTTGGCACTTTTTCCTTTCGTAGTTGGAAGGCGTGGGAAGCGGTACGAATCCCTATGATTGGTTTACCTTTTGCAATGTGTGATCGAATCAGTTCCATTGTTTCTTCCTTAAAGGCACGCCGTCGGACACTTATAAACAGAAGGTCTGCTTTGCCAATGGCAGAGGGGTTTGAGAGTTGATTCCTTTTTTCTCCTTCATTGGCAGCCCAGCAAAACTTCTTTGAAAAATTTTCAGATAAATGTTGTTTCGCAAACTGGGGCAAGGTTTCTGCAGTTTTATATTCCCGTTCCGCAACCAGAAAAGTAATGTTTTTTTGAGAATTTGCTGAAGCATTTAAAAAAATGGAAATTATAAACAAGGATATCTTTAAGGCGCTTTTCATAAAATAATCTCTGTTTGAGTAAGAACAAAAGTCGAGCAGTAAGGTTAGCATTGCGGTAATAAAAGGGATTAAGTATTAAATTTGAAATATCAACTTGTATTGAAATATAAAAAATGATTCTATTGAGTCATAAATTTGTTTTAATTTTCAGAGTATTTCCCTAGTAATTTAAAAATGTCCTTTTCCTTATCGAAAAAAGTAGCCCTAGTAACCGGAAGCAGTCGTGGTTTGGGGTATGGAGTTGCCAAATCTCTAGGCAATGCCGGAGCTAAAGTCGTCATTAATTATTTAAATGATCGTGACTCTGCGGAAAAGGCTCTAGAAAGCCTTAAGGCGGACGGAACACACGCAATGCTCGTACGGGCAGATGTTTCTGATCCTGAGCAAATTGCCTCTCTTGTGGAGGCGGTGGAGGAGAAATTTGGGTCGCTAGATATATTAGTTCCCAATGCAACTCCGGATCAGCCTCAAAAACCAATTGAGGAATATGATGCAAAGTTCTACCGACAGATGTACGATTTTTTTGTTATGAGCCCTTTTCACTTAGCTCAGGCTGTTTTGCCGGGAATGAAAAAACGGGGTCATGGACGAATTATTAATATTACAAGTGAGGTATTTCATTCTTCAGTGCCCGAATTTAGTGCATATGTTGCCGCGAAAGGCGGTCAAATTGGCTGGAGTCGAAGTATGGCGAATGAATTAGCTCCTTATGGAATCACCGTTAATACTGTTGCTCCTGGTTGGATTCCAACTGAGCGCCATGAGGATGATCCTCAGGAAGATAAAGATGCTTATTTACAAAAGATTCCTCTGGGGCGTTGGGGGACACCTCAGGATGTTGGGAATGCGGTTACTTATTTTTCATCAGATGAAGCCTCCTTTGTAACCGGACAGACACTTTGTGTGAATGGTGGCCGTACACCTTGGTAAAAAATTTAATCAATAATTATAAATTACTATGAAGATATATTCAAAAATACTCTCAATTTTATTTGTGCCAATTCTTGGCTCTTTTTTCGGTTGCGGTGAAAAGCCCGGCGAAGAAGGTGGCGATTCCCAGGCTTCCTTTGCTTATGTGACCAACGGAGTGGACCCATTTTGGGATTTATGTGCTGCCGGAGTGCGGATTGCTGAGAAAGAATTCGGAGTTAGTTGTGAGGTTCTAATGCCTCCCAAAGGAGTAGTTGATCAAAAAAGAATGATGGAAACTTTATTGGCTAAGGGTATAGACGGGATTGCGGTAAGCCCGGTGGATGCTGAGAATCAAACTCCTTTTTTAAATGAAGTAGCCGAGAATACTATTCTGATTACCAATGACTCGGACGCTCCTAAGAGTAAGCGTTTAGTCTTTATCGGCACGAATAACTACAAGGCTGGTCGAGCTTTGGGGGGATTGGTGAAAAAGGCTCTACCTGATGGTGGTGAAGTTATGCTTTTTGTGGGACGTCTTGAGCAATTGAACGCACGCCAGAGAAGGCAGGGGGTAATTGATGAATTATTGGGTCGACCCGAACAAGCTTTGGAACAGGTGAATTATGATCCAGTTGATTCGACTAATCTAACCGCCGAAGGCTCAAAATACAATATTTTAGACACCCGTACGGATAATTTTGACAAAGCGAGAGCTAAAAGTAACGCCGAGGATGCGATCGCAAAATACAAGGACTTGAAATGCATGGTCGGTCTGTTTGCATATAACTCCCCTTCATGCATTGATGCGATTAAGGAAGCGGACAAGTTGGGATCCATTAAGATTTGTGGCTTTGATGAACAGGATGCTCTTCTACAGGCAATTACGGATGGGCATGCCTATGGCACTATCAGCCAGCAGCCTTGGGAATATGGATATGAATCCATTAAGATGCTGAAAAAGATTTCTGAGGGTACTCAACCAGAAAACACCTATCAGGAGGTTTCATTTCTCGAGGTAACCCAAGAAAATATCGATGAGTTTTGGGCTAAGAAGAAAGAAATGGCTGAACTTGGGAAATCCCAGTAAATGAGCTTAGATTCAGGGTTACTTCTTGAAGTCAGAGACTTAAAGAAAAGTTTTCCCGGCGTTCTTGCTTTGAAGGGGGTATCCCTCACTTTGGGAAAAGGAGAAGTGATCTCTCTGATCGGGGAGAATGGGGCCGGAAAGAGTACCCTGATGAAAATTCTGGCCGGTGTGCAACCGGCGGATTCGGGGGATTACCACATTGACGGGCAAAAAGTTGATTTTAAGAATGTTCGGGAGGCCATGGATTTGGGTATCGCTCTTATTCACCAAGAGCTTAACTTAGCCGCCAATCTTGACCTAGCATCAAATATTTTTCTAGGCCGTGAGCCCGGAAGTAAGGGTTTTATCGATGAAAAAAAATTACATGCTGAAGCAACGCGGCATTTAAAGAGAGTCGGTCTGAATTTACCCTCTGAAACAATTGCAGGATCGTTACCAATTGGTAAGCAACAGTTGGTTGAGATTGCCAAAGCTCTTTCCTGTAATGCCCGTGTTTTGATCATGGATGAACCGACCAGCAGTCTTTCTCAAAAAGAAACCGAGACCTTGTTCGAAGTGGTGAAGGGTTTGCGTGATGAAGGAATTAGCGTAATTTATATTTCTCATCGACTGGGTGAAGTAAAAGAACTCTCCGACCGGGTAACCGTATTTCGGGATGGTGAGAATGCTGGTGAGCTAGCCAAGGATGAAATCAATCATGACAATATGGTTCGCTTAATGGTGGGTCGTGAATTGAGTGAATTTTATGACCGAGAAATTCACAAGCCGGGAGATTGCGTACTCAAAGCTGTGAATATAGTTTCTCCAACCTATCCTGAAGTTCCTGTCTCAATTGATGTGCGTGCGGGTGAAATTGTTGGGATTGCAGGGCTTGTTGGGGCCGGTCGTACCGAATTATTACAGACTTTTTTTGGAGTTACACCCTCCCTTGGTGGAGAGTTGGAAGTGCAGGGGGTTAATTTTTCTCCCCGTTCGCCAGCTGACGCAGTTCATGCCGGTTTGGCACTGGCTCCGGAAGATCGAAAACATCATGGATTAGTTTTGCCAATGACAGTTCGTGAGAATGCAAGCCTGCCGAGCCTGGATCGGGATCAAAAAATAGGTTTTCTTGATGACTTAAAGGAAAAGGAAATTGCAGACGAAGCCGTCGAGCAGATGAAGATCAAAACCCCAAGTATCGAACAAGCAGCCCGGTTTCTTTCCGGTGGAAATCAACAAAAGATAGTTCTGGGGAAATGGCTCGCGATGAACCCCAAACTTTTGATGCTTGATGAACCGACACGTGGAATTGACATCGGAGCTAAAAGGGAAATTTACAAACTAATGGAGAAACTTGCAGGCAAAGGGATTGCTATTCTGTTTGTCTCCAGTGAAATGGAAGAGGTGCTGGGAATGGCGGACCGTGTTTATGTTATGCACGAAGGAAGAATTTCGGGAGAACTTCAAAAAAATCAAATGTCTGAGGAATCAATTATGCAACTTGCCACTGGAGGGTCATTAGCGGCTTAAAATTATGAAAAAAAATGTATTTGGAATATTTGGCCTTTTGGTAGCGGTCTTTGTAATAACGGCAATTGCAGATCCTAATTTTCTCTCCGCGTACAACATGCAAAATACCGTTAAGTGGTCTAGTTTGTATGGTGTAATGAGTATCGGAGTTGCTTTTGTAATCATAACCGGTGGAATAGATTTATCAATTGGTTCCGTGGTTGGCCTGGTTGCGGTTGTACTCTCTTTCTTTACCAAGATTCAGGGTCTTGATCCGATTGTAGCCATTGGGCTTACTTTGCTCATGTCTGTGTTAATTGGATTGATTCATGGATTGCTCATCACAAAGGCAAAGTTGCAACCTTTTGTGGTGACTCTATGTGGTCTTTTGATTTATCGAAGCCTTAGTCGTTGGTTAACAGATAATCAGTCTTTGGGTCCTGTTCCGCTGGAGGGTGATTTAGGTTTCGAA
>Ga0228671_1000662_pt1 | contig 10793 bp, 9 predicted proteins | sample 89DmetaG_FD_183013 | JGI IMG/M metagenome (GOLD analysis project Ga0228671, IMG submission 183013) | Seawater microbial communities from Monterey Bay, California, United States - 89D | ecosystem: Environmental > Aquatic > Marine > Coastal | place: USA: California | collected 2016-11-05 | reverse complement strand
GATCAGCTGATCCGACATCGCTTGCGCGTTTTTAATCACCTGCTGGATATAGGTTTTGAATTCGGGGCGCAGGGCTTCGCCAAAGGCCACGGCTTTGGCTGCGATCACGTGCATCAAGGGTCCCCCTTGAATTCCAGGGAAGATCGCGCTGTTAAATTTTTTGGCCAGGGCTTCATCATTGGTTAAAATCATTCCACCGCGTGGCCCGCGTAGCGTTTTATGCGTTGTTGTCGTGGCCACATGCGCGTGTGGGAAGGGTGAAGGATGTTCGCCCGCAGCCACCAAACCGGCAAAATGAGCCATATCCACGTGAAGATAAGCCCCGACCATATCTGCAATTTCCCGCATCCGTGCAAAATCTATTTGGCGCGGCACCGCGGATCCACCGGCGATCAACAATTGCGGTTTATGTTCTTTGGCAAGCGCCTCTACTTGATCATAATCAATACGGTTATTGTCTTCGCGCACGCCATATTGCACTGCGTTGAACCATTTTCCCGATTGATTTGGGCGCGCGCCATGGGTCAAATGCCCGCCCGCGTCTAGCGACATTCCAAGGATGGTATCTCCGGGTTTCAAAAGGGCCTGAAAAACCCCTTGATTGGCTTGGCTGCCCGAATTGGGTTGGACATTGGCAAAATCGCAAGCGAATAATTCACACGCGCGCTCGATGGCAAGGTTTTCTGCAATATCAACGAACTGACACCCGCCATAATACCTGCGGCCTGAATACCCTTCGGCATATTTATTCGTCATGATGCTGCCTTGCGCTTCCATGACGGCAGCGGAGACAATGTTTTCTGACGCGATCAGTTCAATTTCATCACGTTGCCGGCCCAATTCTGAGCGAATTGAGGAAAACACCTCAGGGTCGCGGCTGGCCAGCGTTTCTTGAAAAAAGTTTTGGTGTTGCTGTGGCGCATTCATGATTTCGCACTCCAGATTTGAATTAAACAGTCTAAGGCTCCTTAGAATAGTTTATATAGGAGGGAAAGTGCGCAATTCGACCTTATTTTTACTCTGTGCGCCATGTCTGGTCTTTTTTGTCGCAGTATGCTTGTTATGAGGTTGCGTGCTAGCTTGGGATATTCTGTCAATGGATCACCGAATTGCCTTTACATCCAGCTCTTCAATTGCGGCTCAAACCGGATTTGAAAAGCTTACAGAACGCTATGGTAACTGCGCCCCGCAAGCGGCAGATGTGATCGTTGCGCTTGGAGGCGATGGGTTTATGCTTCAAACGCTTCACGCATCGCAGAAGTTTGGCTTGCCTGTCTATGGTATGAACCGGGGCACGGTTGGGTTTTTGATGAACCCTTATCAAGAAGACGATTTGCTGGCGCGTATCACAGCGGCGGAAGAAACCGCGATTAATCCGCTGCGCATGCAAGCCACGGATAGCGCGGGGGCAGAGCATATCGCTTTGGCGATTAATGAGGTTTCATTGCTGCGCGCTGGGCCACAGGCGGCAAAATTACGCATCTCGGTGGATGGCCGGATTAGAATTGATGAATTGGTCTGTGATGGGGCACTTTTGGCGACGCCGGCGGGATCAACCGCGTATAATTATTCTGCGCATGGGCCTATCTTGCCGATCGGCGCGGATGTTTTGGCGATGACGGCGCTGAACGCGTTTCGGCCGAGGCGCTGGCGCGGGGCGTTGCTCCCCAAAAAAGCTCATGTTCGATTTGAAGTAATGGATCCAGAAAAACGTCCCGTTATGGCCGATGCTGACAGCACGTCAATTTCCAACGTGGCGATCGTCGATATCACTTCTGAAGAGCATGTGCAGCATCGGTTGCTGTTTGATCCTGGCCACGGGCTGGATGAGCGCTTGCTGCAAGAACAATTCGTTTAAAGCGCGCCCATCCGCTGCCATAAATCATCGCAGAGATAGCCCAAACGCGCTTCGATATCCTGCAAAGCCGCCACGCAAAGGTCTTCGCGCCAGCGCTGCGCAATCAGTTGAACATTGATCGGATAGGGCTGTCCTTTTATTTCTGCTAAACCTGCCGGCAGGCAGCCGGATGGATGGCCGATGAAATTGATAGAATATGACCAAAGCGCGGCGCCCAATACGTCAGAAACGCCGGCCAGCCCTTCACAATCGCGATTTGGTGCAAAAAACGGCTGTGGTAAAAACGGCGCGAGTATCAGCGGGTATTTTTCCATGAACAGGCCCCATTGGCGCGCATAATGCGTGCGCTGCCCCAAGTTTTTTAACAGCGCATCGCCTTCAAACGGGGGGAAGTAGTCAAAGTAATCCTTAAATATTTGTTGAACTTGCGGCGATCCATACGCCTTTATATCAGGCCCAAGCAAGGTTGAGACTTCGCCCAATAAGCTGCGATAGCCCATCAGCGCGGTTTCTTCCAGCAGCGGCGGCTCGGTCTGTTCCACAATATAGCCGGCATCTTTGAGCGCGGACGCAGCATTATCGAGGCCTTTGCGGATCTCTGGGTGGGTTTCAAAACCTGGTGTGTCGGGGCAAAAGGCTACGCGCACAGGCCCATCATGGTTGGCCAATCGATAGGGCAGGGGCACGTGAAAAGGATCGCCACTATGGGGATGCATCAAGCTTGGCATTGCCAAATCGAGATCGCCGGCGCGCCGCGCGAGCACACCTTGGACTGACATTGCTTGCGCCAGAATACCACGTTCTTCTTTTTGGCTGACATTCCAAGCGGGCACCCGCCCCAATCCCGGCTTTAAGGTCACGGCGCCATTCGCAGCGGCGGGAAAGCGCAGCGAGCCCCCAATATCATTGCCATGCGCAAGCGCGCCAATCCCGGCCATCACCGCAGCCCCTGCGCCGCCGGACGAGCCTCCTGCCGATATGTGCTGGCCCCATGGATTATGCGTGCGCCCAAAAAGGGGGTTTTGCGTGTCGGCGCGAAATGAAAATTCGGGGGTGTTGGTGCGTCCAATAATCACCGCGCCCGCCTTCCTAAGGTTTTCAACCACGGGCGCATCCGCTTGAGCTATTATATCTTTAAACGCCACAACGCCATTGCTTGTGGCGCAACCTTCCTGATCAATATTGATCTTTATGGTCACCGGCACCCCGTGGAGTGGCCCCAATGATCCGCCATCAGCTTGCAGTTGATCCAGCGCTTTCGCCTGTTTCAGGGCAGTTTCCGCCATAGGCTCTACCACGGCGTTTAACTTTGGATTGACTGCGTTTAGACGCGCCAATGCGGCCCCCACGCTGTCATGCGCAGAGAGGTCTCGCTTGCGAATAAAGGATGCGGTTTCTTGGGCTGACAGCTTCCAAATATCTGACATGCTCATATGCCTCAGCCCCCTTATATACGCGCAGAACAAATGTAGGCTACACGTGCAAGCCTAATAAACAAGCTAAAACGCAGCCCTCTTCGAGGAAGAAGGCTGCAGCCATGTCCAATCTGCAACCTTTACTGGGCATATCCCAAGGCTTGCAGTGCCGCTTTGATTTCATCCAAAATTACCGGATCATCAATGGTTGCAGGCAGTTTGAACGCTTCGCTATCGGCGATTTTGACCATGGTTGCGCGTAAAATTTTGCCAGATCGGGTTTTGGGAAGTCGATCAACGACAGCGGCTGTTTTAAAGGCAGCGACCGGCCCAATTTTATCGCGGATCATTTGAACGCATTCACGGGCGATCTCGCTATGCGGGCGGTTGACGCCCTTGGTCAGGCAGACAAATCCGATCGGCAATTGGCCTTTGAGCGCGTCGCTGGCCCCAATAACCGCGCATTCAGCGACATCGGGATGATTTGCCAGCACCTCTTCCATGGCGCCGGTTGAAAGGCGATGGCCCGCCACGTTGATGACATCATCTGTACGGGCCATAATATATAAGTAGCCGTCTTCATCAACCATACCAGCATCACCGGTTTCATAATATCCCGGAAAAGCAGAGAGATATGATTTTTCGAACCGCTCGGGCGCGTTCCACAACGTGGGCAATGTGCCGGGCGGCAGGGGCAATTTAATCGCGATCGCGCCCAAAGTATTGACCGGCATCTGCTGGCCTGTTTCATCCAGTATTTGCACATCATACCCCGGCATTGCCACAGCCGGGCTGCCCAGCTTTATCTCAAGCGGCTCTACGCCCATTGGGTTACCGGCGATGGTCCAGCCTGTTTCCGTTTGCCACCAGTGATCGATCACGGGAACGCCCAGCAGATCATGCGCCCAATTTATCGTATCTGGATCAGCCCGTTCACCCGCCAAATAGAGCGCGCGCAAACAACTCAGATCATAGGCGGCTTTAAACTCGCCTTTCGGGTCTTCGCGCTTAATCGCCCGAAACGCGGTTGGCGCGGTGAAAAAGCTGCGCACGTTATGTTCTGAAATAACCCGCCAAAACGTTCCTGCATCGGGGGTGCCGATCGGTTTGCCTTCGAAGATGAGTGTGGTGTTGCCATGGATCAGGGGCGCGTAACAAATATAGCTATGCCCAACCACCCAGCCAACATCCGACGCGGCCCAGAACACATCTCCCGGATCCACGTTGTAAATATTCTTCATCGACCAGTTCAAAGCCACCAAATGCCCCGCGGTTGGCCGAACCACCCCTTTTGGGGCACCTGTCGTGCCTGATGTGTAAAGGATATAGGCCGGGTGATTGCCCTCAACGGGAATGCAATCGGCCGGCTCTACGCCGCGCTGGCTTTCGAACCAATCATGGTCGCGCCCCTCTAGCAGCTCGGCTTTTAACTGTTCACGCTGCAAGATTAAAACCGTTTCGGGCTTGTGCTGCGCAATTTCGATCGCTTCGTCGATAAGCGGTTTATACGCGATGATGCGCCCGGGCTCTATGCCGCAAGAGGCGGCCAAAATGGCTTTGGGCTGCGCATCATCGATCCGCACGGCCAATTCATTCGCGGCAAAGCCTCCAAACACAACCGAATGGATCGCGCCGATCCGCGCGCAGGCCAGCATCGCAATAACGGCTTCTGGAACCATCGGCATATAGATGATGACCCGATCGCCTTTTGTAACGCCTTTGGCCAATAATGCGCCCGCCAAAAGCGCCGTTTTATCGCGCAATTGCTGAAAGGTGGTAAAATCCTTTGCCCCCGTAATTGGGCTGTCATAAATCAAAGCGGTTTGCGCGGCGCGGCCGTTTTCAACATGTCGGTCAACCGCGTTGTAACAGGTGTTTACCAGGCTATCTGTGTACCATTCATAAAGAGGGGCCCGGCTTGCATCCAGCGCGAAGCTCGGAGGTCGGTCCCAGTCAATCGCCTGCGCGGCCTCCATCCAGAAGGTTTCGGGGTCTGATTTCCAGCTGTTGTAAACGTCTGCGTATCCCATAATGCCGCCTCTTCTTGATTAGGAGCTTCAAGCGCCTCTGCGCGGCGCGATCTAATCGTCAAAGCCTTTGGCCTTCAAGGGATATCTGCCATGGAAGCGAAAAAATGCGATCTTCGGCAGTTTCTAAGCCGCTTGTTCAGCAAAGTATGATACGCGGTCGCGCCCCATGGCCTTTGCGCGGTAAAGCGCCCGATCTGCCTGTTTCAGCAATTCCTGCGCGGTCAGGTGAACATGGGTTTGGGCGGCGTTATACCTCAAACTCACGCCAATACTGGCGGTTATTTCGATTAAATTGGGCCCGATTTTAAGGCGGCGGATCATCGTACAAACCCGCTCTGCGATATTACCCGCTATTTCCGCTGAGGCGTCGGGCAATACAACTAGGAATTCTTCGCCGCCAAAGCGCGCAACTATGTCAGAGGCCCGTGTGACGTGTTGCAGCAGCTTTGCAACGCGGCGCAGAACTTGATCGCCCGCCGCATGGCCATAGGTGTCATTGACACGTTTGAAAAAATCCAGGTCAAGCACGAAAAGAGCAAGATCGGTTTGTCCTTGCGTGGCGCGCTGAAACTGGTGACACAAATGGGTCATCGCGTAGCGCCGATTATAAAGCCCCGTTAACGGATCGGTGACCGCGGCTTTAAACCCTTCTTGGACCATCGCGCGCAAGTGATCGTTGACCCGTTTATGTTCTAATTGGGTTGCGATGCGATGGGCAATTTCTGAGCCCGAAAACGTTGGAAAAAGCACATCATCTGCGCCCAGATCCAGAGCAGCAAGCGTTGTTGCCGTTTCGATGCTAGCGCTGGCAAGGATAATCGCTGCATGGCGCGTAAGATCATGCGTGCGCATGCTTAGCAGTAAATTATGCGCAATCAGCGGGTTTTGCGCGATATCGAGCAAGATATAGCACAGGTTTGAGGGTCTTTTTTGGTCCGTAAGAAACAAAGCGGCAGGCGTGGTGATTTCAAGGGAATACTCTTTAAAGCGTGAAACTTATCGAGCATGGCATGGGTTTGATCATGGTGGATTTGGATCACTACGCATTTTGGTTTTGATTGAAAGACGGCTTTGGCTTCGTGAAAACCCAACGCGCGATTCGTGTCTGCACGCAGCGTAAATTCTTGGTGCGCACGCCGGCGACGGAGCAGGCTGCGCAACCTTGATAAGAGTGCCTTTCCCGTGATCGGACGTTGCAAAATTTCATCTGCGCCCGCGCGTAAAAATTGCATCCGACAGCCGCTGTTGTGAGCCTCTAAAATAACGATTATCGGCATTTTTTGATTTGGTGTTATTGCGCTGAGTTGATGCAATAAGCTGGGTGATCCACCTAAAATGATAAGGCAATCCCAAATCCGATGGGGCGCATAGCTTTCAAATTCTGCGCGAGATGACGCTGTGGTGACATGATACAGGGCATCGCGCAAAATCTGCCCAACCGGCAGTTGGGTTTTGGTTTTTGGGCTGTAAAGCAGAAGATGTCCTGACATGGCAATGGCAATTTCTAAAGCTTGTTATAATTTGAGTATAATTTTATAGATTTGTGTTAATAAATCATTTCCCCCAAACACGGATCTTGTCATGACACCCCATTCGGCAGAAATTTTTGCGTTAGAGGCTTTGGCTTGGATGGCGCAGGATGAGGATGTTTTATCGCTTTTCCTAAATGCCAGTGGCAGCTCGGTTGCTGATTTGAAAGCGCAAGCACAATCTTCCGAGTTTTTGCTGGCCGTGCTTGATTTTATATTGCTGGAAGATCAATGGGTGTTGGATTGTGCTGAAGCGTGTCACTGCGACCCAAATATGATTGGTCTGGCCCGGCAGGCCTTGCCCGGAGGCGCGATTGTGCATTGGACGTGAGCGGTATCGGCCTTTGTCCTCGGCTTTAAAACGCAAAAATATATGGAAGAGATTTGATGCGATGTGATGGTTTACTATTTGATAAAGATGGCACTTTATTTGATTTTCAAGCAACGTGGAGCGGCTGGTTTCTGAATGTTTTAGCGCAGCTTAGTCAGGGCGATTTAACAAAACAAAAAAAGCTGGCGGAGGCGATTGATTTTGATCTCTCAGAACAGGCATTTTTCGCGCATAGCGTTGCAATAGCTGGCACCAACCAAGATTTGGTTGAGGCTTTAATTGGAGAGCTTGAGGGGATCAGCGAACAAGAGCTGGAAGATTTTTTAACGCAAGAAAGCTTAAAGGCCCCGGTTATGGAAATTACGCCTTTGGTTGCGTTTTTCGATCTTTTACAGCTGAACGGGCTAAAACTAGGAGTGATGACCAATGATGCAGAAGCGGGTGCTCGCGCCCATCTTGATGCCGTTGGCGTTGCTCAAAAACTGGATTTTATCGCGGGTTATGACAGTGGGTTTGGCGCCAAGCCATCAGCCGAGCCATTGCTTGCGTTTTGCGCATCGGTTGGCATTTTACCCAGCCACGTTGCGATGGTTGGTGATAGTACGCATGATTTAATCGCAGGAAAAGCGGCCGGTATGCATTGTATCGGCGTGCTGAGTGGTTTGGCAGATCAGCGGACCTTGCAAGCTTATGCGGATGTTGTTTTGCCAGATATCAGCCATATCCCAAGCTATTTGAACCTGCGCTGATCCGCTCGCCCTGACGCTTGTTAAAAACGACGAAAAAGGTCGGTAACGGGCAGGTTTTACGTGCGATTCCGCCCTTTCGTGGTGGTGTAGAAGGTGGCTGCAGGGATCGAAATGTCGGGTCAATCGGAAAAGCGGAGGCGCGGCGGGGGCCGGGCTGGAAATGCAAAACGGCGGAGCGCTTCGGAGATCAACCAGATGCCCTGGCATTTGCCGGTCAATTGCGATCCGCCAATCGCGCCTTTAACGGATCAGGGTGTTGAGGCCATTCATGAAGGTGCGATGCACATTCTGGAAGAAATCGGTATTGAGTTTCTGAACCCAGAAGCTTGCGCTATTTTGCAACAAGCGGGTTGCACGGTACGCGGCACGAACGTGCGGATGGACCGGCATTTTGTGATGGATATGGTGTCCAAAGCGCCCAGCCAATGGACGATAACGCCGCGCAACCCTGATCGGAAATTGATCATCGGCGGCCGTTATATTTTATTTGGCAATGTTTCGTCGCCGCCCAATTATTGGGATGTAAAGCTGAATGCAAAAGTACCCGGAACGCGCGAAACCTGCCAAAATCTGATCAAACTCAGCCAATACTTTAACTGCATTCACTTTGTCGGGGGCTATCCGGTCGAGCCTGTGGACCTGCACGCCAGTACCCGCCATCTGGATGTGTTATACGATAAATTGACGCTCAGCGATAAGGTGGCGCATGCCTATTCCTTGGGGCGGGAACGGGTTGAAGATGTGGTGGAAATGGTGCGCCTTGCAGGCGGTTGGAGCGATGCCGAATTTGAGGCCAGCCCAAAAATGTATACGAATATCAATTCCACTTCTCCGCTCAAACATGATTTTCCGATGCTGGATGGGTGGATGCGGCTTGCGCGGCGCAATCAAGGTCTGGTGGTTACGCCTTTTACTTTGGCTGGTGCGATGGCGCCGGTGACCTTATCCGGGGCGGTGGCGCAATCGATCGCGGAAGCGTTATGCGCGGTGGCTTTGGCGCAATGGATTAGGCCTGGGGCTGCCTGTGCGCTTGGCACTTTTACCTCGAATGTGGATATGAAAACTGGCGCCCCGGCTTTTGGAACGCCCGAATATATGCGGGCCACGCAAATGACTGGACAGATGGCGCGGTTCTACGGATTGCCCTTGCGCTCATCTGGGGTGTGCGCTGCCAATGTGCCGGATGGGCAAGCAATGTGGGAAACATCAAACAGCCTTTGGGCCGCGGTACAATCGGGCAGCAATATGGTCTATCATGCTGCTGGTTGGCTGGAGGGAGGCTTGATTGCCAGCCCAGAAAAATTTTTGATGGATTGTGAAATACTTCAACAAATCCAACGCTATATGGATCCAGATTTGGTGGCAACGGGTGCGCAAGAGATTGCCCTAGAGGCCATTAAAAGCGTTGGCAATGACGGCCATTTTTTTGGAACCGCCCATACGCAAGAGCGCTACAGTACCGCCTTTTACCAGCCTTTCTTATCTGAATGGAGTAATTTTGAAGGTTGGGAGGCGTCGGGGGCGCTTTGGACGCCTGAGCGCGCACATGCGCTGTATCAGCAAATCTTGGCTGAATTTGAACCGCCTGCGCTTGAGGTCTCTCGGCGGGATGCGCTGGCGGATTTTGTTGCGCGCCGCAAACGTGAAGGCGGTGCACCAACCGATTTTTAGATCCCAGCATCGGCCGAAAATCCGCCGGCAAAAGATAGGCGCTGCAATGCCTGCAATTTTGTGCGGATTTGTTTACGATTTTCTAACCTAAGCAGGCCATGTTTGTTGGGGGAGAAGTTATCGTGCATGGGGTTGTGAACAAAGCGCTAGAGCGTTTTACAATTGATACATACGGGTTTGGGTTGTGGCAAAAAGTTGTTTCTGCATGCCCGCATGCCGTGGCGTTTTATGAAGCCATGCTGTGCTATCCAGATCAGGATAGCTATGCTCTTTTGAACCAGCTATCTCGAATTTTGAATAAACCAAACGCCGATATTCTTGAGGATATGGGAACTTATCTGGTGGTGCATCGAAACCAGGACGGGGTTCGCAGATTGTTACGGTTTGGTGGAGTTGATTTTCGCGATTTCTTATTTTCATTGAATGAGTTCAACGCCCGAATTGACCTTATCATGCCAGACTTAAACCTACCGCAAATCAACGTGGTGTGCGGAGCTAAAAATCAAATTTCAATAAGGCTTGCCCCATCATGGTCTGAATTCACCTATTTATGTATCGGTATTTTGCACGCCATGGCCGATGATTATGGTGCGCTGATCCGTTTGGCACATTTCGCCGACACGGGTTCGGCGGTGATCCAGATAACGTTGGTCGATGACCGTTTCGCGGTGGCGCAGGGGTTTAAGTTGGCGGCGCGCGGTCCATCAAATGGATAATATTCTAAACATTCTTTGCCCCTGTCACCTAATCATCAATCGCGCTGGTGTGATTGAGCATGTTGCGCCGACGATGCAGAAAATTCTCCAAGGTGAAACAGCGCGCCTGCAGCACGTGCTTGATCTTTTTTCGATTAAGCCGCGCAGCGGGCACTTGCGCGGCTGTTCGATGTTTGAATTGGATGGGCAAAAGTTTCACCTATCGTTGCGTCGCTTTCTGGATTTGCGGTGGAATGGGGTGGTGTTGCGATTGCAAGATCGGGACAAGGCAATCATCCCGATTTCCTTCGGTATGGCGTTGAAAGAAACTGCCGAGTGTTTTGAGTTGACCCATGCAGATTTTGGCCCCTCGGAACTGGCGGTTGATATGCTGTGTTTACTCGAGGCACAATCTGCGGTGCGCGCAGCGTCGCGTGCGGTCACGCAGCGCATAGAGGGGGCAAAGAAAAATGCAGAAATTGCAGCGCTGACAGATCCTTTGACGGGTTTGGGAA
>Ga0228671_1000654_pt1 | contig 10838 bp, 9 predicted proteins | sample 89DmetaG_FD_183013 | JGI IMG/M metagenome (GOLD analysis project Ga0228671, IMG submission 183013) | Seawater microbial communities from Monterey Bay, California, United States - 89D | ecosystem: Environmental > Aquatic > Marine > Coastal | place: USA: California | collected 2016-11-05 | reverse complement strand
TGCAGCCGCTTGGATCCTATCTTTATTAATTGCTTGGGTTTATGGACCTTTTCTTTTTCCTTTTGTTCAGGATTACGTTAATTCTGACTCTTTAAAAAATATAATCAGCTTTATTTTGATGTTTTTAATAAGCTTTTTAACCATGAGAATAGTTGGTTCTGTAATCTCAAGATTTATTTCTGCTATTGGTTTAAAAGGATTAGATCGGCTTTTGGGTTTATTTTTTGGGTCTGTAAAAGTATTGGCGATATTGAGCAGCATATTTGTTTTTAATTTAACTTCTCTAGATAAAAATCAATGGTGGTTAGATTCTTATTCCAGAATATATTCTCTACAGGTATATGAATACTCTAAACCTATCTTTGATAAGTGGATAAAAAAAGCCGATATTATTCTAGATAAAGACAATCCTAAAATTACTCTTTGATATAGAATGTAAACATGTGTGGTGTAGTTGGAGTTGTAAGTCAAAAAGAGGTTTCTCCTGCTATTTATGATGCTTTAACAATTCTACAACACAGAGGACAAGATGCTGCAGGGATAGCAACTTCAACACATAATAGATTCTTTATCCGCAAACAACTCGGCCTTGTTAGGGATGTTATAAGAAGTCAGCATATGCTTAACTTAAGAGGGCAGATGGGTATAGGCCATGTAAGATATCCAACTTCTGGTAGCGAGGACAGAGAGTTAGCTCAGCCTATGTATGTAAATTCTCCTTTTGGTATAAGCATTTCTCATAATGGAAATCTTACCAATCAAGAAGAGCTCAAAGATATTCTTGTTAATAAGGATCTTAGGCATTTGAACACAGATTCAGACAGTGAAATCCTTCTCAATGTATTTGCACACGAACTTCAGAAACAAGGATCAATCAAACCAGGGTCAAAAGAAATATTTGCTGCTGTTAGAGCTTTACACAAAAGAGTCAGAGGAGCTTATTCTGTTGTAATTATGATCAATGGCGTGGGAATCGTTGGCTTTAGAGATCCTTTTGGCATTAGACCTTTGATGGTTGGCTCTAAAGAAAGAGATTTGATTGGAAGTGATTATGTCATTGCCTCCGAAAGTACCGTATTAGACTATTTAGGCTATGAAACCATTGATGACATTCAAGCTGGTTCAGCTGTTTTTATAAGTGCTGACGGTGTTCTAGAAACTGAGTCTTGTATAAAAAATCCTATACCCACTCCTTGTATCTTTGAGTATGTGTATCTTGCAAGGCCTGATGCTACTATTGATAAAATATCTGTGCACAAATCTCGTTTGAGAATGGGAGAATATTTAGCAAATAAGATCATGGAACAAAGACCTGAACATGACATTGATGTCGTTATACCTATCCCTGATAGCAGCACAACTTCTGCACTTCAATTGGCCTCAACTTTAGGAATAAAGTATCGTGAAGGGTTTGTTAAAAATAGATATATTGGCAGAACCTTTATTATGCCTTTTCAAGAAAAAAGAGAAAAATCTGTAAAACAAAAACTTAATCCTATTGGTTTAGAGTTTCAGGACAAAGTGGTTCTGTTGGTCGATGACTCTATTGTTCGTGGAACAACGAGCAGGCAAATCATAGAAATGGCGAGGTCTTCCGGAGCAAAGAAAGTGTATTTTGCTTCTGCAGCTCCTCCGATTCGATATCAGAATGTGTACGGTATTGATATGGCTGCTACTACAGAATTGGTAGCTCATAAAAGAACAGAGAAAGAAGTTGAAGAGTTCATAAAAGCAGATTGGCTAATTTATCAGGACCTAGATGATCTTGTTCAAGCAGCACAAATTGGAAACGAGGCAATCAAACAATTTGAATGCTCAATATTCAATGGTAAATATGTCACTGATGACATTGATGACAAGTACTTAAAAGATCTAGAAGATACTAGAAACGACAAATCTAAAGCTTCAAGGCAACTTAGCTAATTAAGTCTTTACTTCTTCAATGGTGACGGAGGGAAGAATCGCACTATTGGCTGCCTCTTTATAAGAAGCGATTTCATGGAAATTTAAGTATCTGTAAATATCAGAGCTCATCGAATTAATTTCTGACATGTAACGAGAGTATTCTTCCTTAGTGGGTATGTGACCTAATGTTGCTGAAATTGCAGCAACTTCCGCAGAAGCTAAATAGACATTTGCTCCATCACCTAATCTGTTAGGAAAATTACGAGTAGATGTCGACACAACAGTTGATTCAGCTTCAACTCTCGCTTGGTTGCCCATGCACAAAGAACATCCTGGCATCTCAAGCCTAACGCCAGCATTCTCAAAAATATCATAGTAACCTTCTTGAGTAAGTTGATGCTTATCCATTTTTGTTGGAGGTGACACCCAAAGTTTTGACGGTAGTTCAGATTCATTTTCTAAAAGTTTTCCTGCTGCTCTAAAATGTCCGATATTAGTCATGCATGAGCCTATAAAGACTTCATCTATTTGAGTATTAGCTATTTCTGATAATGGTTTTATGTCGTCTGGATCATTAGGGCAAGCTAAGAGAGGTTCGGTGATCTCATTCAGATCAATTTCAATTACAGCGGCATACTCTGCATCTTCGTCTGCTCTCATAAGTACTGGATTTTCAAGCCAAGACTCCATAGCTTGAGCTCTTCTTTCTAAAGTCTTTTTATCTTCATATCCTTCAGAAATTAACCACCTTAGTAGCGTAATATTAGATTCTAAGTACTCTCTGATTGGCTCTTCATTAAGCTTGATGGTACAACCTGAAGCAGATCTTTCGGCCGAAGCATCTGATAATTCAAAGGCTTGTTCGACTTTGAGATCAGGTAAACCTTCAATTTCTAAGCATCTACCTGAGAAGATATTAATTTTACCTTCTTTGGGAAGAGTCAGCTGACCTGATTGCAGTGCGGCATAAGGAATAGCATTCACTAGATCTCGAAGAGTAATTCCCGGTTGAATTTCACCTTTAAACTTTACTAAAACAGATTCAGGCATGTCTAGTGGCATAACTCCAAGAGCAGCTCCGAATGCCACTAATCCGGAACCAGCAGGAAAACTTATCCCAAGCGGAAATCTGGTATGAGAGTCTCCTCCAGTTCCTACCATATCTGGTAATAGCATCCTGTTAAGCCAAGAGTGGATTATTCCATCACCAGGTTTTAAAGCTACACCACCCCTTGTTTGTATAAATTCTGGCAGAGAGTGTTGCATCTCTACATCTTTAGGCAGAGGATAAGCGGCTGTATGACAAAAGGATTGCATTACTAGGTCTGAGTTAAAACCTAAGCAAGCTAATTCTTTTAGCTCATCTCTTGTCATGGGTCCAGTAGTGTCTTGACTTCCAACCGTAGACATTCTTGGTTCACAATATATTCCTGGTCTTATACCTTCTACGCCACACGCTTTGCCGACCATTTTCTGAGCTAGCGTGAAGCCTCTCTGACTTTTTTCTGCTTCATCAGGTCTAGTAAAAATTGTTGAAGTTTCCAACTTTAATATTTCTCTTGTCTCATCTGTGAGACTTCTTCCAATGATCAGAGGTATTCTTCCTCCAGCTCTCACTCCATCGAGTAAGGTATTAGATTTATATTCATAATTGCATAATTGTTCTTTGGTTTCAGAGTTAACAACTTTCTGTTCGTAGGGATATATTTCTATTACATCACCAAGATTCATTTTGCTAACATCACATTCGAAAGCTAAAGCTCCAGAATCCTCTAAAGTATTGAAGAAGATTGGCGCAATTTTTCCTCCGATACATATACCGGCCTGTTTTTTATTAGGAATGAAAGGGATATCTTCACCTATGTACCATAGAAGAGAGTTAGTTGCAGATTTTCTTGAAGAACCTGTTCCAACAACATCACCTACAAAAACAATCGGGAGACCTGATTCTTTTAATTTTTTAATTTTTTCTAGAGGATGATCCATAGTCTTTTTGAGCATCGCTAATGCATGAAGAGGTATGTCGGGCCTCGAAGGAGCATCTGGAGCAGGAGATAGATCGTCCGTATTTATTTCTCCTTCTACTCTAAAAACTATTGCTTTAATTACTTCAGGAAGTTTTGGTTTATTTGTAAACCATTCAGCATCGGACCATGAATCTACAACTCTTTTAGCATTTTTATTTGTTTTTGATAGCTCAATAACATCATGCTTGGCATTGAACATTAGAAGCGTCTTACTTAAGCCATCAGCAGCCAATCCTCCCACCGCATCATCTTCTAAAAGTCCTATAAGTGATTCCACATTGTAACCACCTAACATTGTTCCCAATAATTTAGTGGCGAGTTGTTTGTCTATCAATGGTGAAGAGGTTGCACCTTTTGCAACATCAGTTAAAAAAGCAGCTTTTACATAAGCTGCAGGATCAACCCCTGCAGGCGTTCTATTTGTTATTAGGTCTAATATAAAATCTTCTTCACCAGCTGGAGGCGCCTTTAAAAGCTCTACAAGCTCTGAAACTTGTTCGGCATTAAGAGGAAGAGGGGGTATCCCTTCTTGTAATCTTTCTTCTACATGTTCTTTATAATTTTTTAGCATGATATTTCGTGAGGAAGTTAGTAATTGCGGCGGCATTTTATCATAAACTGCAATTTAAAGTTGCGTTGAAATCACTTCGATATATCATAAGAGAGGATGAGTAAATCAGTAAAAACCCCATGTATAGGCGTATGCTCAACTGTCTTTGGAGATGAAGTCTGCAGGGGTTGCAAACGTTTTCAACACGAAATAATAGAGTGGAATTCCTACAAAGATAAAGAGAAAGAGCTTGTTTTACAAAGGCTTGAGAGCTTAAAGGTCCAGATTATGGAATCAAAGATTCTCATCACTGATGAAAGCCTCCTCAAATCAAAGCTTATCGAGTATAAAATCAAATTCGACGAGGAGAGTAATTCATTATGTTGGGTTTTTGATCTTCTTAGATCAGGAAGTCAATCAATCCTCAATCCTAATGATTTTGGTTTTGATCTTGTAACTAAAACTATAACAAATTTATCTGATTTAAAAAGAATCATGGAAGAAGAACTTTTTCAGTTATCAGAAGCCCATTATCAACGTTATTTTAAAACTGAAGAATATTTCAATGCCTGAGACCTGGGAAAGTATTCTTAGTTCTCCTACACCTCAAGCTTGGATAGACCGCGCATTAAATTCGCTTGATATCCTGTTAATTGACCATGCTCATTGTGAAAAGAAAGCTGCCAGTTCTGCCATTTCTTTAATTCATAAATATCCTCATTTTAATTTAGCTAAACTTCTTTCACCCTTAGCAAGAGAAGAGCTTTTACATTTTGAACAAGTTCTCAGGCTTATTGACAAACATGGTTATCAATACAGAAACTTAAAATCTGGTAAATATGCTCAAACTTTACATGATGCATCTTCTAATCAAGAGCCATACAAACTTAAAGATAGTTTGATTACTTGTTCTTTAATAGAGGCTAGGTCATGTGAGAGATTTCATGCCCTGTTACCTTTTCTTCCAGATTCTCTTAAAAAGTTTTATTCAAAGCTCCACGAGGCTGAATCGCGCCATTGTGATCTTTATTTAGATATCTATTCCAACATCTTTGATGAAGACTGGTCCGATAGATTAAAACAATTATCTATAATTGAATCCAATTACATTAATCAGAAAGATAGTCTTTTTAGATTTCATAGCGGTTATTAAACTTACTTAACGACAGGCATTTCTTCCCAGCTGGTAAGATACCTGGGAGATTTTAATAACCTCTTCATAGACCAGGACTTCTTAATTCCCTGAGAAGCAAATGTAATTTTTCCAATTCCTGAAGAATTGATTTTATCGATTGTCGTCATTAATTTTTTACTATCCTCTCTTCCATTAAAAACCCTAAATAAATCACCTTGATAAATACCTTCATCATAAAAATCACTAAGCATCACACCTGCTTTAATGAAATTAATATCCTTCTTGAAAAGCTTCTCTGTCAGATATCTTGTGGCATTTAAAATATCTCTAGTATCATTTGTTGGAGAAAATAATTTATAACTTTGGAACCCATTATATTGTCTGTCTTGCTTTCGAAAATAGTTTGTTCTCATAAAAACTGAAACCATTTTACAATATTGATTTTCCCTTCTTAGCTTTTCACATGCGCGTGAAGCATAGTCACTAACAGCCTCATTGATAGAAGAAACATCATTAACTTTTTTACCAAATGTTCTACTTACAACAATTTGTTTTTTAGTTTTTGGTTGGTGCTCTAAACCTATGCATGGATAGCCTTTTAGCTCCATTACAGTTCTTTCTAGGACACTGCTAAACTTTCTTTTTATTAATTTAGTGTCTATCTCAGCCAGCTCTAGAGCTGTCTCTATTCCTAGGCTATTTAATTTTTTATTAATTCTACTTCCAACACCCCAGACTTCTCTTACTGGCATTAATGAAAGCAATTTATTTCGCCTTCTGACATCCAATAAACTAACAACGCCATTAGTTGCAGGATAATGCTTGGCTCCGTAGTTAGCCGCTTTTGCTAGAGTCTTTGTTGGACCTATGCCTACACACACAGGTACACCAACCCATTGATCTATAGTTCTGCGACATTGATGTCCAAATTCTTCATGATTACGTAGGCCGGTTAGATCCAAGAAGGCCTCGTCTATGCTATAGACCTCTACTTTAGGTGATAAATACTCCAAGGTTTGCATAACTCTAGAAGATATATCAGCATATAGCTCATAGTTAGAAGAAAACGCTACACCTCCTTTTTGTAAAAAAGGCTTTTCTATCTTAAACCAAGGTTCACACATTTTAATTCCAAGCTGTTTGGCTTCTTTTGATAGAGCAACTACACAGCCATCATTATTTGACAAGACGACTACAGGTTTTCTTTTAATATCTGGTCTAAATATTCTTTCACATGATGCATAAAAGCTATTACAGTCAACCAAAGCAAATGCCATATTTTAGTAGAGATTTATCGAGGCTATAACTGTACCAGCTACTTCTAGTTCTTCTTCTTTATTAACCATTATGGGTGGATATTTTGGATTCTCAGATACAAGACAGACTTTTGGTTTAAGCAATAGCCTCTTGCATGCATAGGATCCATCTATTGAAGCTATAACAATCTTATTATGACTTGGTTCTATGCTTCTATCGACTATCAAGATGGCCCCATCCCCTATATGCGCATTAATCATTGAGTCTCCACTTACACGAACAAAATAAGTAGCTGCAGGATTCTTTATTAGATATTCATTTAGGTCTATAGCTCTTTCAACATAATCATCTGCAGGACTAGGCCATCCCACTCTGACGGTATTTAAGAAATAGGGGATTTCTAGAGGAGATAGATCATCCTCTGGTGCATCGCCCAGATAATCAATTTTCATAAGGGTTTAATGATTTAATACTGTATATATATACAGTATAATTAAAGAGTGATCTTGTAAAGCTTTTAACTTATTATTGAAGAAAATTACATTTTACAGAATATGAAAACTTGGTTAATTTTAGGAGCGGTCTACATTGGATTTTTCTTTTGGTATACGGATATGGGAGGAAAATTAAGCCAAGAAGAAATACAAATCTTTATCAAAAAACACGAACAAAATATCATCAATGATGGAGTATCTCCAGATTCAGAAGAGTTTCAATTAAGAATAGATTTCCTTAAAAAGTTCATGGAAGAAGATAATGGTAAGCAATTCATTATGGTCAATAATATTGAAATGAATAAAAATCCTGGAGATGTGGTTGGCGCAAATCCTGGAGAATCTGCTGACCAATTAATGTCTAGATATATGGAGTATATGTGGCCCAATCTTTTAAAGAGAGCTTCTCATCCTATTTTTATGAGTAATGCCGTCTATCAATCTATGGATCTAGTTGGAATAGAGGGAGCAGAAACTTGGGATCAAGCAGCATTAATGAGATATAAAAGTCGCAGAACGATGATGGAGATAGTCACTAATCCAAATATGATGAATAGGCATGACTTCAAAATTGCAGCTCTGCAAAAGACTATTGCATATCCTGTTGAGCCGTTTGGTTTTTATAGTGATATGAGACTTATCTTCGGGATGTTAATAGCGATAGTTGGTCTTTCGATTAGGTTATTTCTTACTTCTAAGAGATAGAGAATTTTTTCAGTTCGCAAGAACTAGAATCCATCCAAAGATACCATCCGTATTTGTCCCAATCTCCTAGGACAATTCTTTTGGCAGGTTTGTTATTAATTTCAATATCATGTGAATCTGGTCTGTGAGTGTGACCATGGATTAGAAGATTTACAGAAGATTTTTCCATAGTTTTAAATACTTCTGAGGGATTTACATCCATAATATTTTCTTTTTTTTGCCCAGTAGCTTGCTTGCTTATATCTCTTAATTCTTTAGCAATCTCGTTTCTTTCGATCAAAGACTTACTTAGGAATTCTTTTTGCCATTGAGGATCTCTACTGGTTTTTCTAAAAGATTGATAATCAATATCTTCGGTACAGAGTAAATCACCATGCATTAGCAAAACAGGTTTACCAAACATTTCTTCGAGTTTTGGATCATTTATAAGTTTCATGCCGGATGATGACGCAAAGTCATGCCCTAGAAGAAAATCTCTATTTCCATGCATCATAAAAATCTCAGAAGTTTTGTTAGCTTTCAGAAGGGCTTCTCTGATATCGGAGATAAAATCATTTTGATTATCATCTCCTATCCAAGTCTCAAATAAATCACCCAGTATGTAAAGTTTTTCTGCCTTTGAAGCAGTCTCTTCAAGAAAAGTTAAAAAGGCTTGGGTGATATCTGGTCTGCCTTCATGCAAGTGCAAATCAGATATAAAGCAGTACGCCATTTTTATTCTGTTGTAACTTTGGTATCGATAATTGAAATATCTTCAAGAGGAACATCTTGATGGAAACCGGAGCTTCCAGTTGCAGTTGCAGCAATTGCTTCAACGGTTTCAAAGCCTTCAACAACTTCACCAAACACTGCATAACCCCAACCTTGAACAGTCTCTTCGGTATGATCTAAAGAAATATTATTCACGACATTTATAAAAAACTGAGAGCTGGCAGAATGAGGATCATTAGTTCTGGCCATCGACAGACTCCATTTAGTATTTTTTAAACCATTGTTGGCTTCATTCATGATGGGAGGATTACCTTCTTTATTTACCATACCGGGTTCCATGCCCCCGCCTTGTATGACAAAACCTGGTATTACTCGATGAAAGATAGTTCCGTTAAAAAAACCGCTTTCAGCGTACTCTAAAAAATTTTTAGATGTTACAGGTGCTTCTTCTTCAAATAGTTCAATTACAATAGGGCCCAGGGTTGTTTCAAAAGTTATCACTTTTATCTCCTTTTCGTTTTGCGAACATCCTGCAATCCAAAATATAGCTATAAAAATGACTAATAAGCTTATGTTGGATGAGAGTTTGTTCATATTTCTTTTAAATTCATCTGCATGAGGAGGCTATAATACGAACTTTATGGTTAAGCTTCCAATAAATTAAGGATATGAAAGCAAATAAAACTAGATTTAGTCCAAGTCCAACCGGTCTATTGCACTTAGGAAATTTAAGGACGGCCCTGTTTAGCTTTCTTATGGCACAAAAGCACAAGAGTCCTTTTCTGCTACGTATCGAAGATACAGACTTTGAACGGTCTAAAGAAGAATTTTCCAAAGCTATTTGCGAAGATTTAAATTGGATGCAATTAAACTGGGATGAAGGACCGCATTCAGGAGGAAAAGAAGATTCTTATTATCAGTCAGAAAGAGTTCATTTGTATGAAGAATTTTATAGTGAATTATTAGATAAAAACTTAATCTATCCTTGTTTTACTAGCGAAGAAGAACTCAAGATTATTCGAAGAAATCAAATAGCAGCTGGTGAACCCCCACGCTATACTGGGGTTTGGTCTGAGGCATCCGAAAATGAGATACAAGAAGAACTTGATAAAGGTAACCAACCTGTTTATCGGTTTAGGATTCCCAAAGATGACAATATTAAATTTGTTGATCTGGTGAAAGGAGAGCAGTCTTTCTCCACGAATGATCTTGATGATTTTATTGTAAGGAAGAAGGATGCTACCCCGACTTTTATGTTTGCCAATGCAGTAGACGATTCCTTAATGGAGGTCGATCTAGTTTTGAGAGGCGATGATCATTTGAGCAATACACCTAGGCAGATTGCTCTATTGAAAGCGCTTAATTTATCTCTTCCTCAGTACGCACATGTATCTCTTTTTACAGGTTTAGATGGAGCACCTTTATCCAAAAGAAATGGAAGTCTATCAATTAATGATTTGAGAGAAATGGGTTACCTACCAAAAGCTGTCGCAAATTATCTATCGAGAGTAGGACATACTATTCCAGACAATGATCTTAAAACCCTTGAAGATTTAGCTTTAGTTTTCGAAACTCAAAATATTTCCAGTTCTCCAAGCAAGTTTGATATGGATCAACTCCTTTTTTGGCAAAAAAAGACCGTTGAATCTCTTACAGTCAATGAATGTAAAGAATGGTTAGAAAAACATCTTAGAGATTTACCTTCTGATCTAAATCATGAAGATTTTATTGAACTTGTAAAAGATAATATCAATTTTCCTGAAGAGGCTAAAAATTACCTTAATAAACTTTTTTATCAACCTTTGACTGCGCAAACAGAAGTTGAAAATATTATAAAAACCGCTGGAAAAGAATTCTATCTAGTAGCATATAAGGTCATAGATTCTGGGTTTGATAATTGGATTGAAGCTACCAAACTGATTGGTGGAGAATCTGGAAAAAAAGGTAAAGATTTATTCATGCCTCTTCGGGTAGCAATAACTGGTCAAACAAAAGGACCTGAATTAGATAAAGTTGTCGATTTTATTGGTGTAAATAGAGTCCTGGAAAGGGTT
>Ga0228671_1000639_pt1 | contig 10961 bp, 8 predicted proteins | sample 89DmetaG_FD_183013 | JGI IMG/M metagenome (GOLD analysis project Ga0228671, IMG submission 183013) | Seawater microbial communities from Monterey Bay, California, United States - 89D | ecosystem: Environmental > Aquatic > Marine > Coastal | place: USA: California | collected 2016-11-05 | reverse complement strand
TAATAACGTAAGGTTGATGGTTTTTAGGAAAAGGTGGTTTAGAAAATGTTTAGGTGCAACCACAAGGATTTAAATAAAGTAAAAGAAAACCAGAGTTTTCTGCCTGGCTAGGTTTATGAAATTTGATACCACTTTGATAATTTTCTTACCAACTAAGTCCGCGTGATTTAAATACATTTTTTGCACGATCTGTATAATCGGTTATAATTCCATCCACTCCCATATCTAGCATGTTTTCTAAATCCTCAATTTCGTTAACTGTCCATGTGCAAACAGGTAAACCTAAATGATGCGACTCAGTAACAAGTTCAGCAGTTACATCTTTAAAATATGGGCACCATAAGTGCCCGCCTGCGGCTTGAATGGCTTCCGGTATAGATCCATTTAAAGAAGAGAAATCAGGTGAAATTTCCTCAGGTGGTGTATCAAATGGGTCATTCGAACTTTCTGGTAGCTGTGATAAATATGATCGTGGCATTGCTGGCGCTAAGTTTCTGCACTCTTTCAGTAAGTTCCAATCGAAACTATGCAAAACTGATCGATTTGATAAAGATCTTTTTTCAATTTCTAAAACAATATTTTCAATAATTTTACTTTTTTGGATTGATGGCTCGGATTTGATTTCGAGCAGCATGAATAAATTTTGCCCTTTAGGACGGCAGGCAAGGTCGAGTAGATCAGACAATTTTGGAATGCGAATGCCTGATAAAAACGCTTGTTCAGGGTATAAACTCCCATAAGAACTTCTTTTATCCACACCTCCAATATCAAACATTTGAAGTTCAGAAACTGTCAGATCGCTTATTCGAGGGCCATCTTCTAAAAGCCAGTTGCCTTCAGCATTCCTTGTTATGGCTTTTGACAAATGAAAGTCATGAGTAATTACTGGCACTTCATCTTTGGTAAGTAAAACATCAAATTCGATAGCCAGTATATCGTTTTCTACAATATATTCAAAACCCTCGATGGAATTTTCGGGCATCAGTCCCCGAGCACCTCTATGACCGATTATACTTCTAAATCCTGGTTTACTTCGAAAAGCATTTAGCTGTGGGAAGTCTTGAAAGTGAGGAGAACCTTTCATTAGGCAATCCTCTTTCCTGTGTCAGTATGGAAGATGTGAGTACTGTCTTTTTTTATATTGAATGCCATTACTGAGCCAACTTCTGCAGTAACGTGACCAGGTATGCTTACTACAATTTCTACATCCGTTTCTTTTAAAAGTCCGTGTATTAAACTATTTGCACCAAGCTGTTCGACCATCTGTACAATAACTTGGACGTTTCCTTTATTGTCTATTTGTAAATGTTCGGGCCGTATACCAAGTGTTACTCGCTTATGATCCCCCTTGAATTTTGAAACCTTTGTTCCGTTGCAAAGTATAATAAAGTCCTTTTGACAAGTTGCTGGAATGAAATTCATTGATGGGCTGCCAATAAAGCCAGCGACAAATATGGTCTCTGGGCGATCATAAAGCTCGATGGGAGTGCCAAATTGCTCAACTACACCATCATTTAAAACCATCAGTCTATCACCGAGTGTCATTGCTTCAACTTGATCATGAGTAACATAAATTGAGGTTACTTTGAGCCTTTGCTGTAGTTTTCTAATTTCCAGACGCATTTGCACTCTTAATTTTGCATCAAGATTTGATAGAGGTTCGTCGAAAAGAAATACTTGTGGATTACGCACAATTGCGCGTCCCATTGCTACTCTTTGCCTTTGTCCTCCTGACAATTGTCTAGGTTTTCGTTCAAGGTACTCATGTATACTTAATATCTTGGCAGCTTCATTGACACGGCGGTCAATTTCACCTTTGTCTATTTTTCTTATTTTAAGGCCATAAGCCATATTTTGGCGAACCGACATGTGGGGATACAATGCGTAGTTTTGAAAAACCATCGCTATATCGCGTTCTGCTGGCTCTAGCTCATTGACCACACGGTTACCGATAGAAACATTTCCTGACGTAATTGTTTCAAGTCCTGCAACCATTCTCAATAATGTAGATTTACCGCAACCTGAGGGACCAACAACAACAACTAATTCACCATCCTTAATTGCTCCGTTCACATTATGAAGAACTTTAACTTCTCCGTAAGTTTTGACGAGATTTTCAAGTTTTATAGTTGCCATTTTGATTAACCTATTACTTATCTGTTTCCGTAAGGCCCTTTACAAAGAGCTTTTGCATAGCGATGACGACGAATACCGGCGGGATCATAGCTAAGAGCGCAGTCATCATAATAATATTCCATTCTGGTTGCTGCTCCGCTGCCTCAAGCATACTTTTTATGCTTACTACTATGGTTGTCATATCACTATCGGTGGTTATCAAGAGTGGCCAAAGATATTGGTTCCAACCATAAATAAATAATATGACGAAAAGAGCTGCGATATTTGTCCTGCTTAGTGGAATTAAAATATCCCAAAAAAACTGCAGTGGTTTTGCCCCATCTATTCGAGCACTTTCTAACATTTCGTCCGGTATCGTAAGGAACACTTGCCTAAACATAAAAGTTGCTGTGGCTGACGCTATTAGGGGGACTGATAGGCCCCAATAACTGTTTAACATTCCAAGATTTGCGACAACTTCAAATGTTGGGAGTATCCGTACTTCGACTGGCAGCATCAGTGTGATGAATATTAACCAAAAAAAACCCATGCGAAATGGAAACTTAAAATAAACTATGGCAAAGGCTGACAGAAGAGATATTGCTATTTTGCCAACAGCTATCATCATAGCCATAGTAAGCGAGTTAAGTAACATTCTCCAAACAGCAGTTGTTTCTGAGCCAGACAAGCCATCCCCAAAAAGAGTAGTAACAAAATTTTCCCAAAAATATGTGCCAGGCAGCAGTGGAATGGGTGCTTGGGTCATTCGAATTGGATCGTGTGTTGCAGCAACAAATGTTATCCAAATTGGCAGTGCAACAATAATTACTCCAAAGATGAGTATCATGTGACTAATTATGTCTAATATTGGGCGGTTTTGGACCATCAATACTCGACCCTGCGTTCAATATAGCGGAATTGTACAATTGTCATAGCCACTACCAAAAACATTAAAATCACTGATTGAGCTGCCGATCCTCCCAAATCCAGTCCTACAAAACCATCATTGTATACTTTATAAACTAAAATAGATGTAGCGTTTGCTGGTCCGCCCTGAGTAACGGCGTGAATAATGCCGAACGTATCAAAAAAAGCATAAACTGCATTAATAACTAGTAAGAAAAATGTCGTTGGTGAAATCAGTGGAAATATATGATCAACAAACCGTCTTATGGGACCAGCCCCATCTATTGCTGCAGCGTCAATAAGAGATCGCGGTATTGATTGCATGGCAGCTAAATAAAAAAGAAAGTTATAAGCGACTTGTTTCCAAGCCGCAGCAATAATGACTAACATCATTGCCTGTGACCCATTGAGATAGTGGTTCCAATCAATACCAATGAATTCTAGTAAATATGGAAATATCCCCAGTGTTGGGTTAAACATGAACACCCAAAGAGCACCGGCGAGTACGGGTGCTACAGCATATGGCCAAATTAATAAAGTTCTATAAGATGTCGTTCCTCTAATTACTCTATCTGCAAATCCAGCAAGGATTAAGGCAAGTGACATGGAGAGAGCAGCAACGCATATCGAGAAAAAAATAGTTCTTCCAAAGCTTTCAAGATATTGATCATCTGTAGCCAGGTATGCGAAATTTTCAAACCAAACGAATTCGGTCGACATTCCAAATGCGTCTTCTATTAACAAGGACTGGTAGGCCGCTTGGCTTGCGGGCCAAATAAAGAAAATGAGTGTGATAACGACCTGGGGTGCTACCAATAAATATGGTAATGGAGACGTCGGAAAATGAACGCGCTTTAGCATCTAGACATCCCTAACAGGTTTTTAAAATGGGTTAATGTCGGCGACCACAATAGTAGGCCGCCGGCAAGTAGTCTAATTTATTTTGCAGACCGTTCAAATTTTCGCAATAATTTATTACCACGATCGACAGCCGCGTCTAAAGCAGCTTTTGCAGATTGATTGCCTGCCCATAAATCTTCCAGTTCCTCGTTTATCACATCGCGGATTTGGACAAAATTACCAAATCTTAAGCCACGGGAATTTGCTGTTGGTATGTTTAGGCTCAACTGTTTCGTTGCAGTATCAGTTCCAGGATTTTCTTTATAGAATCCTTGGCTTTCAGATAAATCGCCAGCGGCAGATGTTATAGGTACATATCCTGTTTCTTGATGCCACCAAGATTGTACGTCTGAAGAAGATAGAAAGGTCAGAAACTTTGACAATCCTTTATATTCTTCAGCTTCGTGTCCTTGCAAAGCCCACAACGTAGCACCACCAATGATCGAATTTTGCGGTGCAGATGCAAGGCTGGTATCAAGAGGAAGCATTGTTTGACCAAATTCAAAATTTGCCTGCTTTACTATAGACCCGTAGTAGGCAGATGAATTCATCCACATACCACACTCGCCATTAGTAAACATTGGCAAAGAGTCACCTCGGCGACCACCGTATTTAAACAGTTTGTCTTTTTGACTATCGGCAATAGCTTGAAGTCGATTTGCTACTTTATCATTATTAAAAGTGAATTCTGTGTCAAATCCAGTGAAACCATTTTCTTTCGTACCCATTGAGATATCATGCCATGCAGAAAAGTTTTCAATCATGACCCAGCTTTGCCAGCCAAACGAATAGCCACAATCCATGCCATTAGCTACCAAAGCTTTGGCAGCAGACTCAACTTCATCCCAGGTTGTTGGGACAGAGGCACCGGCAGCTTTAAGAGCGTCAGCATTGTACCAAAGGACTGGAGTTGAACTGTTAAAAGGCATAGATAAAAGTTCGCCATCAGAAGTCTGATAGTAAGAAACCACAGCTGGTAAGTAAGCAGAACCGTCGAATGGTTCACCGGAGTCCCTCATCATTTCTTCAACTGGATATATCGCACCCTTAGCAGCCATCATTGTTGCAGTACCTACTTCAAAAACTTGTACTAAATGTGGATGTTCTTTTGCACGAAATGCTGCAATTGCTGCAGTCATTGTTTCGGTGTAATTCCCTTTATATGATGGTATAATTTCGTAATCGCTCTGGCTGGCATTAAAATCTGCAGCTATCTTGTCAACGCGCTCACCGTTTGTGCCTCCCATAGCATGCCACCAATGTACTTCAGTTTTAGCGATCACGGCACCTGCGGACATGGCTAATGCTACAGCTGCTGAAAATATTGTTTTTGGAGCCTTCATTTCTTCCTCCCTAAGTAAATGTTAACCGGTGTCGAGGGTCGGCTAATAAAAAAAATAATGCAAGTGAATTTTTTATATTAAAATTATAACATTTTGTTATAATATGAAAAAGTGAATAAAGTTTACTTCTCTATTAGCTTGTCTAAACGGAATTATAAAAAGTGTAAGCCATTGAAATTTAAGATAAGACAACTGGAAGCGTTCCGTGCTGTTGCTGATAGTGGTAGTATTACCAAAGCTGCCCGACACTTGGGAATATCTCAGCCTGCAGTCAGTCGGCTTGTTTCAGATTTTTCAAAAACAGTCGGTTTTGACCTGTTTCAGCGCAGGCGTGGAATTCTCGAACCCACAAGCGATTCTCGGTATTTGCTATCAGAGGTAAGACGTTTAATTGATAGTTTGGATCATCTTGAAGACTTACGGCGTGATCTAACAGAACGAACGGTTGGCCATCTGCGTATCGCTTGTCTGCCAGGTTTTGCCACAAGCCATTTGCCCTCTGTACTCGTAAATTTTTTGCGGAGTAGACCGGGCGTGACTGTATCTCTGGAGCCCGATCGGCCAGAGCGTATTCTTGAATGGATTATAGGTGAACAATACGATTGTGGTTTGACAGATGGTTTTTCAGGTCATCCAGCTACAATAAGCCAGGACTTGGATATAAAATCAGTATGTATTTTGCCTAATGGACACCCACTTGAAAAAAAAGAATACATTACCCCTTCAGACCTATCAAAAGAAAGGCTCATCCATGCTAGGCGTGATAGTTGGTTTTTTCAGGAGCTAGCACGCTGCTTTGGTGCTGATAATGTTGAAATAAATAGCTTTGTTGAAGTAAGGCAGTTTACCACTGCCTGCACAATGGTCAACGAGGGCATCGGGGCTTCAGTTGTCAGCGCTTTAGATGCTGAAGCATTTAGAGAAACAGGAATTATTATAAAACCTTTTAAACCAGCTATTTTTCATCGCTTATCAATAATACAACCTGCATCGGGTCCAAGTTCACCCGTTGTTTTAGATTTTATTGATAATTTTATAGAAAGTTTACAGCCGTTTCTCGCAAACAGCGTCAAAGCTTCTTAGTCAGCTCACATACCCTCAATAATCATTAGATCGGTCTCAACACCTCTATCGCGTATAGATTTTGCAGCTTGATATTCATCACTAAAATAAAATTTTTCAGCTGCTTCCTTACTTTCAAATTCGATAAGTGTGACAATACCTGAAACATCTCCCTCATGTCTGTCAGCCTGCGGGCCGCGAGCTAATAATTTTCCTCCAAAGCTCTCTATCAATGGTAGAGCTACTGATGAAAATTCTTTAAAAACATCTTGATCTTTCACACGCAAGTTTGCCATGAGGTAACCTTTTGGCATTTGACACTCCTTCGATTAAAAATTATCCAAAATTGTTTGGTTTTTTGACACGTATCTTTTACTTTACTGTGACCCAAAGTTAGTAACTAAAAAATTATTGTAAAGCTATTTTTCATAAGTAGTACTTTAATTTTTCTACTACGCTCTAATCGTAAAGTTCACACATTAATAGGGATAAAAAAGATTAGGTAAGTAGGGCTTATAGTAAAGTCGTAGTAGTTTTTGGTTCATTTAATGCAGCAGGAGATATAGGTCCTGCTATTAACCTTTTTTCTTCAGTTTTTGTGCTGGGTATTGCTATCAGCCAGATGCTTGGAGCTAAAGATGGTGATAACCAGCTGACGCGATTTGGGGATGGAGCGATACGTGGTGGTTAGCTAGGATTTTTAGTCGGCATGGTAATGATAGTGAGTAGTCCCTATGCAGCTCAAGTGGATTTTTCCGCTATAATGCCTACATGTGCGATTGTTGCTTTAACTCCATTATATGGTTATTTTTTAAAACTTGCTTCTATGCAAATCGATTGATCCTATCAAAGAACAAACTCATGACCTATTTTTGGTTAATATGAATCTTAGGCTATTAGTACTGTGTTGGCCGCAGCTGCATCAGCAACAGCAGTCACGCCCGTCAAACCTTCTAACTCTATAACGGTTACAATGGATACATTCGCTGTATTGTTGTCAAATGTATCATTACTCTCAACAAGATATGTATTTCCGCTCAATTCGAATACAACGACACCAATGGCATCTGCGTCGTCTGCTGCTTTTATTATAACGCCATCTACTGACACAGCATCAATCCATTCTGCGAGGGTATTGATAAGCCCTTTATCCGAGCCTGACAATGTAGCAACTCCGTTTGTTACTGAAGCTGTAACTGTCTCGCTTCCCCCACCACCTGCTACCGCACTTTTAACGTCGATGGATGCTGAATTTGCTCCTTTAGCTCCAGTAATTAAGTCAATCTTATCATTATGATTATCGGCAGCTGCTGCTTGGTAATCAGTGATTTTATCCATGGATGCCTCTGTGGAAGTCCCTGAAGCGAAATCAAATTCGTCGTCGCCTGCGCCTCCAGTTAAAGTATCGGCGCCTGTTCCACCATTTATAGTGTCATCGCCGGTTCCTCCTGAAATATTATCAGCAGAGGCCCCACCGGTTAAGCTGTCATTCGCATTTGAACCAGTAATTGTATTAGTTCCGCTGGTTCCGGTTACAGTTACTCCTGATCCAGATGAACTTGCATTTACTACCACGCTATCAGTTCCTGCAGCAAATGAAGTCTCGAAAGTGAAATTTGATAAGTTTATGGTTGTCTGGTCGGCTACAACAGTAAATGTAGCGGTACCTGTTCCATTTTCTGCTAGTTTCAGGCTAACTCCGGACACATCACTGGCAGCAATTTGCTGAGTAGTGCCTCCACCAGTTAAAAGGATACGCTCTACTGAAGTAAGAGTTAAATTGCTTGAGCTCAAATCTACGCCAGCATCGAGAGCAAGTGTGTCAGAATCTCCACCACCCGCATTAATGTTTATTTTAGCAGATGAACCGTCACCGTTTGCGGTAATTTGTATAGTATCATTCGATCCATTTGATGCTATTACAAACCCTGCTGTGTCTGTAGTTATTCCATCGATTTTAATATTATCTGCGGCTGATCCAGTCTGAATATTAGCAACGCTGTTGCTCGTTGCGTCTAGATTAAGTGTTGCAGAGCCGGTTAGATTTGATGCATTCACTGCAACTCGTGTTGAACTATTGCCAGTAATTGTATTTGTATTCAGGTCAAAATCACCAGTACCGGTAACGACAACACTAGTGAGATCAACTCCTGTTATATCGGCTGAACTGTCTATATTTAAATCGTTTAAAAGATTTAAATTGAGTGTCTGAACATCTACAAAATTTAAGCCAGCAATATTAGCCGTTTTATCACCATTTGATGTATCTGAGTCAAAAGTCTTCATAGTAAGAGCGTTTGTGGTAGATCCTGTTGCGTCTGTTTGATGGTCAAAAATTGGTATTGCTGTTGAGGCTGTTTGTGCTATCTCGGCATCAAGATAAAAATCTTGGCTATCTTTTACAGTAACTGTCGTGCCGTCGAAGTTTTTTAAACGCAGCTTTACAGACGTTGCAACGTTGGTGAGGTCGGTTGTTCCACCAGTTAGCCAAAGAGTTGAGTCTGAGTTAGTATTCAGAACAGTTTCAGTTGATATATCAGCAGAGTCTAAAGTTACTATTAAAGGGGATGAACCACCTAAGGTAAGATTTTCTAAAGTTGATGCGTGTAAGTCAAAATTGGTTGAATTTCCCAATGAATTCACAGCACTAAGTGTTATAGTCTGATTGCTAACGCCATCTGCGTAAATAGTAGATGACTCTGCAGCGGTAAGATCAATAATTTGAGCTGACGCGAAGCCATTATTTGATGTAGCCGTAATGGCACCCGCTGACTTAATGGTTACTTTTCCGGCAGAATTTGCATCTGTAATGGTGATGTCAGTCCCCAGCACAGCTCTTTCATTGTTAAGTGTAAGCGTTCCAGTTGCACTTGTTGCGCTAGTCACGTTAATGGTCCCTACACTTGTAACATCTATGTTGCCTTTCAGAGCACTTAAATCCCGAAGGGTGACATTTCCATTACTTGTGATTTCTAGGTTTCTGAGTGCCGAGGCCGCAGTGATATCAGCATTATTGGTATTATTGATTATTATATCTTGGGTTGCAGTCGAAGAACTTAAGGTAACACTTTTACCGCCAGCATCTATGTTCAAATCTTTTGAAGAGCCTGTTGTTGTTAAAGTGGTATCTGCCGAGATAATCAAATTAATGTCGTTGTCTGTCTGGGCTGCAAGTTTTATTGTTGAAAAATGTGAACCTACAGATATCGGCAAACCGACATTTACCAAATCGAGTGTTTTGATTAGAGAATTGGAATTAGAATTTTCAAAATTGAGTGTATTACTTCCTGAAATATTGGCCAAATTTACGTCAAATTCATAATCTCCACCCAGTGTAGTGGCGGAAGTCGTAAACGTAATTGTCTCTATACCGCTTACTGTAGCAGTACCAAGAATATCATCAGTAGAAGTGATTGTTATTGTATCGTTATCGTATGGATCTGTATCGACAACAGACGTGCCCGAAATCAAAGTAGAACTTGTTGCACTTATAACGTCGTTTACCCCGGTCAAACCTAGGTTTTCAACTTGAGCAACAACAACCATTGAGTTCGAAGTAATAGGAGCCGTTGAAGTGTCATCACTTGTTGTGGTGCTCGATGTGTCTGTTGTGCTTGATGTGTTGCTTCCACAGCTTGCAAGTATCATCGCAATTAACGGATAGCTGTAAGCCCGTTGTTTCAGCTTTGTAAGCATCTCAAGTTGGCCCATCAAAGCTCTATTAAAATATTTATTAATTGTCAGTGGTAGCATTTTTCTTAGATATCTTTTTATTTTAAGGCGGTTTTAATAGTACACGCCTTAATACAACGACTTTAGCTTTTAAATGTATAGATAACTGACGCGTTTTGTGCTTTTCTATTTAGCTTATTCAATGTCCTTTTAGAACCATTAACTATAGGGATTCTTTTATGCCTTTTGAATTATATCTGGTTTACACATTCCTCTCTCAGGTTAAAATCTGAATAAACCTCACAAATACTAAAGAATTATTATGTTGTGATGGTTATCACTTACCTGTTTTTATCTAGTTTGATGACATCAAACTGCATCAAATTTTTCTGCGATAATTTTTGCGGCATCTAGTAATATGTCTTCTCGAAAATGTGACGCAACCAATTGCACTCCCACAGGACGGTCTTCTTTTCGGTCAGTTGTAACTGTCAATCCCGGGAGTCCCATAAAAGGTAATCCAATTTGTAAAATTTGGTCTTCGATTATTTGCTCAAAAGCCGTCTCTGATTTTAAATCCTGCAGATCGTCAAATGGTAATGAGCAGGAAACTGGACAGAGGAGCAGCGGAAAATCAAATAGAAACTTTTTCCACTGTCGTGTTAGGCTGGCGCGCGCTTGTAGAGCAAACATAATTTGATCAGAACTCGTATATTTGGAGATTTTTTTTAACCGATCATAAATCAAAATGGCATCAGGGTCATTTTCTTTTGCTACTAAATGTCCTGCACCTTTTGCCATTTCTGCCATCCACAAAACCAATTGATGTTCCATAGCTTCGCGTAACGGCGGGAGCTTCACTTCGGTTGCTTCCCAACCAGCCTGTTCTAATTTTCCCAATGCTTCGCCAATAGCTTTGCGAATTCTGTTATCAACCGTTATCCCCTCTGGTTTATCGCAAAA
>Ga0228671_1000629_pt1 | contig 11061 bp, 10 predicted proteins | sample 89DmetaG_FD_183013 | JGI IMG/M metagenome (GOLD analysis project Ga0228671, IMG submission 183013) | Seawater microbial communities from Monterey Bay, California, United States - 89D | ecosystem: Environmental > Aquatic > Marine > Coastal | place: USA: California | collected 2016-11-05 | reverse complement strand
CGGGTAGAGGGCAGCTCAAGAAAAACTAATTTAAATGGAATAGCTTCCTTGGAAAGAGCGAAGCAGGGAGATGTTTCTTTTCTCGGGAATCCTAAATATAAAAAATTTGTAAAATCCTCAAATGCAACTTTGATCTTATTACCAGAGGATTATATCGGAAGTCCTAAAGATGAACAGATTTATCTACGATTAAAAGATCCATCTAAAGGGTTAGCTTCGATTTGCAGTTATTTTGAGAAAATACTGATAACCCCTCCCGAAATTTCAATTCATCCAACTGCATGGTTGGATAAATCCGCAATAGTTGCAAACGGTGTAACTATTGGTGCTTTTGCTTTTATCGGAAAAAATGTTCAGATTAAGGAAGATGTTTCTGTTGGGTCACACTGCCATGTGGGAGATAATTGCTTAATTGGAAATAATAGTTATCTACATCCAGGCGTTAAGCTTTTATCTCGATGTGATTTAGGAAAAAATGTAATTTTAAATGCAGGCGTTGTTATAGGGTCTGAGGGATACGGTTTCGATCAGGTTGATGGAACCCATCAGAAAATTCCTCACCTTGGAAAGGTAGTAATAGAAGATGATGTAGAAATTGGTTCTAATACATGTATTGATCGCGCACGGTTCGAGGAAACGAGAATTGGAACTGGAACTAAAATAGATAATTTAGTTCAAATTGGGCATAATGTAAGAATTGGTAAAGGTTGTTTAATTGTAGCTCAAGTTGGAATATCTGGAAGCACTCAATTTGAGGATGGAGTTGTTGTTGGTGGCCAAGCAGGATTTGCGGGTCATTTGAGAATAGGCAAGGGAGCGAAAATTGCTGGTCAGGCTGGAATTACAAAGAATGTAGAGGCTGGTGCTTTTCTAAAAGGAAACCCGGCTCTTCCCTTCCATTTATCACAAAGAATTTCAATTTTACAAAAAAAATTGCCTGAACTATTCAATAGATTTGATGGTATCCCCTCGAAAGAGTAATTTTACTTATGCAAAACGGAAACAAATTAAAAATATTTACAGGTAATTCCAACAAGCCATTGGCGAGAGAAATTTGCGATTACCTACAAGTGCCTCTAGGGGATGCTGTTGTAACTTCTTTTCCTGATAATGAAAGTTTTGTTCGTTTTAATGAAAATATTCGTGGAATGGATGTATTTTTAGTTCAATCAACTTGTTCGCCGGCAAATCATAATGTAATGGAGCTGCTTATTATGATTGATGCTGCCAAAAGGGCATCAGCTGCCCGTGTAACTGCTGTACTTCCTTTTTTTGGGTACTCTAGGCAGGACCGAAAAGATCAACCCAGGGTACCAATAACTTCAAAGCTAGTTGCCAATCTCTTGGTTGCTGCAGGTGCAAACCGTATCTTGACCATGGATTTACATGCACAGCAAATTCAAGGCTTTTTTGATATTCCAGTTGATCATTTATATGCCTCCCCGGTTTTCTTTGAAGACCTTAAAAGTCGTGATTCTAACAATATGACTATTTTTTCACCAGATGTTGGTGGAATGAAAATGGCAAGTGCCTACGCTGAAGTTTTGGGCTGTCCTATTGGATTTGTTGCAAAAAGAAGAACTGGTGCAAGCACAGTTGAAGCGATGAATTTAGTAGGAGAAGTTGAGGGACGAGAAATTCTTCTTATTGATGATATGACAGAAACTGCTGGTACTTTAACTGCCGCTGCTAAACTATTGAAAGACCGAGGTGCCAAAAAAGTCAGTGCAATAGTCAGTCATTGTGTTTTAAATGATACGGGTAGAGATAGATTAAATCAGGGTTTTTTAGATGAGTTAATTACCACTAATACAGTAGATATGGATATCGATGATCTTCCTATAAAAAAATTAAGTGTTGCCCCACTTTTAGGTGAAGCAATTCGTCGTACTAATACCGACAGTAGTATTTCAAGTTTATTCCAAATCAAAGGTTTTTAGATCTTAGCTAAATATAAACAAACGAATGCGTTTAATACGCTTCTTGTCTCATGAAGACTTTTTATATTCTTATTATCTTAACCTTTACATTTTCTTTAAAGATTTTTCTAATTGCACAAAACAAAGGTCTTACGCTCAGTATTGATGATGAAGACTTAGATCGTTCACTGATAAGTTCTCCCGTGAGTTATTCGCCAGCACTTAGAAAAGCTACGCCCGCAGTCGTTGCTGTAACGACTCAACAGGTTGTTAGAAGATTATACCCTGGAGGATCATCTAATCCACGTGAAGAATTCCTTCGTAGATATTTGGGAATTCCAAATTTTAACAATTCTCGAATCGAAGAAGAAATGGTTCCTGCCGGAATTGGTTCTGGTGTTATCGTAAGTCCGGAAGGTTATACGATTACAAATGCACATGTTATAACCACCGATCCACGGACCGGCGATGTGGTAGAGGAAGTTACAGTTTTGTTATCTGACAAGCGGGAGTATCAAGCAAAAATTATCGGGTTTGACCGATCTACTGATGTTGCTGTACTTAAAATAGAATCGCCTGATCCATTACCGCATGTGTCTATAGCAAATAGCGATTTATTGGAAGTTGGTGATGTAGTGTTTGCTGCAGGAAACCCACTTGGAATCGGAATGACAGTGACTATGGGTATTATATCAGCTACGCAAAGATCAGAACTTGGAGTTCTTGAGCAGGAGGGTTCTTATGAAAATTTTATTCAAACAGATGCCGCTATCAACAGAGGTAATTCGGGGGGAGCACTCTTAGATGCAAGGGGACGGTTAATTGGTATCAATACGGCCATTATTTCACAAACTGGTTCCAGTATTGGAATTGGCTTAGCTATACCCGTTAATATGGTTAAAAAGGTCCTTACCGATTTGGTGCAAGAAGGTAGTATTCGCAGAGGGTTTCTTGGTGTAGAATTGGCATCAAGTAAGGATGGAAGTGGCGCGGTTATAGAAAAAATTGTACCAGGAAGTGCTGCTGATCTTGCTGGTTTTATTCCTAAGGATAAAATTATTCGTGTCGGTGATCGAAAAGTGGATTCAATAAATCAGTCCAGACTAGTAATTTCTCAAACTGCACCAGGTACAAAACTGCCGATAGATGTAATTCGTAGTGGAAAAAAAATTACATTATTTGTAACCCTAGATTTAATGGGTAGCAAAAATAGATTATCGATACCTGGAATTGTTATGGAACCACTTAGCCTTGAGAATCGTCTCGAATTTCAAATTCCTACGACTACTAAAGGCGTTGTGGTAACTAATTCGACAGGTGATGCAGAAACATTTAAAAAAGGTGTAGTGATTGTTGAGGTTAATGGATATCAGGTTAATTCGGTTCAAGACGTTGAGGAACAAATTAAAACTGGTATCAATCGATTATATGTTTGGTATCGAAATAAATATCGTTTTCTTGCTTATCGTGTTCCTTGATTCTTACAATTAATTTTTAACTACCTGGTTTTGTTGGCTCTATCGATAACAATTCTTGAGGTAATTGATCTGGATGATATGTGGGGAAGTCTAACTTTAACAATGGTTGAAAAGGTACACCAAAATTTAGCTCTTCTGTGCTGCGGTCAACTAGAGAAGTAACAGATAATATTGAACATTCACTTGCTCTAAGAATGGTAAGTGCCTCCGAAACACGTCCGCCCTTTGTCACCACATCCTCAACAAGTAAAACTTTATCAGATTTGGAAAGAGAGAAATTTCTTCTTAAAGCGAGCTTATCTTCAATTTTCTCTAAGAATATAAATCTACATTTTAATTGCCTCGCAATCTCTTGGCCCAAGACAAGTCCCCCCATTGCTGGAGAAACAATTGTATTAGGTTTTTCAATATTTATTTTTTTTATCAAAAGTTCGGCTAATCTCGTAACTTTATCCATGTATTGGCAAACCTGTGCACACTGAAAGAAATGTCCGCTTCTGAGCCCAGAACGTAATATAAAATGTCCAGTTAATAACGCGCGAGTATCTTTAAAAATTGAAATTACTTCATTATCTGAATTCTGTGTCATAAAGTTATTTTTTATACATTTATAATTGCAATGTGATTAAGAACATTAGCCAAAAAATAGAAAATTTATTTGAGTAAATTGTAGAGAGAAAATTGAAATTATTTGTGTGCTATTGGTTTCTCCCATCCAAGGTTTACATCTGGTCCCATCTTACTAATCTGTGAAGTAATAACTTTTAAATTTTTCTGAAGTTCATCTATTTTTTCATCCATTTTTAATTGTTCATCCATGCAATTTTTTCTTGCAGAATCAAATTCTGTAGAGGCTGAAAAGTTGATAATTTTAGATCGAAAAACTGCTCCATCATTCTCAAATTTAATTTTACATTTTGAGCAACAAAAACCAATTTTTCTACCTTCATAAATTGTATGAAAGGAATTATTAGTATTTTTTTGAGATACAGGACATTTTGTATTAATAATTACCTTATCTTGGGATTTTGAACTAACTTGATTTTTGACTCCTTCTAATTCTTTAATTTTTACTTGTTGGGTTTTAATGTAATCTGTAATTGATTTTTGAATAGTATTTTTTTGGGACAAAAGGTTGTCATATGTTTTTTCATCCACGAAATGTTTTTTAAGAGTTTTAGCTCCTAGTGGAGTCATTTGGGTTTTCCAGAGAAAAATTTTGTCTAAATTAATAAGATTCTTGAAATGCTTGATAGAGGCATCCGAGATTTTTGTTCCGTAAAGATTTAAATATTTTAAATTTGATAAAGTTGAAATAGCTTCTGCAGAATCGTCCGTTATGGGGGTGTTTTCTAAGTGCAATCTCGAAATTAGTTTGAATTTACGAAGTAAGGAAATGCCCTTGTCCGATACATTTGTTTTAGCCAAGTTAAGCCAAATTATTTGTTCGGCAATAGGTTCCAGTAGTTGCAAGTCTTCATCATCGAATTTTTTACCAATATATGAAGCGTTAACATAAATTGCATTTGTATTTTGAGCTATTGGGATGACAAGGATACCTTTTTCGCGAATCTTTTCTAGTAGTTCAGGTTTTGCTCTTGGAACAATAGGTAATTTCGTCTGTAACGCTTCGTTTTTCGAGATTAGTTTTTTGGGCATATTATTAACAATATGAAGTGCAGAATTTGAGGTTTCTGTATCTAAATCGGAAACGAGAAGGTCAAATGAAGCCCCTAATGAGATCCATGCTTTCATGACATCAAGCTCCTCTTTTGTTACTGGGTTGTAATGATCCACATCATCCATAGGAGGCATTGCTTCCTCATCATCTTTGGGCAGTGTAATTCGATAAATTAATTCGCTATCTTCGATATTGCCCTTAATTACAATATCCTCCCCTGCTCCACTACCTCCCTTTAAGAAGTCTTCTTTTGAGTTTAACTTAAGTCTACCTTTGCTTTTATTCTCTCCGTGGCATTCTTGGCATTTTGCCACAAATACAGGGTGTATTAAATTATCGTAAACATTTTTTGACATGAATTCATTCTCTCCGGAAAGTGAATGGGAAAACAGAATAATGGTAATAAGTAATGATATTGTGGATGATCTCATAATTCGATTGGGAAATTCCTAATAATTGCTATGATAACTGTTATTTCAATAAATCCAAAGCAAGAAAATGATTATTTTATGATAAAAGAAATTGATTGGGGAAAGGAACTATGGCATTTACTTTTTTTCGGCTGTATCGGTTTTACTGTATGGCCATTGATTGTTTATTATTTGGGTCAAACCATTCAAATCGTCTATTTTATAAATCTTCCCCTACGAACATGGGCTGAGCAGAAGGTTTATGGCCCTCTGTCTTACTTTAATTTTCGTTCGTTAATCAGTCTTACTTTCCTGTTTTTTCCATTGTTAACTTCCATAGCAATAAGAATTTTGTTAAATTTTACACGAAAGTGAACACTTACATTTATTCTGGTATCAAACTTTTTTGATGCTTGCAAAATCTGGCGTATGAACCGTTTAATTTTAAAAGTTCATTATGACTGCCTTGTTCAACAATTTGACCATTGTTCAGGAAGATAATCTGGTCTGCTTCACGTATGGTGCTTAGTCTATGTGCAATAATAACTGTAGTTCTGTTCTTGATAAGCTTATCTAAAGCAAGCTGTATTTTTCTTTCAGTTTCTACATCAACACTAGAAGTAGCCTCATCTAAAATTACAATAGGAGGAGACTTTAATATTGCTCTTGCAAGGGTTAATCTTTGTTTTTCCCCCATACTTAGCCTAATGCCTCTTTCTCCAATCAATGTTTCTAGTCCATCGGGTAGCTTCCGAACAAATTCCCAAGCTCGTGCCATTTTCAATGCATCTATTATGTCTTCTTCATTAGCGAATGATAAGGCAAGAAGTAGATTTTCTCTAATTGTTGTATCGAATAAAAATGGGTCTTGTGAAACCAATCCTATGCTACCTCTAAGAGAGCTGAGTGAAAGGTTTTTTACATTTATCCCACCTATGGAGACAATTCCAGAATCCACATCATAATAGCGAAGCAGAATATTTGCTATTGTACTTTTGCCTGCACCAGTTGGACCGACAAGTGCAGTGGTTGAACCTGTCGGTAAATAAAAATCCAAGTCCTTAACAATGGTTTTTCGATCATCATAAGCAAAATTTACTTTTGAAAATTTTATGGAGTGATTGGTCTGTGGAAAACTTTTAGGTTTTTCGGGATTTTTAATTAGTATATTTTCATCGAGAATCTCAAAAACTCTTTCACCAGATGCTTTCCCTGCACTTATCATATTGTTTATAGAGACCAATTGTCTAACTGGCTCGTAAAACATGTTAGCATAAAGAAGAAATGCAAAGAATTGGCCTTTGGAAAACGAGGGGTCTGTCTGTAAGAGATAAGCACCCATGCCAACGACAGCGAGAATTCCAAGAGATGATGTGAAACTTGCAGTTGGTCCTTGTATGGACCATCTGTACATTGCCTTAAGAGATGACGTTTCTAATTTTTGACTACATTCAAGAAATCGTTTTTTCTCTCGTTCTTTTAGGTCAAATGCGTGAATTAATCTATTACCTTGAATATCTTCAACTAACAACGAATTTAAATTACCTGAATCCTCACGAACCTGCTTCCAATTCTTTTTTGATATCTTTGAATATCTAAATGCCATAACGAGTAGAACGGGTAGTGGAAAAAATACAAGAGCTGCGAGCCTTGGCTCTTGCACAAACATCATAATAGTTACGCCAATTAAAGTGAGAACTGCAATGATTCCTTGTTCTGTTCCATCTAAAATTGCACGTTCCACATTTTGTACATCCTCCACAACGCGGGATGCAATGTCGCCACTTTTTCTTTTGTCATAAAAATTTATTGGCAAGTTAAGTAATTTATCGTGCAGAGCTTTTCTAATTCTTATAATTACCTTTTGCTCCAATTTGTTATTTACCCGGATTCTTAAACAGTTAAAAATTTCTTTTGTAAGAAAAAGTCCTCCAATAAAAAGAATGCCTTTCCAAAGAAAATTTTGATTATCTAGACCTTCGGTAAAAATTTGATCTAATACTTGCTGAATGGCAGAAGGAACCATTACTGATAGAATCGTCATTACAAAAGCTAATGATAGGGTTAGAGCAAAAAGAACTTTATGCTCAAAAATATAAGAAGAAATCCGAATAATAATTTTTTTGTCTTTGCTTTGTTTCATGTTTGGTATTGAAGGTATAAACAAAACCTTTTTCAGCAATTTGACAAACATCGACAACACAATCCAAGAAGGGCCCACTGGTGCAATCCTTCGTGACTTGCCATCTCCGTATCAACCTCACCCACTTGGACTGCTACACCTCCCACGTTTTCTGGCAAAAATTCGAAAATCACTAAATGGTGAGTTGCCCAAAAGTTATCAGCGTAATTTCACTAAAGGCTTCGATGGCTTTTTATGCCTTCATTTGGGAATAAGTCCACAAGATGTAATTGAATGCGTAAAGAATGCCTCCTCAGATCAGGAGTTAGATGAACAATTGAAGAATCTTTTTCCTGAAGAGCTAAATTCCCATATTTGGAATCGAAAAGTTGTTCAGATGGGAATGTCTGACATGGCATTCGAAAAATTAGAAGAAGTAAAATCTGACCTTGGGGCAGAAGATCGTACAGATTTACGCTCTTTTGCGGATGTGATTGAATTCGACGAAGGGCGTATAGAATAATTAAGTTTATTACTAAATTCTTTTTACAGTCAGTAAAGTTAAGTCATCTCTTTCGCTTGAAATCGAAGAGAATTCCTCCAAACTATTCATAAGGAGAGAGTTAAAAGAATGAGGACTTTTTTCTTTTGAACATTTAAGATTCTCACAGACTCTGTCTAGTCCAAATTCTTCTTTTGCTTGATTTTGTGATTCAGTAACTCCATCTGTATACAAAACCAGCATATCTCCTTTATTAAACGAACAGGTTTGGTCTTCAATAACTTCTTCAAATAGGTCAGATGGCACCATGCCAAGTGCCATTCCATTGCCACGAAGTTTATCAACTTCTAATGTGTCTTTATTTGCTCTTCCCAATAATGCGGGCTCGTGTCCTGCTCGGGTATATGTTATTGAATTAGCGTTTGTGTCAATAATCGCGAGAAATAGTGTTATAAACATATCTTCGCGAATGCGTTCCTCTAACTCTTGATTAAGTTGAATTAAAATTTCTCGCGGAGTTTTAGATTTTTTAACATAATGTCTTAGATTTGTTTGGCAGAGAGCCATCAAAAGTGAAGCAGGCACTCCTTTTCCGGAGACATCTGCAACAGATACGGCGAATTTGGTGGATGATAATTTATAAAAATCATAAAAGTCGCCGCTAACCTGGGAAGAAGGAACATATTGTGTGTCAATTTCCAATCCTTTGAAGTCTGGTGATTCTTTGGCAAGGAATAATTCCTGGACATCTCTAGCTAACATCAAGTCCGAGTCCATTCTTGTTTTATCGACTCTTAAATTCATGGCATCAGAATTTTTAATTGCAAGTGCTGCCTGCTCTGCTAGTGAGTTGACAAGAGATAAATCAGTTTCAGTGAATGGTAGACCGTTCGTTGGGTTAGCGACAACTAGAACGCCTAAAGTTTGATCGTCATGTAATAAAGGAGAGTAGATGAGCGATCGAAGAACTAGCGATTGATCAACATGCTTAATAACCCTTGGATCAAGATTCGCTTGCGGTACATAAACCGCTTTTCCAGTTTTAGCTACTTCGCCAATAATACCTTCTCCATCTTCCAGTATTTCTGAAGCTAAAATCTTTTCTAAAAATCTAGCTCTAGTGGAACTCGCATCATCGGATGTAGGCTTTATTTTACGTTGTGGTGGAAATAGTCCTTCAGATGCGATACTTTGAAGTTTACCATTTGTTAATTTCTCATAAACGCATGCACTTAGTGCTCCAGTGGTCATGACCGCGGTATGGGCAATTCTTTGGTATAGATCTTTCCTATCCACACCTTCTCCAATTGCAACGGCTAGATTATGCATGAAATTAACAATAATTTCTTTTTCTTGTTGGAGGCGAATTTTTTGATCTTTCAGCCGTTCCTTTTCTTCCTTTGCCTTTTTTCTTGTATAATTCCATACGAATATCCCAATAGATAATCCGGCAAGAAAATATAAAAATGAATTCATAACGAAACTTCTTTGCTAAGCAGAATCTTCAACTTTTTGTTCCATGAAATTGACTACATCCTTAAAAAATTTTTCATTTTTTTCATTCAGATCAAGTAAATGCTTATGAGCTTTGTAAATAAATTCAGGACTAACCTTGCTGTCCTTTGATTTAACTTTGAGCGTTTCTAACTCCTTTAAGTTTGATACCACACCTGAACTTACTATAGCAATTTTATGAATTCCTAGGTTTTTAACGGTTTCTAGGTTTCTTCCAATTAAATTAAGAAGTGAGAGACTTCCACCTTCTTGAGACTTTCTTAATTGTAGGGCTAGTCCAACTAAAATACCTAAAAAAGTGCTATCCATACTCGTACAATTTTGAAAATCGATCACAAAGGTTCTTTTTCCTTCGTCGAACATTTCATGTAAGAAAGATCTTAAAGGTGCACAGTTTACATACGATGCTTTGTTTTTGATTTGGACATATACCGAGTCATTTCTTGCGCAAACTTTATATATGGATTCTTTGTTCACGCTCTGAATGTCCGAGTTAAAAAATTATTATCTTTGAAAGTGTGCGATCGAGCGAATTTTATTATGTCACGATAAGCATTTAATATTATCAGCAAAACAATCAGATTCCATATAGATAAAAATATGTTGTATATAAAAGGATTGTAATCATTTAATATCGTTTGATTGGCAGATTAATTTTCCAAAAAAAGAATAATTAATTTATAACATTTCTTTAATCGCATCAAAATCTGGTAACTGTTTAGGATCTTCAGATGACCAAGCAAATAAAATTTCCCCCTCTTTTGAAATTACGAAAGCAGATCTTTTTGAAACGCCCTTGAAGCCAATAAAATCATCATATAAAACACCATATTCAGTTGATACATTTTTATTGAAGTCACTGAGTAAGGAGAAATTAAGTTCCTCTTTCAAGGCCATGGCTTCTTGTGCAAATGGACTGTCTACGCTTATTCCTAAAACTTTTGCATTAAGGTTATCGTAAGAGGAGATATCATCGCGTACAGAGCAGGTTTCCTCAGTACAAACACCAGTAAAGGCGAAAGGAAAGAAAAGTAATACGACAGAGGATTCTCCTTTAAATGAACTGAGAGTGATGTCGGATAGACCTTCAGGCGTTTTTGTTTTTAAGGTGAAATCTGGTGCGGGTGAACCTACAGTTAATGTCATGTCAACAATTGTTTGATTGTGGTTTATAAACTATAAATTAGGTAACGGACTATGGATCGAAAGCAAGCGGAATTAGCGCTAATATAAAAAGAATTAGAATTCTACGCTCGATGATTGTTGATATCTTATCTATAGTAATCAGATTCTAATCAAAAAATGAGTAAATCCGAATTGTTGTCCAACACCGAAGTTATTATTGGTGAAGAAGAATTAGTTAATAAAATATCGCAAGGTAAGAAATTAAAAATCAAGTTTGGAGTTGATCCAACTAGACCAGATTTGACTTTC
>Ga0228671_1000628_pt1 | contig 11062 bp, 7 predicted proteins | sample 89DmetaG_FD_183013 | JGI IMG/M metagenome (GOLD analysis project Ga0228671, IMG submission 183013) | Seawater microbial communities from Monterey Bay, California, United States - 89D | ecosystem: Environmental > Aquatic > Marine > Coastal | place: USA: California | collected 2016-11-05 | reverse complement strand
ATCCTTCTGCGGTCATCTCTCCAATCATCATAATGCGGATAATCAAGCTTGGGAAATTTCTTGTAATAAGGATCCGACTTCTTGATCAGAGGGATGTGCGGAGCATAGAGAGGCAGGTAGAGAAAGAACGGCTTATCTCCAGACTGACTGAAGTCGATAAAAGATTCACCGTACTTACCCTGAAGGATCACACGATTGGCGATGCCTTGGGGCAAGCCATTCCTGTTCTGATGGTCCACAGTCTTGCCATCGAGCGTAAGATTGGTTGATCCGCTTTCCATAGAGCCAGTCCAGTAGTAGTCAAAGCCACGAGCCCGCGGATCGTGCTTCGGGTTTGAACTGTTCGACGGGCCAAGGTGCCATTTGCCCGAGAAACCGGTAAGGTAGCCAAGCTTTTTCATCCGGTCTGCGATGGTCAGAACTGGTTTGCCGGCTCTATCCGTGCCTTTCGGATAAATACGGGGCATACGGCCACTACCCTCACCTGCATCGCTCTGGTTATGCGGAAAAGCGAACTCATTCTGTACCCGTCCAATCATCAACCCGGCACGTGAAGGCACGCATTGCGGAGCTGAACTGTAACCGGCTTTCATCAACGCTCCGCCACCGGCAAGCTTATCCATAACCGGAGTATCAACATGTTTATCGATCCCGAAGAGGCCCAGGTCCGTGTATCCATGATCATCCGTGTAGATCAGAATGACATTGGGTCTCTTCGCCATAGCGGATGACATGGTGCAGCACGCTGAAAATAATCCTATGATTAAATATTTTTTCATTATTAAGGTTTACCTCTTAGTTCAAAGGTTTACCCGTCTTTTTTAAAAGGTGAGAAATGTACTCTATCTGCAATCCCATAGACAGACAGAATCAAAAAGGATCATGCATTCGGGACCGCCTTTGAAGGTGAACCGGTGTTTTCCATTGGCTTTGGGATTTATGAATGTCACCTTTTCGTGCTCGTAGGTATTTCCATGACCATTAACCAATACGCGGATCTTCCCCAATTCGTATTCGACCACCAAATCGATCCATTTATTGAGTGCCATGTCGGATTCAGGCTCGAAGAAGGAGGGACCATCGGGAAGTTTCACGCGGTGCCCACCCTCTTTTACAATCCCAAGATTAATCATGTGATGACCAATCTGGAAGGATGGGCGTCCAGGCGTAAGCTCAGGCTTGGCAAACTGATAGCGTAAATGCATTACGAAGTTCTCCGGTATGCTATTAATGTGAGCAACTGGTTCCAAACCCAAATGGTGATCACGCTTAAGGGCTTTCATCGCAACCTCCTTGGATTTGTAAAGAGGACCGACCGTTAATATTCCATCCTTGATCTTCTTTCCCTTGGCTTGCCCCCAAAAGTCCAAATTCAACTCACCATCAAAATCATCGGAATAAATCAGTTTCCCCGATTTAAAAAGTTCTGATGTGAAGGTTGGATCTCCTCCAAGCAGTTTAATAGAAAACAGGAGGAATGATAAAAGATGAAATTTAATGTGAGTGTTCATTAACAAAATAAATGTAATCAAGTGTAGAACGCTTACGCTTTATTTGTTTTTTTACTTTTTTATAGATCTTCAGGTTCCCAATCGGGAATACCCTTCTCAGTGAACTGTTTATCGTAAAGTAATTGAAGATGGTGCTCCCCTGCTGTAATTCGAGGTAAGCCTTCGTTAACTAAATAGCTCTCTGTCGAGTCCCACCATTGATCAAATTCCTTCTTCATTTTTTCAGCCACTTCAGAATGAACCTTGATCAAGTTTTTGGTTTCGCCCGGGTCCTTTGAAATATCGCTCAACCAGGGACCTTCACTGTCCATTTCGAAAACAAGACGCCAACGCTTATTACGAATCGACGCTCCGTAATACTTTGCTTCTGCACGGGTGGGTTTACCTCTTCCGCCTCCTCCCCACCGTCCACGGTGTGAAAAAAGAGTTCGATCTTTCCATTTGGCAGTGGGATCTTTTAGCAAAGGCAAAAGTGACCGCCCCTTCGGAGTTAGGCTGCTCTTGGGAATTTCCACACCTGCAAGTTGACAAAAAGTTCGGTATAAATCGATATGTGCAGTTAATGCGGATATATCCACGCCCTCGCTCAACATTCCTTTCCAGTACCAAAATGAAGGAACATGCGTTCCTCCTTCCCAATTGGTATCCTTAGTACCCCTCATTCCGGCGTTCCATGCTATTAACCGTCCTTTATCTTTCTGACCAATGCCTTTCATGGCCATGCCATTATCCGTCATAAAAATAACCAGAGTATTTTCCAATGCATTCCACTGATTAAGTTTATCGATTAGAATGCCTATATTATCATCAATATTCTCAACCATGCCGTAACGGGCCGCGGTTGACTTATCGTACCCAGCATCAAGGAAGCGCTTTTTATATTTCTCCGGTGCAATGAGAGGACCGTGGGGAGCGTTAAGAGAAATGTAGGCAAAAAAGGATTCTTCATTATCATACTGACCCTTCATCCAACTAATCGCTGCCTGAAAGAACAAATCTGTACAGAATCCCTTGGTTTTCACGATGGTCTTATTATGCAAAAGTACATTATCAAAGTACTTGTTTTTGGAATTTTCTTTAAAGTCTCCAAATCCATATTGCCCAATGCCCCCGGCACCATGCATCAGCACTTCATGAAACCCTCGATTTTGAGGTAAATATTCATCCCCGTCTCCCAAGTGCCACTTACCGAACAAGCCAGTTTGATAGCCGGCTCTTTGCAAGGCCTGAGGAAAGGTAATCACATCCGGAGCAAGACGGTCCCGTTGCATAAGGGTATGGCTAATACCAACCTCAAAAGGTAAACGACCGCTCATGATTGCCGCTCTTGTGGGAGAACATGTAGGACTGACCTGAAAATCGGTAAACCTGGTAGAAGATTTGTAAAGAGTATCAATGTTTGGAGTACGCAAAATCGTATTGCCCATGCAGGAAAGATCTCCCATACCCTGATCATCCGTCAGAACAAAGATGATGTTCGGACGACTACCTTCGAGTGGCCTAGAAACTTTGCCTGTTGCCAAGCTGCTGCCTAGCAAAAAAAGTGTTAAAGAAATCAGTATGCGGTAATACTTCATATGTTTTTATGGGAGTAATATAAGGTTAGTTTGACTTGCAGGGAGAGGCTAAGAATAAATCTAAGGAACCCTTATTTCATCGTAAAGGGTATCCTGTCTACAAAAGGTAGAAAGATTAAGGAACTCAAAAATTAGGCTAGTCATTTTTTGAGAAAAACCTAAGTTATGTTTTGATCAATCTACAACGTGAAAAACACTAGATAAACCAACAATTACCTATCCGAAAATTCAATTATGATCACCTACGACTACCATTGCGATGCCAACGGAGAAACGCTCACTGTTAGCCACAGCATCAAGGAAACTCTAATGACATGGGGCGACTTATGCTCATTGGCTAACCACCATATGGGAAATACACCTCCCTTTACCCCGATCCGACGGCTCATATCCTGCCAAGAGTCAGAGCCCGATGAGTCCACACTTTCGATGTTCTCGAAACCCAAATCGAGCGGTGGCGGATGCGGTTGTTGCTAAATCGTAATTTCAATTTATGAAAAGAGGACACCAGCTTTTAGCTACCCTCACTTTTTCGTGGCTGTCCCTTTTTGCAGATGACCACAAGAATAATTGGATTCAGCTTTTCAATGGCAAAGACCTGTCTGACTGGACCGTCAAGATCCGAGGACATAAGGCCGGTATCAATCACAATGATACCTTTTCTGTAAAGAATGGGGTGATCCATGTATCCTATGATAAGTACGATAATTTCAACAAGACATACGGGCATTTATTTTACAAAACACCTTTTTCGCATTACCTGCTTCGTATCGAATATCGTTTCCTCGGCGAACAGGCACCCGGTGGAGAAGATTGGGCATTCCGAAACAGCGGAGTCATGCTTCATGGACAAACTCCAGAGAGTATGACAAAAGACCAAGACTTTCCCAACTCCATCGAAGTCCAATTTTTAGGGGGAAAAGGTAAAGGTAAGCGAACGACTGCCAATTTGTGTACTCCCGGGACGGATGTGGTGATGAATAACAAACTCTTGAAGCGTCACTGTTTCAGCAGCAAGAGTGAAACTTACCATGGAGACCAATGGGTAACCATAGAAATCGAGGTCCGCGGAAGTAAATCGATAAAACACATCATTGAAGGAAAGACCGTCCTTGCCTATACCCAACCTCAGCTTGATGACGGTACCCTTCTTGAAAGTGGTACCATTTCGCTACAGTCGGAAAGCCACCCCGTCGAATTCCGGAAGGTTGAACTAAAGAGGCTGGGAAAAACCAAAAAGTAGGTTCTTCTCTTCCTACCTCAAACCTCAACTAAGCAATCTAGGTCAATTAAGGGCTTTTATCTCCTTAATTTTACGATAAGCCGCACGATCGACGGGAAGTACATCAGCAGTCACGCGAGGAAATGTAACTTTTCCGGTAGCCGCCCATTCCGTTCCACGGATTAAGGTCTCCTGAAAGGCAACGCCACCCATCGAAGTATGACTATGCCCCATGACAGTATGAAATACCCTGCCCTTGCCATATTTGATTGTCATTAAAACGGGTTCGTGACGCTCGGATCCACCCTCGGCAAACGCAGTGGCAAGAACCGTCATATTTTTAGCCGGACCGCGTAAACGGTCATATAACTCTTCTTTCACCATTAGAAATTCAGTTGGCAAACCGCGGGTAATCGGATGTTTCTTTTCACGTATCACAACCTTGTATTCCCAAGGACGACCGTGAGAGCCACCTTTACCCTTGGAATCATCGCGTACAATTTTGCCATCTTTCCAATAGACATAAGGCCCGTCTTTTTCATTACGTCCCTTCCATCCTCCAAGTCCGATCATCTCATTAAATTCTTTCCACTTGGGAAAGGAATTATCCGCCGCATGCACCACCACCAAATTCCCCCCATTCTTCATATACTTCACAAAGGAATCCTGAGTTTCCTGTAACCACGGTTCACCGTTGTAATTGGACAACACGACATCGTACTTGCCAAAATCGGGTTTAAAATCAGCAATACCCTCTTTAGTGACAATCGCACGCTCAATGCTGAATCGTCCGGTTGCATTAAGGGTATCAATCATTACCGGAGAACATCTCTTCCAGTCATGATTATTTTGTCCATCAACCAAAAATACACTTATCTTAGGCTTGCCTTTGTGATTATCCGCAAAGGATACCGACGAAAACAAAGAAAGTTGAATTGCGATGACAGTAAAAATTTTAAAGGTAGTTTTAAACATTTTTTTCCTTGGCTTTAATTTTGGGTATAGGGCAGACCTTTCCGCAAGGCGGTCGGGTAATCAATGAGAAAAATCTTACTTAATCAATTGTGCAATGGAAGGCACTCCATCTTTGGGTACTTCAACACCGCAGGTCCATACGATCGCATTCAGTATAGTGGTGCGCCAATTATCTCTTGCCCAGGTGTTGTGATAGTGACCACCGGTTGTACCAAAGCCACGACCTTTTCCATTGGGTCGTTCATACGCCCAACCGATATGCTGAATTTCTCCTGCTGCCATGGATTTACGAACATGAGGATTATTCGAATGGGGTCCGTCCTTTCGTTTCATTGTTTCTTCTGGAGGATGAGCTGAGAGTATAGGCGTAACCCCTTTCATATCAGGCTGGAACCTCATGTGGAAATACCACTCGTCCTTTTGGGTAAATGGTTTAACTCCACGGGTAATCGGATGCTTGGGAAGGGATTTAAAATCAGCCGTCCAGTGAGGGTTGACTGACCAATGGGTTTCAAAATACCCACCCATTGCTTCACGCATGAGAACCCCTGCCCGTCCGATCGGTACTTCCACGGCGTAGTGCATAAAAACAAATCCCACTCCGGAATCGATCAACTTTTCGAACTGGTCAAGATGCTTCATCACCAAGTGCCCTTTACCACCGTTACAAAAAATCACCACGGAATCCGCTCCATCAAAAGCCTTCGCATCAGTGGGCCACCCTTTGTACTGAGCGGTATCAAAACCCAACCCACTCTCTTCAAGTGCATTGGCCAAAATGGCATTACCGCTCTCATGAGCGTGAACTGCCGTGTTCTTACCCTTATCAGCAAGAAAAACGACTTTCTTGTTTTTAGCAAAAGACAGGGAAGAAAAAGCCAGAACTGACAGCGTGAAAGCGAGGAGAATACATGGTAGTGATTTCATTAGGTTGATTTTGTTAATAATATTGGAAATGAATACTAAAGTTTTGGTATTCTGATAAGCATAAACTGCATACAGAGCCATCTTATTACATCATAGAGATATTTATAAATTCCCTATGGAAAGACTATTTTTTCTTATTCAAAGGCTTGGGATAAACCTTGTCCTGCAAGGCCCAACCATGCCAGGCCTTGGCCATTGTTTTAAGTCGATCTCTTTTGGTTAATGCCAAATCATTTAGTTCAGTTCGGTCTTCCTCAAGATTATAGAGCTCCCATTTTTCGATCTCCGGACCTCTGGGCGAAGAGACCCCCATTCCCACAAGTTTCCATTTTCCATCTATCATAAAGGCATTGTTTTCATGCTCGGAGAACATTGGTTTACTTCGCTCGAGAGGTTTCCCCACGAAAGAAGGAGACAAGGAGATTCCCCGTAATGATGGAAGTTCACGATCTTCAAAACTTTCAGGATATTTAACTCCGCATACTTCCAATAGCGTGGGAAAAACATCAATAAGCTGTGCCTGTGATCGGTACCAATTCTTTTGCGGTTTTATACCTTTGGGCCAATGCATAAAGAAAGGCGTGGCGGAACCACCCTCGTGGGTAAAATGCTTGTAGAGCCGGAAGGGCGTACTGGAAAGATTAGCCCAGGCAGCTCCGTAATTATTGTTGGTCTCCAGATTTCGCTTATCAATATCAACAATTTCTCCCCGCCCGAGAACAGCTCCCTCCGCACAGGCTCCATTATCCGTGAGGAAAAGAATCATCGTATTCTCGAATTTTTCACGCTCTTTTAAAACATGCAAAAGTTTGCCCACATTTTGATCGATACAATCAATCATTGCCGCATACACTGCCATTCGTAAGTCCATCTCCTTCTGCTTTTCCAAGTCAAGAGTTGACCAGGCAGGCACTTTTTCATCCCTTGGTGAAAGGGTTTGCTTCTTATCAAAAAGACCGAGTCGTATTTGTCGCTGATGCCTCTCTTTTCGAAGTTCATCCCAACCCTTCAAGTACTTTCCCCGATACTTATCGATATCCTCCTCATGTGCCTGATGGGGCCAATGCGGTGCGGTGTAGGAAAGGTAAAGAAAGAAGGGCTTCTTTTGATCCCCCTCTTTGATGAATCGTATGGCATGGTCCGCGAATGCATCGGTGGTGTAGTAGGCCCGATCTGTGGTGCTGGTAACTTTTTTGACTGGTTGGTTACCGGAGTAAATTCCTCTACCCTCGCGTTGATCAGTATCTGGTGAAAAGAATCTCGTCGACCCTGCAATACATCCGTAGAAACGATCAAAACCCCTTTGTAATGGCCAGAGTGATTTGTGAGCACCGCCCAAATGCCATTTACCGGCGAGATATGAGGAATAACCTGCAGACCCAAGCAATTCAGCCAAGGTGACGCATTTTCGATTAAGAAAGCCTCGATAGTTCGGAAAATCATCTCCGTAATCGTGCCTTCTACTGTCGGGCGGATTAGTCATATGACCAATACCAGTAAGGTGAGGATGCAATCCGGTCATGAGAGATGCCCGGGTTGGACAGCATCGAGAGGCATTGTAGAAATTGGAGTAACGCACTCCCCCGTTGGCTAAAGCATCGAGGTTGGGTGTTTCAATTTCTCCTCCATAACTACCGATATCCGAGAACCCCATATCGTCGACTAGTATAACCACAATATTCGGTCTTTGGGATGCCGATAAGAGTAACTTGCCCAAAAGTAAAAACAAATAAACAGTTATGAATTTCTTAGTCATTAGGAAATTAATTATTTCGATTACTTTTTCTTCGAAACACGGGTTATTTCGGGGATCGGTTTGGAAGTAGAATAAGGCTCCTGATGTGGGAGAAGATCATCCCCCTGTGCTGTGATCCATTTTTTCAATTCAGATCTGAGCTCAGATAGCTTGTTCTGAAATTTCTTCTTATTGGCTAAATTATTGAGTTCACTGGGATCTTTCTCCAAATCAAAGAGTTCAAACTCGGGCCGTGTATGATACCTCTTTACGATCTCGGCCGCTTGGGGATCGCTCTTGGCGGCATCGTACCAGGAATACCAGTAGGCTCCACGACCGTCTGAGCGTAAGCGGTCGGAATGGTTGGTGTGGTACGCATCCGGCCGAAGATTATGGATATATTTGTACTGCCCCTTCCGAACACTCCGAATAGGAAAAATGTTCATTTCCTTATCTCCCGTATTGGTCGTAAAAATCATTTCCCGATGAGTCTTACTCTTTCCCAAAAGAACGGGAGCGAAAGATTTCCCATCGATACCCTTGGGTACACGCCCTCCTGCAAGATCTATCAAGGTGGGCAGAATATCCACCCAACTGACCATGGCACCAGTTCGTACATTGGCTTTAATCTTACCGGGCCAGCGAACCTGCAAAGGCACCCGTGTTCCATAATCATAAAGATTCCACTTTCCGAATGGCCATTGCCCACCGTGATCGCTGGTAAAAAGGAAGATGAAATCGTTACCGAATTTCTTCTCCGCAAATTCCAACACCCGGCCCATTTCCTGATCCATCCCCTCGATATCAGTGAGATACCGAGCCCAGTGTTCGCGGGTCTCTTGGGTATCAATAAAAAAGGATGGCAGGGTCACCCTCTTCGGATCGAAGTTCATTTCCTTGGTCCATTCCACATGGGGCCTTCTATCCCCAACCAGTAAACAAATGGGTCCTTCAATTTTATTGTTCTTACAATACTTCTCCACCTCAACGCACATATCAGTCTTTTTGGGTTCGTTAAAATCAAGACCTTCAAACTTCTTATTGCCATGTGCAATCTTGCCGAAAGAGGCAATGTGGTAGCCCATCTTTTTCAAAATGGGAGGAAGAAATTTGGTTCCTGTTTTTACCTTACTGTGATTGGGATGAGCCCCATGCCGTGCGGGCATTAATCCGGTGAGCAAGGAGAATCTGCTTGGACAGCAACTGGGTGAAGCCACATAGGCATCATCAAAAGTCATTCCCTCTGCGGCCAGTCTTTCCATTGTGGGAGTGCGGGCATCCTTCGATCCATGAATGGAAGTGTCGAATCGACCAAGATCGTCAGAGATGAAGACCACGAGATTGGGTTTTTCAAAAGCTCCCAAACAAGTGGCGGCAAAAAGAAGAAAAGGAAGGAAGGATCGAAGTAATAGATTCATAAAAAAGGAAAAAGTTAAGGTTGATTCAAATACACGGGTTGGGTGAAGGCACCGTTTTCCGCGACATCCCAAACCTCGAAGCGAAACCATTTCAGGCCTTTTTTAGGGGTGTAAGCATGGTGAATCGTTCGCGTCCCGAAGTCGCTCGTTTCCGAAAGATCGATCCGTTCGCGGTAGGTTTTCTTGCCATCACTGCTGATGATCTCGGCAAAGCTTAGTGGGAAAGTCCATCGGAGATCGACCGTAATCATGATTTGCCCTTCCCTGTCCACTCTTGTTCGCCCGGCAAACTCCTTGCCATTGATTCTAAGAGAAGGAATCAGCACCTCGCCCGTGCTTGTAAAGTATCGTCCCTTGCGCAAAGTCTCCAGAACCTCATCCCACCCGTCTTCGTATTGCGGGAGCTCATTCATTTTGAGGTAATTTATGTTGAGGTGTCCGTACAATTCGGATTCCGCGTTCAGTTCGAACAGGTCGGCTTCGCCCAAAATCTTTTTTGGCTGGCCCCAGTCGTTCATGTCGTCAAGCAGATCAAGTACGCGTTCGCCCAGACGATCCCTTGAATAATCCGCCGGCATCGCTTTCCAGGCCGCACCCAAGTAATGAGGCGATTGGTAAAAATTCTTATCCTTGTATTTGTCGGGATACCCCGTCGAAGCCTTGATGCGGGGATGAGCCGTCCACATCAACCCTTCTTCGGCCTCCATGAGCTTGAGTACATCCTCGGCGGAATCAATGAAATATACCGGGCCAAGCTTGGCATCCCGATGGACGAAGCGATTGTCGTCGGGTTTGATACCCAAGGCTTTTTCGGCAAGACGGACTTCCTTTTCTCCGAAGATCCAATGGACCGGTCGGGGGAAAAACGAAATCCAATGACCACCCAGATGACAGTTGGGTTCCTCACCGGGGAGAACGAGCAGTTCAACGTCCGACAACCTCCCACATTCACTATGGAGTTTTTGTAATTCCGCGAGTCGGGATTCACCCGTTTTCGGGCCGCCGTGGAATTCCGCCAAATGAACTATATCGATACCCGCTTCCTTGATTTTGCCGACAAAGGGAGGTGCTCGGAATACCTTTGGGATATCGTTGGTATTGAGACGCTTTTGTTCCTTGATCAGGGAGCGTGTATGCCAAAAGTGGTAATGCGAAGAGAAACGCTTGTAACCGGACAATTCGGGGAAGCAGTCGTTATTGGTGAAGCACTTGACTTGATTAAGCGATGCATAAGGTCCCTCATCAGAAACCAAAAAGAACAGATCCAAATGCTGGTCGGTTCTCGGCGGAGCATTTACCCAAGGGCGATAGCGTCCATCACCAAGTGGGGGTTGTCGAATACCTATCTCGATTCTCCCCTTTCTTCTCCATGCGTAATTCCCTCCGAAGTTCTCGGCAAAATCGAGCGGGTATAGAAACTTGTGAGGAGCGGGGAATACGGTGAGCGAACCACACTCTAATTCAACTCCAACTGCACGGTATTTCGCTTTTAAAAAACCAGCACTACTTTCTCCGTAAAGAAGAGAGCCTTTTGCTCTGAACTTGGACCTACCAATTCCCTCGTTTCGGGAAAGTTCTATATGTTTCCATTCTCGATAAGTAGTCAGGTTCGAAGGCTCAATGGACTCAAGACCCTCGCCTGCTCGATGATACCGAACTGATTTGACGGATTCTTCGGGCAAAGAAAGACCGGCTGC
>Ga0228671_1000622_pt1 | contig 11111 bp, 10 predicted proteins | sample 89DmetaG_FD_183013 | JGI IMG/M metagenome (GOLD analysis project Ga0228671, IMG submission 183013) | Seawater microbial communities from Monterey Bay, California, United States - 89D | ecosystem: Environmental > Aquatic > Marine > Coastal | place: USA: California | collected 2016-11-05 | reverse complement strand
AAGAAATAATTTATCAAAATCTGTACTGCTAGATTTTTCTAGATTTAATAATTCATCTTGAGAAGCCATACCAGCCATATGCATGTGATGATGATCGGTATGAGAGAAAGAGGTTTCCTCTTTTCTTGATTCTAACCAATTTTTCATGAAATCTATTTCGTCCTCTTGTGAAGAATCTATTCTATTTGCTAGATCAATAATTATTTTATTGTTAGTTCTTTTATCTGCCATATTAGACATAAGAATTGCTTGTTCATGATGAATGATCATTCCTTGAAGAAAATTTACATCAGCTTTTACATATGAGGTGCTCGCAATATTTGTAGCTGTTGCTGGATCGATTCTCTTGGAATTTTCTCCGGGAGCTCCAGGTAAAATAATAGGAGGGATAGAAGAAAAATTCTCTTCGATTATTAAATTATCTTGATTGCAATCAATCAATTTTTGCTCATCGCAAGATCCTTGAACCACTTCAGTCTCTTCTATTTCAGAGCAACCATTAAAGAATGTAATTAATAGAATCAAGTGAAACTGTTTTTTTAAATTTATCTTATACATATTTTCTAAATAGAAAGTTATTGACCTTTCTCTATATCTTAATCAAAACTAAGAATCTGACACTTATTTTTTAAAAACATCAGATTTCAAGTTGTTCGTTTAACTCTAACCAATCTTGTTCATTTAATTCTATCTCAGAAGTTAAATTAGCCTGTTCTCTTAACAATGCGTGTAAGTCAGGCCCCTCATTACTTTCATATGACGCTGGAGAATTTAATTTTTCTTCAGTTTCTGATAATTTACGTTGTAAACGTTTTAAAGTTTTCTCATGCATTATTATCTTATTTTTTATTTCTTTAATTTCTTGTTTGCTCAGCTCTGGAAGAATCTCAATCTGTTCATTTTTCTTTGTCTTTTTGCTAGGTGAAACTTTTAGGACCGTCTTTCGATAATCTTCTAAATCCCCGTTATAGGTGCTTAAATTGCCTTCATTTATAATGAGAAATTCGTCAACAGTGTTTGCAAGTAAGTGCCTATCATGAGAAATAAGAAGAATTGCACCTCCGAAATCTTGAAGAGCAACAGTTAGCGCTTGCCTCATATCCATATCTAAATGATTTGTGGGTTCATCCATTAACAAGAGGTTGGGTTTTTGGAATGCAATGATTGATAACGCTAGTCTTGCTTTTTCTCCTCCTGAAAAATTCTTTATACTATTTTTTGCCTTATCTCCTCTAAAATTGAATCCTCCCAAGAAACTTCTTATCTCAGGCTCAGATGCTTTTTCATCTACTCTTAAAAGATGATCTATAGGACTCTTTTCTAAATTTAGATCATCTACTTGGTGTTGAGAGAAGTAACCTACCTTTAAATTCTTTCCTTCAACCTTTTGACCATTAAGTAGAGGAAGCTCTCCTTTCAGGCTTTTAATAAATGTAGATTTTCCAGCTCCGTTTACACCCAATAATCCTATTCGATCACCGGGGCGGAAGGCAATTTTTACATTTCTTACAATCGAATCTGAATAACCCAAGTCTGCATTTTCAAGTGTAATCAGAGGGTTGGAAATCTTATCTGTTTCTGGAATTTTAAATTGGAAGGGTGAGTCTATATGTGCAGGAGCAATAAGCTCCATTCTTTCAAGTGCCTTGATTCTACTTTGAGCTTGACGTGCTTTAGTGGCTTTCGCCTTGAATCTCCTGACAAAATCCTGCATATGTGCAACTTCTCGTTGCTGTTTGCTGTAATTGCTTTCCAATTCAGCCAACTTTGCTGCTTTTAGTATCTCAAATTGAGAATAATTTCCTTTATATAATTCAATAGTTCCGCTATAAATATGGGCTATATATCCTACACATTCATCTAAGAATTCTCGATCATGAGATATAAGAAGCATAGCGCCGCGAAATGATTTAATCCAATTCCCCAGCCAAATAATGGCATCTAAATCTAGGTGATTAGTAGGTTCGTCTAGAAGTAAAAGATCTGCAGGCTGCATTAAAGTTCTTGCAAGATTTAGCCTTACTCTCCATCCACCAGAAAAATCTTTTAGTGGTTTTACAAATTCTTCTTCTGAGAATCCTAGTCCTACAAGTAATTTTTCTGCTCTGGACTTAGCAGTAAAACCGTCATGATCTTCAAATTCTGCATGAAGTTCACCAAGGGAACCATAATCTTCATTTATTTCTGCCTCTGAAATGGCTTTTTCTATCTCGACAAGCTTTTTATCTCCACCCATTACATAGGGTAACGCTTGTTCATCTGTTCCTGGAACTTCTTGTGCTAGGCAGGCAATTTTCAGATCGGGAGGATATTTAAAAGTCCCATCATCAGATTCAAATTCTCCTTGAATCATTTTAAATAGGCTTGTTTTACCTGTGCCATTTGCCCCTACTAATCCAACTTTATTATCTTTATGCACGGTAAAGGATACATTTTCGAATAGGAGGCTTGATCCTCTGCGCAATGAGAGATTATTAAATGAAAGCATAAAAGGTTTTGTGTGGCGCGATTGTAACAAAAAGAATTAAAAACTTTATTTTAAAAGCTTTATTTTCAAACTGTATTGATAGATTGAAAAGACGTATAGTTAATTTAAGTTACAAAAAAAATATATATATGAATAAATGGTCAGCCATAGCACTGAATACTGCTCCGGAGTCTGAGAATAAAATCCACGGCGATGAGCTTGCTAAAGAATATGGGTTTGAAGGAGGTCTTGTCCCAGGTGTTACTATTTCTGCCTATCTTGTTCATCCTTTAGTAGAAATTTGGGGAAAAGATTGGCTCGAAAGAGGATATGCCAATTGTCGAATTACATCCCCTTTATATGACAAAGAATTATTTGAGGTCCATACAAGTCTCATTGATTCCTCAAGAGCTAACACAACTTTAGTAAAGGGAAATGGAGTAGTTAGTGCAAATGCAGAAGTGACATTGACTGATAAATTGCTTCAAGCTCCTATAATGAGAGATGATAGATTGACTGATCTTGACTATAGAGCTCCTCAGGCTAACAAAATGGTTTGGGAGAAACTTAAGTCTGGAGGCTGTCGTTCGTTTAAATTTTCATGGTCAGAAGAAAACCCACTCATATATCTATCTGACGAATTACATCTCCCTAAATTGTTACAACCAAAAGAGGGTGGTTATTCAAATTTAACTTTTTTACTAGGATGCTCTAACTGGATTTTAGCTGGAAACGCCTATATGAATCCTTGGGTTCATTTACAGACTATTTCCCAAAATTACAGAGCAGTTGGTATGAATAGTTCTTTAATAGCTCAAATGGAGATTAATAAAATTTATGAAAAGAAAGGGCATGAGTTTATAGATGTCTTCGTGAACTTATTTGATTCCGAAGATAAAGATTGTGTTATGACAATAAATTTAATAGCTATTTATAAGCTAAGAGGTTCTTAAGATGGAACATATTACTTTCATTCTCACTCTTGAATCTAATGGTAATATCAAAGCTGTTGAAACTTTTATAAAAGATCTTTCCGTTCCTTATACCTCTCAGTGCGATGAACCTAATACTAAAAGCTTTGAATGGTACTTTAATAAAGAATTAAATATCGCAACTATTCATGAGACTTTTGTTGACTCCGATGCAGCAGTATTGAGAGTAGAGAATTTAATCAATAGTCCTGTGAATGAACCCTTTATTGAATTGTTCAAAGTTATAAGCTTTTCTGTCTTAGGTAATGCTAATAGCGCTCTTATTAACGCTCTCGAGGGATGGAATCCAGTTTATTTTCCCTACGAAGACGGTTTCAATAAAACTTTGAAATAAATGATCGGAAATTCATTAAAAGTATTTTTAATTCTTTCATCCATTTGTTTGGTTTCTTGCTCTTTAGAAGGAGAGGGCATTGAATTAAATAATCCTGAAAAGTATATATTAACTAAAGATCTTAATTGGGCTTCGCCTGATGGCTTTGATCTTACATTAGATATTTACCAGCCAGTCTCTGAAAGAAAATCTCATCCTGTTTTAATTATTTTTCATGGAGGAGGGTGGCTCGTAAATAATAAATCTATTATGGATCAAATGTCCGAGTACTTAGCCTCTAATAGTCAATATGTCATATGCAATGTTAATTATCGTCTTTTGTCCGATCAATCCAATAGCGTAACTCTTAATGAGATAGTAGAAGATGCATTTGGTTCGGTGCTTTGGGTCAAGGATAATATTGCAAAATATACAGGAGATCCGAATAGAGTAGCCGTAACAGGAGATAGTGCAGGAGCACACCTTGCAGCAATGATTGTTAATTCGCCTGAATCAATAACTTTAAAAAAAGATTTTAAAAATAATCTAGGTTTTGTTCCAACCTACTTACCCGCAGGACAAACAATAGAAGATATTATCGATAATAATTTACTATCTGTTCAGGCTTCAATCTTGAGTTATGGTGCTTTCGATGTATATGAAGGAGCTAAGTTAGGACTTGAATCTTCTAAAAATCCTTTTTGGTTTTTTTCTGGCTCTTTACCAAGAAACGTATTTGGCAGTGATTATAATCATTTAAGCCATCCTGAAATGTATAAGATTTTATCTCCTATTTACAACATACCCGAGGCAAGTGAGAAGTCTTTACCACCTCAATTATTGACAGTGGGCTCAGAAGATAAGCTAACCACTCCAGAATCCGTTAAAAATTATTTGCAGAAACTTTCATCAAAAAATCAATATGCTGAATACTGGGTCCACGAAAATAGAAATCATGCATTTTTGGACTCAGGTTCAAATGTTTTCTTAGGTTCAAGCTTCGAGAATGATGCTCCAGAAGCTTTGGACAAAATGATATCGTTTTTGGATCAAGTGTTTAAAACTAAATAAAAAATATGAAAAGTTTCTTATTATTGTTAATTGCAATTCTTACAGTAAATTTAAGTTCTGATGAGGGACGTATTACCAAACTTAATGGTATAGATCTATGGTGGAATTCTTATGGAGATCAAGAGAATCCAACGGCCTTATTGATTATGGGTTTAAATTCAAACAGTAAGGTTTGGTCTGACCAGTACATAGAAAGTTTAGTTGAAAATAATTTACATGTTGTTGTTTTCGACAATCGAGATATCGGCAAGAGTACGTGGGTCACCAAAGAACCTGGTCTAATAACTTTTATAAAATATCTACCAAATTTCTTTATCGAGTACTTTGTTGATTTTATTTTTGATTTTATTTTTGACGAAGAAGGGAAGTTCAATATGGATAACCCAGCTCCTGCAGAATATAACCTAAGTGATATGGCGATGGACGGAGTTTCCCTTTTAGATCACTTAGGAATTTCAGAAGCCCATATTGTAGGTGCCTCTATGGGAGGGATGATCGCTCAAGTGATGGCCTTAGAAAATCCTAATCGAGTTAAATCTTTAACTCTTTTCTTCACTACTCCAGGTTTTGATACACCGGGTCTTTCGGGTCCCAGTGAATCCTTTAAGATAGCAATGAAGAATTCTTTTTTATTGAATTTATCTGGAAAAGAAGAGGAAGCTTTAGTTGTTACTGAAAGAGCTTTGACAGGTAAAAGATTTCCATTTAATGAAAATGACTTCGTTAAAGAGGCTCAAATTAGACTGAAACAGGGAATAAATACCTCTAATGCCCAAATAGCTGCAGTAGGCGCAAGTCCTAATCGATCCAAAAGCTTAAAGGACATAGATGAAGTGACTTTAATAATTCACGGTACTGAAGATCCTCTGATTCCAGTAGACCATGGATTATTTCTTCATCAGAACATTCCTAATGCTAAGAAACTAATTTTGGAAGGAGTTGGTCATGAAATTCCAAATGAACTCCTATATGAAATTATTCCAGCAATGCTTGAGAATTTTAATATTTAACTCTGCTCAGCATCATACATTTTTCCTGAAGTGCATTTAGAAACGGAATCGAATTGTTCATCTATATTTTGAATTGAACCATTTTTAATTTCATATCTTATTTGTCCCCAGTGCACTGAATCTTCATAAGTATCAATGTACATGAAACCTTCAGTATTATCAGAAAGAACCGCCTCTAAGACCTGACTTGAAACTTGTTTTTCATTTAATTTATTTACACTTTTCACCCAGTCTGAATTGATCTTTTTGACATCATCGATGGTTGCTCCTTCGAGAAGTTCACATTCAAGAATAACCAGAGTTGATGAAAAGATTGAAAGTGGCAAGGAAAGCAAGGTAACCATTAATATTTTTTTCATATTTTCTCCTAAACGTTAACTTTACGCGTTTTGTTTCCTATGTAAATAATCGATTAAAGGTTTATTATGAAGATATGAATAATTCCAAGACAGAATCAAATATAAGAAAGGTTGCATTAACTTCTTTATCTGGGACAAGTATAGAGTGGTATGACTTTTTTCTATACGGTGCAGCTGCCGGGCTTGTGTTCCCAAAACTTTTTTTTGGTGAAGTCGATCCTACGACTGCTTTAATTTTATCTTTTATGACGTTTGCAGCTGGTTTTATAGCGAGACCAGTTGGAGGAATTATTTTTGGTCACTATGGAGACCTCATAGGAAGAAAAAAAACATTAGTCATTGCTCTAATGTTGATGGGTATATCTTCTACCCTCATAGGACTATTACCAACATATGACTCAATCGGTATTGCAGCACCTATCTTGCTTACGCTATTAAGATTTTGTCAGGGTATTGCCATTGGGGGTCAATGGGGGGGTGCCATGCTATTAGTAACTGAAAGTGCACCAAGTGATAGGCGGGGATATTATGGAGCTTATGCTCAGGCTGGCGCTCCTGTTGGTGTCATTTTAGCAAATATTGCCTTTATATCAGTTAGTACGCTTACCACAGAAGAAAGCTTTCTCTCCTGGGGTTGGAGAATCCCTTTCCTAATAAGCTTTGTTCTTGTGATTATAAGTATGTACATACAACTTAAATTAGAGGATACGAAAGCCTTTAAAGACTTAGAAGCAATAAAGTCATCAGGCGAAAATAAAACTAAAGTAATTAAGTCCTCTCCAATTTTTGAAGCTCTTAAAAGATATCCTAAAAGAATATCTTTAGCAGCCGGTGCCTTTTTATCCATTCAAGTAACTTTTTATATTTTAGTAGCATTCATATTGGCGTACGGGGTTCAAACAACAGAACTATCTAGAAATGAAATTCTAATGGCCGTATTAATAGGTTCGGCTTTAATGATCCCAACCCAATTTCTATTTTCTGACTATTCTGATAAAAATGGTAGAAAGGGTATCTTTATGATGGGTGCCATAATGACGGCTCTTTGGTCCTTTGCTCTTTTTCCCTTAATCGATACTGGTAATTTTTATTTAGTTGTTTTGGGCGTCGCTGGAGGCTTGATCTTTTTAGGAATGATGTATGGACCACAAGCAGCTTTTTTTGCCGAACTTTTTTCAACAGAAGTCAGGTATTCAGGGGCCTCATTAGGCTATCAGATTGGAGCTATTATTGGTGGATCTTTTGCCCCGACCATAGCTACATTGCTATGGAAAAACTATGATATTTTCTGGGTTTCAGTCTATATAGCCTTTGCCTCATTGTTATCTTTGATTTCCGTTTACTTTCTTACTGAAACCTATCAGAGAGATCTTAATGAGTAGCGAACTATAGAAGTTGTCCCTGCTCCATCTTTATTTGTCTATCGGTCATTATTTGAGCTTCACTATTATCATGAGTAACAAGAAGAATGGTTGAATTTTTTCTAGAAAAGACCTCAGAAATTTCTTCATAAAGTGATTCTTTTAGATTTTTATCTAATGCACTAAAAGGTTCATCTAACATTAGAAATTTAGGATTTGGTGCCAGTGATCGAGCCAGTGCTACTCTTTGTTGCTCCCCTCCAGAAATTTCGTGAGGATACTTATTTTTCAAATCCTCGATTTTAAAGAGATTCAAAAGATCAGATACTATTGTATTTTTCTCCTTATCTTTTTTAATTCCAAAGGAAATATTTTCGTGAATAGATAAATGAGGAAAAAGAGCTTTTTCTTGAACAACGAGCCCTATATTTCTTTTTTCAGGAGGTGTTAAGAAGTTATTGCTTGATACTAATTGACCGTTTATTTTTATATCTCCCGTATTGGGTTTTTCTAGGCCGGCTATTAGTCTTAGAAGAGTACTCTTACCGCAACCCGATGGACCAAGAATGGCAACTTTTTCCCCAGAGCTAATATCTAAATTAATATTTTGTAAGAATTCGTTATTCTCATTGTATCCATGACTCAGATTATTAATCTCTAATACTATTTCGTTCATTTTTCTTCTACTGGTCTTGATGATCTTATCATTTTTGACAAGAACACAATTGGAATTAAACCAATTAAAACGATGGCTATAGCTGGTGCAGCAGCTTGAAGCATTCTTTCTTCTGAAGCATATGTATATGTTGAAACTGCTAATGTTTCAAAGTTAAATGGTCTAAGGATTAAGGTTGCTGGCAACTCTTTAACAACATCCGACATCACCAACAGTACCGAAGTTAGGATGCTAGTTTTAAGAAGAGGAATGTGAACATTTTTTAACATCCTAAATCCAGAAGACCCTAGTAATTTTGCTGAATCATCAAGAGCATGACTTAATCTTTCATACCCTGACTCAATTGATGAATTTGCTAAGGCATATGTTTTTATAATATAGGCAAGAATTAGACCAAATAAAGACCCTGTTAATACAAACTCAAAACCTAAGAATACGTTAGCATCTAAAAAAACCATTAACTGGACCATTCCTACTGCAAGTATTAAACCTGGAACAGCATATCCTATAGAGAGAAGGTAGCTTAGCCTTAAAATTAATTCATTAGGCGTAAATCGAATTGAAAAATTAATAAGTAATGCTAATGCAGCACAAACTAATCCAGTAGCTAATGAAAGGGTTAGGGTGTTTATTGAATTTTCAATAAATTTATTACTAAAGAATTCTAAATTCACTTCAAATGCCCACAGCAATAACTCAATTATTGGCAAAATAAAACCAATGAAGATAGGGATAAAACAAATCAGAAAAGCTATTAATGCTTTATATCCCTTGAGGGATTCTTGTTGATTAGGAGAATAAGTAGAGTTTCTGGAGGTGTAAATTCCTTCGCCTCTTGATTGCCTTTCTATGAGATAAAAAACCCCTACTGTTAAAAGAAGAAGGGATGCTAATTGCATGGCAGTTTGTATGTCATATAAACCATACCAAGTTCGAAATATTCCCGTAGTAAATGTTTGAATAGCGAAGTGATCTACAGCTCCGAAATCTGAAAGCGTTTCCATTATGACAAGCATCAATCCTCCTATCGCAGCAGGTCTAATTAGTGGCAGAGCTAATTTATAGAACACTTGATATTGATTGAGTCCAAGAATTCTTGCAGATTCTTTCATTGATCTTGATTGATTGATAAAGGCGCTTCTAGAGACTAAATATACATAAGGATATAGCGTGAAAGCAAAGACGATTATTGCTCCGTAAATATTTCTTACGTTTGGAAAAAATATTGATGAATTTTCTAAGTTAAATAAAAACCTTACTAAATTATTAGCGTCTCCGTAATGATCAAAAAGACCAGTAAAGGTATAAGCAAGGATGTAAGGTGGAATTGAAAGTGGCAGGATAAGAGCCCATTCGAATATCCTTTTTCCAGTGAAGTTGTAACTAGTAACTGTCCATGCAGTTACAGTTCCTAGGATAAAAACAAGCAATGAGACGCCTATTACCAAATAGAGTGACGAGCTTATATAGTCAATGAGTACGAATTCGAAAAGATGGGACCAGTTTTCAGAATACTCTCCGAACAAACTAGAAATAACTATGATTAAAGGTGCAGTAAATACCAGTAAAACCGCAAATGGGAGAAACCTCCAAAAGGTAAGTTTGTTCAATTTTATTTTTAAAGCTTAGATATAAAAATCCAGCTTAAACTAGATAATAACTATTTCCAACCCGATCTATCCATAAGCCTTACAGCATCAGGGTTTAATTCTCCAAAGCTTTTTACTGATGTTTGATCTTCTTTAAAATTGGTACCGAAACTAGCTATTTCTTTACTTGGAAGTACTCCTTGAGCTATAGGGTATTCATAAGATTTGTTGACCATATTCTCTTGTACTCGTTTCGATAAAAGAAATTCTAAAAATAAATTAGCGTTAGAAGGGTTTGGAGAATTTTTTAAAATCCCAGCTCCGCTAATATTAATGTGAGCGCCTCTGTCTTGCTGATTAGGAAAAACCATTTTGACTTTATTTGCTGCTTCTTGTTGTTCTTGTCCTGCTGATCCAGAAAGCATTATTCCAATGTAATAGCTATTAGCTATAGCGATATCTGCTTCACCATTTGCAACGGCCATTATTTGAGATCTGTCGTTTCCTTGTGGTTTTCTAGTAAAATTACTAACTAATTTTTTTGCCCATTCTTCAGTACTTTTTTCTCCTATAGAAGCTATTAATGATGCAACAAGAGATTGATTGTACATATTGCTTGAACTTCGAATGACTATCCTATTTTTCCACTTAGGATTAGCTAAATCTTCATATCTGAGATCTTTAATCTCTGATTCATCAACATTCATTGGATTATAGAAAATTACCCTTGCTCTCTTAGCTATTGCAGTCCATTCATTATTAGGCCCTCTCAGGTTAACAGGAACGACTTTTAATACATTTTTTGATTGAATACTTTGAAAAAGTTTCTCTTTTTGCACTTTCCATAGATTACCCGCATCTACTGTAAAAAAAATATCAGCAGGGGAGTTAACCCCCTCAGCTTTCAGTCTTTGAAGTAAGGCGCTTCCTTTACCAGAGACGATATTCACTGCTATGCCAGTTTCTTTTGTAAACTCTGCATATAAAGCATCATCAGAATCATAATGTCTAGACGTGTAAATATTAACTTCATTTGCCATGACTACATGTCCGAACAAACAAAGTATTAAAGCTATTTGAATTTTTTTCATACGGACAATTCTACTTTATTGAGAATCATTCTCAATAAAAAAATTTATTGCTACTCATAAACATAATGAAAATTACACTCTTCTTGGCATAATACAATCTATAACAAGCTATAAAATCTATTCATGACTGATAATAACTTACCTAAAGAACCCGTATTTGAAAATGTATCTAATGCAGAGGT
>Ga0228671_1000599_pt1 | contig 11259 bp, 9 predicted proteins | sample 89DmetaG_FD_183013 | JGI IMG/M metagenome (GOLD analysis project Ga0228671, IMG submission 183013) | Seawater microbial communities from Monterey Bay, California, United States - 89D | ecosystem: Environmental > Aquatic > Marine > Coastal | place: USA: California | collected 2016-11-05 | reverse complement strand
CATCAAGCAGGGTGATAATCACGATTTCTTTATTTCTGTAATATTGATCGATTGAAGATCCAAGTTCCTTGACTCGTTTCTCAATGTGTTCTTGTGTTAGTAGAATCTTATCTAAATCTTCTTTCACGGTAGCTTTTGGATGAGTTGATGAATGCTTGATTGTGCGGATTTGGCATAACCTCCTCCAAATAAATTAAAGTGATTTAATTCGTGGTATAGGTTGTAGAGAATTTTGCGACTGGAAAATCCTTGATGAAGTGGAAAAGTCTCTTCGTACCCCTCGTAAAAAGAGGGACTAAACCCTCCGAACATATAAGTGAACGCAAGGTCGGTTTCTCTATCACCATAGTAAGATGCCGGATCAAATATGAAGGGTATTTTATGTTTAGTGAAACCCACATTTCCTCCCCACAAATCTCCGTGTACGAGAGAGGGCAGGGGGTGGTAAGAATCGAAGAAAAATTCCAAATTATTACTTAGGGTTTCTTCTCCTTCAAAAAATACATTTTTTTGATGTGCAAGATCGAATTGATAAAGAAGTCGTGAATCCCGGTAAAATGAAATCCAATCTTGATTGGATGGATTTAATTGTGGGGTTGCCCCAATACAATTATCAATTCCCCATCCAAAATAACTCTTTTCTATCTTATGTAATTTTGCCAGTTCCACTCCAAGTTTTTTTTGTCCTTCCTGACTGGGGGAACCTTCAGAAATGAATTCTAAAATTAGGAAGGATGATTCTTTAGTCTCTCCCACAGATATTACCTTGGGAACCCGAATAGTTTCTGTGTCCAGGATCTCTCTCAGCGCGAGGGCTTCGGCTTCAAAGAATGAAAAAAACGACTTTCTGTTCTTTTTGAGAAAGAAGGAGGCTGAATTCTCTCCCTCTAGTTGAAAGCATTGATTGATGCATCCGCCTGATAGAGAATGTTGATGAGTCAGTTTAAAAGATTTCCCCAAATATTCGGAAATGGAATCGCAAATGATTGATCGATCGTCCACAGGCACGAATCTATTTCAAATTATTTTTGTGAATTCAGTTTTTCTTCCAATTCGTTGAGTAGGTTAACGCATCCCTCATCTAGTATATTAAGGACATTTTCAAAGCCCGATTCACCACCATAATAAGGATCTGGAACTTCATTCACATCAGGTCGGACATAGTCACAAAAGGGTTTAATTTTTGATACCAAAGAAGAATCGGGTGCTAATTTAGATAGTTCTGAGAAATTGAAATTATCCATGGTTAATAACATATCAGCATCATGGAAGTCTTGGTCATTTGCAATCCTTGCGGTTCCGCCTAGCGTCATGGATCGTGCCTTTGCTGCTTTTTGCATTCTAGGGTCGGGTGGATTACCTTGGTGCTGCCCAATAGTACCTGCTGAATCGCAAGTAATTTCTTTTTGCAAAGACCTTTCTTTTAAAAGTTTACGAAATGTTGCCTCAGCGGCGGGCGATCTGCAAATGTTTCCCCAACAAACGAATAAAATGTGCATATTGTTACTTTTATCGTTAAACATCATGTTTGTTCAAGCAAGATCGTTAGGCAGACTCAAACTTGACTTTTATGGTAAAATTTAGATATAAAATGATTAGTGAGTAAAAAGTTAACAATTTTAGGATGCGGATATTTAGGTTCTGCACTTGCAGAAGTTTCTATTGGAAAAGGATGGGAAGTATCTGCATTAACTCGAAATTCTGAAACTGCCACTAAATTACGTAAAGCGGGTGTTAGTCGTGTTGTTGAATCTCTAATCGAGAATGATGATTGGCACACTCAGTTAGATCCAAATCAAGATTTTGTTGTTAATTGTGTTGGGGCTTCTTCTAGTGATACGGATGGTTACATCACTTCTTATGTTGAAGGGCAGGATTCCGTGATGAATTGGTTGGAACAGGGCCATGTGGGCACATTTATTTTTACTAGTAGCAGTTCGGTTTATCCTCAAACAGGAAAGCGTTTTGTGGACGAGACTGCATCTTCTGTTGGCGTTTCAGAAAAAGCCGGTCTTCTTCTTGCTGCAGAGCAAAAATGTTTCCCTCCGGTTTCTTCAATAGGGAGAAGCTTTATTTTACGATTGGCTGGATTATATGGTCCTGGTCGTCATTTATTGATTGATAAAATAATATCAGGAGAAGAACTTTCTGGAAATTCAGATCGTATTTTGAATCTTATTCACAGGGATGATGCAGTAGATGCAATCCTTTCTTGCTTGAATTCAGATGATTCGAATATTGGGCGAATTTACAATGTGACCGATGGGAACCATGCTACAAGAGGACAAATTGCAACATGGATTGCAACTAACTTAAAATCTAAAGAGCCTGTTTTTAAAGAAGATGATGATGAGAATGCCCCCAACCGTAAGGTTTCCAATAATCGAATATTGGATGAGCTTTCATGGTCCCCGAAATTTAACAGTTATCAATTGGGGTATAAGCCTATTTTTGATAAACTTTCCTAATACAAAATTATAAGTTATGGTTGGCGTTGGTAAATTACTTAAACAAGCCCAAAAAATGCAACAGAAGATGGAAGAGGCTCAATCTCTTTTATCGGAAGAAACAATCGATGTCTCGGGTGGCGGCGGAGCTGTTTCGATTAAAATATCCGGTCAAGGAGAATTTAAGGATTTTAAATTAGACCCAGAGTTTTTAAACGAAGATGCTGAATTTGTATCGGAAGCAATTTTGCAAGCACTACAGGATGCAACGGAGCAAGCAAAGAAAAAAAATGATGATGCAATGAGTGGGTTGACTGGTGGCATGCAAATGCCTGGTCTATTCTAACTTTTGAATTTGTGACTCCTGGTTACGACCAGTTAGTTCGATTACTAAAGAGTTTACCCGGTTTGGGTTTTCGTTCAGCAGAAAGGATTGCTCTGCATCTATTGGTCGAAAAATCGGTAAAACTTGAGCAACTCGTCGAATCTCTTCAGGAAGCATCATCTACGATCGGACCATGTAAAACTTGTGGTAATTTATCAGAAGAAAGTATCTGCACAATTTGTTCAGATGTTGAACGAGAAATTGAATCAGTCTGTGTTGTCGAAAGAGTACCCGATTTATTTGCAATAGAACGTTCGAGTGCTTATCGAGGGCACTATCATGTTTTGCAGGGGAAACTTTCACCGTTGCGTGGAGTTGGTCCAGAGAAACTTAATTTTGATTCACTTAAAGTTCGAATAAGTGCAGGGGGGGTAAAGGAGTTAATTTTAGCTTTGGGAAATGATTTGGAGAGCGAAGCAACTTGTCACTATATTCAGGATGAAATTGTTGGAAGCTTAGAAGTAAAAGTAAGTAGGATTGGGTTTGGTTTACCTAGTGGGGGAGGCGTTACTTTTGCAGACGAAATGACCCTGAAGAATGCCTTGGAACGAAGGACGATTCTTGATTTTTCTTAACCTTTTAAAATAAGGTTTCTGTTAAAGATACTTCCTTACTTTTATCAAAATCGTTCCAAGTTTCGTTGTTGAAATGATAAACTTTAGGCCCGGTCTCTGGCAGGAAATCAAAGTAAATCCAATCATTATCCATTGCCGCCCAGGCGTAGTATTTTGAATATGAAACAAAATCCACCCATAACCAATTTAACTGGTTAGACCATAGCCAGATGCTACCATCGGTTTGGATTTCTGGGTAAATCCAACCAAGGTTAAAGTGGTAACACCATCCCGAAGGAGACTGGTAGAAATATCCGAACCAGTCATTCGAATACCAACTTGATCCAAATTGTAAAACTTCGAGAGTTTCGTTTAGTTGGGGCGGAGATTCGGTGAAGGTGGCTGAAAGGTTCAGGTCTTGGAAAATCATGATGGTAAGCGAGACCGAGGATTTATTTGAATCAGTGATTCCGTTTCCTTGCCATTTATCGAAAGTATAACCTTGTCCTGCTTGTGCTGAAAGAGTTATGTATTCACCATGGCTGTAAGTTCCAGCACCCGAGGTTGAGCCGTTGCCTATTACGGAAACAACAAGTGTGTATTTCTTTTTTGTAAAAAGAGCGGTAATATTTGAGTCGCCGGTAATAGTGGCATGAGTAGAAGAGGAAAACTGATTTTCAAAGGTTGCATTACCATCCCAACTGGTAAATTCATATCCACTGTATGGAGTAGCGCTAAGGGATACGATTGAACCATAATCGTAGGACGAATTAACTTCATTTACTAGACCTCCGGAATTGGCAGACAAATTCAGTGTATGCTGATTTAAATTAAAATGTGCGGTCAGGTTTAAATCTTGGTTCACTACGATGGTTGTTGAGCTTGAATTTTCGTCAACAACGGAACCACCGGTCCAATTCGAAAAGGTGTAGCCCAGGTTAGGATGGGCGGATATCTGTACGCTGTCATTTTCGTCGTAGAGTCCAGACCCATTAAAAGAAGCCGCGGCGAAATCTGGATTTGCCTTTAAGTGTAAAAGTAACTTGTTGTCTGTATTTTCTGCAAAATTAGCCTGAATTGAATGATCTCCGGAGATTGTGATAGTGGTTGAGGATGAATTTTGATCATTTATTCCAGCACCCTGCCATCCCGTAAAATAATATCCATTTTCAGGAGTCGCAACCAGTGATACTAAAGAATTGTATGGTTGTGTACTGCCCGTTGGTGATAAGGTAACTGAACCGCCAGTAGAACTAGTTATATTCAGGTCATAGTTAATAGGTGTAAAATTTGCCTGAACAGACTGATTATTATCTATCGATAAAATGGTATTTGGAAGTAAGGTATTCGCAATACCGTTTCCGGATTGGGTCCAGTTTAAAAAAGTATAACCATAGATTGGGGTAGCTACGATTGAAATATTTGCGTCATAGGAATATGATCCATTGATTTCGTTAACTGACCCTCCAATTCCTGCAGTCGATGTGACATAATATTGAATTGGTGAAAAATTTGCGGTTACAGAGCGAGCTTGTGTCATGTTGACCGTAGTTGTGGAGGAGAAAGGGCTGGTTACTCCTTCACCGGTCCAGCCAGTAAATGAATATCCGTAGTCCGGAGTTGCCGAAATTGTTTTCATAGTGCCATGTTGAATATTACCAGAACCAATTGCAGTACCTCCGGCTGTTGAGATTACGGACAATGTATAGTTATTTAAGCCAAAATTAGCAGTTAGGTTTATATTTGAGTTAACTTCAATGGTGAGTGGATTATCTGAACCTTGTTGATCACCATTCCAATATCCAAAGCTGTATCCATCGTTGGAGTTGGGAATTATGTTTAGCGTTACAGTGGCACCCTGATTGTAGATTCCCGTTCCATTAACTTCACCGGCTCCAGCAGGGTTCATTGTTACACTGATAGAATAACTTGGCCATGCTCCTGAACGGAATCCATCTCGTCGGAATTGTGGCCATGCATTATCCGCAATCCCACTCCCGACATTTATTGAATAAACCTGCTGGTCAAAACAGCCAAAGAAAAGATTACCATTTGAGTCGAGGGCAAGGGATGAATCTACCAGTCCACCAATGGTAAGTGGGGAGGATGAATTATTTGTGTCCCATGCTTTACTACCATCGTTATTGTATGCGAAAAGATGATTTTCACCGAATCCGGTGTATCCAATTACATAAACCCTGCCGTTGGCATCGACTACCGGTGAACTGTAAAAAACATCTCCAGTGAATCCTTCCCAGTTGGTAATTCCTGTACTGGTATCAACAGAACGCAGGTATCCGTCGCGGGAAACAAAAAACACCTCATTGTTTTGACCGAGAACAGGAGATGCATCCACACGGTCATTGGTTCCAACCTTCCAGTTCAATACGGCTGCACTGACTCCGTCCGCAATGGAATAACAATACCCGTTGCCACTTCCGAAGTATAGGTTTCCTGACAGATCAATGGCGGGAGATGAAAGAATTGATTTGTTAGAGTCCGTTACATCATCCACTTCGTATGTCCATTTCGTAGTTCCATCCTGATTAAGGGCGTGAAAGGTTCCGTTTTCATCCCCGAAATATATGGTTCCGTCCTGTCCGATCGCAGCTGAGGAAGTGATCGCATTGCCTACATAGGTTTCCCATGCCAGTGAACCATTTGATTCTAAAGCGTAGAAAAATTCGTCTTTTGACCCAAAGTAAATTCTGCCGTCTACCCCTATGGCAGGTGATGAAATAATACTACTACTGGTATTGAAGTCCCATAATTTAGAACCGTTTGATGGATTGACTGCATAGAGTTGATTGTCCCAGGAGCCAAAGTAAACCGTTCCATCTGCCCCTATTGCAGGAGTGGAATCAACCCAGTCCCCGGTCGTGAAAGTCCACTTGGCTGATCCATCCGAATTGATCGCGTGAAGTTTGTTATCATTCGATCCAATATAAATTGTCCCGTCCGTGGCAATGGCTGGTGATGAGACAATGGTCCCTCCTGTCGAGTAAGGAGCTGCCCAATGAGCTGTTGGGTTTGCAACTCCCATGTAAGCAAGTGATGTAGCCATGAGTATGGGAATGATAACCCTGGTATGGCAGTAAAAAGGAAAGAAATAAGACACAATTTTGATTAGCATAATTTGGCTAAATAATACAAATTTATAAAAGGTCTTCTGCTGTTTGAATTTCCACACAGAAGGTGGATCCTTTAGCAGTGCTTGATCGAAGAAGGATTTGCCCATTCATTTGCCCTGCCAGTTCCTTACAGATTGCCAACCCGAGCCCGCTTCCATGTTCCTTAACACTTCGAGTGGGGGAGAATAAATCTTCCTTAACTTGCATGGGGATACCCGGTCCATTATCGGCAACGAGAAATGCGATTCTGCCTGCCACTTTTTCAAGCTGCAGAAAGACTTTTGTGTTACTACCAGATTCCAGAGCATTTTGGACTAGATTTTGTAGAATAGGGAGTAGGAGGTTAGCCTGTAAATTGGTAATATTAATCTTTTCCCATTGGCTTGAGATTATGCTTACACAATTACCTTTTTCTTCCTGATTAAACTTTTTTGCAGTCATGCAAAGGAGTTCATGGGCTTCAAAAGAATAGCTTTCTTCATCCAATTCATATTCTTTGAGGCAATTCATTGTCTCATGAACCATGTTTTCAATCTGTTTTGTGGTTGATTGCAATGCCTGATCAGCAATTTTTGAGCCGGCTTTATCTCCGCCCAATTCCAAGTTCTTTAGTCCCATGAGCGGACTTTTAATTGCATGCATTAAGTGGGCAGTAATTGCACCCAATCCGGCAGTTTTACAAGCCATGACGAGCCTTTGGTTGGTATGCTTTAGATCCTGGGTTTTGGCGAGCAGTTGAGTTTCAGCTTTCTGTAGTCGTTTAAAAAACAGGTTGAAGACAAAAAGTAAAAGAATGGATCCAAATAGAAAAACGACTAGGCCTTGTTTTATTACCTGTGATTTGATTGCATTCCGCTCGGGAATGATATCTGTCTTCGGATCAACGAGCAGTTCGAGAAATCCTACTTCAGCCTTTTCTCCAATAGGGAAAACAATGGATAGTGCATCCCTTTGGTAATTGGTTATTTTTCCTGCCTCTCTTACTTTTTCCAAAGAAAAAAACCTCTTTTTTGTTTTCTCTATGTTGGTTGATAAGTCGAGGATTTTACCTTTGCTATCATAAGCATATACCCCTCGGATATCGGGAATTTCAAGGGATCTAAAGGCTAGGATTCTAAGCTCCTCCATATCGTCGTAAACCAATTGATCCAAGCCAAGATTAATGTAATCAAGGTTTTCTTCTAAAATTTCGGTATCTATGTCGTTATAAAGGTTTTTAATTTCCGGTAAAAGGACCTTCGCGGTTCGTTCGATTGCCAGATTATAAAATTGATTAAGTGCAAAATACTGGAGGACAAAAGTAAGCAATCCAAATAAAAATAAGATTGCCGCAATAATCAGCCTCCCTTCTTTTGATTTTTTATTTTCTTTTTTCAATTTACCTAGTTTTCCCATTTTATACCAAAAGCCCAAAAGTTGGTATAATATTCATAATCCCTTGCATTAGATTGATCCTCCTCATAACGCCACTTGAAGTAAGTTTCCCAGTCACTTGATATTTTGCGAGTGACAAGTAAATCAACTCCGTAACTCTGTTTTTCAAATTGAGCACCTGGGGAAACGGGTCTGATATCATATAAATAATTTGCCCAACCTAATTCCGTGACTGATTTCCATTTTTCGCCTTTAATTTCATGGGAAACTTTTGCACTGATTTTACTATAATCGTAATAAGCACCAGCATTATCCGATAATTGGCTGTATTTAAGTTCTGCTCCTATTGTGTCTAACCATGGATTCTTCGACTGCTTTTCCCATGACCCAGAAACGCCTGTTTTTTTAGTTTGTAGGTTTCCCTCTGGTAAATTTGTGCCATCTCCATCCTTTCTTTTCCTTTCAATATAACGAATGGTATGGTGGAAGATTTTCGCATGTAATGTGGTCTGTTCGCTTTGGTTAGCAGTTAGGTCTACCTGAATTTTTTGATCCGAATTATTTTCCGACGGGTTGTCATACCGATCGGTTCCGAATGCAGTCTCGGCAGACAATTTTATTTTGGGAGTAAGTTGGTAGCCGAAATGAGGAATTATTTCTGATTTATTTGATTGTACCTGCATAGAGAATGGAAGTCCCAGGTCAGAAAAATCAAAAGTCTGGTCGTAGTAGGTGTGCCGGAGTTTAAGACCCCCTGAACCGGAAGAGTTTTTAGGTCTGTATGAATGCTCGCCTTGGACGAGAAGAATACCGCTTAGCTTGTGGTCATCCACTTCCAAAAACCTTTTTCCTTCACCGTAAAAATAGAAATAACTTAAGTAATCAGGGTTAGCTTGTCTCAATAAAAAACTCTCTGTTTCAAATTCCATGTATGTACTTGATTCCCGAATATAGGGTCCATACATGGGGTTATCTGAAACTCCGAAACCAACTGATGCAGAAACGGACGCCAGCCAGCTTTTGGATTCAGCGAGTTCAATAAAATCATTTTCCTCCGATTCAGTTCCTGGGAGCCCGAGTTCATCTATCGAGCCAAAGAGAAGAAATTCAAGTTCCTCATCTGTCATTACATTCTCCTTTTTAGCAGGAGTATTTTGTGAGGGAGGAGAAGGAAGGGTGGATGGATTTGTCACAGTCTCCACCGGAGCAGGTTCGACGATTTTGCTGGCAGTAGGACTTTCTTCAGAGCCACCTTGATTGAAGACCTCGAGGTTTCCCAGGTTTGAAATAAAGGAATGGTTTTTTTTAATGCCTTGGGCATGTGCCTGATGAGAAAGTACCACTACGGCATGTACAAGCAATGCACCTAGTAAAGTAAGAAACCTATAACTTTCTTTAATCAAGAAGACATATTAAAAAGTTGTTTTACTTTTGCCAAAGAAAAAGGAAGGAGCGAAATGATCGCTCCTTCCTATCAGTTGTAATTGGCTATAAAATCGGAGATATTACAGGTCAGAAGTTCGGGTAGCTTCCGTTTCGACAATGGCCCTGATTTCTTCCTTAATTTCCTTGGATTGAGTTTTAATCTCTTCGTGCTTTGCTTTGTTGGTCTCTTTGAATTCAGTGATCAATTCCTGCTTTTCTTCTTTCGATGCTTCCTTAAGCTGTTCGTGAAGCTCTTTTCGGGCGGTGTGTAACTCTTTGTGTTTTTCTTTAAGGGCTTCCACTTTAACTTTTAACTCGGTAGTGAGCTCGGGTCTTTCGGGTTTTTCAGGACGAGCAGATTCGATACTTTCACGAATTGCATCATGTGCTTGCTTGATGGCCTCGAATTTATCTTTGTTATCAGCTTTAAATGCTTCAATTGCCTCTCTCATTTCCTCTTTGGATGCACCTTCGCCAAGATCTGCCAATTTGGCCTTCATTGATTCATGAAGTTGTTGCTGATCGGCTTTAATTTCGGCAAGGCTGTCTTTTACTGCATCACTTAACTCCGGTTTTACTCGACGTTTTGGCCTCTTGAATTCGCCTTTCTTTTCCATTTCCCCCCTCAGTGCACCTAGTTTTTTCTGGGCTTCCTCTCTAGTAATACGACCTTCTTTCAATGCTCCTATAACTTCGGCTTCATGTTTCCGGGGATCTAGTTTTTCTCTTTCAGTCAGGATTTCGGGTTTTTCGATGGTGTCTTTTTTAAGGTTCTCTTTGATCCAGGATGCAAGAGTGGAACTTCCGTTACCGAAGTCCCCAGGCAGTTCCGTCCAGTCCTTGGTTTGTGCTTCAGGAGGCTTACCCCAATGGCGAGGGAATTCTTTTTTTACAAATTTCGGGCGGTCCTGAGAATCTCCAAACTTTGGTTTTTCGGTGGATGGATTTTCCTGTGCAGTGGCCCAAGAAATATACAGGCTGCTAACGAGTAAAAAGGTAATTAATTTTTTCATATCTGATTTGGTTATTATTATAAACTGTGGATATACTGAACCACTTATGATGCCAAAGCTGATTCATTCTTTAACATGCTGTTTATCAATATTTAACGAAATTTCTAATCTACCTGCCATTTAAAATGTTTGGAAATAATCCCCAAGTTGATGGGGTGATTGGAAATAATTCCCAAATATCATACCCCTTTTTTCTGAAGTCGATATCGAATATAATCCCTTGGCACGCCAAGCAACCTGGCTGCTTCCGAAATATTTCCATTTGCTTGGGAGATTGCTAGTTCGATAAGTCGAAGCATTTCTTTTTCGAGATCAAACCCGTCCCTAGGAAAAACGAAAGAAGGATTGAGCCAATCATTTCCGTCCAAAAAAGCATTATTTTTTAATTCCCTCTGTGGGTCGTTAGAAAGTTCGAGTTCTTTCCCTTTTTCGCTCATTACCAAAGCTCTCTCAAGATCATGAATTAATTCTCTTGTGTTTCCTGTCCATTCGTGGCGAAGAATATAAGCCTCACTGGATTTTGTTATTTTGGGTACGGGCAACTTGTATTTTTTGCTTAGACTGGTGAGGAAATGCTTGGCTAGCGAAAGAATGTCAGTTCCCCTAGTTTTTAGTTCCGGAATGTTGATCCGTAAGAGATCAAGTCGGTGAAATAAGTCTTCCCTAAATTCCCTACTCTGAATCATTTGCCGCAGGTCCTGGTTGGCCGCGGCAATAATTCTTATGTTTACTTTTATCTCTTTGGTTCCGCCCACTCTACGAATAATGCCGTTTTCTATAGCCAGTAATACCTTGGCCTGTGCGGTTAGTGAAAGGCTTGCGATCTCGTCCAGAAACAGGGTGCCCTCATCGGCAGCTTCGAAAAGACCGATGCGGGCACTTTTAGCATCGGTAAATGCACCTTTTTCATGCCCGAAGAGTTCAGATTCA
>Ga0228671_1000584_pt1 | contig 11367 bp, 7 predicted proteins | sample 89DmetaG_FD_183013 | JGI IMG/M metagenome (GOLD analysis project Ga0228671, IMG submission 183013) | Seawater microbial communities from Monterey Bay, California, United States - 89D | ecosystem: Environmental > Aquatic > Marine > Coastal | place: USA: California | collected 2016-11-05 | reverse complement strand
TTTTTTTTTGTTTTCTCCAGTGCATAGATCATTGGAAGTGTCACCTTGCCTTCAGATAAGTCATCACCTATTTCCTTTCCAATAATGCTTGAGTCTGATTCATAATCCAAAGTGTCATCTATGATTTGAAAAGCATTACCAAGGTGCATTCCAAAGCTTCCTAATGAATTAATGGTTTGTTGATCAGATTTAGATAAAATTCCAGCAATCTGGCATGCAGCCTTAAATAAACAGGCAGTTTTTCTCTCAATGACTTTAAAGTATTCAGCCTGAGTCACTTTGGCATTTTTTATATTCAATAATTGAAGAACTTCACCCTCTGAAATTTGATTTGTAGCTTTTGACAAGATCTTCATAATTGACATAGAGTTTGGCTCAACCATAATTTCAAATGCTCTGGAATATAAAAAATCACCAACTAATACGCTTGGAGCATTACCCCATAATTCGTTAGCAGTTTCGTGACCTCGTCTCGTTTTCGATTGATCGACCACATCATCATGAAGCAGTGTTGCTGTGTGAATGAGTTCAATAACAACTGCCATCGAGTAATGATAGTCTCCTTCATATTCAGTGGCTTTAGCACAAATAAGAAGAAGAAGCGGCCTTATACGCTTTCCGCCAGAATTAATAATGTAGTGACTCATTTGATTAATAAGGCCTACATTTGAGTCAAGTCGATCGACTAGAATCTTATTCATCAGGTCAAGTTCGCTCTTCATAAGAGCTTGTATTTCAGTGAAATTTTGCATATGGAATTATTTTAACTGACTTGCTAATAAATAAACTTCTTTAGATCTGGGTCTAGAGGCTTTAGGTTTTAATACAGAGACTTTCTTAAATGATTTTCTCGTAGTTTGTACAAAAGCATCAAATCCCTCACCTTGAAACAATTTGACTATGAAACTTCCATTTAAATCCAAAGTTTTAATAGCCATTTCAATTGCAAGATCAGCAAGATACATTGATTTTGGTTGGTCAACTGATAATTGACCACTCATATTTGGCGCCATATCAGATAAAACTACGTTAACCTTGAAATCACCTGTTAATTCTAGTAATTTTTCGTAAATTGACTCTTCAGTAAAGTCACCTTGAAGAAAAATCACACCATTGATCTCCTCAATCGGCAAGATATCACTGGCAATCACTTTACCTTTCTCTCCAACAAATTTTGCAGCTACCTGAGACCACCCTCCTGGAGCTGCACCAAGGTCCAAAACTATATCACCATTATGAATGACATTATTTTTTTCGATAATCTCTAGCAATTTGTATACTGCTCTTGAGCGATAGCCCTCTTTTTGGGCTTTTTTAACAAATTCATCGCTCAGATGTTCATGCATCCAGCGTCGAGAGCTTCCTTTTTTTGCCACGATTTAAATTATGTGAAATGAATAGAATTATTTTATAAGAGAAGTTCTTTGAACATTATTAAATTGATTTTTGATTTAAGTCATGGTTCACGAAACTTTTCCGGGATAATATGCCATCGATTTTTCATTAAGTAGTCATTATGGCAGTTAAATTAAGAAATATTGCAATCATAGCCCATGTAGATCATGGCAAGACAACGTTAGTTGATAAATTACTTTCTCAATCACAAACCTTTGATGATCGTTTTCAGGCAACTGACAGAATGATGGATTCAAATGACCTTGAAAAAGAAAGAGGAATCACAATCAGTTCAAAAAATACAGCCATCAACTGGGGAGAATATCGAATTAATATTGTTGATACGCCTGGCCATGCTGACTTTGGCGGAGAGGTTGAGAGAGTTCTTTCTATGGTTGACAGTGTGCTTTTATTAGTCGATGCAGTCGATGGGCCGATGCCTCAGACGCGTTTTGTAACTAAGAAGGCATTTGAGCAAGGACTCAATCCAATTGTAGTTATAAACAAAATTGATAGACCTAGTGCAAGACCAGACTGGGTCATTGATCAGGTTTTTGATCTTTTTGACCAGTTAGGTGCCACCGAAGACCAGTTAGATTTTCCAGTAATTTATGCTTCTGCACTTGGAGGCTATGCTTCTGAGGACGATTCTGTCAGAGATGGAGATATGACTCCAATGTTTGAGGTAATTGTCGAGAAAGCCCCTGCCCCAGAGGTTGATATTGACGGACCATTTCAGATGCAAATAACTTCTCTAGATTATTCATCATTTGTTGGCGCCATTGGGATTGGAAGGATAGAGAGAGGCGTAGCAAAAAAAAATATGCAAAATGTGTTAGTTGCTCCTGATGGTTCTAAAAGAAATGTAAAGATTGTTCAATTGCTTGGATTTAGTGGCCTTGAGAGGCATGAAGTAAATTCAGCAACTGCAGGAGATATTGTTGGAGTAGTAGGTATAGAAAATATATCAATTTCTGATACACTTTGTGAACCATCTAAGATAGAGCCTTTACCTCCCTTAAGTGTAGATGAGCCAACTGTAAGCATGGCATTCAGAGTCAATGATTCTCCTTTTGCGGGCCTAGATGGAAAATATATCACCTCTAGAAATATTAGAGAGAGGCTTGATAAAGAATTAATTTACAATGTTGCTTTAAGGGTTGAGGATACAGATGATTCCTCTGAGTTTTTAGTTTCAGGAAGAGGTGAATTGCACCTTTCTATATTAATAGAAACTATGAGAAGAGAGGGTTTTGAACTCTCAGTCGGAAGGCCGCAAGTGATCTTAAAAGATATTGACGGTAAAGTGTGTGAACCTTTTGAAGAGCTCACTGTCGATGTTGAGTCAGTCCATCAAGGTTCGGTCATGGAAAAATTGGGAGAAAGGAAGGCTGAGCTTACAAATATGACACCAGATGGAAAAGGTCGAGTAAAGCTCGACTTTGTTATTCCTGCAAGAGGATTAATCGGTTTTAGAACTGAGTTTTTAACTGCTACCACCGGAACGGGTCTTATGTATTCATCCTTTGAGTCTTACAGGCCTCAAAAAGAAGGAAAGATTGGTCAAAGAACGAATGGCTCTCTAATCTCAATGAATCAAGGCAAGTCAGTTGCATATGCCATTTTTAATTTACAAAAAAGTGGCAAGTTTTTTGTGGGGCATGGAGAAGACGTCTATGAGGGCATGGTAGTTGGCATAAATTCAAGGGATAAAGATCTTGTCATAAACGTTTTAAAGGGTAAGCAATTGACCAATGTTCGAGCATCAGGCACTGATGAAGCTGTAGCTCTGACTCCAAAAATTAGTCTAGATTTGGAGCAAGCTCTTGAATTTATTGATGATGATGAGCTCGTAGAAGTTACTCCAAGTCATATCAGAATTAGAAAGAGGTTGTTAACTGAGAATCAAAGAAAACGAGCAAGAAATTCATAGAAGTTGAATCATTCTGAAACCTGATTTTCATTCAATCTACATTGTTTCTTCATTTTAAAGCCTATATAATCACTTTTTTGTCAAAAACAATAGTTTAATATGGATGCCTTTTTAGATTTTCTGGTGAGACAGAAGAAATTTGCGCTTGTCTTCTCTCTTGCATTCATAGCTATTGGTGTCCTTTCTGTAGTGGGCATGCAGCGAGATCAATTTCCGACTGTAGATTTTGAAGTATTGAGTGTAACTACTGCTTATCCAGGGGCCTCTCCTGAAGATGTTGAAAAATCTATAACTAATGTTATTGAAGAAGAGCTTCTTAGTGTTAGTGGAATTAAAGAAATTACTTCTTCCTCAAGAGAAGGCATTTCCAGCATCATAGTGACTCTCGAAGCTGATCTTAAAGATGTTACAACTACTAAAAACGATGTTCGAAATGCGGTGAACCGTGTCAAAGCTTTTCCTGAAGAAGTAACTGATTTACCCCAAGTGGTTGATTTCAATGTCACTGAATTCCCCGTAGTTACAATTAATATTGATAGTACATCCGGAAACTTTAACCAGGCAAGGCAAATTACAGATGAACTTGAGGTGGCTATTTCAAGAATTAAAGGCGTAGCATCAGTAGATAATCCGAGTTATCTTGATAGTGAAATTCAAATAAAGGTCAACCCAGACAAACTTGTCAAATACGAGATGTCAATCAACGAAGTGATCTCCGCGATCTCAAGTAGAAATGCTCGATTTACTGTTGGAGATAATAATCAAGAAAGCCTTGAAAAAAATATTGTAATACTTTCAGAGTTTGAGAGTATTGAGGATATCAAGAACGTTGTCATTAAATCAAGCTTTGATGGTCCAGTCATTAGGCTGAATGATATTGCAGAGGTCTTCAGGGGGCAAGAAGAAGAGACCTCGATAACTCGAGTCAATGGAACAAAAGGATTTGTTCTCCAGGTAAAAAAACAGCCGCAGGCTGATATCATTAGAACCGTCAAAAGAGTGAGAGAGCGTGTTGCTGAACTCCAGAAAAACATTCCAGACGATATCAATATTTTCTATACTGATGACTCCTCAGAAGCTGTTGCAAATCGGCTAGATATCATCATTAAAAATGGCTACATTGGACTGGCTCTAGTTTTGGTAGTATTAGGTGTATTCCTTTCATTAAAAACTGCTTTTTGGGTCGCAGTGAGTATTCCAGTGACTCTCTTAGGAACTGTTTTTGGGCTTGGGCTTACTGGAAACACCATCAATTTAATATCTCTCTCAGGGTTTATCCTTGTTCTAGGAATTGTTGTGGATGATAGTATTGTTATTGCTGAGAGCATCCATCACTATAAATCAAAAGAAGGAAATCTCTACAAAAATGTTGTGATGGGGTTAAAGCGAGTCATCATGCCTGTAGTGACGACAATTATTTCTACCATGCTAGTTATGTCATCATTTTTCTTAATGTCTGGGGTATTAGGTAAATTTATCTATGTGCTGCCTGTTGTTGTATTATTCGCCCTTGCAATTTCATTTCTAGAAATTACATTCGCTCTTCCAGCTCACCTAGCGACTAAGAAAGTTGAGAAACAGAAAACGTGGTTTGTGCCTTTTGAAAATTTATACAACAGAATGATGGTGCGTATTCTAAAGTGGCGTTACCTTATCGTTCCATTATTTATTGCACTCCTAGTTTATTCAGCAATGTTTGCTATGAAGAATATTCCTTTCAATTTGTTTCCATCGAGGGGCGCTACAGTCATGTTTGCAAACATTGAGGCACCGAATGGAAGTTCCGCTTCTTACACTGAAAAAATTGTCATTGATGTGGAAAATTTGATTGTTAATGAGATTGGTGAAGACTTGAAATCTTACACGAGCAAAATTGATGCATTTTTCACAAATAAAGCTGACATAGAGATTGCTCTTACACCTACTAGCGACAGAGAGCGTGCTGCTGAAGATATGCAGGAAAAGCTCAAAGAGTTGGTAAAAAATGTTGAAGGTGCTGAAGAAATAAGAATATCTTTGCTTAGACCAGGGCCTCCTCAGGGTGCTGATATTGAGGTTACCTTAGTTTCAGCTAATGATGCCCAGCGAGTGTTAGCCGCGGATAGGCTTGAGGAGATATTAAAGTCAATCAATGGTGTTGACAATATTAATCGAAATGATGAAATTGGTAAGCCAAGAATTGAAACAGTCCTTGATTTTGATGAAATGGCACGTCTAGGAGTGGATTATCAATCTGTCTACAGGCACCTTAGAACTGCCTTTTCAGGATCCTATGTAACTGATGCTACTATTGCAGGTAAGGAAGAAGACGTAAGAATCTATATTGGTGAGAATGACTATACTGAAAACTTTATCCAAAATACTGCAGTAAAAAATCGTCAAGGTAATTTAATACCTATGAGTCAGTTTTCAACCCTTCGAGAAATTGAAGGGGAGCCAGATTATAATCATCTGGATGGTGATCGCTCTATCAAAGTTACAGCAAGTATTGCAGACGGACGTCCAAGGGGAAGACCTTCTAAAGTTGATGAGAGCTCTGAAAACGTTGAGAGTGATTCACTTGATGTCAAGCTAGAGGAATCAGATGAAAGTGCAGCTCAGCCAGAAAGAAGGGGTCCGCCTCCGTCAAAGACCATCATTTTAGCTCAGGCTCTGAAGGAATTAAATGCTTCAGTGGAATACCCTCAAGTATCTATCGTTACCTCTGGAGGAGCTCAAGAATCGATTGAATCACTTCAAGACTTCCTAAGGGCTTTTGTCGTGGCAATCATTGGAATTTTTCTTCTTCTTGCGATACTCTTTAATTCATACTCTCAGCCTATGCTGGTACTTGCCGCAGTTCCATTTTCTCTGATTGGTGTGATTTGGGCTTTCTATTTTCATGGTGAGCCACTCAGCTTTTTTGCACTGACTGGCTCCTTGGCATTGATGGGGGTTATTGTGAATGATTCTCTAGTGATGGTAAGCCATCTAAACTACATTAGGGATAAGAGCGCCCAATTGGAAGAAAAAAAGGTTTGGATTGCTAGAGGCTCTAGAGATCGTTTGAGGGCTGTTGTATTGACTACCCTGACAACAATGGCTGGAGTTTTGCCTTTGGCTTATGGAATTGGAGGTACTGATGTATTCCTTCAGCCTATGGTTCTTGCTCTTGGCTATGGCCTAATATTTGGTACATTTTTAACATTAATCCTGTTGCCTTGTATGTACCTAATGAACTATGACTTTATCAATATGCTTAGCAGAATTGGAGCAAGATTTTCTAGGAAAAAAGCGCCAGCTTAGCTATTTATTTTGAAGGGCAAGTCGTATTATCTGCTCAGTAGTGAGATTCTGATCTTCAATTTTTGAAACCATTCTGTTAGCCTCTTTAGCTTTAAAGCCAAGTGATTGAAGTGCTTCAATGGCCTGTTTAGAATTTGGATTTGAGCCCTGCTTTAAGTCAGGAGATTTGTTCATATTGCCAGCTAGCTCAAGTTTGCTCAGTCGATCTTGTAGTTCAACTATTAGTTTGAGAGCAGTCTTTTTGCCAATTCCAGGAGTCTTAGCCAGTAAATCAGCGTCCTCTGAAGAAATGCATTCAACCAGAGAGTGAACACTCAAGTTTGATAGGATCGCAAGTGCAACCTTTGGTCCCACACCATTAACTCTGATTAATTCTCTAAAAACGCTCTTTTCATCTTTTGTAATGAAACCAAACAAAGTATGAGCATCCTCTTTAATACTGAGATGGGTAAATAATAAAACATCTTCAGACAAATTATCTAACTCATAGAAGGTTGACATTGGGCAGAGGACTTCATATCCAATCCCTTCAACTTCGATAAGGACCTCAGGCGGGTTCTTACTTATAATTCTGCCTTTAAGATGACCAATCATAACCAGGTAAACTTAGCAAAATGCTCTTTTTCAAATGCACGAATCTGATCCTCATGCTGTAATGTTAACCCAATATCATCTAAACCGTTTATGAGTCTTCTCTTTCTCTCTGGATCGACCTCAAAACTATAGGATTCATCGTTTGTTTCAACTGCTTGATTGATTAAATCTATAGATATTTTTCCACTATAGTTAAATAATTTATCAACAATTTCATTGCTGAGGATAATGGGAAGAAGACCATTCTTAAAACAATTGTTATAGAATATATCAGCAAAACTTGGAGCAATGATTGCCCTAAAGCCATAATCATCAAGCGCCCATGGAGCATGTTCCCTTGAAGACCCACATCCAAAATTTCGACGAGTGAGAAGAATTTGTGCACCCTTGAACTTTGGATCATTTAAGACAAATTCAGGATTTATTGGACGTTTAGTATTATCCATGCCTGGCTCTCCATGATCTAAATAGCGCCATTCATCAAATAAATTTGGTCCAAAGCCACTTCTTTTGATGGACTTTAGAAACTGTTTTGGAATGATAGCATCTGTGTCGATATTAGCACGGTCAAGCGGCATTGCAATGGAGTTTATAGGAGTAAATTTTTTCATGCATCTACTCCTGAAAAACGCCCAGCTATTGCTGTTGCAGCAGCAATTGATGGACTTACAAGGTGTGTAAATGAGCCTTGGCCTTGTCGACCCTCGAAGTTTCGATTAGAAGTGCTCGCACATCTTTCTCCTGGTTCAAGTTTGTCTGCATTCATTGCAAGGCACATAGAGCAACCTGGCTCTCTCCACTCAAAGCCAGCATCTTTAAAAATTTGATCAAGACCCTCCTCTTCAGCTTGCTTTTTTACAAGCCCGGATCCAGGAACAACAAGAGCTAATTTAACGTTTTTAGCAATTTTCTTGCCTTTTGCAACATCAGCAGCAGCTCTCAAATCCTCAATTCTTGAGTTTGTGCAGGATCCAATAAAAACCTTATCTATTTCTACCGAACTCATTAAAGTATTTGGTTCTAGGTGAATATACTTGAGTGCATTACGGATACTTTCTGCCTTGACTTCATCTTTTTCAAGTTTTGGATCTGGCGTGGAGCCATGAATATCAACAACCATTTCAGGTGAGGTTCCCCATGTGACCTGAGGTTTTATTTGATTCGCATCAATAAAGATCGAATCATCAAAATGAGATTCTGGGTCACTATGAAGAGTCTTCCAATATTCTAGAGCTGAATTCCAGGTGTCTCCTGTCGGAGAGAAAGGTCTGCCTTTCACATATTCAAGTGTCTTTTCATCAACTGCAACAAGCCCTACTTTTGCTCCAGCCTCGATAGACATATTACACAGAGTCATTCTTCCCTCTATGCTCATCTCTTCAATAGTATTTCCACAAAACTCTATAGCGAAACCTGTTCCGCCAGCAGTACCAATTTTTCCAATAACATACAGCGCGAGATCTTTGGCGCTGACATTACTAGCCAACTCTCCATTAATCTCTATTTTCATATTCTTTGCTTTATTTTGCCAAAGGCAGCCTGTTGCAAGAACATGCTCTACTTCAGAAGTACCTATTCCAAATGCTAGTGCTCCAAGAGCTCCATGAGTTGTGGTGTGTGAGTCCCCACAAACTATACTCATTCCTGGCAAAGTCGCACCTTGCTCTGGGCCAATAACATGAACAATGCCTTGGCGAATATCGTTCATGTGAATTTCATTGATACCGAATGCTTCACAGTTTTTATCTAAAGTTTCAACCTGAAGTCTAGAAACGGGATCAGAAATACTACTCACACCACTTGATCTGTCTGTAGTCGGCACATTATGATCTGGAACCGCAAGATTAGACTTATTACGCCAAATTTTTCTATCAGCTAAAGAGAGGCCTTCAAAAGCTTGTGGAGAGGTCACTTCATGGATTAATTGACGATCAATATAAATGAGCGTTGATCCATCTTGCTCTAAAACCTTGTGCGCACTCATTAGTTTGTCGTATAGTGTTTGAGGCATTTTGATTAGTAATACTTGATAAAATGACTATTTTACATTTTTTAAAATAACCCACATTACAGAAATAGTTATCAAATATCTCTATTTTGAGTAATGCATTTATTTTAAATTTTAACTTTAGGGCTAATTTTATGTGTGGTATCTGTGGTCAGTTTCGTTTTGATGGAAAAGAAGTCTCATCAGAGTCACTCGATAAAATGATGTCAAAGCTAGCAAGACGAGGCCCTGATTCAAGTGGACAATGGAGTGCTCAGCACATTGGTTTTGGACATCAACGATTGAGCATTATTGATTTATCTAGCTATGGTTCTCAGCCAATGGTTGATGACAAGCTTGAACTTACCCTTGTCTTTAATGGAACAATATATAACTACAAGTCACTTCGAGCACAATTATTAAAGAAGGGCTATAATTTTTTCTCTCATTCAGACACTGAGGTTATTATCAAGGCATACCACTTCTGGGGTGAAAACTGTCTGGAGCATTTAGATGGTATGTTTGCTTTTGCTATTTGGGAGCATACTAATAAAAAATTATTTGTTGCTAGGGATAGAATGGGTATCAAGCCACTCTACTTTAACTCTACTTCAAAAGCATTTACTTTTGCATCAAATTCACAGGCTCTTTTAACACAAGAAATTGATAGGAGTGTTAATCCTATTGCACTTCAACAACAGCTATCTCTTCATGGAGTCGTGCCAGCACCAAATACAATCATTAAGGGCATTCAAAAGCTAAAGCCCGGAAGCTATATGATTCTGAAATCTGATGGTCAAATCCAAGAAAAAACATACTGGAGTCCAAATGCTAAGAGACCAGATCGCGAGGTTAGTAATGAGGAATATATCGAGAGAACTCATGAACTATTGACTGCTGCAGTCACTAAAAGAATGAATGCCTCTGATGTCCCAATTGGTGTTCTTCTTTCTGGTGGTCTTGATTCGTCTTTAATTGTTGCACTCCTTAAAGAGGCTGGACATGAGAGAATTAGAACCTTCTCTATTGGTTTTGAAGATATTGATGATGAGGCTGGCAGTGAGTTTGAATACTCAGATCAAATTGTATCTAGATTTAAAACAGAACATAAGAAATACAAAGTGAGCAATCAAGAGGTCCTTCCAAGGTTGTCTGAGGCAGTATTAAATATGGCTGAGCCAATGGTTGGTCAAGATGCAGTTGCATTTTATTTGCTCTCAGAGCAGGTCTCAAAACACACCAAAGTTGTTCTTTCTGGTCAAGGTGCTGACGAAGCTTTTGCAGGTTATTTTTGGTATCCCAGAATGGCAGATGAACATGGGAATGAGATAGATCGTTTTTCAAAACACTATGTTGATAGGCCCCATAAAGAATACTTAAAAACAGTAGCATCTAAATACCGCGGTGAAAATCATACGCATAATTGGCTCAATAAGGAGTTTTCCAAGCCCGGGACCGACTCTTTTATTGATAAGGTATTCAGGACAGATATGACTCGTCTGATAGTTGATGATCCAGTGAAGCGAGTTGATAATATGACAATGGCATGGGGCCTTGAGGCTAGAGTACCCTTTATGGATACGGAGCTAGTTGAGTGGGCATTAAGTATTCCCCCTTCATTGAAAATGAGAGAGGAAGGCAAGTATCCACTAAAGAAAATATCAAGAAGTCTATTACCAAAGTCAGTGATTGACCGAAAAAAAGGTTATTTCCCAATGCCAGCTCTCAAGTATATTCAAGGAGAATTCCTAGAATTTATGTCTGATATACTCTTGTCAAGCGCTTGCAGGAGTAGGGGAGTTTTTGATGAGCAATACATTCAAAAGGTAATTGACTCACCGAGAGAATATATGACCGCGTTAAATGGCTCAAGATTATGGCACTTAGCACTTCTTGAATATTGGTTTCAGATTAATTTAGATAACTAGCTTGTGGATAAGATTGTAATTTATACAGATGGTGGTTGCCGAGGAAACCCTGGCGTGGGTGGATGGGGCGTGTGGCTTCGATACAAAGATCATGATAAAAAGCTCAAAGGAGCTGAGCAGAATACTACGAACAATAAAATGGAGCTTACTGCAGCCATTAAGGCCTTGGAGGCTCTTAAATCAAGCGACATTTCTGTTGACTTATACACTGACTCGAAATATGTGATTCAGGGGATCAATGAGTG
>Ga0228671_1000581_pt1 | contig 11419 bp, 9 predicted proteins | sample 89DmetaG_FD_183013 | JGI IMG/M metagenome (GOLD analysis project Ga0228671, IMG submission 183013) | Seawater microbial communities from Monterey Bay, California, United States - 89D | ecosystem: Environmental > Aquatic > Marine > Coastal | place: USA: California | collected 2016-11-05 | reverse complement strand
AATGGAAAAGTACGATTAAAAGATGAAGTTGCACAGCTTAGCAACCTCATTATGAGTTCAATGGGAGGTGAAATTAATCTTTCTGGAAATTACGATACCAGAAATAAGAAAGAACCAATATTTGATTTTAGTTATGACCTAAAAAATATAGATGTTGAAGCGTTGACATCGAACTTTTTGACCGTAGGGAAGCTCGCTCCAATTGCTAAATACGCAAAGGGAAAAATATCCTCAAAATTCACAATGAATTCTGTATTGGACAACTCTCTAATACCTATTCTCTCTTCCATTTCAAGTGATGGAGATATTCGCTCCAACAAACTGAAAATAAATGGATTCGAACTGCTTGAAAAAATTGAAAAAGTGACACAAATTAAAGATTTCTCAAATCAAACTCTCAAAGATTTCGTAGCTCACTTCTCTATACATGATGGGAAATTGCTTCTGACTCCATTCGATATTACAATAGCAGGAATTGAAACCAAAGTTTCTGGATACAGTTCTTTAGAGAAAGACATGAATTATACAATGACAATGAACCTACCGAGAGAAAAAATACCTGCATCATTACTTCAACAAGTTGAAAACGGACTATTACTATTAAATGGACTCCATCCTACCTTGAAGGGTGGTGATTTACCTGCACTCATACCAATAAATGTATTTATCAATGGAGCTCCTAAAAATCCGAAAGTCTCAACAGATATAAAAGAACAAATTGCAGCAGCGGTAAAAAACAAAGTAGGTGGAATTGTTGATGATCTGAAAGAAACGGTCAAGGATTCAGTAACGACCCTTATCAATAATCAAATTGACGACCTCAAAGCAGCTGTTGAGGAACAGAAAAAAGCGATTCTTGAAGAGGCACAAAAAAAGGCAGATGCTGTCAAGTTAGAGTCAAAAAACGCTGCCAATAAATTGAGAACTGAAGCCAAGAAACACGCAGATCAATTAATTCAAGCAGCTGGAAACAATCCAATCAAAAAGAAAATTGCTGAAAGTGCAGCAAAAAAATACGTGGAGAAACAAGAAGAGATTGCGATCAAAATTGAACTCGAAGGCGCTCAAAAAGCAGACGATATTATGATTAAAGCGCGTGAACAAGCGGATAAGCTTCGGTAAAAGCTGTCTACATCTTTTCTAGATAATGATCAACATTTGTTTGAATGCGGGTGGTAATATCAGAGGTATCGGCTTTCTCAAATTTATTCCCGGTAATTTTCTCATAAAGTTCAACATAACGGTCGGTGACAATCGAAACAAAATCATCCGGCATAACAGGCATTACTTGACCCTGGAGACCTTGAAAACCATTTTCAATTAACCACTGACGGACAAATTCTTTTGACAATTGCTTTTGGGGCATATTTGCTTCTTGACGTTCTTGATAACCTTCAACGTAGAAATAACGCGAAGAATCTGGAGTATGAATCTCATCAATTAAGACAACCTCACCATTTCGTATTCCAAATTCATACTTCGTATCTACTAAAATTAGTCCCTGTTTTGCAGCCATTTCTGTCCCTCTTTGGAACAATGCTCTTGTATATTCTTCAAGCTTTAAGTAAACAGCTTCAGAAACAATTCCCCGTTCGATTATATCTTCTCTTGAAATGTCTTCATCATGTCCTTCCTCTGCTTTCGTTGCTGGTGTGATAATCGGAACGGGAAACTTATCATTTTCTTTCATTCCTTCAGGCATTGGAACGCCGCACAATTCTCTTTTCCCCGCCTTATACTCTCTTGCTGCATGACCTGACATGTAGCCACGAATCACCATTTCAACACGAATTGGATCGCATGCATGACCGATAGCAACAGAGGGGTCCGGTGTCGCCAACAACCAATTGGGAACAATATCTTTCGTAGCCTCAAGAAACATCGTAGCGACTTGGTTCAATACTTGTCCTTTGTGAGGAATTCCTTTTGGAAGAATATGATCGAATGCAGAAATTCGGTCTGAGGCCACCATAACCAACAACCCATTTTCTAGAGTATAAACATCGCGAACTTTGCCATTGTACTCATTTATTTGTCCTTTAAATGAAAATGTGCTTTCAGTGATTGCTCCACTCATAATCTTCTGTTTTTCTGCAAAATTATTAATTCATATTGCATAATTAACAATTCAATTGAATTGAATTGTAACATCTTATTCACATTGGACAATCAATCTTGACTCGAATCTTGTTTTTTGTCCTTCTCAGACTCAGCTTTGTCCATAGCTACAATAATTTTCTTTACAAGTTTGTGACGCATAACGTCAGCTTGTCCCATACGTATGATTCCCACACCATCCACTCCACTGAGCGCATCAAGCGCAAATGCCAAGCCAGACTTCTGTTTTCTAGGCAAATCCACCTGCGACATATCCCCAGTAATTGCAAATTTTGCGCTCTTCCCCATGCGCGTCAGAAACATCTTGATTTGCATAGTGGTTGTGTTTTGAGCCTCATCTAAGATTACGAATGCCTTGTCTAACGTTCTTCCCCGCATAAATGCAAGTGGTGCAATTTCAATGATGCCAAACTCGATCATATCAGCAAGCTTTTCAGGAGGAATCATATCGCGAAGTGCATCGTAAAGAGGCATTAAGTATGGATCTAGTTTTTCCTTTAAGTCACCTGGTAGAAACCCCAAATTCTCCCCTGCTTCAACTGCAGGGCGTGTCAAAATAATACGTTTTACCTCTTTTGCTTTTAGTGCACGAACAGCCAAAGCTACAGCGGTATATGTCTTTCCAGTCCCAGCAGGACCTACAGCAAAAACCATATCGTTTTTATTGACCAGGTCCACAAGTTTTCTTTGATTTATGGTTTTTGCTTTTATTTGAGCTCCATGGTTTCCATGGACCAATATTTCAGACCCATTCCCAGAGGAGAGCATTTTCGACCCCTCATCCATCATCAAATTATCAATATTATTCTCCGTGAGATTGTTGAATTTGTTAAAATGCCGTAGAATGAGGTCAAACTTCTTTCCAAATTCTTGAATCATCTCTTCATCACCTGTCACTGTAACTATATTTCCACGTGCCGCAATTTTGAGTTTTGGAAAAAAACTCCGAATGTATTTTAGTTTCACATTGTTAACGCCGAACAACTCCGCAGGATTAATTCCTTTAATTTCAATCTTATTTTCTAACAATAGACTATTTTATTTATAACTTTACTCGTAATAATTTCACAAACCAAATTTAGAAAAATATTCGTCTCTAGGGATCGATTTTTCAATGATGAGCACAATAACATTAACCACTGACATGGGATTGAATGACCACTATGTGGCATCCCTAAAAGGCAAGCTTCTTTCCCGTGTTGATAATATTACTATTATTGATATCACGCATGATGTCACCCCTTTTGACATTTCAGAAGCTGCATTTCACATTTCGAGTTGTTACGAAGACTTCCCGGAAGGAACAATCCATGTGATTGGCGTCGATAGTGAGCCAATTGTAAATTTTGGTGGAACAGACGGAAGTTTCCCGACAATAATGGAGTATAAAAACCATTTTTTTATTTCAAATGACAACGGTTTTTTTGGTGCTTTCCTAAAGGAGGAACGTCCAGATTCAATTTGGCGAATTGACGACTTTATCGCGGATACCAGCGCATTCAAATTTCCAACAAAAAATATTTTAATTAATGCTGCAATCCGATTAGCAAATGGTGAAAATCTAGAGTCGTTTGCTACCTCCTTTAATGGATATAAAAATGCCTTGTCACTCACAGCTGTATCGGAGACAAATCTCATTAAGGGACACGTGATACATATTGATAGCTACGGAAACGCTATAACCAATGTTCATAAGTCGTTATTCGATCGATTTGGAGACAACACACCGTTCACAATCTATTTCAAGAGAAAAGAATACTTCATCGATCAAATATCCAACACATATAATGAAGTGGCACAAGGAGAAAAAGTGGCTGTTTTTAACGAGAACGATTATTTAGAAATAGCCATCAATCGGGGTGCTAGTGCAAGTAGCGGAGGAGCAGAACAACTCTTTGGACTGCGTAAAACCAATGTTGTTCGTATCGAATTCACACCTCAGGGATCGCGTTCCACAATTGAATCTTTATTTTAATGATTACGCGAATTGTAAAATTGGAATTTCGCGAGGATAAAATCGAAGAATTTATATCCTTCTTTGATACAATAAAAAATGTAGTCAACGATTTTCCTGGATGCAACGGAATGATTCTTTACAATGACCTGAATAAGCGATCAACTGTTATGACTTACAGTCAATGGGATAGCCAAGATTCATTAAATGCATACCGCAACTCTGAAGCATTTGGAGAAATATGGCCAAAAATAAAACCATGGTTCAATAAAAAGCCCGAGGCTTGGACTCTTTATTCCCATTTTGACGGATTCAAAACTGAACACATTCACGGACATTGACAGATGAAGACAGGTGCATTTTAAATTGCTAGATTATTTCGTTGCAACGTAGAACAAATCAAAACAACCCGCCTTGGCTTTGTCAACAAAGTAATCCTCCATTTTAATATGAGCTCCCGCATCAGTTAACTTGTTGCGATTTCTGCGGTTCATGATGTCATAAGGAATTTGTAAGAGCCACCTTGGTCCCCACCACTGAAAATTGAAAATATCAAAGCGCATCAGTTTGTTTACTGAAGCCTTATTCTCTTCATAGTATTTCATTACCGAATCATTACCAAAAACTCCTCTGGCATCAACACTCGAAAAATACTTCTCGAACATTTCTTTCAATACATTAATTTCATATTCCCGAATGTGCCATGGGTTGCGCGTGATTGACATACTCTTATTCGGAGTAGTGATGATCATTTTACCTTCAGGCTTCAAAACACGGTGAATTTCTTTAACAAATTCATGATCTTTTTGAATGTGTTCAATCACTTGGAATGAAATTACAAAATCAAATGAATTGTCTTCAAAACCAGTTAAAGGCGGCACGTTCATCTTTTTAAACTCAACATTACTGTGTCCTTTTATTTTCTCTCTTGCCGAGGTTTCAAATTTATCAATTGTCACAAAAGAATCTACATTTGGACTGATGACTTCTATACCGTAACCACTACCTGTTCCGATCTCAAGTACCCGACCTGAGACTAACTTCGCAGCTTGAACATATGCCAAAAGACTTCTTTGAAAAACATAATTATCTGAAGTATCACTTCCTGAAACCCTCTCTGCTGTTTGTATTTTACTCATTCAATCGGTATTGTATTAATTGTATCGGATGGTCCAAATTTACAATTAATCTATTTGAATAGAGAAGGTATCGATATTATTTACGAGAAACAGTATTTATGGACCGAAATGACAAAAATAAATTGATCATCCACGATCAAATAAAATTTTTGAAGTCGAATAGTTATTTGTATCAACTAATCAACACCAATTTATTGATAAATGACAACAACACTTTGCATCGAAGCACTTGATGTATTGAACATTAATCTTATTTTTGGAGTGACGAAATTCTTATCAGTTCACAAATCGCTGATTTAATTCTTACACATCAATGAGAGCACTATATTTCAAGGAAATAAGAAGTTTTTTGAGTTCAGTGATTGGATACGTTTTCATACTTATCTTTTTAATCACCTCCGGAATTATGCATTGGATTGCATCAATTGATGCAAATCTATTGCAAGGAGCAGAGGCAGATTTGATCCCTTTTTTCAATGCAACACCTCTGATCTTTTTAATTCTTATCCCAGCGATAACCATGAGATCGATTGCTGAAGAAAGAAGAACAGGTACAATTGAACTTCTATTTACACGACCCATTTCAGATTTAAAAATACTTCTTGCGAAATATTTCGCTAGTGTGACTCTAATGATCATTGCGCTGATTCCCACACTTACCTACTACGGATCAATGCACTATCTTGGTAATCCAGTGGGTATTATTGATGATGGAGCAACATTGGCCTCTTACCTTGGATTGATTCTTTTGGGTGCCTCTTTCGTTGCAATTGGAATTTTTACCTCGTCCCTAACAAGCAGTCAAATAGTTGCTTTCATATTGTCTCTTTTCTCCTGTTGGTTATTGATGCCCGAGGTAGGTGGATTAGCCCTTTTGGCTTCATTTGATCTAATGGGAAGCTTTGATTCGGTTGTTCAATATTTTGGAATGACATACCACTATGATGGAATCAAAAGAGGAGTAATTGATACCAAAAACATTGTTTACTTTCTATCGGTCATAATATTGTTTATTTGCGCTGCATTGACAGTGATCAAATCACTAAAAAAATAGCCATGGCAGAAAGAAAAACAAAATTCATTAAAGGGCTATATAATTGGACTTTTTTATCAATTGTATTTGCCGCAATTATTTTAATAAACATTATCAGCTCCTTCGCATACATGCGTATAGATGTGACCGAGGATCAGCGTTATTCGCTTGCCGAGAGCACAATTGACTTTCTTGAAAAAAAAGAAAGCTTCAAGGGAAGGATAAGTGTTAAAATATACCTTTCGGGTAATTTACCTGCAGAAATTGAACACTTTAAAAGATCTGTAGAAGATAAACTGACAGAATTTAAGATTTATGCCGGAGACCGAATCGAATATCAATTCATAAATCCGTTAATCGGCACTAAAGAAGAGCAAAGAGAATTGACCGATCAATTGTGGGATGGAGGAAGAGGAATCTTACCTATGGATATAGTATTCACGAAGGATGGCACACAAAGTACACTTCAACTGTGGCCTGGTGCAATAATCAACTACGGCGGCGCTGGCTCAAGTGCAAAACAACTAGCCGTTCAATTCTTACCCGGAACAAAAACAGATCAGCCCTATCAATTGCAAGATATGCGGATGGTAATTGAAAATTCAACCAAGAATCTTGAATACATGTTGGTCAGTTCACTGCGCAGAGTAATATTAGAAAGCAAACCGCGCATCGGATTCTTACAAGGACATGGTGAACTTCGATTTGCAGAGACGCAAAGAACAAGAGCTATTTTAAGTCCCTATTATTCAATATCTGATGTCGAACTTAACGACTCAATTCATGCCCTGGACGGATATGATGGACTCGTTATTGCTCGCCCTCGTTCGAAATTCACTGAAAAAGACTTGTATCTTATAGATCAATTCGTGATGCGAGGTGGTCGATTAATGTGTTTCATTGACCGACTCAACTTACCAGAAGACACTCTTGCGAAGTATTATGAATCTCCAACGTCAAGAATTGAAACCGGATTGGACAAACTACTCTTTGACTACGGGTTAAAACTTGAAGATAACTACGTAATGGATGCCCGCTGTATGCCAAAACCAGTTCGACTTCAAAACACATCAATGATACCGTGGTTTTTTCATGTCATGGCTACTCCAACTTCACATCCTACAGTCCGAAATTTAGAACCCGTATCGCTCAAATACACAAATGAAATTAAATTTGTTCCGAAAAAAAATGTTGCGCACACACCGATATTAACTTCAAGTACCAACTCCACAGTAACGGGTATGGCTCCCACTGTGAGTTATATGATTCCAATTCAATACGGCAACGAACCGTTGGCTGCAAACCCAGACAGCGATATTAACAAACGCTGCTTAGCAGGATTGGCTGAAGGGACCTTTACTTCGTACTTCAAGAATCGAATTGTAGATGATTTTGCAAAAAGTCCTGAAATCAATTACCACGAGAAAAGCGAAAAAGAAGGAAAAGTTGTGCTCATTGGAAATGGACGTATTTTACAAAATCGCTACGACTCCATGCCAACCCCAACTGGTAATTCATTTATGTACAGACCGAAACCAGAAAATGACCTCATATATGACATCGATCTTATCAAAGCGCGTCAACCTCACCTGTTTGGAAATCAAGAGTTTATACAAAACCTAGTCGACTTTATGATGGGAGAAACATCCGTCTTAGACATTCGCTCTCGACAGATTGATATTCACGAAATCGATCGGGAAAAAGTGAAAGCTGATGCCTCTTTTTATAAGATATTGAATATCGGACTCCCAATCGCATTAATTATCGCTTTGGCGTTCATCATGAATTTTATTCGGAAAAGAAAATTCGCCCGTTAATCCCAATTTAAATGAAAAAAATAATCGTTCTTATTCTGTCAATTTCTTTACTAACGGTATTGTTTTTTGTAGCAATGAACCTATCCGAAAAGCAAGGTAAATCTGATACTGAACTAATTGAATTCGCGATTCAAGATATATCAACAGTAGACCGAGTAATCATCACGGACAAATTCGATAATGAATTTGAACTTTTGAAAAAAGGAACCATTTGGACTGATAAAAATGGTGGATGTATCACGCAAACCAAAGTAGATCATGTAATCGATGCATTCAAAAACATTGAATTCAAAGGATACCTTACAGACAAGTCAAAAAAACGATTTACCAATTTAATGGCTGCTCAAAACATTAAAGTTGAAATTTTTCAAAATGGTGAATGGACAAAAACATGGTATCTCGGTCCATCATCCCAAGACCATCTCGGCCAGATAATGCTACTAGACGATAAAGAATACGGGAAAAGCGCATTTCCTGTAGTCATGAGTATTAAGAACATGAAAGGAATTATTGATCCCCGTTTTTATTCTGATCCGCTGCAATGGATGTGTCAGGACATGATTAGCTTACAACTTCCCGATATTTCAATGGTGAAGGTAAAATTCAATGATGAACCTTTACGAAGTTTTAAAGTGACAAAGCAGGGAAGTACAATGAAGGTATTTCAAGACGGAAAGCAGTTACAAGGGTTAGAACCAACGGCGATTTACAATTACCTAAGTAACTTTCAAGATGTTAACTTTAATGTGGCCAACTATGAACTAAATGTGCCACAAATGGATAGTCTCAAGGCCACTACTCCATTCTGTGAACTAACCGTAAAGAATACCAAAGGAACATCTGAAACATTCAAGCTTTATCGCATCATAAACAAATCAGTAGGGACAGATGTCGGAATGGCTGAAGTCATTAATACCGACCTTGATCGCTTTTGGTGTGTAATGCCCGCTGGGAATCTAGTTAAATGCCAATATTTCGTATTCAATCCTTTAATCCTAGGACATGCATTCTTTCCATTTGATCTCGAAGGGCTTACAACTCATGACGGTATAACTCCAATCGAAGAGTAATTGGTAATGTGTTAATAACTCGGTAAAAAAAGGAGCTGCGTTTCATCGTCTAACTCCACTGAATTTGATAGCTTTGAGATGGTTAAAATTTTAATAAAATGAATTTTGTTATTTCAAGTGCTACACTATTTAAGCACCTCCAAGGAATTTCGGGCGTATTGAGCACGAGCAATACACTTCCTATTCTTGATAATTTCTTATTTGAAATTGTAGATGCCCGTTTGACGGTTTCAGCCTCTGACTTAGAAACTACGATGCGAACCTCTCTGGAGGTGGAAGCCAAAGAGGAAGGTAAAATTGCAATTCCTGCAAAACTTCTCCTTGACGTCCTTAAGAATTTACCAGACCAACCGTGCACCTTTTTGGTTGATATGTCAAATTTCTCCATCGAAATAGCTTATGACAATGGGAAATCAAAAATGGTAGGATACAATGGAGATGATTTCCCAAGAACTCCTGCACTCGAAAACTCAAGTTCCATACTAATCTCTGGGAGCATTGTCTCAAACGCAATTAACAAAACACTTTTTGCAACTGGAGTTGATGATTTACGACCAGTTATGAGCGGTGTTTTTTGTCAATTTTCTCCTGAAAACATAACCTTTGTTGCCACTGATGCGCACAAATTAGTTCGCTACACGAGAACAGATTCTCAGGCCTCAGGGAGTTCTTCTTTTATTTTACCGAAAAAACCGTTGAACTTATTGAAATCAAACCTCAAAGGCGACGAAGAAGTTCAATTGGACTACAACGACTCAAATGCTGTTTTCACATTCAACGATATTGTGTTAATTTGCCGACTTATCGACGGAAAATATCCAAATTATGAGGCCGTTATACCAAAAGAAAACCCGAATGTTCTAACTATTGATAGGCTACAATTCTTGAGTTCAATCAAGCGGGTATCAATCTTTGCAAACAAAACTACGCATCAGATAAAACTAAAACTAGCAGGTTCTGAACTAGCACTATCAGCAGAAGATATAGACTTCGCAAACGAAGCGAACGAGCGCTTGACATGTAACTATGCTGGAGACGATATGGAAATTGGCTTCAACTCAAGATTTCTTATGGAAATGTTGAACAATATTGATACTGCTGAAGTCCGACTTGAAATGAGCGAGCCAAGTAAAGCAGGATTGCTGATGCCTTCAGAATCCTCCGAAAATGAAGATATTTTGATGTTGGTAATGCCGGTGATGTTGAACCGATAATAAACCGAAAACAACAAAAATATGCCAAAGCTACTAGATTTTCTAGTGGCTTTTTTTTAATAAACTTTCAAGTCCTATTGAACTTTTTTGTTTTGTCTTCTGAGATAAATTGCATCCAAAAAGATCAAAAACTTCATCGAAATACTATTGATCTGTGGCTGATCAAACAAGGTCTCAAATGTCTCAAAATAATTGGCATCCAATGTTGATTTCGAATGGAATAAATTGTTTTTATAAACGATTCGTAATTCACTTCCTGGAATGAATATCCATCTGTAATTTATATCCACTGTAAATGCATTGTAATTTGTACTATGTATAGATATTCCACTTTCATCCAGTAGATTGTAAGTACTCAAGTTTGTCCAACCGTCTTCTTGTAACTCACGAAATTCTTTGTAGTTCACTTGTTGCCAATAGTGCCTTAGACGCAAATCCAATCCCATACGCTTTGTGAATACCCATTGTCCGACGATTGAATTTTCTACTACAATGCGATCTCGAACACCCAAAATAACTTCCCCGTCATAATTTGAATCACTATGCGCGACATATCCATAGTCCGCAGTAAATTGATCAAGTTTACTTCTTAGAATAACATTGATACGGTCCGAGAATCGAAATCGAGGACTTAAAAAGACTCCTTTTCCGTGCTGAGCAGTACCAAAGAAATTTCTCCCCCATATCCTTCCATCTAGAGCAAAGGGTTTGCTGTAATCACTCGAAAAGTACCATTCCAACCTTGAACTGGGATTAAAACGAACTGCTCTACCAAAATCCCGAGACTCAAAATGATTTACTTCTCCAAATGGATCTATTGTTCCTGACAAATAAGTATACAACTGTTTTTTATGCAGTCCACCAATATTCCATTTGAATAATGACGTAGCGTATAACTGTGGTTTATACAACTCCGAGTAATCCAGCGATAAACGTAAATTTCTTCTGTAGAATCGCTTGGTTTCTGTATAGTCATTTAATTCAAGTGAAGCGCTGTACACTCTCTCATTATTGTTGTAGAGAAAACCAAGGTCATTTGGGTCATATGTATCGCTCTCCTCATAGTATCCAAAA
>Ga0228671_1000562_pt1 | contig 11490 bp, 9 predicted proteins | sample 89DmetaG_FD_183013 | JGI IMG/M metagenome (GOLD analysis project Ga0228671, IMG submission 183013) | Seawater microbial communities from Monterey Bay, California, United States - 89D | ecosystem: Environmental > Aquatic > Marine > Coastal | place: USA: California | collected 2016-11-05 | reverse complement strand
TGAATTTATATCTTCACCTGCTGCTGAAAAAACCCAATCTTTACCTCGCCCAGTTGCGCCTGTTCGAAAACCTCTTGCTCAGCAAAACCAGCAGCAACCATCAGTGGATAACACTCAGCAACAAGGCTGGAATCAACAGCAACAACCTCCCCAGCAACAGGGCTGGAATCAACAACAGCAGCAGCAACAACAGCAACAGGGCTGGAATCAACAACAGCAGCAACAACAGCAACAGGGCTGGAATCAACAGCAGCAACCTCAACAACAGGGCTGGAATCAACAGCAGCAACCTCAACAACAGGGCTGGAATCAACAACAAACTGTTCAACCAACGATTCGGTCCGGCGTTTTATGCAGAGGTTGCGGTATTGGACTAGACCCTTATTGGAGATTTTGCCCAATATGTGGGACACAGAATGTAGCTCGTTAACTGTCCCATAAGATGAATTCGCCATCGGCGATAAATTGTGTGTCATCGAGCCAAACATTGGCATTTTTCAACACGCCAGGAATGTGAATTCCAACTGCCGAAGTACCGCCGAGTGCAGTATTATCTCCAACAGAAAAATAACAAGTGCCGAGTCGTTTTTCATCCTCAAGAACATTGCCTGAAAGTCTTGCTTGCGGGTTCATTCCGAATCCAAATTCGGCAACTGTCCACACATTTTCACGTTCTTTGGCGCGCAGTCGCTTTGCCGCTTCGCCAAACTCTTGCCGAATTGTAGCAGCAGTAGTTCCTCCCTTGACATCCATGACCATTCCTTCTTCGATTACCAGCGTTATCGGCTCATCAACGAGGTTTGCCTCCCATGAACCGTCGATTACCACAGTTCCGCTCATTGTTTTTTCACGAGGCATTATGAACGCTTTACCAGCCGGGAGATTGGTAAGCATTTTTGGGCGATTACAGATTCCGTTATCATCGAGTTTCCATTCCCTCCAATTGACTTCAAATGACACATCTGTGCCGAGTTCCGATTTCACTCGAACGATTCTTCGCCTTCTGAAGTAGGGAGTTAGGTCACTTATTTTTTGTTTAATTTCTGAAAAATCAGCAGACATTCCTCCACGGCTAAACATCTCATTGGTCATTCCAGGCATCGTTGCAACTCGTGCACCTCCCCGTAATGCCTGACGAATGGCTCGTGTGTGCGTGAGCGAATATCGTGTAGGAGCAATAACGACTTGTTGCTGTCTCATGAGGTTCGCAACAGGCGAGGGGGGCTCTTCGCCATGATGCCTTGCCTTAGGCATAACAATGAGAAGAACTCTGTCGGAGCGCTCGTTTGCCGCTTCGTGAAGGGCCTGACCTATTTCGCCGGTAGTAGGGTCGCAAACGATGAGGACGTTTTCTCCTCTTCGCAAATCCATACATGTTTTGATAACAGTTTGAGCGCTTTTTTTGAGGTGTTCAGAAACCTCTTCTATTGAAAGTTCATCAAATGGGATGTCCGCTTTGAATTGCTCTTCGCTTGGTTGCCCCATCTGGTCGACAGGTTCCTCCAAAGTTTCACCAACTCCATCGATAACCTCCTCTAATACCTCATCATCGATTTGTTGTGGTGCATCTTTTTTTGCCTTACGTGAAAAAGGCCGCACCATGCAACTGCTAGATGGCTACACGATTTCAATGTGTGGCAGACTTTTATTTTCAAAAGCTTGGAAATACCCATTGCAAACGATACAAGCGTTCATGATGGGTAAACTATTGGTAATGTTATGGACAGTTACTCAACGTTCCTTGGACGTGTAAATGACATTCATCGACTTGGTGCAATACAGGGTCATCTGGGTTGGGATCAGGAGACAATAATGCCCAAAAAGGGTTCCGAATCACGCTCGGATATTCTTTCTTGGTTAGCAGCTGAGAGGCACAATCGAATAATTGACCCTGAAATGGGTCGTCTTTTGTTAACACTCGAAAAAGATGAAACTCTGGACGTCGATCAATCTGCAAATGTCCGGGAGATGAGAAGAACTTACGATAAGTCAGTCTTGCTTCCTTCAGAATTTGTTGCCGAATTTGCTAAGGCAAGATCAGAAGCCCTTCTCTCATGGCAAAAGGCTAGGGCAGATTCAGATTTTGAGGCATTTCTACCACAACTTCAGCATCTTGTTGACATGACCAAGCGTAAAATCGCCTATTTTGGTGGCGAAGAAAATCCGTATGACGTACTTCTTGATGAGTACGAAGTTGGGATGAAAGTTTCGGATTATGACCCGTTGTTTTCTGGCCTGCGTTCCAGACTCGTACCACTTTTGCAGAACATCACGAAAGCCCAAGAAACCCGCCCGGACCCGACGCTTCCAACCGAATTACGATTTTCGATTGCTGGCCAAACCGAGTTTTGCACAAAAGTATCTCAGGCGATGGGTTTCGATTTTGATGCTGGCAGAATGGATGCATCTACACACCCTTTTTCCGCAGGTTTATGGCCCGGAGATACACGATTTACAACCCGTTTTGATGAAAAAGATCCGTTTTCGTGTCTTTATGCAGTCATGCATGAAACTGGTCATGCGTTGTACGAACAAGGCTTGTCTAAGGAACACGCCCTCTCGCCACGTGGCGATGCAGTCTCTTTAGGAGTGCATGAATCACAAAGTCGTTTTTGGGAGAATCAGATTGGACGAACATCTGCCTTCTGGAACATCGCCCTGCCATGGTTCAAAGAACAATTCCCCGACTCTCCGGAATGGACTCCTGATGAACTCAATCGAATAGCAAACACTGTTTCGAAAGGCTTTATTCGGGTTGAAGCTGATGAGGTCACTTACAATTTACACGTTATGCTTCGCTATGAAATAGAGAAGAAAATGTTCAATGAGAATTTACCTATTGCAGAATTGCCAAAGGTTTGGAATACAATGTTTGCAGAATGGTTTGGTGTCGAAGTGCCAAATGACGCAGTCGGTTGTCTACAGGACATTCACTGGTCTATGGGTGCTTTCGGTTATTTCCCAACCTATACACTAGGGAATTTGTATGCTGCTCAACTGCTTGATGCGATGGAGTCTGATCTTGGAGATATTGACGAAATAGTATCCAACGGCGACTGGTCCAGTTTGCTACAATGGCTACGGCCAAGAATTCATGAACAAGGTAGTAAAATGACTCCCGCTGAACTCATTGAATCTGCGACAGGTTCTCCTCCGTCACCGGAACCGTTCCTCAAGTATGTTGAAGAGAAGTACGGAATGTTGTACGGATTGTAAATCACTCATCTTCTGAACCCAACATCGAGTTCATACGAGCGGTGAGTTCATTGATTGCGTTCATGAGGTCATCAGTTCGGTCTTCTTCGTTTTCTGTTCCAAACGAAAGTCCCAGCATTGTAACCATCGCTCCAGAAAGCATGATTACTGCTGGCATGTAAACATCTGAAGCAGTCATAACGCTGTCCGCAGCTTCCATCCATCCCAGCAAGGCGCCAATTATGAACACACTAAATCCAATTACTACCTGCTGATATCCTTCTCCAATATTTTCTTCAAGCCAACTCATATGCTATCCCTAGCGAGTATTTACGGGTTTAGCGTATAAGTATATCCTAAAAGGTGCCGAAAAAAGCCAAAAAAACAACTTATTTCCACGGACCCATCAGTAGGGGAGTGCCCACACTACCTGGCTCAACAAGAATTTGGCCTTTTAGCCCAGTCTCTTTTGTACGTTCAAAGACGGGTATGCCAGCGACAACAGTCAATTTTGTCCAACCAACCAGAGACCTTCCATTGAATGGATTCCATCCGACTCGTGACCAGCAGTGTTCATCTTTGACTTGATGTTCAGATTCCATATCGACAAGTATCAAATCAGCATCTGCACCAACTTCTATCCGGCCTTTGCCGATCATGTTGTAACAGTCAGCAACATTAGTCGACATCCACTGCACGACTTGTTCAATTGTGCACTTGCCTGATTTGGCATGTGTAAGCATTACTGCAAGTGAGGTTTCGACTCCTGGCATCCCGCTAGGGGCTTGAGGGAATCCAAAATTTTTGGCATCCAATGTATGAGGTGCATGGTCTGTTGCAATGCATTGAATCGTTCCATCCAGTAAACGGTTCCACAAAATTTCTTTATCTTTCTCATATCGAATCGGCGGATTCATTTGCAGTCGAGTTCCATGTTTGGACACATCAATATCTGTGAAGGTGAGATGTTGAGGCAAGGTTTCGGTTGTAATAATCGCTCCTTCGGTTTTCTGTGAAGGTAGCGATGTAATTCCGTTGAGCCAATCTCCTTCAATCCCCGAGGTGAGGTGAAGTACATGCAACCGGTGATTGTACGTTTGTGCCAATTCTACGGCGAGCTGTGTAGCCAGAAGAGCAGTGACATCATCTCTCCATTCTGCGTGTGCAGCGATATCCGTTCGATTTTCAAATTCCGGGAAACGTTCGTTCAATCTCTTTTCATCCTCTGCATGAACTGCAATCAGTCCTGCAGTTTGGGAAAAAATTGTTTCAAGTGCTTCTCGTTCATTGACCAAAAGAGTTCCAGTTGATGAACCCATGAAAATCTTAATTCCACAAATACCGGGTATTGACAATGGGGACTCAGGTGTTCCAACAGCCTCTTTGAGATTTTCGACATTATCTGGTGTTGCACCAATAAAGAAGCCATAATTATTGACACACTTGGCTGCTGCGGTATCGAGTTTCGATTGCATACCTGCTAAGTCAGTGATGGATGGTTTGTTGTTTGGCATATCAAGGAAAGAGGTAATTCCTCCACTCGCTGCCGCAGCAGAACCGCTTCCCAAATCTTCTTTTTCAGGTTGGCCCGGGTCGCGGAAATGGACTTGAGGGTCAATTGCACCCGGTAACAGGTGCAGTCCTGTGCCGTCGATAAGTAGCTCATCATCTTCATGCTGAAGTTGATTGGGTTGTGAAATCTCATGAATTAGCCCCTTTCGGACTCGAACATCGGCATTCCGAGTACCATCTGGTAAAACGGCAGTCGCACCCAGAATGAGTAAATCACCATGTCGAGAAGTATCAAGCATGATACTCTCAAGAGGATTCACTCAATGAACTCTTTGTATCGATAGTTTCACCGTCTCAGTGCGGACTTAGGTCGGAATGCATGACATACATCGTCTACAGTGTCAATATACGGCCCTTCGAGCAAATCTACGCAATACGGGACTGCTTTCCAAATTTCGTCAATTGTTTCTCGAATGGACTTTGGCCGTCCGGGGAGATTAAAGATGAGGCATTTACCTCGAGTCCCACCAAGTTGCCGGGATAATATCGCTGTTGGCACGTACTGTAGAGAAACAGCCCTCATTTGTTCCCCAAATCCTGGTAGAATCTTTTCGCATATGTTCTCTGTCGCCTCGGGCGTAACGTCACGTGAAGCTGGTCCAGTACCTCCAGTCGTAACCACAACATGGCAACCAATTTCGTCAGACAATTCAATGAGCGTGCTTTCTATAACGGATTTGTCATCTTTTACACATCGGTAATGAACCGTAGAGGGGCTGGCTAGACATTCTTCAAAGAAAGACAACAGTGCTGGGCCTCCTTCGTCGGTATACTCGCCAGAACTTGCGCGATCACTGACCGTCACAATTCCAAGAATTGCTGGCTCACCAACTTCACTACCATGGCCAGTAAGATGCTGGATGGCTTCCAAAACCTCACACCTCGTACTTACTCGCCGTACTTTGCTTGAATATTGGCGTGGAAGTTGTCCAGCAGTGTGTCTTCGAACAATTCCGTTTGGCGTCGCATCTTTGTAGAGCGTATATGTAGGAATGCAGCTCCAACAAAGACGACAATGATCAAAGGAATCACAGCCTCAAGTTTGTACTGGTGCATGAACTTAACAATGCCTTCAGCAGTGTATGCCCAAGTAATTGAGGCGATGGAGCCGCCTATTATTGTGGCAGAAAGTACACGTGTGAAGTTCATTCGAGAAAGCAATCCTAGCATGGCTCCAACCAATACACCGGATGCCATGAATGGAATCCAAACAAACACAATGAGGCCCCAGAAGCCCCATTTGTTAATCATTTCACGCTTTTCGTTCGCCATGTACTCTACTGTTGACAATGTGTCTCCAAGGAGTTTTGTCTGAAGCATTTTGCCTCCAAAACCGTCTTGTTTTGCAACAGCTACTATTCGTTCATCGTTCTTAACATCACGTTCTACACGGCCTGCGCCTGCACGTTCGGAAAGGGTAGAAACTTGATTTCGACCTTTGACAATGAGTTCTTGAGAGCCGAGCAGGTCAGCATTCCTATCGGCGATAAATCGATGCAGCTCAGTTTGGACCTCGTCACGAGTTTTCTTAAATCTAAAGAAGGCAAACCTTTGTGTTGGCCTGTATATTACCGATACGAAAATTACTCTGTCATCGCTTGTAACAACTGCTGCTTCCATATTGAGTTCAGGGCGTCGAGCGAAAAACAGTTCCAAACTTTCTCGAACTTCATCCTCTACTCTTGAGAGGGTGTGCAATTCAGAAAAGAAGTCAGTATAATTCTGTTCACTCTCATCTTCTATTTCCGCAGATGTGCCCACGCCTACGCCCGACTCAAAGTCTATTGCTTGATTCACTCCGATTGTTCGAACGGTGAGTTGAACGGGTTTGAATACACGGAAAATTGCGAATTCTTCGAGGACTTCTCGTAACACTTCAGCACGAACATCTTTGCTATCGGAAAGGGTGGATTCCGTATTTTTGTATGGCATCATGATGTCAATCGACAAATCACGAGGTTCAATTTTGTACAATTCCCAATCGATTTCGATGTTCAAACGCTTTGCAGTCTTGACAATAGAGTCTTCAACAAGATGGGAGATATGGTTTCTTGAGAGAATGTCATCACTGTCTTGGTGATACACCTTGTACATCAGCGGGTAGATGATGAGCAAAGAGATTGCAGAAAGCGAGAGTGATGAGAAGGCCATCCACCATGCTGGAATTCCAGCAGCCCCACCTGCGAGCATTGCGGTTTCTCGTCCTCCGCCTAATTCAGCGCCGATCAGGACATATCCCCAGTTCCCTAAGTCTTGAACGCCCCAACACGATCGTGCTCCAGTTTCAGTAAGACGAACTTGGTGCTTTTGCTCAGAATCTACAAAGGGGAGAAAAGCAAATGTTTGTTTAGAGATATCAAGATCGAATTCTACCATCTTGTAAATTTCATCTCCCCCTTCAACGATACTTGCGTTAGCAATGTCGGTCTGGTTGTATACTGTAACAGTGTAATTTAGATTGTAGTGCCCCTCATCAAGCTCCTCGAAGGATGCAGAGAAATACATTTTTCCAGCATCGGCTTCTCCCGTAGGAGGGATGAATTTGGTGGTTGAGTTTGTCCAAGAATTAACTCCTTGACTACCTTCATGAATCTCGTTAATGGTGAATGTTCCAACTCCATAGCCGGATGGTAAGTTGTATCCGTACAGAGAAAATTTACGAGCATCTTCATTTGGGAATATTAGAATCCACGGTTCGTCAGTGATTTCTTCACACTCACCTCCTATGTCGAGGAATGTCTTTGATGCTGAATGATCAATCGCTGTCGAATTTCCGAATGTTCCCGAAGTCATCCCAACGAGTAACAACACATACAAAATGGTGTATATAACGCCGGCTGCCAAGACAAAATTTTCCTTCTTAGTAAGGAAATTTCCTTTTGAGTCTCCACTTCTTCGATTTCGAATCTCTAGGATCTCTTTTGCAATTTTGTTTCGACTTTTTGTCTCTGGGTCGACATGCTCGCCTTCGTCGTGAGAATCAACGTCGACTTCGCCCATGGTAAGAGGATGAAGACATAGCACATGAACCCAACGATGAAAATCAATCAAAGAATACGCAAGTGATGGATTTCAAAAATTGAACAAGTGGCTTTCGCTCGAGGAGTTGAGGTGGGTCAGGCCGGACTTGAACCAGCGACCTCGGCATCTTCAGTGCCGCGCTCTCCCAACTAAGCTACTGACCCGTGCAGCCTTGGGATAACCCCTGCCATATCAAGGCTTTTGCCGAATTTGGTTGGTATGTATGAAGGCCTTATTCAATTCCATCTAGGATTGCTTTTTGTGCTTCAAACAAGGCGTCGAGCCCGCCATCGGCTCGTGCAAGCAAGGCAATTAATTCCTCTCCTGAGAAGGTGGATTCTTCTCCGGTTCCCTGAATTTCAACATAATTGCCGTCCGCGGTCTTAACAACATTCATGTCAACATCAGCATTTGAGTCTAGAATGTAATCCAAGTCAAGGTAAACTTCACCATCAATCAATCCAACAGAAATTGCCGCAAGGTCATTTGGGATTACTGCGTTTTCTTGATTCACGCGCTCTGTTTGTGAAAGAGAGGGTGGTGTCCAACCGGATTTACGTTGTTCCTCGGTTGGTCTCATATCCAACGGGAGACACTTTCCTTGTGCAATCAATCTTCGCACAGCAAGTCGTAGAGCAATATTGGCGGCAGTAATTGATGCACAGCGGGTGCCACCATCTGCATTCAGTACATCACAGTCTACATTGAGCGCCACTGGTCCTAAGGCCTCCAAATCTACAGCTGCACGCAAAGAACGAGCAATCAATCTTTCAATTTCTTGTGTTCGACCTTTGGCCCCCCTTCGTTCTCTTCGGAATCGGGAATCTGTTGAACCTGGTAAGAGTGAGTATTCTGCGTGAACCCATCCTTTCGTTGAATCGCGTGGGAACCATCCGGGCAGTCTCGCTTCTTTTGTGCAGCAAGCCAGAATGACTGTATCTCCTTGTCGATAAAGTATTGATGCAAGTGCATTTGGAGTGAAATCTATTTCCACTTCTACATGTCGCATTTCGTTTGCTTCGCGGTCAGTATTAAACTCAGTCTTGAATTTCGCCATAGAACTCCCACTACCTTCTCAACATCAAGTCTTCTCTTGTTTCTGCCAACATCTCTGGCGCACACATTGAAGAATACAAGAGTATTGGCATTGGTTATGAGCCTACCCAAAGTTGCTATTTGTGGTGTGGCGCGAACCCCGATTGGAAAGTTCATGGGGGCCTTGTCTTCTATGTCCGCAGTGCAACTCGGAGTACTCACTGTTCAGGAACTTTGTCGAAGGGTTGGCATTCAGCCCACAGATGGCATCATTGATGAAGTTGTATTTGGGCAAGTCTTGCAGGCTGGAGTGGGCCAAAACCCCGCACGTCAAGTTGCGATTGGTGCCGGATTGCCGGTCAAGACTCCATGCGTAACCATCAACAAGGTATGTGGAAGCTCACTCAAGGCAGCAATGATTGCGGCAAATAGCATTCGTGCGGGAGAATACAATGTCGTTGTTGCCGGTGGTATGGAGAGTATGTCTAACGCACCTCATCTTTTGATGAATCACAGAAAAGGTTCGAAAATGGGTAATTCAACGCTTGTTGATTCAATGATACACGACGGATTATGGGATGGGTACAACGATGTCCATATGGGTAACACTGGAGAGACAATTGCTAAAGAATGTTCCATCACGCGAGTTCAGTCAGATACATTTGCTGCCAGAAGCCATCGCCTTGCCTCTGAGGCTCAATCCAACGGGTGGTTTGATTGGGAAGTATTCTCAATGGAAATCCCTCAACGTCGAGGAGATCCGGTCATTTTTTCACATGACGAAGGCATACGTCCTCAAACCGATGCTGATTCGCTGTCGAACCTGCGCCCAGTGTTCCAAAAAGACGGACAAGTCACTGCTGGTAATGCAAGTACGCTCAACGATGGAGCCAGTGCTGTCTTAATAGCAAACGAAGAATTTGCAAAGCAACAAGGTTGGGAAATTTTTGGATATATTGAAGATTATTGTACAAGCGGTGTTGCGCCAGAAAGGGTCATGAGTGCGCCTATTCCTGCAGTTCAAATGCTCCTTGAGAGAAATAATTTGAACGTTTTGGATATTGAAATCTATGAACACAATGAAGCTTTTGCCTCTGCATCATGTGCTGTTGCCCAAGAATTAGAAATTCCAGAGGAGAGATTCAATCTTCATGGTGGTGCAGTAAGTCTCGGCCACCCTCTTGGCTCAAGTGGAACTCGTTGTTTGATGACAATGATGGGAGTCATGCGTCGCAAAGATGCTCAGTCGGGAATTGTCACCCTCTGTTTGGGAGGCGGCAACGCAGTAGCAATGCTTATTCGGCGTAATTCCAATACTTCTTGAGTCTACCTAAGATTCACTTTTCCGACTGTGGGTATCAAATAGGGCTGGATGACGGCCTTCAAAGGGGTAGCCAATGGTATCGTTCGCAGATCTTGGGATTGAACCAATTTTGGTGGATGCCCTCAAGCAACAAGGCATCATCGAACCTTTCGAGGTTCAAAGAGAGTCGATTCCTGATGCAATGTTAGGTCGAGATGTGTGTTGTAGAGCGCCGACTGGATCAGGTAAAACACTCGCATTTGGTTTGCCTTTACTAGCAATGACGGAGGAGGCAGAACCCAGCCGCCCGACCTCTCTGATTCTTACACCTACTCGTGAACTCGCTGAACAAATCTTCAATGTTCTTGACCCATTAGCATATGAGTTGCAATTGTACGTACAAGCCATGTATGGTGGAAGCTCATACAACAAACAGTTCCGTGCTTTAGAACGTGGAATCGATGTTCTGGTTGCCTGTCCTGGACGCTTGATTGACATGATGGACCGTGGTGCAGTTTCTTTGGAAAATGTTGGCATCGTCGTTCTTGATGAAGCGGATAGAATGGCCGACATGGGATTTATGGAGCCGGTCTGTAAGATTTTAGACCAATGTAAGAAAGATCGTCAAACCATTCTTTTCAGCGCAACTCTAGACGACGAGGTGGCCGACCTCGTACGTGATTATCAAACCAACCCGGTAACCATAGAGGTTGGACCAAAAGAAGTCACTATGGAGAGCATGACTCATTATTTTTGGCTCATGCCCAATTCTAAAAAGTCATCAATTTCCTCTGAAATCATACGAAAGTGTGGTAGAACAATCATTTTTTGTCGAACTCGTAACGGGGTTGATCGAGTTGGAGATGAGATGCAATTTGATGGCATGGCTATCGAGACCCTGCATGGAGGACTTTCTCAACGACAGCGTGACAGTGCAATGAAACGCTTCCAACACGGCGAATGTATGGCTTTGATTGCCACGGATGTGGCGGCGAGAGGAATTGATGTTGAAGGCGTTAATTGTGTCATTCATTATGACCCTCCGGAAAACGGTAAGGCCTACAAGCACCGAAGTGGACGTACTGCCCGTGGAGGAAGTACAGGAATTGTAATTTCACTGGTTCAGAAGCCACAGAAGAAGCAATACGGAAGAATTCAGCGAGATGTTGGAATTCGTGTGGAATTTGAACCGCCAGAATTTTCGCAACTTCCCGAATTTGAAGTTGAATATATTGCAGCAGACAGACGCCAACGTTCGAATCGTGGCGACTCAAGTGGCCGTGGAGGGCACTACGGTTCACGAAACGGCGGCGGTGGCCGAAGCGGTGGCGGTGGTTACCGTGGTGGCGGTGGTCGAAGCGGTG
>Ga0228671_1000555_pt1 | contig 11525 bp, 7 predicted proteins | sample 89DmetaG_FD_183013 | JGI IMG/M metagenome (GOLD analysis project Ga0228671, IMG submission 183013) | Seawater microbial communities from Monterey Bay, California, United States - 89D | ecosystem: Environmental > Aquatic > Marine > Coastal | place: USA: California | collected 2016-11-05 | reverse complement strand
TCAAAATCTGCGTCCCCACCCCGTCGGTTCCCACTTTCGAGACCAGCGCCGTGCGCGCGCCCAGGCGCGAAGCGGCGACGAGCGCGTTCGCGCAGTTCCCTCCGCCCACGATTTCGAGCTCGGACGCGCGCGTTTTGGCGTCAGGCGTCGGGAAAGCGCCGTCGAGTTTGGCTATGTAGTCCACGCCGGCGCTGCCGAAACCCAAAATTGCAGGTCGCGCGTCGCTCGGATCGCGCGATGACGCGGCGCGCGACGACGTTCGAGGCGATGGGCGGCGCCAACGCGCGAGAACGGCGGGTTTGGCGTCGACGGTGCGCATCAGGGGCGTCGAGGACTGCGGATGGCGGCGACCGGGACGCGCGAGCGCTTTGAATGTTTTCATCGGAGTCGCGCGCGCGCGCTTCGAGCAAACGCGAAGAATCATATGCTATAACTATGTCTAACACTACGTTTCGCGCGCGCGCTGGGCGTACGCGCGGTGGAAGGCGGCAAATTCTTGCCACCGACCGCACCGAATCGCGCGTCTCGCCGCGGCAAAGAACGCGGCGATGTGATATAGGTTATGCGCCTCGAGCAAGACGTCCGCGGTCATCTCGTGCGCTTGTAATAAGTGATGCACGTAGGCCCGAGTGTGCTCGGCGCACGCGGGGCAGCGACAGCGGTCTCCGCGAATGAACGGGGTGAAATCCGTCTTGTACGACGTCGACCAAATGTTGATGGAATACGCGTCGCTCCCCGACGTCGCGCGCGATTCGGCGTCTTCTGCTTCCATCTCATCATCTTCTTCATCGACTGGGAAACAAAACGCGCGCCCGCGTTGCGCAGTTTCGCTCGCCCAACTCGCGTCGAACACGTCGACGCCTCTGTCGATGTTGTCCACGATGTCTTCCACCGTCGTCGTCCCCGACAAATAGCGCGGTTTCTCGCTCGGGATGTGCTTCAACGACGCCTCTATGCACGCTCCTCGCGTACTGACGTCTTCACCGGCGAAGAACCCGCTCAGCGCGTACCCCACGACGTCATCATCCCGTTCCGCCACTCGACGCGAACACTCCTCGCGCACCTCTGCGTGTTCGCCCCCCGTCAACGCCCCAAACAACGGCAACCCCAATGTTTTCGCCTCTTTCGCGCACGCATCCAGCCATGCACACGTACGTATCGCCGCTGTCTTACTCTTCTTCGCGCTCTCCCACCCTCCGTGTTCATCCGCCAACGAAACCGCCGCGTGCGCCGCGCCCGACCGCCAAATCCTCGCGTACTCGCGCGCGTCCAAACTCCTCTGCCCATACGGCGTCTCGCACGCCAACGCGTCCGCACCCGAGCGATTCTGCGCATTCATACCAAAGTACATCGAATCCCTGTAGTGTCCGAGCGTTAATCGCCGCGGCGGCGGACACGCCGCCTCGTCGCCCTCGGCTTCTTCGCCTTCGGCTTCGTCGCCGTCGCGCTTCCGCTTCGTCCCGCGCTTCGTCTTCCTCGCGAAGTGCGCGCCGACGAGCGCGCATCCGAATAAACACCCCTCATCGCTCGTCCCGTCGTCGTTCGCGCGTCGCCGCGCGCGCAGCGCGGCGCGCAGTCGCGTCTCGACGTCGTCCAAAACATCCTTCGTGAGCGTCGCGTGTTCGCCCTTGGACGTCGGCGCGAGCGCCGTCGGCGTCGGCGTGCGCGCGCCGTCGCCGTGCGCGATCGTCCCGCACCGCGCGCGCGCGCGCGAGGCGTTCGCGGCGCTCGGCGCGAACGCGAACGTCATCGCGAGCGTCGCGGACTGGCGCGGCGACGGTCCGCGCGTCACTTCGCGCCTCACGAATGCCCGACGACGGCCCGCGCGGCGCGTGGGCGACGCCCGAGGGATGGACGGCGTGCCCGCGCATGTCCGAACCGTTCGCGGGGATGTTTCTCGCGTCCAAGGCGCCGCTGAGGGAGCAATTCTACGCCGACGTCCCGAGAGAGGATTGGTACACGCCCGACGACGCGCTGGCGCTGGCGCAGAGCAAAGGACGCGCGGTGGCGATGGTGATCGATCTCACGAACACGTCGAGGTATTACGACGCGAGCGACTTCGAAAAGTACGGGGTGAGGGTGTATAAGATTCGGTGCGCGGGACGGGACGGCGCGCCGGCGCCGCGGGAGGTGAGCGAATTCGTGTACGCGGTGCAAAGATGCGCGGCGGAGATGGCGAGCGATCCGGGATGGCAGGAAAAGGCGAGACAAGGGTATGCGCCGACGATATTGGTGCACTGTACGCACGGGTTCAATCGAACGGGCGCGATGTTGACGCATTATTGTCAGCGCGCGCGAGGCTGGCCCGAGTTGAATAAGTGGGTGACGGAGTTCGCGAAAGTGCGACCGCCGGGGATATACAAGAGCGAGTACTTGGAGAGCTTGTTTGATTATTATCTCGAACGGAGGTTTAGCACGACGAAGGATCCGAAAGTGCCGGCGTGGAAGAGCGACGATTTGAGCGATGCGCCGCCGTTGACGGACGACAAGGTACCGGCGGGAGATCTGTTCGATCCGAGGGTGAATTTGACGTATAAGAAGACGTTAGCGCACAGTCGAGCACCGATACCGGGGACGCGCAGAGCGTTGCAGCGCGCGATGGAGATTGCGGAGGTCGAGAGTGATGCGGGATCGATGCATCACGAAGACGTCGTCGGCGAGGAGGTGTACGAGGAAATGGCGCACGAGATTCGAAAGCTTTGCGTGTGGGCGGTCATGTCAGACGATGGGGCCTCAGGACGCGTTGATAACTTTCCTGGATCACAGCCGGTGAGTCTGAGTCGCAACAACATGGAGCTCTTGAAACGTGAACCATACAGCGTGACGTGGAAGGCGGACGGGACGCGTTATTTATTAATGCTTATGCGCGATGGCACGTACTTGATCGATAGAAAATTCGCTATTCGCCGCGTGCAAATGCGATTTCCTTTACCGCACAAAAAGTTTGGAACCAACGTACACCACTGTACGTTGATGGATGGCGAGATGGTCGTCGACACCGATCCTCAGACGAAGAAGCAGACGCGCCGGTATCTAGCGTACGATTTGATGGCCATCAACGGCGAACGCGTGACGCAACGTCCGTTCTTGGAGCGATTGAACATTGTGCGTGAGTTCGTCGTCGAACCGAGAAAGGCGTTTCTCGCGCAGGCGGGTCCGAGTGGAGCTTACGCCGCGCATAAAGAACCGTTTTCTGTTCGCACAAAGGAATTTTTCCCGCTGAATTTTGCGCGCTCATTCATCGAAAAGTTCATTCCCGCCCTGTCGCACGAAAGCGATGGATTGATTTTCCAACCCTCAAATGTGCCGTACGTCCCGCAAACGTACGAAGCACTGCTCAAGTGGAAGTTTCCAGAGTTGAACTCGGTCGACTTTCTCTTGCGCGTATCGCGAGATAAAGGTTTGCTCTTTGTGGGTCAAAAAGGCGGCGCGCTCGCCCGCCTCGAGGACGATTTTGTCACACGCACGGATCCACTCGAAAGCTTGGATGGTAAAATCGTCGAGTGCACGTGGGATATGAATGAAAAAACGTGGGTTTTCTTGCGTACGAGGTCGGATAAAGATACGCCGAATTTCATCACCACTTACGAAAAGACGTGGAAATCAATTCAGGACAACATCACGTCGAACGATATCCTTGAGTTTGTAGAAAAAGAGGTCGTCACCAACGAGGGAGCGACGACTGTGTAGAAAATAGTTTGTTGAGAGTGCAATTCGAATTAAAAGCTGAAAGAATGTTATTTGCCGCGACCGTACAGATCCTTGACCGGACCAGCAGCCGCCTTCTTCGCCGCCGCCGCTTCCTTCTTTTCCTTGGCGGTGAGTTTTTTGTTGTTCTGTGCTTCTTTCATCGTCGCCTCCTCGGCGTCGATGCCGGCTTTGAGAGCCCGTCGTTCAGCCACAGAAAGTTTCTTCGGCGCCTTACCCGCTACAGGCTCCGTCACGACGACTCCGTCGCCGACTCGCCACAATTCGTCACACACGGCGTTCACGAACGGCTCGTTGTGGGAAATCGTAATCACCCCACCCTTGAAATCAATGAGCGCCTTGGTCAACGCAGCTAAGGTATCGTTATCTAAGTAGTTTGTCGGCTCATCAAGAGCGATGATGTGTGGATTCGTCCACATGGCCGCGGCGAGGACGAGTCGACTCTTTTGCCCGCCGGACATGCGCTTGATTTTCCCCATGGCCAAATCTTGATCAATACCAAAGTTTTCCAAGTGAATGCGCACTTCTTCTTTGGTGAGCGGTCGTAAATCCATACCCGATTGCATCGCCTTGAGCTTTTCGTCAAAGTTACGCACCATCTTCATCACGTACGGATCCTTGCGCTCTAACGAACTCATCATTTCCCAATCGGTGTCGTTTTCTTCGCGTCCGGCGCGGCGCACTTCGTAAAACAGATGTTTACCTCGCATCACGCGACCAATGACATCCATGATGTTACCACGCTCTTGCGATGTTGCGAGCTCGTCCTTGCTCAAGTTGTGCGAGGCGCGCTTGGCGATTTCTTTATCGCGACCATTGTAGAAGCGGTTTTGCAAGTACTCCAACGGCGTGTTCTCCAAAGACTCTTCCAAGTGCTGCATGGAGTGTTGCGCGATGTAGGACAGTCGCAAGTTGTGGTGGCGCCAGACTTCCCCGACACCTTCATCGATTTGAAGTGCGCCGATGAGTAACTTCAAAAGCGTCGTCTTACCGGCGCCGTTGAGGCCCACGAGCGCCGCTCGAGAGTTTTGCGTAATTTTCACGGTAGCACCGTTGAGAATCTTCTTTGAAGTTCCTGGATAGCCGAACGATACCTCTTTCATGTACATGACACATTTTGCGCGAGACTTGACGCCCTCCAAATCACCCGGTTCGGGGAATCGAATCGGTTTGATGTGCGACGGCTGGTCGTCGCCGATTTGGTCGATGGCAAAGCCGCTCTCTTTTTTCGCCTCTTTCGCTCCGTCGGCAGAGCCACCTTCGATGTTTGACTGCTTAGCGATCGCATTGTCGTTGCTCGGCAACGCGGCGACGATTTCAGGTTTCAACGACTGGAAATCGCGGAAGCTCATGGGATAGTATGTGAGCGTCTTTTCACTCAAGTGAATGACGTCCGTCAGCACCTCGGCCAGGAAGTCGTAGTCGTGCGACACGAGGCAGATGGTGGTGTTCGTTAAGGACTTCAAATAGTTGGTCAACCACGCGATAGCACTCGTGTCCAAGTGGTTTGTTGGCTCATCCAACAAGAGAACATCGGCGTCCCACAACATGGCGCGCGCGATGGCGAGTTTCATACGCCACCCGCCAGAGAGGGATTGAATAGTGGCAGCCATCTTTTCGTCGTCGAAACCAACCTCTTTGAGAGTGTTGACGACGGTGTCTCGTGTGACACCTTCAGGTACCATTTGAACCATGAAGTCGACGATCGTTTCTTCCTTATCACTCATAATTTCGTGCTGAATGTAGTATACAGAGACGTCCTCCGGGAAACCAGCGATATCCTTCGCCGCGACGCGATTCAAAAGTGTCGTCTTACCGGTACCATTTTGACCTACGATGCCGTACGTGCGACCACGTTCGAGCGTGAAATTCGTGCGTTGAAGTAACACGCGACCGGCAAAGGCTAAAATAATGCCTTGAAGATCGACGATGTAATCCTTCGTGCTTTCGTCGAGCAGGGCTGATTCGTCGAGGCCCTTGTATGCCATCACGGATACATTGGCAATCTTTTCAATGGCTTGAATGTTCCCTTCGAACGCGCTTTCGAGCACCGGAGTGAGCTCACGCTTGATGTCATTCGATAAGATGGAGGGAGGAATGCGCAACGGGGCGGAATCCATGACCCAACCGCCGAGCGCGGCCGCATACGACTGCGTCTCGACGTCAACGTTGACGCCGGCGCCATTGATGGCCTCCTTCACGATATTCGACGCAACCTTGCGCTCCTCGGACTGGCTCGCGTCGATACCTTTCATCAAACTCGTTTTTGCGCGCGTCGCGGCTTCGCGCAAGTCTGGATGCGAGTGCTCTTCAGCCTTTTCCAACTCGGGCAACAACACCGGAATAAACGGGAGCAGATCGCGAGGGTCGTCGACCAAAGCGCAAATGTTTCCGAAAGTCGTTGCAGCCTTTTGCTTGAGCTCTTTCGTTCGCTCACGCAGGCCGCGCAAGATGACGGGCAAAATCACAGCCAAGGACGGGGCGTCCATGGAGTTCACGAATGTCGTCTCCATAAGCTTGTCCAAGCAGTCCTCGGTGGCTTTTTGCGGTGTGCGAATCGCACTCAATACGAGGTCCATCATGCCCAAAACCTCCGCATTTTTTACGCAACAGCAAATACTGGGAAGAATTTCTTCACAAAGCGCAGAAACTTTCGGGTGCGTATCGAATAGAGTGTCCAAAAACGACGGGAACAGATCCGGAATGGCTCGCATGAACGATTGCGGCACTCTGTTCGCGAGGTCGCCCATGATGTGTAACGAGCCGAGCTTACTCTGCCAGTCCTTGTGCTGCATGCCAGCATTTAATGCCGGAGATAAAAGCTTCATCGCCGTCAAAGGCAACGCCTTGACGACGGCAGCCTGCGCCAAATTCGCCGCCTCGCGAACATCGGCATTTCTATCACCGAGCAACGTGAAAACGATGGGAGCTTCACCGATGGCGTACGGCTCAAATCCACGACCAGCGGTTCGACACATGTGCGCGTACGTCAACAACGCCCCTGCGCGAGCGACGGGATCCTTTTTGTCCTCGATAGCCTTTTTAATCTCATCCACGACGTGTAAGTCCGCGAGCGCGGCGACGCCGACCCCCTTGCAAATCCCAGCCATGGCCGCCGCGCCTTGCCTTCGCTCGGCGATGTCTGCCCCGGTCAACGCCTTGGACTTCAATTCGCCGAGCATCGCGATCGCGGCTTCACGGACGTCCGCAGCCAAGTTACCGATCGCTCGGGCGCCGATGAACGCGCCCGCGTCCCGCACGCTTCGCAGCGCCTCCACGATTCTCTTAATCGCCTCAACCTTCCCCGCATCGTCGTAAAACAGCTGCGCCGCGTGTGCGTACAACGCAATCGCCGCTCCGTGCGTGTTATCCTCGCCGTGACTCATCGGTTCGCACGCCCCTTGTCCGGTCAAATACCCCAAAAGCGCCTCCGCGCACGCCGCTCCCCGCGCCTTATCCGTCAAATCCGACAGCGCCGCTCGTCCCACCGACAGCGCCGCCTCCCGCACCTCCCCCGCCACGTCCCCCAGTGCGTTCGCGATCTTCGTCCCGACGAATTTCCCTTGTTCGACGCCCTCGATGAACTCGCCGCGGTCGCTCGCGAGCGTCGCCTCCTTCGCCTCGCGCACCTCATCCGCCGACCGCTCGTCCTGCGTCTCCACGCTCGCCGCGGACATCTCCGACATGTTGGACATGCTCGCCACGGACGGGAACGCGCGGAGCGAGCCCTTGTTTTCGAGCGTGATGGACATCGCGCGCGCGCGTTCGAGCGTTCGCGTCGACGGCGTCGATGGCGGCGGCGCGATGTCCTCGACGACGTCGAGCGCGCGCGCGAGCGGGCGCGCGCGCGCGGTTCGCACCGCGACGAGGCGGGTTTGTTTTTCTCTCGCGCGCTCGACCGCGGGCGTCGACGGCGCGCGCGGCGCGTCGTCTTTTGATGCGTCGTCGTCACTCGAAGAGATCTTTCTTTCGCTGAGATTTTTTTGATGGCTGGGGCGCGAGCGGGCGTTACTAAAACAAAACCTCGCGCGAAGAGGCGGTGACGCGCGCGCGCGCGGCGCGCGGCTAAGCCTTGGCGAGCTCGACGAGCTCGCACACGGATACCGACGCGGGAGCGACGGAGTACGACTGCGCGACGAGCGGCGTCGGCTCGGCGGCGTCGCTCGCGGCGAGGGAGGTGTCGAAACGGCGAATCCATCGGAAGCCCGGCGATGGAGACGGGAGGTTGGTGGAGAAGGCGGCGATGGAACCGTTGTAAGCGATCCAAACGTCGCGATTGCGGCCGGTGAGATCGCGACGGAGACAGGTTAAGCACGGCGCGGCGGAAACGTCGTCGAAAGACGGCGCGGCGCCGGTGAACGGGTCGATCCATCGTACGCCGTCAAAGGCGAATTCGTCGGTGAAGAGGTCGATTCGGCTCGCGCGGAATTGCGAGAGCTGTGACGCGAGCGGCTGAAGCGTAGGGTTGAGGGCGTGGACGTTGATGAGGATGCCGCCGGTGGAGGTGAACAGTGCGGCGAGCTCGGCTCGAGCGATCGGATCGCTCGTCTCCGTCGGATCCGCGGTGGTGGTTTTTGGAATCGCACACGTCGGCGGAATCGAACAGCTCGGCGCGGGCCTTAAAAAATTGTTCAATCCGTATCGCGCGTCACGATTACTCCGGAAAATGTCCGGTGAGCCACCGAGACGGAGCGCCATTTCGTTCAACATACCTGGCGCGCCGCGGAAAAAGTTTTCGACGCCTCGAGAGTATTTTGCATTGATCTCGCCGATGACACCCCACGAAGGCATCGCTCCACATTCATCTGCGCTCGGCGTGAGATACAGCTTTTTTGGGGCGTTCCCGATCACGGCGTCGTACGCGAGCGTTTCCAAAAGTGGCGAGCGGCCGAGCGGTCCTCGCACGATGCCGCCGCCAGTTTCTATTATGAAACTCGACACACCGTCGTATAATGTGAACGTTCGAAGCGCGTCGACTAGTAGAGAGATCGTCGGTGCCGAGCAAGGGTTCAGTGCCGTCGTCATGGGCACACCAGCAGAGTCTAAGCCACCGCTAGAACCGAGCTGGAAGTACGTCGCGGCGTCGATGCCACGAAGACTTTCGCTACGCGGCGACGCATCCGTGCCCTCACCCGTCTGCGTCAGCACGAATCGCATCCACACATCCACGCCGATAGACTTCATCGTCGCCACAAAAGCACGAAGATCGGCGCGCGTGCCAAACTTCGGATCGATGGCGAAAAAGCTCACCGGCGCGTTTGCGTCTCCATCCGCCGAGCGCGTCTGAATCGGCGCGAGCGCGACGGCGGTGAAGTGCATGGTCGATCGCAAGCGCTGAAGCTCAGCTGCCGCCGCTTGAAGCGTCCCTTCCGCGGTTAATGACGCCAAGTCGACGTTCAACGCGATCGCTTGCGCATCCGAGGCCGCGGGCGCGAGGTTCGCGTCGCCCACGGCGCGTCGCTCTAAAACGGCGGCGAGCGATCCCATGTAGCGCGGCGTCGGCGTTGGCTCGTCCATCTCGTTCAGAGGACGCACAACTTCGAGCGCGCGTGGATCAAAAAGGACTTGCGCCGGAAAAAAACGCGACCCCGCGCGCCCTTCGGGGTCGCCCTCAAACCGAAAGCCGTACGTCACGTCGTCCTCCCGAGTCGGCGCGTGTAAAACGTCGCTCGGTCCACCGAAAGGCACACTCACGTGCCACACGTTCCCCGTGCGATGTGAGATCGGATTCAACGCCAACTCTAGCGTGTTCTCCCCGTACTGAAGCACGAGCGTGCACGCGGTGGCGTGACGCGAAAGCACGGCGACGTTGAACTCGCCCGATCCCGCGGCTTCGTCTCGCGTCAGCACCGACGCCCCGAGCTCGCGTGCGTGTCCACATCCGATCCCGATCGGCACCGAAAACGCCGATCCACCCCACCCACCGCTCGGTTCGTCGTACGTGCGCGTGCGTTCGTCGTAAAGCACGAAATCTAGACTCGCCGGCGCCGCGTACTCGGGCACCTCCACCGTCGCCGACCGCGTCTCCGCGTCGAACCCAATCCTCGTCGCCTCCGTCTTCTCATCGTACACCGCGCCCTCCGGCAAATCTTCCAAGCACATCCACTCCCGCACGGACTCTCTCGTCAGTCCAAAGTGCATCTTCAGCGCCGCCAAGCTTTCCCGCGTCGGCGTCGTCGCCCGCGTCCCGTCCCGCTCGAGCGTCGCCGTCACCGCGAACGTCTCCCGCGGCGTCTTCGACACCGCGATCGCGATCGCGCGGCCGCGCTTCGTGTGCAAGACCATGCGCGCGGCGTCGGCGATCGTGCCTCGCGGCGCGTGGTCCGCGTCGGCGCGCGCGCGGCATCGGCTCGACGCGCGCGGTGGTTTCGAACGGTGCGCGGTCGACGTCGACGGTACCGCGCGCGAGGGCGCGGCGCGACGCGCGAGGGACATCGACGGGCGCGCGTCGCGCGGCGACGCGCGGCGAGGCTCGGCGCGCGGTCGAGTGCGGCGAACGTCGCCGCGCGCGGGCGGGCGAGCGCGGCGACGCGGATATTTTATTTTGTTGGAACGTTCCGATTAAAACGCGACTAGGGAGAACGCAAAATCGTCGCTCTGCGAGGAGTGGGAAGAAAAATGAGGGTCAGTCAAAGTTTGAGCGGCGGGAAAGCGGCGTCGCGGACGTCGAGTCGGTCGAGCGCGTCGCGGCGAGACGGCTCGAAGACGCACCAGAAGCCGAGCGGGGCGCCGGCGGTGGACAACCACGGGATGGCAGCCGCGTTGGTGCCGACGTTCACGTGCCACGGGTCCGCGATGTGCGCCAAGAGCGCCGCGACGGGGCCCGGACCGCCCGGACCGGCCGCTTGGTGTTGGGCCATGACGCCGAAGAAGGCCATCATGGCGACGCGACCGTTGGCGAGTTCCTTGCGCTTCAAGGTTTCAAAGTCCTTGCCCTTGGACAGGTTCATGGGGTCGAACTTGCCGCCCGGGTACAAGCGCTCTTCCGCCGAGGCGGCACCGCGTCGGGATTCGGCGAACGCCATGAGGAGCGTGTTGACGCCGATGACGGCGAACAACGGCGCGTGCGTCTCGTTACCGAGGTACTTCGCCGTACCATCCCACGTCGTCGGTTGCGCGCTGACCCAGTCACCTTGACCGGCCACTTCAACCGCGATCACACCGGCGACGCCGAGCATGGCCCATCGCGCGTGCATGAGCTCCGCCTCGCGGTAGCGCGCGAGGTTCTCCGGCTTTTCGCCGAGCTTGAGCGGGTCGAACCCGTAGTCGCTATCGCGCGTCGTCGAACCGCTTCACCGTCAGTCTCCCCTCGCGCTCGCTCTTCTCCGCATCCACCCTCTCGTCGCGTCCGCGCGCGTCCTCGCGTCCTCGCGTCCTCGCGTCTTCGCCGCGTCGTCCCGATATGATCGCGTCCTCGCGCGCGTCTCCCCTCCCCCCCCGTCCCGCGCGCGCTTCCGACGCCCGTCTCGCGCGCGTCATCGACGACCGATCACTTCATCGCCCCTCTCGCGCGTCGCGCGCTCGCGAGCGTCCTCGCGCGGCCGTCGCGCGGCGTCATCGCGTCGACATTTTCGAGCGTATCTTTCACGCACCACGGCATGCTTCCGTCGAGGTACTTGGGCGTGTCGAACCCGGGCGCCCAGGACGGCTTCTCCGCGCGCGCGCTCACGGCGCGTCCGCGGTGCGTCGGCGCCGCGCGCGGGGCGACGGCGGTGGTGAACGTGCGAGCGGCGGCGAACATCGTCGGGCGATCGAGGCGTGGAGTGCGGGCGCGCGCGAATCAGATTCGCTCTCGCGTTCGGTGTTCGATCTGTTTA
>Ga0228671_1000514_pt1 | contig 11902 bp, 9 predicted proteins | sample 89DmetaG_FD_183013 | JGI IMG/M metagenome (GOLD analysis project Ga0228671, IMG submission 183013) | Seawater microbial communities from Monterey Bay, California, United States - 89D | ecosystem: Environmental > Aquatic > Marine > Coastal | place: USA: California | collected 2016-11-05 | reverse complement strand
GTCCGACCCGAATCCCCAGGAAAAAGTATTTTATTTGATGGGCGTACAGGATATCCATTTGATCAACCAGTAACTGTTGGTTACCCATATATTTTAAAATTAGTGCACTTAGTAGATGATAAAATTCATGCACGTTCCACTGGACCTTATTCATTAGTAACACAGCAACCACTTGGTGGTCGTTCAAAGCATGGTGGGCAGCGTTTAGGTGAAATGGAAGTTTGGGCACTTGAAGGATTTGGTGCAGCATACACGCTCCAAGAATTATTGACAATTAAGTCAGATGATATGCGTGGGCGCAATTTAGCCTTTATGTCTATTATTCGTGGAAATTTATTACCAAAACCTGGTGTTCCAGAGTCTTTTAAAGTTTTAGTGTGTGAATTACGTGGATTATGTCTCGACATTAGCCTTGCTCGTATTCCGTCAGTGTAATTAATCAACGGGGCTTTGAATTCAGTTCGGGTGTAAAGTACACTACCGTACTTGTCCTAATGATTCGAAAAGTTCGCGCATTTTAGTCATTTTATTTATAAGGAACCAATACTATGAGTCGTGATATTGATTATATTCAAATTCAATTAGCCTCTCCCAAAGAAATTGAACGGTGGTCACAGCGTGTTCTCCCTAACAATAAAGTTGTAGGGGAAATTACAAAAGCTGATACAATTAATTACCGTACTTTTAAACCTGAGCGAGATGGTCTTTTTTGTGAACGTATTTTTGGGTCTATTACCAACAATGAATGTTCATGTGGTAAAACCCGTCGCCGAAAACCGATCAAGATGCAATTGCCTGAGACGTTGGATGGTGAAATTACTATGGTCAAAACAACAGATGAGATTGGGTATGTTTGCCCAACTTGTGGTGTGGAGCCAACAGATGCGAAGGTTCGTCGTTATCGTATGGGGTCTATTCAATTACGTAAACCTGTGGCACACTTATGGTATTTCCGAAATACACCTAACATTTTATCTGTTTTATTAAATATTAGTGCTGGCCAAACTGATGAGTTATTACATTTTGATTCGTATACTCCATCTTCACCGGCTGTTATGAATTACTTTTTACACGGTGGAACCGAATTATATATTGATAACTGGGAAGCTATTCATTTCTATTTAGGGCAAACACCTGCTGGTAAACAGTCAGCTTTTTCAGACCCGCTCGTAGGTTTTACAGAAAAAGGTGCAGATATCGAAGCTGTTTGGAATACCGATGCTTGGCTTCAAAACGACCAACAACAGACGAAATATGGTTTCCCAATGGAACCACGTACGACAGAAAATTGTGGTGCAGAAGCAATGCATATGCTATTAAGTCAATTAGATTTGCCTTTTATGGAACGTATGTTAAGTACACGTTTACGTCAAACAGTAAAAGATTATAATACGGTGTTACGTCGTAGAGCTGATAAACTGGCTCATAACCCGAAAATTTGGGGTTTAGAGCGTAATGAGCGAGCTCTGAAATTATTAAAACTTACTCGTCAAGGGCAACGTGGTCGTGGTTTTAGTACTAAAATTAAAAAATTATCGAAACGTCTTCATTATGTTCGACTTTTAGCTCGTAAGCAATTACGTCCTGAATGGATGATTGTTTCAGTATTCCCTGTATTACCTCCTGATCTCCGGCCCATGATTCAAATGTCTAGTGGCCGTTTTGCAGCTTCGGATTTAAATGACTTATATAGACGTTTAATTTATCGTAAAATTCGATTTGACAAGTTTTGTAATTTATTTGATGCAGAATTTTTACCGGATTTATTAATTCGCCATGATTTATGTTTATTACAAGAAGCTGCTGATGCCATTATTGATAACGGACGTTTAGAAAAACCTGCCCAACGATCAAATAAAAATGTGTTTAAATCCTTAACAGCAATTATTGAAGGAAAACATGGTCGTTTCCGTCAAAACCTTTTAGGAAAACGCGTCGATTATTCGGGTCGTTCCGTAATTGTAGTGGGGCCTAAATTACGTTTGCATCAATGTGGATTACCTCGTGAAATGGCATTAGAATTATTCCATCCATTCATTATTCAAGCGCTTTTAGAAAATAGTGTTGTACGTAATATTCGTGCAGCTAAAAATCTGATTCAAAAGCGTAAACAACCAGTATGGGATATTTTAGAACGGGTTGTTTATGCACACCCTTTATTATTAAACCGTGCACCAACACTTCACCGTTTAGGTATCCAAGCATTCGAACCAATCCTTCTTTCAGGGCGTGCTATCCAATTACATCCACTTGTATGCCCAGCTTTTAATGCTGATTTTGACGGCGATCAAATGGCCGTTCATATTCCCCTTTCTTTAGAAGCCCAAGCGGAAGCACGTTTACTTATGCTTGCAACTCATAACTGGCTTTCGCCTGCGACGGGTGAACCAAATATTGTCCCAAGTCAAGATATGATTCTTGGTTTTTATTATTTAACTACGCGACGCCCCACACCTGCACGTATTGGGAAAAATAAGAACAAATTTGGTTCAAAACAATCTGCATTTAAAATTTTTCAAACGTTTGATCAAGCATTGCAGCGTTATGAATTTGGTGCGTTAAAACTTCATGATTTAGTTTGGGTGAAAGCACCGGCACCCGCAGATTTACAACAACCATTGCCAGTCGAAGTACGTATTATGTCAAATGGACATAATACGTTTATTTATGATTCAGGGGTGGCCGAATCATGGCCAATCCCTGAGAAAGTTCAGATGGTAGCGTCATGTTCTGATGCACTTATTCAATCGAATCCAATTTTTGCACGTGTACCTCAACTCCATTGTTCAAGTGCACATACGTATTACGTCCGTACTACACCAGGACGACTTATTTTAAATTCTCTCATTTATGAAAACCTTTTTTTGTAACCGAACGGTTGATAAAAGTGAAATGAAGCGTTTAATTAAATGGGTTTTGCTTAATTATGGAACACAGAAAGCGACCCGTTTTGTTGACCATTTAAAAACACTTGGATTTCACTCCGCAACGGCTGCAGGGATTTCATTAGGTATTGATGATTTACGTATCCCTCCAGTCAAATCTGTCTTTTTAAAAAATGCAGAAAAAGATATTTTAGATAATGATTTACGCTATACGCGTGGTCAAATTACTGCAGTAGAACGATTAGAAAAAGCATTAGATATTTGGAATACAACCAATGACACACTGAAAAATGAAGTGATTGCTCATTTCCGCGAAACAGACATTTTTAACCCAGTGTATATGATGGCTTTTTCAGGAGCGCGTGGTAATATTTCGCAAGTTCGCCAACTTGTTGGAATGCGTGGTCTAATGGCTGATCAGCAAGGTCAAGTGTTAGATTTTCCAATCCGACGTAATTTTCGTGAAGGATTAACAGTAACAGAATATATGATTTCGTGTTATGGTGCGCGAAAAGGTTTAGTTGATACGGCTTTGCGTACTGCTAATTCTGGATATTTAACACGACGATTAGTGGATGTTGCACAGAGTGTAATTATTCAACAATTTGATTGTGGGACAACAGAAGGCTTAGAAGTGGCACCATCCCCTCAACATGAATGTGCAAATATTGTAGGTCGTGTACTTTTACAGCCGGTTATCGATGAACAGACTGGAAAATATTTAGCTCGTAAAGATACAGAAATTTCTCCAGCTTTAGCCACAAAATTAGTTCAGTTACCTAAAGTAGTGGTTCGTTCACCGTTAACATGTCGTTTAAATTCTGTTTGTCAATTATGTTACGGATGGGACCTTTCAAAACATAAACTTGTTCAGCTTGGTGAAGCAGTCGGAGTACTTGCTGCACAATCGATTGGTGAACCTGGGACACAACTTACTATGCGTACATTCCACACTGGTGGTGTATTTGCAGGAGAAGCCACTGAAAAAGTATATGCTCCTTATTCAGGTATTGTATCTTATGGTGGTGTAGCACGTGGTCGCAAAGTTATCAGTCGTTATGGTGAACCTGCATTTTTAACTGTTGTTCCTGTTTCTATTAAAATTACTCGCCCTGAACATTCAAAATCAGTGATTTTGCGTTTCCCAGCTTTTACTCTTCTTTTTGTGTATCCAGGTCAATATGTAATGTTTCACCAAAGTTTGGCAGAATTATCACGAGTGGAGACTGATCTCCAAGGTGACGAAATTGATACTAATGTTACAACTGGAAAAAAAGAATTATTAGCACCTGAGACAGGTCAAGTGTATTTTGATAATGTTAAGTTTTCATCCTTAACTAATTTGTCTGTTGAAAATAGTTTAGGTTCGGCTGAAAAGAGTATTCAAAAACAAAATCTTGTGTTTGGGTACGGTTTTATTTGGATTTTATCAGGACAATTACTGCGTAATAACCAAAGTTACCAAGGTGATTATTTTCACCGAGGTTTTCAACCTTTTGTTGCAGATAATGCTTATGTTAAAATAGATTCTCATCCATCGACACGTTCTACAATTGACTACAAAACAAATGTATCAAAGTTATTAAAGTATGAATCTGTATTACGTTCGAATCAAAAACAGCCGTTTTCTTCAGTAAAGAATTCAATTCAAATTCAATCGCAATTTGAAACATATGTTGATTCGGTCCTTTATTCAAATCAAACAACCGTTCTTCCTTCAAGTGGTACGGTAAAAGTCTCAGCATGTTCAGTATTTGATTTTAAAATTGTTACAACTGAAGTTCTACAAGCATCTTTAGTTACAAAACAAATTCTTTATCATTCATTAGACTCAAATGTTAACTCCGTTTCATATTGGAATGGTGTAGTTAATGATAGGGTAGTAAAGTTAAATGTTCGATGTAAAAATCTAACATCTAACACATCTTCAAATCGATGGGACAACTCTAAATCAACATTACTCGGTAAAAAATGTTTCCGTAAAAGTACTAGTCATTCATTTGTCCGACGTACTTTTTCAACACAAACGGTTTCACGTTTTGATAAACCATTATCAAACGTAGTAAAACTTCCTTCGTTAAAGGTTGTGGCACCTGTATCTCCGACTACAGGTTATAAACATTGGTCAAGTATTTGCCAAACTTTCCCATCGACTCCACTTCATACTTGTTATGCACCGGCAAGTGTTTTTTGGAATGCGATTCGTATGAATCTTATGGAATCAGTGACTTTTCAAGAATCGAAACACCGTAGTATTTTTCCAAAATTTGCACCAATGGTACAACGTCACAAAGTCGTAACTAATGCAAGTCAATACTTAAGTCCCGTGGTGTATGACGCATGTCCAACATTGTTTGATTCGCAGGAAACAGTTGCTGCACGTAATTTCATTTATAGTATTGAAGGTGAGATTCGTTTATCTAATTTAGCTATTACAAACACGAATCAATATGCTTTCGCATGTTTAGGTCAAAAATGTCTTTCGCAAGTAGGCGAGTATATTCGTGTTGGTGACGAAATTTTTCCAGGAATTCAAAGTCCTTATTCAGGGCAATTAATTCATATTAATTCAAGACATATTATTTTACGACGTGTGTATCCATACGCCATGTCTCATGGGTCATCTCTTTTTGTGGATCACGGTGATTTAATCCAAAAGAATATTGCTTTTGGTACACTTGTTTCTGAAGAATCTACAGCTGGGGATATTGTTCAAGGACTTCCAAAAGTAGATGAATTATTAGAAGCACGTGAACCTGTAGAGAAAATTCTTTCAAGTGTGCATGCGCAATTAGCAACTTTATTTTTACTTTATTCGAAAACATACGGTTTACGCGAAGGTTGTCGCCGTAGTCTGCAAGAAATTCGTCGTTTATTAGTAAATGAAGTGCAAGCAGTTTATGGTTCTCAAGGTGTATTTATTTCTGACAAGCATATTGAAATCATTGTTCGTCAAATGACAACATACGTTTTAATTGTCGATCCTGGTGAAACAAATTTATTACCTGGAGATATTGTTGATTTACGTCGTGTGGAACATTTTGAATGTAAACCGGGTACTGTTCAAGTACAATACCGTCCAATTTTATTAGGTATTACGCGTGCTTCATTAGCTGCTGAAAGTTTTATTGCGGCGGCAAGTTTCCAAGAAACAAAACGAGTATTGACACGTGCGGCTGTTGAAGGTCGTATTGATTGGTTAACTGGTCTTAAAGAAAATGTAATTCTTGGCCGATTAATTCCTGCGGGAACAGGACTGTATGTTTAAACGGGTGTTTTAGTGGATGTTCATTTTTTGCTGCTATACAAAATTTATAGTTTTTTGGTAGAATAAAAATAGGCAGGATTAAATCTCGTTTATTCCCCCTTTGTGAATGTTAATTTTTTTTATATATATTTTATTTTATGACGAAATTAGAATCGCTTTTAGAAGCTGGGGTACACTTCGGTCACCAAGTTGGCCGTTGGAACTCAAAAATGGCACCATATATTTATGAAACAAAAAATGGTGTACATATTCTTGATGTTGTGCAAACACTTAATGATCTTGAAAAAGCAAAAGGTGTTTTAAGTCGTTCGAAAAACGTTTTATTCGTTGGAACACGTACACAGATTGCTCCCATTATCGAAACAACAGCCCAAAAATGTAATGGTCACTACGTAAATACACGTTGGGTTGGTGGACTTTTAACAAATTGGAAGACAATGTCAACATGTCTTGAAAAGTTAAATCGTTTAGATCGTCAATTAAATGACGATGCAAAAACACAAGGTCTTTCAAAAAAAGATATCCTTCAACTTAAAAAGCAACGTGCACGTCTTGAAAAATTCTTTGGAGGTTTACGTGGTTTATCAACATTACCAGATCTTGTTGTAATTGTAGGCCAGCCACATGAAAAAAATGCTGTTCAAGAATGTCAAAAATTAGGCATTCCAACAATCACGTTACTTGACTCTAATTGTGATCCAACAATGTCCACATATGGAATTACAGCAAATGATGATTCAACGCGTTCGGTAGAACTTATCCTCGATTCGCTTGTAGCCTAAATTCTTTTGAAGATGTAGGAAATTAAAGCTGATGATTTTGTCAGCTTTAATTTATACTTAAAAAAAAGCTTCATTTTTATATAAGTTTTGCTATACTTTCAATAAGGACAAGTAGCTCAGTTGGATAGAGTATGTGGCTACGAACTACAGTGTCGGGGGTTCGAGTCCCTCCTTGTCTGTTAAAAAAATCAAAATGAATTAAAACTAGCATTTTAAATCATTCATAGTTTTGTTTTTACCTAAGTGATTTTAAAATCGTTTAATACGTTCATTTAACAATGACGGCCGTCGGATTCTAAAAAAAATTAATGTTTTTTTGAAAAAAAAACTTGGTTAATTGATTTATATCGAGTAAAATAAAAGTAGTAGAAAACTGCAGAGACTTTAAAAAATTTGTTTTATATAAATTTAGATTTGAGTCGACTGAAATGATGATAGAGAAATTAGGTAAATAGTATGACTATTGCACTTGGAAAAGTTGAAGAAAAGCGCGGATGGTTTGATAACGTAGATGATTGGCTTAAGCGTGATCGTTTCGTATTCGTAGGTTGGTCAGGAATCCTTTTATTCCCATGTGCATACTTTGCAGTTGGTGGATGGTTCACTGGAACAACATTTGTGACTTCATGGTACACACACGGATTAGCAAGTTCATACCTCGAGGGGTGTAACTTCCTTACATCTGCAGTATCAACACCTTCTAACAGTATGGCACACTCACTTCTTCTCCTTTGGGGACCAGAAGCACAGGGTGAATTCACACGTTGGTGCCAACTTGGTGGATTATGGACATTTGTAGCACTTCACGGTGCATTCGGATTAATTGGATTTATGCTTCGTCAATTTGAGATTGCACGTGCAGTACAAATTCGTCCGTATAACGCAATTGCGTTCTCAGCTCCTATTGCTGTATTCGTATCTGTATTCCTTATTTACCCACTTGGACAGTCAGGGTGGTTCTTTGCACCTTCATTCGGTGTAGCTGGAATTTTCCGTTTTATCCTTTTCTTCCAAGGGTTCCACAACTGGACACTTAACCCATTCCACATGATGGGTGTAGCTGGAGTACTTGGAGCAGCACTTCTTTGTGCGATTCACGGTGCAACAGTAGAAAACACACTTTTCGAAGATGGTGATGGTTCAAACACATTCCGTGCGTTTAACCCAACACAAGCTGAAGAGACTTACTCAATGGTAACAGCTAACCGTTTCTGGTCACAGATTTTCGGTGTAGCATTCTCAAACAAGCGTTGGCTTCACTTCTTTATGCTCTTCGTACCTGTAACAGGATTATGGATGTCAGCACTTGGTGTTGTTGGATTAGCATGTAACCTCCGTGCATACGATTTCGTATCACAAGAGATCCGTGCTGCTGAAGATCCTGAGTTTGAAACATTCTACACAAAGAATATTCTTCTTAACGAAGGTATTCGTGCATGGATGGCAGCTCAAGATCAGCCACATGAAAACCTTGTATTCCCTGAGGAGGTACTTCCACGTGGAAACGCTCTTTAATTCAACACTCGTAGTAGGTGGTCGAGATCAAGAATCTACTGGATTCGCTTGGTGGTCTGGAAACGCCCGTCTTATTAACCTTTCTGGTAAGCTTCTCGGTGCACACGTAGCACACGCAGGACTTATCGTATTCTGGGCTGGTGCAATGAACCTTTTTGAGGTTGCACACTTCGTACCAGAAAAGCCAATGTATGAGCAAGGACTTATCCTTCTCCCACACCTTGCAACACTTGGATTTGGTGTAGGTCCTGGAGGAGAAGTACTTGATACATTCCCGTACTTTGTATCTGGTGTTCTTCACCTTATTTCATCTGCTGTATTAGGGTTCGGTGGTGTATACCACTCAATTATTGGACCTGAAACTCTTGAAGAATCGTTCCCATTCTTTGGGTACCTTTGGAAAGATAAGAACAAGATGACAACAATTCTTGGAATTCACCTCGTACTTCTTGGATTTGGGTGTTACCTTCTTGTTTGGAAAGCTATGTACTTCGGTGGAGTATACGATACATGGGCACCGGGTGGTGGAGATGTACGTGTAATTAACTACCCTACATACGATCCATCTGTAATTTTTGGATACCTTCTTAAGTCACCTTTCGGTGGAGATGGTTGGATTATTAGTGTAGATAACATGGAAGATGTAATCGGTGGTCACCTTTGGGTAGGAACTATCGAAATTCTCGGTGGATTCTGGCACATTTTCACTAAGCCATTCGCATGGGCACGTCGTGCACTTGTATGGTCTGGTGAAGCATACCTTTCATACAGTCTCGCATCTGTGTCAGCAATGGCATGGGTAGCTGCAGTAATGGTATGGTTTAACAACACTGTATACCCTTCTGAATTCTTTGGACCAACTGGACCAGAGGCTTCACAAGCGCAAGCATTTACATTCCTTGTACGTGACCAGCGTTTAGGAGCAAACATTGCTTCTGCACAAGGTCCAACTGGATTAGGTAAGTACCTTATGCGTTCACCAACTGGAGAGATTATCTTTGGTGGAGAAACTATGCGTTTCTGGGATATGCGTGCTCCATGGACTGAGCCACTTCGTGGACCAAACGGACTTGATCTTACTAAGCTTAAGAATGACATTCAGCCTTGGCAAGAGCGTCGTTCAGCTGAGTACATGACTCACGCTCCATTAGGATCACTTAACTCAGTAGGTGGTGTAGCAACTGAGATTAACTCAACTAACTTCGTAAACCCACGTAGTTGGCTTGCAACATCACACTGGGTTTTAGCGTTCTTCTTCTTCGTAGGACACCTTTGGCATGCAGGTCGTGCACGTGCAGCTGCTGCAGGGTTCGAAAAAGGAATCGATCGTGATACTGAGCCAGTACTTTCAATGCGTCCACTTGACTAATCAAGTTTACGCATAATTTCTTTTAGCTTTTCAGTTAGGGGAAATTAAACTATTGGACCCATCTTTTATGGGTCCAATATTTATTTATATACTTTTTTTAATGAAACAACTATATCTTTTTTAGGACAGTTTTGTTATACTCCGAGTATAGATACGGACAAGTAGCTCAGTTGGATAGAGTATGTGGCTACGAACTACAGTGTCGGGGGTTCGAATCCCTCCTTGTCTGAAAAAAATATATGTCGTATGCACATATTGTCTATATAATTATTGTTTATATATCCATCTCATAAATAATGTTCAACCCTAATCTCGAACATTCCACGGACGTAATCCATACTTTCAACAAGTATTCGATTGATCCGATGGAAATCTCGACAGAAGTCATGGAAATGACTCTCGATCTAGTGGAAGAAAACGCGAATCTAAGTCTTACAATTTTAGAGTTGGAGCATCGGATTAGTGAATTAAGCCAGCGTTTAAATTCGAATCAAACTCCTCAATCAGCTGGTTCCTCAATACCCGCGATTTCAACTCCAAATAACGTATTTTCCCGTATCTGGTCGTCAATACCAGGATCTACTCCTGTCAAAGTGGTCGTCGTTGCGAGTACATCCACACTTTTATATCAAAGTTTTAAAAGAAAAAAAGTCACGGATTAAACGGCTAGTGCGGATGAAACGGCTAGTATAGAAACTAGCCTTGCTGATGAGACCATGATTGTAGAAAACGAAAGTATCACAAATATTGCAATCACTGAGTATTTACCAAAACGCAGCTTTATCGGGTTCGAGAAAGTGGTATCGCAAGAAACAATGAGATTTCTTCCAACTCTTACATTACTTGATTCAAACTGTGATCCAACACTGTCAACATACGGTATTACAGCTAATGATGACTCTACTCGTTCCGTAGAAATTATTCTTGAATCATTAATTGCAAACTAATTTCAATCTATTTGTTAATGAGGGATTTTAAAATCCCTCATAACAAAATAGCTCATATAAGTTAAGACAAACTTGTTCTTTTTTTTATTTTTTCTCCAGAAGATCCAAAGAGAACCTTTGGATCTTGGCCTAGCCATAAAAGAAATATTGCCAGGACTAAATTAATTTTTTTAAGGCGTAATTTTTCATGAATTTTATAGCAAAATTTTACGATCTGATTTCTATTTCGTGACATATAGTTTTTTTTAGAACGGGAACCACATCGTGTGGAAAAATTTGATCTGTTGGATTGGCGGTGGCGGTGTGGCGCTGATTTCGACAAGAGCCTGGTGGTTTGTTTTTTCCGGTATAGGCAAGTTAGTTTTATCTTCTAGTGAGAATATGGCACTATTTTCTTTTTTTTCATTGGAATGCTTGTCTTTATTCGAATTTGTAAGCTTCTTAGAGATTTTGTGGCCTAGTCCAGCGGTTAATATGAGCTTAATTTCCCACGGAGAATAACGTACGTAATTTATATTTGCCATTAGAAGCTGAACAAAAGAAATGTTGTTGGAAATAGCGTTGTTCAATAGCTGATCATCTTTAGCTGCGACCTCACTCTGTAACTGTTCGATTTTAGCTGATGCTCGGTTCATAAAATTTCTCAGGTTGTGAATAGTGAGAGTAGCTTTTTGGACTTCGTTCTGTGCTTCAGTCATTGTCGATTCATGCTCATTATCAACGTTTTTCAGGATATCTTTGAGTGTAGCATGTTCCGCCTGAACTCTAGCTAGTGTAGACATTAATTCGGCTTGTTCGGATCGTAATCGGTTGTTCTCTTCTTGAGGATTCATATATAAAAGGTCTCCATAAAGACTATATTACAGTACTCGAAATGAATTTTTCATCCCAAGTACTGTAATATAGCAGATCTGTGAATTAAAAACCGATTTATTCTTTTCTTATTGTGAAAGAGGCAGAAGTGCGTGGCTAGTTCGGCAACACGCTATACTCGTGAATGGAAGCATTGGTTTTTCTAATCTTCTCAAACACATCAAGGAGAGTTTGATCCTGGCTCAGAAGGAACGCTGGCAGCGTGCATAACACATGCAAGTCGAACGATGAAGCATTCTTCGGAATGTGGAAGAGTGGCGAAC